>Ga0316232_1001171_pt1 | contig 33789 bp, 28 predicted proteins | sample TBHtaG_FD_206006 | JGI IMG/M metagenome (GOLD analysis project Ga0316232, IMG submission 206006) | Freshwater microbial communities from Trout Bog Lake, Wisconsin, USA - TBH18025_13 | ecosystem: Environmental > Aquatic > Freshwater > Lake > Hypolimnion/Profundal zone | place: USA: Wisconsin... | reverse complement strand
TATGTTTTCTGGGGTGGTAGAGAAGGCTATGAAACCCTACTTAACACGGATTTAAAACGTGAGCAGGATCATCTCGCTGCGTTTTTACATATGGCTGTTGATTACGCGAAAAAGATTGGCTTTAAGGGTCAATTTTTAATCGAACCAAAGCCAAAGGAACCAACAAAGCATCAATATGATTTTGATGTCGCAAGTGGTATCGCATTCTTAAGAACGTACGGCTTAGAAAAATATTTTAAGTTTAACATTGAGACAAATCACGCAACCTTAGCAGGTCATACCTTCCAGCATGAAATTGAGGTAGCTGCTTCACAAGGAATGCTAGGTTCTATCGATGCTAATGCGGGAGACCTATTACTAGGTTGGGATACCGATCAGTTTAATACCGATGTACGTGAATTAACCTTAGCTATGCTTTCTATTCAAAAAGCAGGCGGCTTGGGAACAGGTGGCTTTAATTTTGATGCTAAACTACGTCGTCCTTCGATTGATTTAGAAGATCTTTTCCATGCGCATATCGGTGGTATGGATGCTTACGCTTTAGCCTTTAAGATTGCTCGCCGTATCATTGCAGACGGTAAGCTTGAGGCGATTGTTACTAACCGTTATTCGAGTTTTGATTCCGGTTATGGCAAATTAATCGAGAAAAAGAAGATCGGATTTAAGGATCTAGAAAAATTAGTGCTTACAAAGCTTGGTGAACCAACACCAAAATCAGGTAAGCAAGAATACTTAGAGAACATCATTATGTCCTACTTGCACTCCTAAGTGCAGGTGCTTTACGCCTCTATTTTAATATAGAGTGTCGTAGAGGCAGGTACGTTTAATGTGATGAAATAGGGCTGAGTGTCGGTTTTCCCGCGCTTAGCTTCGTAGGCACGTGATTGCTTCGAAGTTGTACCACCAAAGGCAACTTCGTCACTCGAAAGTATGACTTTATACGTGCCTAGTTTAGGAACGCCTAGCGCATAGTTTTCGTACGTTTTTTCCGAAAAATTGCTTAACGAAATAAGGAACTCTTTTTTTCCTTTTCTTATATAACTAATCACGGAGCGCTTACTGTCAGAAACACTAATCCACTCGAACCCATCAGAAGTAGTGTCTTTTTCGTAGAGTGCAGGTGTTTGCGTGTAGAGTGAGTTTAGTTTTTTAACGAAAGCTTGGAGTTTTTTGTGCGGTGCTTTTTTAAGCAGGGACCAATCAAGCTCTGTTGATTCATTCCATTCCGTAAGGGCTCCTAACTCACTTCCCATAAAGAGTAACTTTTTTCCTGGGTGTGAAAACATGTAGGCGTATAGGCACCGAAGCTGTGAAAATTGAGACGCACGGCTTCCTGGTGACTTAAGTAGAAGCGGACGCTTTAAGTGAACTACTTCATCATGAGAGAAGGGTAGTACATGAGCTTCTTTAAAAGCGTAGATGAGTGGGAAAGTTAGTGTTGAGTGAAGGTTTTTACGACGTACCAAATCTTCTTTGAAAAAGGTAAGCGTGTCGTGCATCCAGCCCATGTTCCACTTGAAATCAAATCCAAGACTTTGCTTTTTATTGGGTCCTGTAACGCATGGCCATCCATTGGATTCCTCGGCGATCATCATAACACCAGGAAAATGTGAATGAATGAGTCGATTGAGTGATTTTAAAAAGGTAACCGCACTGAGATTTTCATTTCCTCCTAAAGCGTTAGGTTTCCATGTACTATCTTCGTACGAAAAATCGAGATAAACCATGGATGATACGGCATCAACACGGAGTCCATCGATATGGTATTCTTTGAACCAAAAGTAAGCACTACTTAAGAGAAAGTCTCGTACCTCTTTTTTATCGAGATCAAAACTGTACGTTCCCCAGGAAGGTATTTCACTGCGTGCTGGATCACTCGATTCGTAAAGAGCAGTACCATCAAATTTACCTAACCCGTGATCGTCCTTAGCAAAGTGACCAGGGACCCAGTCTAAGATGATCCCAAGACCTGCTGCATGCGCTTCATCGATAAAATATTTAAAGTCATCAGGAGAACCGTAGCGTGAAGTAGGAGAGAATTGTCCCGTGAGTTGGTAGCCCCACGATCCATCATGAGGATGTTCTGTTATGGGGAGTGGCTCGATATGCGTATAGCCCATCTCTTTTACATACGGAATAAGTGTTTTCGCTAATTCTCGGTAATTTAGCCAGCGCTTAGTACCTTCTTTTGATGCATGTAATTTCCAAGAACCTAAATGGACTTCGTAAATACTGATTGGCTTATTAACGGCGTATTTACTGATTCGAGACTTGATGAAGGCTGCGTCACGCCAGGTATAAGAATTTCTTGGTGCGACAATTGATTTTTTGTTTGGACGTACCTCTGAATGAAAAGCGTAGGGATCAGATTTATTTACCCGCGTTTTTTTATCTGCATGACAAATACTGTACTGGTAATGGGTTTTCTCCTTAATACCAGGAATGAATAATTCCCAAACACCGGTACTATCGATCTGCCACATAGGATCATGCTTTGGGTTCCACTCATTAAAATCTCCAATCACACTAACGGAGGATGCATGCGGTGCCCATACAGCAAAGTTCACTCCTTGTACGCCCTCATGTGTAATCAGATGTGCGCCTAAACTTTCGTAACTGTTTGTACCTAACTTAAGTGCTTTTAACGTTAAATAAGGTTTAAGAAAGTAGCGGTTTGAGATTTTGCTACTCGAGTGTTCTTTCTTAGACGCAGACGTGCTTACTTGATGATTTTTTTGGTTAAGCGTTTGGTTAGCTGACACGTGTAAAAGGAAAGAAGTAACTTGTCTGCCATGCCGATCTCCATGTGAAAATGGAGCCGATGATCGGAATCGAACCGATGACCTGCTGTTTACGAAACAGCCGCTCTAACCAACTGAGCTACATCGGCAGCACTAAGTGACAAGGAAAAAGCTGCCCTGTTAACCTGTCAAGGACCTAAGCCTCAAGAGGTCTTTAAATCGAGGTTACTTATCTGACTGTACGACTAAGAGGATTAAAATCTGGTTTGCTCCACAGGTCTATTACGTAGATAGTAAGATTCCCCATATGAAATTAGGTCTTGGCTTATATCGTCACATGTTAACGCCTGAGAACTTCCGTTTTGCGAAGCAAGCGGGCGCAACGCACATAGTAGCTCACTTAGTGGATTACTTTCGTGGTTCTTCTCATGGAGCCAAAGACGATCAGCCTACAGGTACAGACAGGGGCTGGGGCATAGCAGGAGATCCTAAACTTTGGACTCTTGAAGAGTTGGTTACGCTGCGCCGTAATATTGAAGCGGAAGGACTTAAGCTCGAAGCGATTGAAAATTTCGATCCTGCTCACTGGCATGATATTTTACTCAATGGTCCAAAATACAATGAGCAGATTGAAAATGTAAAAACGATTATTCGTAGAATGGGAGAAGCTGGTATTCCTATAATGGGATATAATTTTAGTATTGCGGGTGTTGCGGGCCGCGTGACTGGAAATTTTGCCCGCGGCAGTGCCCCTTCGGTTGGTATGGATGGTCCACTTGATAAGCCACTACCTAAGGGTATGGTATGGAATATGGTGTATGATGAAAGCGCACCTCAAGGTACCTTAGCATCCATTACGCATGAAGAATTGTGGAACCGCTTAACACGGTTTTTAAATGAGGTCTTACCGGTTGCTGAAGCTTCAGGGGTAAAACTCGCAGCACATCCAGATGATCCACCGCTGCCTACAATTCGTGCACAACCACGTCTTGTTTATCAACCTCACCATTATCAAAAACTCATTGATATAAATACTAGTAAGGCTAACCAATTAGAATTCTGTATCGGCTCCTTAGCAGAAATGACAGAAGGCGATGTCTATGAATCGGTCGAGCAGTACAGTAAGCAAGGGCGTCTTGGGTATGTGCATTTTCGTAATGTACGTGGTAAAGTTCCTACCTATAAAGAGACCTTCATTGATGATGGTGATGTCGATATGATGCGTATTCTTACAATTCTTAAGAAGAATAATTTCGATGGAGTTTTAATTCCTGATCATACTCCTCAGATGGCCTGTGGTGCTCCGTGGCATGCCGGTATGGCATACGCTATGGGTTATATGAAGGCATCCATGCGGGCTTTAGCTATTTCCTAATGCACACATTCCCAGACGTATTTTCACTTAAAGGTAAAACAGCTCTCATTACAGGAGGCGGCACAGGAATTGGTGCTGCTATCGCTAAGAGTATGCACGCAGCAGGTGCTACGGTAGTACTTGTCGGCAGGCGTGAAGCAGAACTACAAGCGGCAGTTAAAGAGCTTGGATCCAGAGCCTATGCGATCTCACACGATATCACTCAGTTTGATAAATCACAGGAGCTTGTTGAGCGTGTTACAAAAGAAGTAGGTCCTATTGATTGTTTAGTTAATAATGCCGGTATTAATATGAAAAAGTCAGCTGTCACTACGACAGAAGCTGAATTTCAAACGATACTTTCAACAAATGTACTTGCTGCTCACTCACTGACGAAAGCGTTTGCTCCGCAGATGATTGAACGTAAGTCAGGCTCTGTTCTCTTTATTGCCTCCATGGCATCTTTATTTGGAATTCCACTCGTTGTTGCTTATAGCGCAGCTAAGTCAGCACAAGTGGGTATGGTAAGAACACTAGCATCTGAATTATCATCTCAAGGTATACGTGTTAATGCTATTGCTCCAGGATGGATTGAAACGGCGATGTCAGCGAAAGCGTTTGCTGGAGATCCTGCTCGTTTACAAAAAGTGTTAGGCCGTACCCCGATGGCAAAATTGGGTAAGCCAGAAGATATAGGCTGGGCTGCAGTATATCTGGCATCAGACGCCGCTAGTTTTGTTACGGGTGTTGTCCTTCCTGTTGATGGTGGAGCAAGTATAGGTTTTTAAGTTCTACTATGTTGAGCCAACTTCGCAGTCGGTTAGCTTTCATTGCATTCATGCTACTCTTAGTAGTTGGTGTTGTTTTTGTGCCACGGTTTTTGATTGTGACAGAAATAGCAGCCAGAGAATTATTTCTTATGCGTAGTCTATTAGTACCCGCTATTCTTATCCTCGGGTTTTTGTATATCACCCGTAAGCGGTAGACCCGCAGGTCTTGTTTGTTTCAGGATCATGAGCGGTGTTACTCAACTAGCCCATTTTAAAAAATAAAAAAGCCATGTCTTTTTATGACATGGCTTTTTTTGGCTAAATGGTGGTAGGACCTGGATTCGAACCAGGGAAGGCGTGAGCCAGCAGATTTACAGTCTGCCCTCGTTGGCCACTTGAGTATCCTACCAACAAGAAGGGTCTAGTCTTCAAGCACTTGGCTTAAATTCAAGAGTTTTTTCACATGACTTACACATCTTGCCTAAAGAGCTGGATAGTATTTGATCATTTTTAGACAAATGACGGCCGAAATACGCGATTTTATAGAAAAAGTCCTCGCAAGTGGCTATATTGCCCACTTATTTGCGATATCAGGCTTTTTATTGGCGTTTTTCCTTGTAGCTAGGCTAATGAGCGAAAAAAAGGCTCCTGCGAACACCTTTGCCTGGTTATTGGTCATTATTTTGGTCCCTTATGTAGGCGTACCTCTGTATTTACTGATTGGTGGCCGTAAATTGCGCCGTCTCATCAAACGTAAGACGCAGCTGCATCCTGAATTGCCTGTTGGGTCTTCTTATCCGCGGGTTCTCTTAGGAGGATCTATAGCGCATGCCTTAACCAAGGCTGGTGCATCATCCTCGGTTCCTGGAAATGCGCTTAAGTTACTTCCAACAGGAGAAGAGGAATATGCGCTTCTTACTAAGCATATACTAGAAGCAAAGCATACAATTCATATTACTACTTTTATTTTTAAAGCTGATGAGAGCGGTAAAAAAATTGTAGAGCTACTCGCTAAACGCGCCCGTGAGGGAATTAAGGTTCGTGTGTTGCTTGATGCAGTAGGGTGTCTTTTCTCTAGTATGAATTTAATGAACCCTATCCGTGATGCAGGCGGTGAGGTAGGGCGTTTTATGCCAGTCGTTCCCTTTTCATCTAGTGGCTCGGCTAATTTACGTAATCATAGAAAAATAGCTATCTTTGACCACGCTACTGCTATTCTTGGTGGTAGAAATATTGCAAAAGAATATATGGGATCTCATCCCTTAAAACATCGTTGGAGAGATCTAGGTGCTGAAATTAAAGGACCTGCAGCTGCACTTTTAAACGAAGTTTTTATTGCTGATTGGTGTTTTGCTACAAAGCAAAATCCGGACATGGTGCATCGAGGAATTTCTACTGCTGTTGCTGAGTTAGTAGGCGATAGTGAATTACAAGTGGTTGCAAGTGGCCCTGATGTAAAAGGTGATCCACTTTACGAAGGTATTGTGGCATCGATTCAGGAAGCGGATGAGAAAATTACAATCATTACTCCGTATTTTATTCCGGACGAAGTACTGCTCCGCTCTCTGATAGTAAAAGCTCGTGCCGGAAAGACGGTAACTTTAGTTGTTCCTCAGCATTCTAATCATCCTGTTACAGATTTTGCACGTCGCTATTATTTACGGGAGCTTAAAAAAGCGGGTGCAGTCGTGCTTGTTTATCCCGATGGTATGTTGCATGCAAAAGCAATTATCATAGATGATCGCTTAGCGATTTTTGGTAGTGCTAATTTTGATTTAAGAAGTTTATTCGTTAATTTCGAAGTCTGTGTTTTCGCTTATTCTAAATCTGACGTTAAACAATTGCTTGATTGGGCTTGTGAATTACTCAGTCACTGTAAGGAGGCTAAACTTGAAAGACGTGGACGTACTCGGTTGCTGGGTAGTCTTGCAGAGGATTTAAGTCGGCTGCTTGCACCACTTCTGTAGGTTCACATCAGGCCTGCTTCTCTAAAGCTATAAAAGCCGCGCCCTAGGGGATCTAGTTCTTGTCTACCTAGAATCACATGATCAAGAAATGGTATTTGGACAGTCTTTGAGGCATCTTTTAATTGCCGAGTAATATCAAGATCAGCCGTACTAGGTTTTGGATCACCACTGGGATGGTTGTGAGCACACACAACAGCACAGGCAGATTGACGCATGGCTGCTCGGTAAACTTCACGAGGATGAGCTAGTGCTGCTGTAGCGATACCAGAGGAAATTTCTACTACTTTAATGAGCCGATTTTTTCTGTTTAGACACACAGCCCAGAATTTCTCAACCGCCAAGCCCTCGTGATAACTTGCCATATGATTGGCTACCAGTTCTGCCCGATCAAGGGCTTCATAGTTTTGACCTCTATGCATGATAACTCGGTGTGCCATTTCCATAACAGCCATGAGTTGAAGTGATTTAACATAACCAATCCCTTTATGTTTTCTGAAGTCAGATTCAGACCAACTCACGAGTGAGGCTAGGGAGCCACTCTCTTGAATAAGTGAGTTAGCTAAGCTCATGACATCATTCCCCTTAGTTCCATTTCCAAGGAGTATGGCAAGAAGCTCAGTATCGCTTAAGGCTAGGGCTCCACGTTTTTGGAGACGATTTCTCGGGTCTTCGTTTTGATCGATGACCCGCTTCTGAGGAGGTATTAGGTCTGGAAAAAGAGCGATTTGCATCACCCTTATTAAAGCAACTTTAACGGGGGTGGTTAAAATAAGCCTATAAAAAAAGAGGCTTCGATTGAAGCCTCTTTAAATATTAGAAGTGTTTTACGTAACCACTTCGTCTTAAACGCTCAAGCCAGTGTTCGGTGGCTGCTTGAGAGTTTTGTGTCATAAGAATGTGTTCGATTTGCTCGCGCACCTGATCGAGCGGTTGGATGCCTGCATATTTGCGATCTTCAACGTATAGAACAAAGCAACCATCTGGTGTAACGATTGGGTCAGTTACGTTATTCTTTTTAAGAACGAATACAGGATCAGCAAATTCTGGTTTGAGATCAGTACGCTTCATCCAGCCCCAATCTCCGCCTTTAGAACGCTTTGTGTCTTCACTGAGTTCTTTAGCAAGGTCTTCAAATTTTTCACCTGCATTGAAGCGTGTGATAATAGCCTGGGCACGTGAGCGTAGGCCTTCGTCTGTTTCTGTATCTGATTTGTTTAGCTGAATAAGGCGTAAATGAATACTGTCCTCTTGATAAAATTGATCTTTATTTTCCTTATAGAATTGTTCGATTTTTACAGGACTTACTATGTTTTCAGATTTCTCCTGCTGCTGACGCATGTAGTGATAAATAATGTCTTCTTCGATATCCTTACGGTAGTCTTTCATGGTCATACCACGTCCACGTAAATAGGCTAAAAATTTGGAACGGTCATTATCGAATTGGTCGCTTAACATTTCAGCGATACGATTATCTATGAAGCTATCTGGAATCTTCTTTTCATCTTCACCGTCTTTGTGTTTACGGAATTCTTTAATGATAAGAACTTTGTCGATTAACTGCTGGATAACGCTGTCCTGAAGTTGCTCTAATTTTTGATTAAACTCTTGTTCGTTTCTTGCTTCTTTTTGGAGCTGAGCAATCAGCGGTTGGATTTCATGGCGGACATCATCAACGGTGATTACTTTCTCTTCCACAATTGCCACAATACCGTCAGCAAAACGTAGGTTCAAATTGTCGCCAGGTGCAACGGTACTCGCTGTGGTCTCGGTTTGAGCGAAAACGCGGCAGCAGGTAGCAGCTAAGATAAGAAGGGAAGTACTAAGGTGACGTAGCGTCATGAATTCGGCAGATTATTGAGGAAACAAACTATCTCTTCCAAACGTAGAAGGGCTTTCGCTGCGGTCAACCTCGGAAAACGGGACCCTGGCATGATCCAATCGTCTCTGCGACCACTATTACGTAAACACTTCAGCTTGTGAGACTCACATTCGACTAGTAGCAGCTTCTTTTGTTCAGCTATGATACGTATTTTAGTTGTCAAAATAAGGGCTTTTACTTCGTCCCCGTACTTACCGAAACGGTCTTTTATCTCTTCTGTAAGTTTTTTAAGTGATTCTAGATCAACAGTTAAAGCTAATTTTCTGTACAAATCGATCCTAAGTCTTGTCTCCGTGATATAGGTAGAGGGGATAAGTGCTTGAATCGGCTCAATGGGGATAGCTCCATCCGCTTTGGTTTCTGCATCTTTAATGGCTGTATAGCTATCCATGCGCCTACCGGCTGATTTGGCCTCTGAATTTATTTTTTCTCCGGTTATGACAAAGTCCAGTTTTACGCTCGCTCTGATGTAGGAAGCTGTAGATTCACCCTTTAGTCGCGCTACGGACTGCCTAAGTAGTTGGCAGTATAGGTCAAAGCCAACCCCAATAATATGTCCACTTTGCTCTGTTCCTAGTAAGTTTCCGGCACCTCTTAGTTCTAGGTCTCGCATCGCAATGCGAAAACCAGCTCCGAGTTGATTATGTTGGCGTAAGGCAGATAAACGCTGGCGAGCCACTTCAAGCAGTTTTGTATGCTTGTGAAGTAGCAGATAAGCATATGCTTGATGTTTAAATCGGCCAACTCGGCCACGTAGTTGATATAACTGGGATAAACCAAAGCGGTCTGCACCTTCGATAATGATCGTATTACAGTTTGGTATATCTAGACCACTTTCTATGATCGTTGTGCAAACAAGAACCTGATTATGTCCAGCAACAAAGTCAGTCATGACTTTTTCCAAAGTGTCGCTGTCCATTTTGCCATGACCAACTCCAACACTTACTCCTGGTAGTAGCTCCATCAGGCGGTTTGCTACGTACTGGATAGTTGCCACACGGTTATGTAGGTAAAAGACTTGTCCTCCTCGGCGTAATTCATGACGTATCGCATCAACCACTACTTTTTCGTCGTACGTTTTAACAATTGTTTGAATAGGATGTCTGTTCGTAGGTGCAGTCTCAATAACACTTAAATCACGTGCACCGGTAAGAGCTAAGTAGAGCGTTCTTGGTACAGGCGTAGCACTCATGGAGAGAACATCGATACTCTCACGCATTTTCTTAAAAGCTTCTTTATGTTTAACTCCGAAACGCTGCTCTTCATCGATGATGACTAGAGCTAAATCTTTGAAGACAACGTCTTGTTGAATAAGACGGTGAGTTCCAATTAGAATATCAACTTGTCCTAGAGCAGTTGCTTCAAGAATAGCTTTAATTTCTTTTGGCGTTTTGAAACGACTTAGCATCTCTATAGCAATAGGATAGCCAGCCATCCGCTCTCGAAATGTATTCAGATGTTGCTGAGCGAGTACTGTTGTTGGAATGAGTACAGCGACTTGTTTTCCGTCTTGAACAGCTTTAAAGGTAGCTCTGAGAGCGACTTCTGTTTTCCCATAACCAACATCGCCGCAGATGAGGCGATCCATAGGGCGATTTCGCTCCATGTCTTGTTTGGTATCAATGATCGCCTTTAATTGATCGCGAGTTTCAGTGAATGCAAAGGAGGCTTCGAATTCGCGTTGCCAGTCGTTGTCTGCACCAAAGCTATAGCCAGGCTGCGCTTCTCTTCGCGCTTGTACACGTAGGAGTTCTGCAGCCATGTCCAACGTTGCTCGTTCTGCAGCTTGGCGTGTTTTTTCCCAACGACCGGATCCAATTTTACCTAATTGTGGGCGAATCTTCCCAAGACCAACATAGCGGCTAAGTAGGTGTGACTCGGAAAGACTTACGTGAAGGGTCACACCTTCATCAAATTCAAGGGATATAACTTCACGCACACCTTGTGCGGTGTCTAGTTTTGTTAAGCCTCTAAATAAAGCGATGCCGTGTTGTAAATGAACAACAAAATCGCCTTCAACTAAGTCCGAGAAATCAAGTAGTTGATCGACTTGAGCTTTTTGTACACGGGCTCTTTCAATGCCAGCGCTTCTACGTGGTCTTTGCCTACCTAAAATTTCTGTTTCTGTAACAAAAATCACCCCTTGCTTAGCTTTTAATAGCGAAAGTTTGGTTGGTAATTCAGAAACTAAATTATCGCGGTATTTAATTTTGAAACCTTCGTTTAAGCCCGCGCGTAAAAAAGTTGGTTCTAAATTTTTTGTTTTAGGATGGGCTTTTAGGATCTCTCGCATCCTATCTTCTTCACCACTTTTAGCTGCTATAAAGATTAAGCCATAGCCTTGTGTTTTCCAGATGTCGAGTTGGGTAAGAAATTCACTTCGTGCACTTTCTTCCGCTTCAAGTCTGTCTTGAGCAACTAGTTCATCACTGGGGTAACGCCGTGTATGGCTTAACGTTTCTGTGTCCCAAACATCAGGATCTTTGACTGACTCAAAGTAAGTGCTAGCTTCATCAAGATCTCCTAGTGCGATGAGATACTTAAAGCGGTGTATAATAGGGTCAGCCCCTTGCGTACCCTCAGTTTTAAGCGCTCTAAATTCTTCTTCTAGCGAGGCTGGTTCAATTAAAATGCAGGCGGTTTCTTTTGGCAGATAATCAGCAAGCCCAGATTTTGCCTGATCGAGTCTAACCCGAGGCGTTGCAGATAAAGTGATTGAAGTTACTTCATCTAAGGAGCGCTGTGTAACGGGATCAAATGCCCGAATTGATTCAATTTCATCACCAAAAAAATCGAGTCGGTAAGGTCTTACGTCCGTTACAGGATAGACATCAATAATTCCACCGCGAATTGCGTAGTGACCTGGAGACTCACATAGGGCTTCGCAATCGTAGTCTAACTTTTTAAGGTCATTGAGAAGGGTATTAAAAACGTACTCTTTTTTTGAGACTAGAGTTAACTCATGGGCACTAAACTTTTCTATAGCAGGAACGGACTGAAGCAGTGCCGCAGGAGTTGAAATGACAATTAATGTGGGTGAAAGAGTAGATAATTTCTTTTTAGACGTGGTTTCTGACTTTGAAACGGTATGATTAAGTCTTCCTTTTAATTTTGAGAGCACATTGAGGCGTTCACTCGAAGCTGTAAAAACTTCACGCAAGTCAGGCGAGTCCGGCTGAGATTCACTGAAAATGAGTACCTCGGCTTCTAGACTTTCTTTTTTTGATCCAGCTTTTTCATGCAACGTTGTGTAGAATAACCGAATGTCATCACAGAGGGCTTCCGCTTGCTTAGTATCTTCTACAACAACGATACAAACGGGATATTTTTTTTGTGTTAGGATCTCTGAAATGACAACAGCTCGTGCTGCTGGACATATGCCAGTTAAGCGGTAGTAGGAGCTGTTTTCCAAAGAAGCCATGGTGCGATTAAATCAAATCGAACTTAAATAATTAGCAAACGTCCAAAACCAACTTATTGATTAAGTTCGAACAGGGCTAGGGCCATACGAGCTGCAGCCTCTTCAGCTATTTTCTTAGAGTGTCCACGTCCTTTACCAATTTGCTTATCAAGTAAGAAAACGGCTACTTCAAAGGCTTTAGCATGGTCTTCACCTTCTTCTAAAACGACATCGTAGCGAAGCGCGTGATTTCCATGAATAGGCTGAATAATTTCTTGAAGCCGTCCTTTTGGATTATCACGACTGTTGGCGCCTTCAAGGCGTATGCTCAGGTCTCCGTAGAGTGCTTTAACGGTTGTTTTTGCTGCTTCGAAACCTCCGTCAAGATAAACGCCGCCAATGAGAGCTTCACAGGCGTCTTCTATCGTTGAGGCACGATTTCTGCCACCGGATGATTCTTCACTTGTACCTAGTCTTAGACATTCATGTATCATAGCTTCTTTTGCTACTTCGACTAGGAATGTACCTTTTGTGAGTGATGCTCTTTTTTTTGTTAATCCACCTTCTTGTTCACCTGGGTAGAGTGAAAAAAGCAGATCGCTCATAATCAGCTGCAAAACTGCATCACCTAAAAATTCTAGTCGCTGATTATTTACTGTAGCCTCCGGATGCTCCGCTAAATATGAGCGGTGAGTAAGTGCCTGTGTAAGATAACGCTTGTCTTTAAAAACGTGATTTATGCGTTCTTGAAGTAACTGAAGTTTTGCTTCGTCTTCGTGCGTATCCATAAATTAAGACGAAGCGCTTGAGTAGCGTTTTAAGCCACGATTAAAAACATAAATAGCTACCATGACCCAGAGTGTAGCAATAACACATAGCCCAAGTGCCCAACCTAATTTAAAACCATGAAGGAGTATATCTGCAGGAGTATTACTGACAATAACAAGAGGCAATACCCAAACAAACACGAGCCGAGCTATGCCATGAAAAGCTCCTTTTGGTAGACGTGAGAATTCAGTGAGTGCAAAATAGGTACCTTCAATACCGCTAGTACTTGTTAACCAAAAAGAAAGTGCCATCGTGAGTACAAGAACACTATAGTGAATTGCAAGTGCTGCTATAATAATGAATCCGTAACTTATCATATCGAGTAAGGATGGATGCAGATTAAGTTTATGCGCTGCGAATATAACAACGCCCAGAGCAACAAATGAATTAAGCAGTCCGTCTGGATCTAGTTTTCTGGTCGAAGCCATAAATAGGGGATGACCTGGCTGAGAGAGAAAGAAGTCAAAAGCGCCGCTTCTTACGTTTCGTCCTAATTCAAAAAGATTAGTCCAAAAAAATCCCATAACAAGGCGCTGAATAAGCATACTTGTTCCTACAAGCATCACCATCTCATATTGGCTCCAGCCAGCGATCGATGGAGTGTGCTGATAAATAACTGAAACTAAAAGTAAGTTTACACCCATCCATAAAAATTCAACGAGTGACCAAGTAATAAAGTCTCCTCTAAACATCAGGGTTCGAACCATTGAGTAACGAGCACCAGCAAGCCATATTTTAAAATAATTCATATTTTAACCTCCTACTGCTGTGTGACGTTTTAAACCTCTTACCCAAAGTACCTGCGCTAAAATAAGAAGTAAGATAGCCCAACAGACTTGAACAATAAAGCCTTGCGGTATTGCACTAGCACTTATGCGGCCCGTGATAATGGCTGCAGGGAAATACATTTGATAAAAGAAAGGTAGATACTGTGCGACATGGTAAATCGCCTTTGGCATTAAATCTAGAGGGAATGTTTGTCCACCAAGCGCTGTTTCAACAGCAAAAGATAGAATGACAAAACCTTGAATATCTAAAAACCAAAAGGTTAGCATGCCAAAGCAGTAGGCAATCGTGAATTGTATGATTGCTGCTAGTGCCATGGCTGGGAGCGCGTAGGCGATGCGCCAGAAATCGTGAGGTACTTCTACATAGTTTCTAATCCATGGAGAAATCAGTAGTAGAGGAATTAAAACTAAGGAGCCTGATACGAGTCGAGCAGCAATAAAAACGCTGAAACGGTAGAGGTAGTAATTAATTGGTTTTAAAAGGAACTGATTAATTAAACCGTTGCGAATTTCTTCACTAATTTGGTAGTCCTCATTAAACGCGCCGATAAAAAATTGCAGAATAATTAAGGTAACAAAGTACGTGATTGTTTGCTCAAGATTAAAACCGCCAACGGATGATTTTACTGAAAAAATTGCTCCCCATAAAATAAACGCAGCAACAAGGTGAAGGAGGGAGAAAAGACCGCGTGCAAGAAACGTCCAGCGGTATACAATATTACTTTGTAGACCTAATATGAACGCTTGTTTGTACTTTGTGATGCTGCGAATCATTGCAGGCTAAAGCGGGCAATCACTTCTTCGGCTAGTTGTTTGTATGCGTGAGCTCCTGGGCTACTCGCATCGTAAGCAAAAATAGATTTACCGAAACTAGGCGCTTCACTTAGGCGAATCGTGCGTGGAATAACAGTATTAAAGATTTTATCTGGTAGGTGAGAACGCACTTCGTCTACAACTTGTTTTGAAAGTTTAGTGCGTGCGTCATACATAGTCATGATAACGCCTCCTAATTCCAAAGTTGTATTGATACCAGCTGTTTTTAAGCGCTCTACGTTACGTAAAATTTGACCTAATCCCTCAAGGGCCATGTATTCGGTTTGAAGTGTGATTAGTAAATAGTCTGCAGCTACAAGGCTATTCATCGAGAGCATGCCCAAAGCAGGTGGGCAATCGATGATAACAACTTTAAATTTTTCTGAAGCTCTTACTGGATCTAGAACGGATTTGAGTTTGAGTAAAAAGTTTTCTGTTTGAGCAATTTCGATTTCAGCTGCTGCAAGATCTTCTTCGCTAGGGATGACACTTAAATTTTTGGTTGTTGTTTTAACAATCAAGTCCATGGCGTTACCTTCACCACGAAGCGGCCCATATAAACTTTTTCCTTCTTGCTTCTCTACGCCAACAGAGCTTGTTGCGTTTGCTTGAGGATCTAAGTCAACAAGAAGGGTAGTAATTTGCTTTGCAGCAAATGCTGCAGCAAGATTCACGGCCGTGGTTGTCTTTCCGACACCCCCTTTTTGATTGGCTATGGTGAATACGATTGTTGGCATAACCTATACCATGTAAGCGGCTTTGGCTGAGAGCAAAGCGTAAAATTAAATTTCTTACACCACTTACCTCTTAGTTATACGCTTTAGCTATAGCCTGCAGCACTTAGGGCTGCTAAAATACGTTCTCCGCCACCGGTAATATGCTGCAGCATGATATCACGAGCTAATTCAACGTTGTGCGAAGCTATAGCCTCAGTAATTGCTAGATGCTTGGCAGAGGGATTCTTCGGATCTAATTGACGGCCTATTTTTAGATACGTTGGCCTTTGATATAAATCTAAAGCGGACATCACTATATTTTCTAGAGCAGTATTTCTTGCTGTTCTAACAACCCGTAAATGAAATTTAGCATTGGCTCTGCAATAATCCACAAAACCTCGCTCATCATTGGGATCATAGGGAAGTGAAGCACAGGCTCGTAATTCGACTATATCTTCCTCGGTTGCTCGTTGTGCCGCTAGAGCTGCAGCTTGGGGTTCAACAATCGCCCTTAGTTCGATTAAGTTTCTAAAGCGACTCAGTGTAATCGAGGCAACTCGGTAACCAGCATGTGGTTGAAATGAGAGCAATTCTTCATGACTTAGGCGGTTGAGTGCTTCTCTTAGTGGGGTTCTTGATACATGAAGTTCATCACACAGTTTTTTCTCAATTAGTCGCTCATCTGGTTTTAATGCACAGGAAAGTATCTGCTGCTTAAGTACCGCATAAACATGATCAGGCAGAGCAGAGGGCCGTACAGATTGTGGGCTAATCTCTATAAGAGATGGGCGTGTGAGAGTGGACATTGAGCTATCGTTTAAACTGTTAGAAAATTATAGCTACCGAGCGAGGAAATTGGCATATTTTACACTTGTATACAAGTATACGATCCACTAATTTATTAAAAAACCCACATCTTACATTCATACCCTGCAGTGGATTCAGTTCATTTAACCCCTCAAAGTGCTCTTCATCGTGAGCCCTCTTTTGTGCAATCGCTTTTAACGATTGTTGGGTCTGCATTGCTTATTTGTATAGGCTACGGTGTTTTCAAAATTAAAGTTGAGGTACTTCTGCTTGTTGCATGCGGAGTGGTTGGTATCACTGCTCGTTTGTTGGGTTTAGGTTGGAAGCAAATGCAGGCAGGAATTATTTTAAGTATTAGTAAAGGAATGCCTGCAATGCTCATCGTTATTGTGGTGGGTGCTTTGTCGGGGAGCTGGCTTATCTCGGGGACCATTCCTATGTTAACTTACTTAGGACTTGGGCTAATTTCACAAAAATTATTTTTACTCACGGCTTGTTTATGCGCGAGTTTAGTATCCGTATTACTAGGTTCAGGTTATGCGACCATTGCTACTGTTGGAGTTGCTTTCATGGGTATTGCGCATGGTTTGAATATTCCAATGGGGCAAGCAGCAGGTGCACTTGTATCGGGAGCCTATTTGGGCGACAAAATTTCTCCTTTTGCTGGGAATGCTAATTTTGCTGTGAGTATTGCTGGAGTAAATATTTATGATCACATACGACACTGCCTTTGGACAACCTTGCCTGCACTTTGTGTAGCTTTGGGAGTTTACTATTTTCTAGGTTCAAGTGGTGGTAATAGTGGCGTACTATCGGAAACTGAAGTCTTGAGGAAAGCGTTGGCTACGCATTTTGTGTTTAGCCCACTTCTACTGCTTCCAGTGGTGGTTTCTGTATGGCTAGCTGCTGGTAATAGGCCTGTTTTGCCAGGTATGTTTTTATCAATAGCGGTTTCTGTTGTATTGGCTGTTTTTATACAGCACCAGTCATTAACTTCCGTTCTAAATGCACTTGTTGAAGGACCTGAAATACATACAGGAAACAAGCTTTTAGATAAATTACTTGAGCAAGGTGGAATGACCAGGATGATGCATGTTACCCTTATTGCTATTCTTGCTTTCGCCTTTAATGGAATACTGCAAAGTTCTAGACTCTTAGAACCTTTAGTTACTTCACTTTTTAAGTTTACTACAACTCCTCTTAAAGCCGTAGGCTCAACTGCATTCACATGCTTCGTAGTAGAATTAATGACGGGTGCGGCTTATGTAACTATTTTACTACCCGCAGAATTGTTTAAGCCTGTATATCGTAATCTTGGTCTAGCAGGAAAAAATTTAACACGTGCGATTGGAGATAGTGGTATTGTAGTTGTGCCACTTATTCCGTGGAGTATTGCAGGTGCTTTTATGAGCGGAACTTTAGGTGTGTCAGTATTAGATTATGCTCCGTGGGCAGTGTTCTGTTATATGGGAGTGATTTTTACATTCATAGCCGCTGCTAGTGGTTTTTCTATGGCTAAATTTAAAAACGAGGATGAAACACAACCTGGAAGCTAACTACATGAATACTTTAGCAATACATGGTGGTGCAGGGGCTTTACCTAGAAATGAAATGACGCAAGAAAGAGCGCGTGAATTTCATGAGGCACTTAAGTATGTTCTAGATATCGGATATGCGCGTTTATCAAAAGGTGCACCAAGCTTAGATGCTGCTGAAGCTTCAGTCGTAGCACTCGAGGATATACCCCTATTTAATGCAGGACGTGGATCTTCCTTTAATCGTGATGGTAAAATTGAAATGGAAGCGGCCATCATGGACGGCTCTACGTTAAAAGCTGGAGCTTCTAGTCTTTTAAGAAATGTGCGTAATCCTGTAAAATTAGCGCGTGTTATTTTAGAAAATACACCGCATGTGTTTTTAGCAGCTCAAGCCGCAGAATCATTTGCTCGTTCTCAAGGTTTAGCTTTTGAAGCTGATGAATATTTTTTTACTAACTACCGATATGAAGCGATGCTTAAGATTAGAGGTAGTGAAAAAACGCCACTTTCAGAGGATGTTGTTGTACCTAGTTCCTTGCATTCTTACACGATGAGTACGGTTGGTGCCGTAGCCTGCGATAGTAAAGGTCAATTAGCAGCTGCAAGTTCTTCTGGAGGCACTACAAATAAATATGCAGGTAGAGTAGGGCAATCGTGCGTTGTAGGTGCTGGAGTATACGCAAATAATAAAACTTGTGCTGTATCCTGTACAGGTCTTGGTGAGGCATTTATGCGAGCCGTAACAGCCTACGATTTGAGTGCTCAAATGGAGTATAAAGGCTCTACTTTGATTCAAGCTGCGCGAGACGTTATTTTTAATAAACTCCCGGGAAGCGGTGGGCTAGTATCGGTTGATTCACGTGGTGAAGTGGCACTGCAGTATAATACACAAGGCATGTACCGAGGTTGGATTAATAAGGAAGGTCGTATTTTTACGGCAATCTATGACACCTGCTACGAGTGGAGCTCTTTAGGTTCAGTGATAAATACAAATTTAAAGGATCCCTTTAGCGCTAAAGAATGAATCTGAATCAAAAAAATAAGTAAATTCGTATATGAATAATAAATATTCTAGATTAAATTTTATAACCCTAACCATGAAATACCAACGTATACCTATATTCGTGAGTGCCGTTCTAGCGGCAACGATAGCATTGCAATGCAAGTCACTTGCTCAAAGTGAAGCTAATGCAGTCGCTCAGTCATCAAATGATTCAGTGGTGCAGCTAACGCCATTTGAAATTGTTAGCGATAAAGATAACAGTTACGGAGCTATAAACTCTAATTCGATTACTCGATTTAATGTAGAACTATCAAAACTACCTGTTAGCGCGGATATTTTTACACAATCTTTCATGGAAGATGTTGCCGCAACCAGTGTTGAATCGATGGTTGTTGGTAATTCAGGTGGAGCAGGTATTTCGTCAATCGATGCTGCAGATGCAACCGCGCAGCCTGGTGATCACGTGGCTCATAATTATGTTCAGTTACGTGGCTTTGATACATCAGTTATGCAAAGAGATAGCTTGATGCCTGTAGGTCCTATTTTTAATCCAGGTTCAACTGGTGCTGGACAAACAAGTATATTTGACGTTGAACGCGTCGAAGTAATTGAGGGACCTCAAGCATTACTTTACAGTGGTGGTGGTCCTGGTGGTGTAATTAATGTCGTCTCTAAACAAGCTTCATTTAGTGGAGTTCCAACAGGATCAATCATGGCTAGGACTGATCAATTTGGCTCTAAAACAGGTATTTTAGATTATAATGTAGGATCAAATAAATTCGCTATTCGTATATCCTTGCTTGACCAAGATATGGACACGCGCCGTGTAAATGTAGGTCAAACGGTTACGGGGGAATACACACAAATAGCTTTTAGACCATTTCAGAGCACTACGATTCGTATAAATTTAGAGCAGACTGTTGAAAATGCTTACACAGGAGATTCTGGAGTAGGTCTTTCTGCTCAAGTAACTGGTGACTCTCGTGTAAGCTTAAAACTTTCTTACATGTTGGCTACAGGGTTAATTAATCAGACGACAAACCCTACAACTGGAGCAGCTAATCCAGCAGGTGTAATTTTAGGGGGTACACTTAATTGGAATAATTTAGATTCATGGTCTAATTGGCTTTCCGCAGAGTACACAAAAAACACGTTTGAAAATATCACGATTGATACGCGCGTAAACGAACACTTATCAACTGAAATAGCAGCCGGCTATAATTCCGCTAGTTATTCTTTTAGAGCTGGTGCAGCAACCCTCTATGCACCAGTTAGCAGTGCTAATCCTACAGGTACCTGGGCATTTGGTATGTCTCCTAGTGAGACAGATGAGCCTGCAACGAGTAAAGCTATTCGTGGTTCAATTGTAGATACGCGCGATCTTTTTAACGGGAATGCACATTCACAGACAATTATAGGTGCTGATTATGTAGGCTCTCGTGCGCACTCTATCGCTTATTCGTATTATCAAGCTGATGCAAATTTTAGTCCTATATATTCATCAGCGATCACGACCAATAATGGTCGTACTGCAATGCCAACTGTTTATTTTCCAATATTACCTGGGCCATCTAATTACTCATTGTTTCCATTGGGAGCACAGGCATTCACGACAGGTGGCGTAAACTATGTTCGTATGACAAGTAATCAAGTTGTACCTTCATTAATTAGTCCTGCAAATCCACTAGGCCTATCAGGTAGCGGTCTTAATGAATACAATGTTGTTATTAACCAAGGTGTTTTTGTTACCAATATGACTCAGTGGATGGATGATAAAAAGCTTACAACACTTGTAGGTATCCGTGCTGATTCAAGTTTTGATAGCTTACTCTATAGCGCTCCAGTTTACCGTGTTGCAGCGGATAAGGCTATTAATTTTAATGTAGGAGCAAACTATACGTTACTTCCTTGGTTATCTCCTTATTTTACAGTTTCTAATGTTATTACTCCACCTCAGGTAATGTTCCCTGATCCTGCTGGTAATTTACCAGCTACTGGACGAGGCACAGGCGAAGAAGTAGGTGTTAAATTCAATAACAAAACTAACACGCTATCTGGCTCTTTATCCGTTTATAATTCAGTAGGTACAAATGAAGAGTTTGATTTAAATTCTAGTGTAGTTTCTGTAATCAATCCAAGTGGCTTGAATGGTAGTTATGCGGGTTCGAGCGGTTATTGTGATATCGATAGACACTCTCAAGGTATTCAAGCAATTGTTACAGCAAGTCCTACATCTAATTGGAGAATCCGTTTTTCTGCAGCAATGCAAGAAGGGAAGATCAATAAAACATTATCATATGCACCATATTATAATGACCAATTCCACGAGAATTCCTCTGGACAGGTTACGTATGCGGATGGTGCTTTAGTGTATGTAAATGCGAATGCATTTAGCTCTAAGACGCCTGTTGTATCTTCTACTTCTGCTGGAGCAACTCCTCTAACAGTAGCTATGATGAATAATCCTAGCAGCTTATACTATGCAAGTCCTGTAAGTCCTAGTGGAGCTATTGCATCAAGTTCTAATGTTGCAACAGTCCTTAAATCTACCTCTGCAACTGATGGAGCTATATTAACTGGTGCTACTGGTCTTCCTATATCTCAAATGCAGATTACTCCATCATTTGGAGTTCCTACTTCTATAAGTGTATTTCAATCAGGTCAGAGAACTTTAGGTACTCCTTTATATAGTCTAAATCTTACAAATATATATGTTTTTGATTCAGGAATAGCTAAAGGTATTATGATAGGTGGTAGTGTTAATGGTGCATATAATACAGTTAAGTATTATTATAATCCTGCAGCTACTTTTACTACAGCAAACCTAGGTATGGTACCTTTTTATGCTCCTAATATGACTACGATTAATCCAACAATTGGTTATACGCATAAATTCAAGAAGTTTACATTTAAGACTCAATTGAACGTAACCAATATGTTGAATCACTATGATGTTATCATCTGTCCTTCACAGGTTACTGGCTACAACACCGCAAGTAATTTGGTGGCTACTTATTATGGCCAACCTCGTGTTTATACTCTTACTACAACACTTAAGTTCTAACTTTATTTAGAACTTATTTTTTTCAAAAAGCCCATCTTTCTAAGGTGGGCTTTTTTTATGCTTATGCGTAAGCACACCAAAACCGACATTCATCAGAAAAATCTTTTACAGCTGATGATTCTTTTGAGATTTCTTTTCTAAGTGCATCAAACTCGTGTTTCCATCCTGTAGCAGCAAGATCCTCTAAAATTTCGCTTCGAGTTGGCAGATGCATGAATGTTGTTCCGTGTTCATGAGTAAAGTAGCGATCTCCAAATTCCACTAAACGTTTGTCTTGTGATCCGCTTTCCCAGCGCAGTTTTTCTAATGACCATAGTGCTCTTTCAGTAGCAGAATAATCTCGGTCATGGGTTGTGAAGAGTAGGGGTGCTCTTGTGTTACTAACGCGCCTTAATTCAGAAAGTGCTTTACGTCTATTATCTCTACCTGGAATTTGCATTAAGCCATTGAAGAGAAATAGAACCCCATCGAATTTATTTTTGAATAATGTATTTTTGGGTAGCTTTGTTGCATCTGCCACACAGACCTTAATCCCTAATGCTTCATTTTCTTTGATTAGGTTCTTAGCTTGATCGATCGGTTCCTCAGCAAGATCGAATGCTGTAATATCTGTGTAGCCAAGTTTCCATAGTCCCAAGGTTGCACGACCTGCTCCACAACCGGCTTCAAGTAAGCGTGCATTTTTATCAGTAAAATACTTTTTAACTAATAGCTCCTCTGATTTCCACAGTCCTAGTTTATGTGCGGCACGTGTATAATGAATGACCGAAACGGGATCATTGAAATGATCCTTAACTAACTGAATGGATATTTTGGCAGTTTTATCAGCCATTGTGATAGATCAGGAGCTAAGAATGGGTAGTAAAAATAAACCGCATAGCCAAGGCTATGCGGTTTATAAGTAGAATATACGAACTTAAGATTGGAAGGATCTTAGGGTCTAATGCTTTATTATTTTACCGTTAAAGTACCGTGCATGCCTGCTTGGTAATGGGCTGGGAAGGTGCAAAGGAAGGTGTAAACGCCAGGTTTTGTAGGAGCTTTGAACTCTATTTCACCCGATTTGCGAGGTCCAAGGAGGTCAATCTTAGCAATAATATCAGCAGCACGTCCTTTTGGGATATAACCTGTCTCTTTTGATGTAGAAGCTGCTGATGCAAAAGAACTTACATCAACTCCGCTATTCAAAAGTACCCAATTATGTCCCATCACATCTTTAGGGATAGTACCCGCATTAGTGAAAACAACACGTAAGGATTCACCAGGTGTAGCTGTGATCGCTGTAGTGTCGTATTTCATTGTATCATTGGCACTTATGTCAATTTCACGGGGCTCAGAAGCCGATGAAGATTGGCTATATCCTGTGCCTATGAGAGCTATTAAACCGAATAAATAAATGCTTAGTTGCTTCATGGTAATACCCTTAGTCGCATTTTGCCTTCTCGTTAGCAACCCTGATTGCCTAACTAATAGTGTTATTAGAACAAAGAATGACTGCTGTAAGAGCATAAAATGCGTAGATTAATGCTTGAAAACTTACCCAGTTCGGTGAGCTTGGTAAGATTCGTATCCATGCGTCTGTCTAAACCTTTACTGAATTCTTTCACTCATATTCGCTGCCTCGGAGCATTAGCATCCTTAGCGTTGCTATCTGGATGCTCATGGCAGTCGTTCTTAGGTATGGATGGTAAACAATCCACCATGATTACCGAGGGACCTGTTGCTGAGACACAATTGAATGTGTTTTATGTGACTTGCTACGTGACCTTCACGATATTTGTGATTGTTGCCGCAATTCTTGCTTATGCGACCTTGAAATTTAAGGCGCGTACTAAAGAAGAGGAAAGTGCCGTTCCACCTGAACAAGGTCATGGAAATCCTCTGGTTGAAGTAGGGCTTATTGCTGCATCGGTACTCGCACTTGTTTTCATTGCTGTACCAACACTCAAAGCAATCTGGTTTACTTACGATGTACCTGTTGCTGATAAAGCAAATGCCTATGAAATTACAGCCACAGGATATCAGTGGTGGTTTAAATTTGAGTATCCAAACGAGCAGATTCCTGGTGGTGGCGTTATCACTACAGGTAATGAATTAGTTATTCCTGCAGGTCGTCCAGTACACATCAATTTACGCAGTATCGATGTTATGCATAGCTTCTGGATTCCAAAGCTTGCTGGTAAAGTAGACATGATACCTAACCGCGCTAATCTCATGTGGATTAAGGCTAACAAGCCTGGATACTACTGGGGTCAATGCGCAGAATTCTGTGGTGACTCACATGCTGTTATGCGTTTCCGCGTAATCGCTCTTAGCCAACGTGATTTTTATAATTGGTTAGATCAACAATCACAGACTTATCGTAAAGTTGAGCCTACGGGTAGCAATGTTGGAAAGGCTACTTTCGCATCGCTTCGCACTTTCAAACAAAATGAACCAGGTATTTCTGGAAACTTTGAGGTTTCTCCACTGGATGCTTGGAAAGCTAAACAATTCCCAGAAAAGGATGAAAATCCTGATTTGATTGCAAAGGGTAGAGAACTCTTTGCTTCTAAGACTTGTATCACTTGTCATAGTGTACGCGGACTTCAAGGTGCAGTTGGTGTAGCCGGCCCAGATCTAACACACGTTGGTGCTCGTAGTACGATTGCTGGCGGGCTTCTCGACAATACCGCAGAACAGCTTCAACGCTGGATTCACAATCCTGGTGCAGTTAAGCCAGGTAACAAGATGTGGGTAAATGGTTACGTTTTAAACAATATTAAACTCACGAACGAAGACGAAGTAGCTCTAGTAGCTTTCTTACAAAGTCTTAAATAATTCCGACCCTTAAACTCTTTTTTGTATGGCTGACGCAATTACTAAATCCGGTTTCACGGCTCACGATGAGAAGATCACTGCTCGCTCATCACTGTTTTACAGACCACAGGTTAAGACTGGCTTAATGAGCTGGCTTACCACGGTTGATCATAAGCGCATTGGATTCCTCTACGGAGTATTCGCGCTATTCTTCTTCTTGGTGGGCGGTGTTGAAGCGCTCTTAATTCGTATTCAATTAGCTGTGCCTAATAACAATTTCTTATCTGCTCAGCAGTATAACGAAATGTTCACGATGCACGCGACTACGATGATCTTTTTAGCGATCATGCCTTTAAGTGCTGCTTTCTTTAATTTTATCATGCCACTTCAAATTGGTGCGCGTGACGTTGCATTCCCACGCTTAAACGCTTTTTCACTTTGGGTGTTTGTTGCGGGTGCGATTGTTGTCAATTTAGGTTGGTTTATGCACGATGGTGCACCTAACGGTGGATGGTTCGGATATACACCACTTACTACACGTACCTTTAGTCCAAATCACTCAATTGATATGTGGGTTATGGGTCTACAACTGCTCGGTGTAGCTTCAATTGCAGCTTCCCTTAACTTTATTACAACCATCATCAATATGAGAGCTCCAGGGCTTACGATGATGCGCCTTCCTGTGTTTACATGGATGACCCTCATTACGGCATTCCTTCTCATCCTTTCATTCCCAGCGATTACCATTGCTCTTGTTGAATTGATGATGGACCGCACGTTCGCTACTAACTTCTTTGAAGTTTCTAATGGTGGTATGCCAATTTTATGGACGCACTTATTCTGGGTCTTCGGTCACCCTGAAGTGTACATTCTGATCTTACCTGCTATGGGTATTATTTCAGAAATTCTACCTACGTTCTCACGTAAGCCACTCTTCGGTTATCCTATCGTTGTATTCTCAGGTGCTTGTATCGGTTTCTTAGGATTCGGCGTATGGAGTCACCATATGTTTACAACCGGTATGGGAACTGTTGCTACGGCAGCGTTTGCAATGACAACCATGGCGATAGCTGTTCCAACCGGAGTTAAGATTTTTAACTGGGTTGGTACAATCTGGGGTGGTCACATTTCGATGCGCACTCCAATGATGTTTGCCCTTGGTTTTATCTGGTTATTTATGATCGGTGGTTTCTCAGGTGTTATGCACTCAGCAGCTCCTGCAGATGCTCAGCAGCATAATAGTTACTTCGTTGTAGCTCACTTCCACTACGTATTAATCGGTGGCTCACTCTTTGCATTACTCGCTGGTATTCACTACTGGTTCCCACTCATGTTCGGCCGTAAGGTCAGTGAATTCTGGGGTAAGTTATCCTTCTGGGTAATCTTTATTGGTTTCAATACAACCTTCTTCCCAATGCATTTCTTAGGTCTTAATGGTATGCCACGTCGTACCTTCACCTACGATCCAAACATGGGTTGGAGCAATTCAAACTTTATCGCAACAGTCGGCGCTTTCATCTTAGGCGTAGGTGTAACGATTTACTTCGTAGTAATGGTATATACTTACTTCAAAGGTGAAAAAGTTAAGAATGATCCATGGGATGGTAGAACACTCGAATGGAGCCTTCCAAATCCAGTTCCTGAATATAATTACGCCGTAATTCCTGTTGTTCATGCCCGTGATGCATTCTGGTATGAAAAGCAGCACAAAGCTGAAATTGAAGCTGAGAAAGCAAAGGCTGCTAAGGACGAAGAATCTCATGGTGGTATCCATATGCCTTTCCAATCTTTATATCCATTCATAGCTGCTTTAGGATTACTCGTTGGTGGCATTGGTGTTTCAACGATTGATTCTAATCCTGATCCTAAAGTAATCGTTGGTAAGAAACTAACGGTTTGCTTTATCGGTTTAGCAATATTCCTCTACGGAGTTTATTGCTGGGCTCTTGAAGGTAACGAAGGCTACCACATCCACCTTGATAACCATGGTGACGATCATAAGCACTAAGCCATAATTATAATTTAAACCTTTTATATATTTATCATGAGTTCTGTAGCTTCAGGTGCCATTGATCACCATCACGACTCGACTACCTCAACCGGTATTCCTAACAAGAAACTGCTCATGTGGGCATTTCTTGCATCGGACTGTATGTTCTTCGGTTGTTTGATTTCGACTCACTTAATCTATCGTTTGCATCCACCTGCAGGAACACCTGCTGCAACTCAGATATTTAGTATCGAATTAACCTCATTCTCTACGTTCATCCTTCTGATGTCATCACTCATGATGGCACTCGCTGTAAATGCGATTCAGAAGGGTAATTTAAAGAGCATGCGCGCTTCCTTAATTCTAACGATTATCTGCGGTCTTATTTTCTTAGGCTGTCAGGTTTATGAATTTAATGAATTCGTGTACGTTAAGCATTTAACGATTTCGAATAGCATTTTAGGTACGACCTTCTTCACGCTTACTGGTACGCATGGTATTCACGTGTTACTTGGTGTCATATGGCTTACCTCGATGTTAATTTACTCCTACACAGGACGTTTAACTGAGAAGGATGCGATCGACGTCGAGTCCATGGGTTTATACTGGCACTTCGTTGATATCGTTTGGATCGTAATCTTCACGGTCGTATACCTACTCGAATACATTTAATCCTTTATAAGACCATGAGTCACTCCGCTGTAGCAAACCACGATCACGGCAACGAACACAGTAAGTTTGAAATCTTTGTTCAACTTGCGATGCTTCTCGCTGTTATTACGGGTGTTGAAATTATCACCGTATATTTACCTTTCTCACATACCACGCTCGTTACCGTATTGATGGTATTATCGGCAGTTAAGTTTCTATTCGTTATCTTTATCTTCATGCATTTACGCTGGGATAAGGCGTTCTGTACTATCCTTTTCTTTATCGGAATGGTGCTTGCAGGCTTTACGATGTGGGCGCTTCTGCAGGTGTTCTCAGTAAGTAACAGTATTCCGCTTTCTAGTCTTTAATAGGAAGCGGCCCTGTGCCGTTAAATGTATGTTTAAACCAGTCTTATCTTACCTATGATTGACTGGTCTGATTGGTTTTATGAGCCACTGGCTCTTATGTGGATTGTTTTTATAGGCTGGATTTACAGCCTTTTAATAGGACCTTTAAGAAGTAGGTTTGAAGGATCTACTGCATTTCCTAAAAAGGAAGCACGTTATTTTTTTAGCGGGTTAGGACTGCTGTTTTTATCTGTGTGTTCTCCTGCTGCACGAATCGGGGCTCTGTATTTATTTAGTGTTCATGTGAGTGTTCAGCTCGTGATTATGTTTCCTGTAGCCGGGCTTTTTTTACTGGGTTTACCTGCGTGGCTGATTGATGCCGTGTTAAGACTCCCTGGTATGCGACTACTAGGACGTATCTTGTTTCATCCCTGGTTATGCGGTGCTAGTTTTGTACTCCTCATTAGCTTATGGTACATGCCCCGTGTTTTTCAGTGGGGTATAAGTAGTCCGCTTAATCATGTCTGTGAATACTCGGTAGTGTTACTCGCTGGTATCGTAATGGCTTGGCCACTTATTACACCGTCTCAGTCTCATCCTGCATTTAAGTATGCTACACGCATGGTATATTTGTTTGGTCTCGAAGTAGCGATGACAGCTGTTTTCTCATACTTACTCATGGCTGAGCATCCTATTTATCCTAACTATAGTTTAGCACCCCGTATGATATCAGGCTTTGATACGCTCAATGATCAAGTCTTTGGAGGTATCCTTCTGTCTGCAGTTAGCTCTCTCTTCTTTGTTGGAGCGCTTGGCCACGCGTTTTATCAGTGGGCAAAAAGTTCGAAATGAACTAAGGTTCGATCGTAAGTGGGAAGGTAAAATAATTTAACTTTCCTGAAATATTTACAGCGGTACAAAGCACATACGTACCCGGATCAGGTACTAAGAGATTAAAAAAGAAAGTAGGGGTATGCAGATCGATCGTATGATCAATGTGAAGTGGATCCACTTTAGCATTAATGAATGCGGTCTGACTTGTATCGATTACAATTAAATGAGCGAACGATCCAAGTTGAGGAATGACTAGGATTGGCTTGTTGTTTTTATCTGTTAACTGAATAGAGAGTTCGTACGCCTGGCCTGCATAGAGTTTAGGTGAGGGCTTAATGAGCTCTGCCTTTATTGTATCAGTCTGTGCAGTGGGTTTTAGTCGAGAGGGTGTTAACTTAGGAAGTGTGACGTGTGCTGAGGTATAAATTTCCGCTTGGGTTGCCTCTGGAATGAGATCTGCAAATAACGAGTAATTACCTTCTGCTTGAGGAGAGAATTCAAATGACCATGAGCCTTCTTTAGCATTATAATGAGGCTCTAAAAGCTGTATGTCATCTAAGGATGGACTTGCTGCAATAAGTTGAAAATGAGCAGTATTCTTAGAGCTAAGGTCTGTATCAGTGACAAGCTTTCGTGTTGCGCTCAGTACATGAAACTCTACATGAACTAAAACGGAATTTGGATTATTCTTAACTTGTAAGTCTGAAAGAAGAATGCGTGGTACTTTGTTTTCGACCGTGATGACTCGTGGACGAGTAGGGTCGCAGAATTGCACGTTATTACTACCTGGTGGATTAAAATCAATGAAACTTAACTTCTCTGATTTACGAAAAAAATAAACACTTAGTACGATAACGGCTGCAGCGGCTGTTATGAGGGTACCTTGAAGTAAAGCGTTAGGTGTTTTAGCTGGAGTAGACATCAGAGCTTGGTGCTACTTAAGGAGAAGTGTCCTTGTGCATGCGTTTTACAAAGTCCTGAGGCTCCCAAGCACTACCATCTGCTCGCCAAATAATTTTACCATTTGGATTAATGAGTAAGGTAGCCAACGTGTGTTTAACAATACTGCCTGAAAATTCTGCAATGACTCCAAATTGGGTGAGTAAATCCCGTATTGCTCCTTCTGGTCCTGTTAAGAAGGTGAAGTTCTTTGTGTCTATACCACGAATAGACGCGTATTCTTTAAGTACGCCGGGTGTATCATGGGTAGGGTCCAGTGAAATGGATACGAATTCAATGTTTGAAACATGGGCTTCTTTAGCCATGCGCTGAGTCATCATCATTTTCATCGTTGCTGCAGGACACATGTCAGCAATAGGGCAACTCGTATAAATAAAGTTAAGCATGATTTGCTTACCCCGAAACTGATCACTTTTAACGATCTGACCCTCTTGGTTTAGAAGTGAAAAGTGAGGAATATTTTCTCCTACTTCACGGTAAGCGCTTTCACCGCGCTCATGGGTGTCTTCACGTAGGGCTGTTGCTGAAGCATTTAATGTGTCGGTTACTTGGCGCTCGTTAGGCCAAATATGTTCTAAACGTGCCGTTGATTGAGGTGTTATGACTAACTCTGCTTTGATATGTTCACCCACATGAACTAACGAAAGGTCGCTATCAGATACGTTAAAATCCATGGTCATTGCTGACATAAAACCTGGGATAGCTTGATGGCTAACCGTGAGAGTTTTCTCTGTAGGGCTAATTGCTACGATTTCACCTAATAGGGGATACCTTTTCTCCGCATTTGGCTGAGTAGCCGTAGGCTTACTATCAGACGGCTTTGAGCAGCTGATAAGAAGCAAGGGAGTTAAAACGATAAAAATAAATTTTCTAACCATGAAAAAGTTTATTAATGACCATAAAATGTAGCTAAAGAGAGTTTGCTGATGCGATGAAAATTTGTTCTTATTACTTTTCTACGATTTTATGGCAACCGAGACACCAGTTCCACAGAATAAACGCTATTCCGCGGCCTTAGCGGTATTCGCTATCCTAGGTAGTTTATGGGTCTTTGTTTTGGTTACTTTAGGCGCTTTTACAACCACGATTAACGCAGGCATGGCCTTTGCAGATTGGCCTTTATCAAATGGTTCCGTAAATCCTAACGGCTGGCTGACTAACATTTCTATGTTTGCTGAGCATTCCCATAGACTCAGTGCAACGACCATGGGGTTAATTACGATTGTTTTATGTGTGTGGATTTTTAGGCAGGTTAAAACCTCTTGGCTTCGTCGTGTAGCGCTTTGGTCCTTAGGTATGGTGCTTCTTCAGGGACTCTTAGGAGGACTACGCGTTTTACTCGATTCAGTTAGTTTAGGTGGGTTTGAAATGACCTTAGGTCAACTGCTTCGTATTCCGCATGGAATTGTAGCTCAGGTTTATGTTTGTTTCTTAATTGCACTTGCGACCGGATGCTCCAAAGCATGGATATCAAAATCGTTTAAGGTATCTGACGGTGTGAAGCGTCTTGGTAGATGGTGTGTAATTCTTTTATTTATACAGCTAACTATTGCAGCGACCATGCGTCATTCGAATGCAGGATTAGCAATTCCAACGTTTCCTTATTCAAGTGTTGATGGAGCTCTTTTACCACAAGTATGGAGTTTCAAGGTAGGAATTCAATTCGCTCACCGAGTTATGGCCTTTGTGATCACGGTATTTATTAGCCTTTTTGTAGTAAAGATCTGGAGAGACAAGGGTGCTACTACAGGCATGCGTTTCGCAGCATCCAGTTTATTATGTCTTCTTGGTTTTCAACTCCTGCTTGGAATGTCCATTATTTGGTCATTAAGAGCCGTGGCTATTACGACAGGCCATGTAGTGGTTGGAGCGATGACTCTTGCTGTATGTTTTTGGTTAACCTTTTACGCTCACCGCGATCGTATTGAACAACCGGACGCCTCATGAGTAGTGAATCTTCGAGCGCGCCTACAAAGGCTAAATTTTCTGACTACGTTGAATTAACGAAACCACGGTTAAGTTTACTGTCTGTTTTAACGGCACTTGTTGGCTACTATGCGAGTAAACCCGAACGGGATTTAGTTACTCTGATTTATGTTTTCGTTGGTACGAGTTTAGCAGCAGGTGGAGTAGCGGTTCTTAATCAGTGGTTAGAATTTGATACAGATGCACAAATGCACCGTACCGCAAATCGTCCTATTCCTTCAGGTAAAATACCTACTGGCTCTGCTTTTATTTTAGGTGCAACGATGTGTCTTTTTTCCTGCATGGGGCTCTTTGCTTTGGTGGGTAAACTAGCTGCTCTTTTTACTGCGCTTACAATCGTTACGTATTTAGGTTGGTATACGCCTGCTAAACGGTATTCCAGATGGAGTACTGAAATAGGGGCTATAGCTGGTGCTTTTCCTCCACTCATAGGCTGGGCTGCAGGCGAGGGTAGAATTAGTGCCTTAGGTTGGATTCTCTTTCTATTCATGTACTTTTGGCAGATGCCTCATTTTATGGCAGTTGCTTGGATATACCGTAAGGACTATTCCGCGGTGCATTTTCCTATGCCAACCGTAACGGATGAATCAGGAAAGTGGGCTGCTGGTTGGTCCTTTGTAAATACGCTCTTACTCTTAGTTGTAAGTGTGCTTCCATATTCACTCCATCTAGTGAGTATCTACTACACCGTTATTGTAGCGCTTTTAGGCTTATGGTTTTTGTACTGCGCGATTTTATTTTTGAAGGCCTCAACCCGTGATCAAGCGGCACGAAAACTATTCTTAGCCTCTATCGCTTATTTGCCATTAGCCCTTGGCGCCTTAGTCCTTGATAGACTTTTTATACACGTATGAACACTATGCAAATTCCGGCATTAAATGCCTCACTGAATGCACTCGCGACGGTTTTAATTTCGGCAGGCTTTGTATTCATTAAGGCAGGGAACAAGGATGCCCACCGTAAATCAATGATGGCAGCTGCGGTCGTGTCTGCACTGTTCTTATGTGGCTATGTCACCTATCACTATTTACGCAGAGGGCTTCATACTCCCTTTGGTGGAACAGGCATTATAAGCACGATCTATTACACCATGCTTATTTCGCACATTAGTTTAGCAGTAGCGATAACCTACCTTGTGCCTAAAACCTTCGCCTTAGCATTTAAAGGTGACTTTGTACGTCACAAAGCGTGGGCAAAGATTGTATTTCCAATCTGGTGGTATGTTTCCGTAACAGGAGTACTTGTTTATTTCTTCCTGTACCGCTGGTGGCCAGCAAGCGCTTAAAACTTTAAGTGCTTAACGGTTACTCCGTTATTGATGAGCTGTTTAAGAGCATCAATACCGATTTGGATATGATCAGAAACAAAGCGGCGATTTACTTCTTGGTCGCTTAGATCTGTTTTAATTCCTTCAGGTAACATTGGTTGATCAGAAACGAGGAGTAGGGCTCCTGTTGGAATTTCATTATGAAATCCAGTGATGAATAGCGTTGCTGTTTCCATATCCACAGCAATGGCACGGATTTTCTTTAAGTACTTTTTAAACTCTTCGTCATGTTCCCACACGCGGCGATTGGTAGTATAAATGGTACCCGTCCAGTAGTCGCGTTCATGATCACGAATGGTTGTCGAAATCGCCTTTTGTAGAGCGAATGCAGGCATGGCAGGTACTTCAGGCGGGAAATAGTCATTACTTGTACCTTCACCACGAATAGCAGCAATTGGTAAGATAAGATCTCCGATTTCAGCACGGTGTTTTATGCCGCCACATTTACCTAAGAAAAGCACGGCTTTAGGATGAATGGCACTGAGTAAGTCCATAACGGTTGCTGCCGTTGCACTACCCATACCGAAATTGATGATGGTGATATCACCAGCTGTAGCATTTGGCATGGGCTTATCTCTGCCAACGACTGGGACCTGATTTAACTCTGCAAAACGGTCTACGTAGTTTTGAAAATTAGTAAGAAGAATGTATTCTCCAAACTTATCGATTGGATTTCCTGTGTAGCGGGGTAGCCAGTTGGAAACAATTTCATCGCGTGTTGTCATTGTAAGACAATAGACAATTCACGCATAAAACGCACTTAAAAAATACGTGCCCCCATGGGGCTCTCAAGCTTAGGCTGAAGCTAAGGAATTTGCTGTATTTAAATGCTCAGTACCTGTGTATTTGAGGGACTGTTCATCGGCATGGTAGCTAGAGCGAACCATAGGGCCACTTTCAATCACACCAATGCCAAGTGAGAGACCAAATTTTTTCCAATGCTCAAATTCTTCAGGCGGTGCCCAGCGAGTAATAGGTAAATGATTTGCGCTCGGTTGTAAGTACTGACCAATCGTTACGATATCTGTTTTATCACTGGCGATATCGCGTAGGGTTTGCTCAATTTCATGCGGTTCTTCACCAAGACCCAGCATGATACCCGTTTTTGTCGTAAAGCCACGTGACTTTGCGTGCTTTAAAACGCTGCGAGAGCGGTCATAGCGAGCTTGAACACGCACAGGTTTTTGAAGTCGCTCTACGGTTTCAATGTTGTGATTGAAAATGTCA
>Ga0316232_1001166_pt1 | contig 33926 bp, 27 predicted proteins | sample TBHtaG_FD_206006 | JGI IMG/M metagenome (GOLD analysis project Ga0316232, IMG submission 206006) | Freshwater microbial communities from Trout Bog Lake, Wisconsin, USA - TBH18025_13 | ecosystem: Environmental > Aquatic > Freshwater > Lake > Hypolimnion/Profundal zone | place: USA: Wisconsin... | reverse complement strand
CATCACGTTAAAACCACTCTCATCGCGCCAACGGTGGTTGATGGTGGAGGCACCTCGGCGAAAATCATTGGAATCGCTGATGCCGCCCATGGTGACGGTGGTGCGCGGGACCATTTCACGCGATGCCAACTCCAGCCCTGTACGTGCATCATTATTATCCGGACTTTGTACCAGAATGTCTTTGTAGATCGGGACTGCCAGGTGATCCTGGCCTTTCCAATGCAGAATATTGGCGATCCCTACATTGGCGTCGGGAACCAGCTCATTCTCGGTAATGGTCTGGTAGGTTGCGCTCGCATCCTTCAGGCGGCCGGACCATGCCAAGCTGTTGGCAATAATGAGTTTAAGCCCGTCGTCCGGCTTCTCCTGTGCCAAAAGAATCAGCCCCTCAGCGCCCGCCTCGGCATATTGACCAGCGGCATTCAAATCTGCAATATGCTGCTGCGCTGGAGTACGCTTGGGATCAGCAACCCCTGTCGTTGTTCCCGTTGCTGGCGCAATGTATTTAAACGACTCAAAAAAGAAAGCGCTGGGCGGCGCCATATTGGAGACTGGTGCCTGCGCCAGGGTCGAACTCGCAGCCATGAACAGCAGCCATCCCGTCGCTAACGAAGCCGCGGGGCGCCAGGTTCTCACTGGCGCCAGCAACAAAAAATCTTGAAAAATAGTTAACGAGGTCATGGGGTGGGAAGGGAAATACTGCGCTTGGCACGGGGGGCCTCGCTCTTGCCAAACACGGCGGGACCAATGGCACCGTACAAAGAGACAGGTCTAGCGGGCGCGGCAAGCACCTGCTTCGGCTCAGTCACGACGTCCTGCTCGAACACCGGGCGCTGCTGTATGCGGACCTCAGTCTCTGGCAAAAACGCAACGGCAGGCACCTGTTCCGAGGCACGCACGGACGGCAGCACCGCGCTCTCCTGCGCAGGGGCAGTGGCATTCAGCGCGGCGGTGTAGTCCAGACCTACGCTGTTTTTCGTGTTGTGCAGCAAGGCAGCCAGATCGTGGCCTATGTCCTCACGCGACACCTGGAAGCGAATATCCTCAAACACCACATTCAACGGCTCGCCCAACAAACGCTCCATGGTGGTCAGAATGACCGCCTGCTGACAGGCGTTGAGAAATACATAGCACAGGTCCTGGTCGGCAGTTACCAGATCACCTGGGCGGGACATGCGCAGCGCACCGAGTACATCGATCATGGCGACTTCGGGTACAGGTCGGGCAATAGCCAGGGCAAACGGAATATTCAGCGTGGAAGAACGCTCCAGCAACAACTCCACTTCCCGTACGAATTGCACGGGTGGAATGTAGCCCCGCACCTGGGTGGGCATGACGCTGGCCAGGGCCGCCTCAAAATCCACGTCAATCTCGCGGCTAAAGACCTGTCCCGTCACCGAATCCAGCAGCAGGGGCAGTCGCGCCGGCGCCACATCGCGATGGATCACCATATTGACGCCCAAGCGCAGCAGAAGAGCCTCGTTCTGGTAACGCAAGGACGCCTGTTTCTCCTGCACGATCAGCTGGGCATACTTGCCCAGATGGATGCGCAGGGTATGGACGGCCTCGGCGAGCTGGCGCAAATTCATGTCCTGCCCGTAGCAGAAAATAACCGTGGCCGAACGCTGGTTGCGGGTGGCATGCATCATGCCTACCAAGGTATCGACATGCTGCCACACCCCTGCGACCTGGGTGGACATGCTGCCCAGATCAGGGTCCATATAAAAATAGCGTCGCTCACTGGCTTCGGGCTCCGGCTGCTCTGCTTCGGTCTGCATGGCTGACGAAGTGGCAGCGCCGCTGATGCGCAGACTGGCCTCATACTGACCCGAAGGCAGTGTGCTGAGCTGAAAGATGCGGGCGGCCACCGTCCCCTCGGGCGACTGCCAGTAATCAAAGCTCAGCCGCAAACCCTCCTCATCGCCACCCAGACGCGCAATGCCGTTCATGCTGTCCATCAAGGCATTGAGCGTAGCCCCGTCGCTCTCGGTAATGCGCAAAAACACCAAAAGGGCACTGATCTGGCGGCGCATGAACCATTGACCCAGCACCTCAAACTGCTCCCGAGCCAAGGAAATATCGTGCAAGGTCACCAGGTCATCGGCCTGATCAAACACCAGAAAGCTGTTCTCCGGAATTTCAAAGTGTTCGAGCTCCTGCACAAAGCTCTCGGTTCCGAAGCGGAACATCTTCTTGGAAAACTCTTCCTGTGTCACAAACATCTGCAGTTGCTTGTTCTGGAATCGCTCGGCAGAGGGGATTCCGCCCAGGGATTCCAGGCGCTGGACGAAATTATCAGGGTTGCCTGCCACGATCACAGCGCAACGCCGTCCGTCCTTGAGAGCACAACTCAGGCTGCTGGCTAGCACCGGAAAGCGGGCCGCAGGTGTCTCTGCGACCAACACATACAACCCGCCTGGCACCATATTGCTGGAGGTTTGCGGCAGGCCGCGCAAGCCAATACGCGCAGGAGGCTTCAGGCTAACATCAAGGGGGAGATCGTTCATGATAGTCAAAGCGTGTATTTAGGCATATTGTACGCACCGATACTTGACCGATAATGCTCGTTTACACCAAATCGCTTGGAAGATGTATGCTGCCTGGATTCCTACGCCACAAGAATTGCTGGGGCATACCGTACACAATCCTAGTTTTGGCGGCTTGCATCCTGCTGCAAGGCTGCGCATCACAGCGTATCGGTGGCCCAGTGTCTGCAGCGACGCCAGGCGCCAGCGCCATCATCGTGCCGCCCGGCACTTACCAGCGCGCGCAGGAAGAACAGCGCATGGCCTTGGCCAACAAAGGCATCAAACTAGCGCACGGCTCACGCCCAGAGGCCCCTAAAGCCACCCCAATGGTGCGCCCCCCAGGCTCCATGGTATGGCTTTTCGCATCCGCCAGCACCCAGGACTATCTGCAAAAAACCGGTGTGGACGCCAGCGTCAACACCGGGGTCTGGGAGAGATTTTTGCGTAAATACAAAATCCCCTTTACCCGCATCACCAACGCGCAAAGTCTGGAGCAAATGGGGTCCGGTGTTTTGATACTGCCCTCCACCGTGGTACTGAGCGACCGGGAAGAAATGGCCATCGCAGGGTTTCGCGCCAAAGGCGGCTCGATTCTGGCCACCTGGCTCAATGGTGTGCGCAAGGACAGCGGTGAATGGCTGGGCTTTGACTTCATGGAAAAGCAGCTGGGCGTCAAAGTGGCAGGAAACACCGAAGCCGACGCAGAAGACAACTTCATGATCGTGCATGGTGATAACCCTGTGGCGCACGACCTGCCCGCAGGTACCCGGATATGGCTGGATAGCATCAAAGACCTGCTGCCCTTGCGTCTGGTCGCGCCCCACTATGCGGCAGACATCATGGACTGGTCGCGCACCTTCACACCCACCAAGGTGACAGGGCTCATTACCTTGGATGAGCGTCCCGAAGTTTCGGGTAAAACCTCGCGCGCCGTGGTGCTGGGCTACCCTGAACAGGCCTGGCTGGCGGCAGACCCCAAGGCCCTGGAGGCCATTGCCTACAACGCCCTCAACTGGTTGTTCCGTCAGCCCCAGGTCTACATCGCCGCCTGGCCCCATCCCTACCATGCCGGTTTTGTCATGGCTGTCGAAGCCGCGGAAGAAGTCGCAGATGTGGATCTGGACTTTGCCAAAAAGCTCGAAGATGTCGGTGGACACGCCACCTACTATGTGATGGGCGAAAATATTGCCAAGTCTGCGTCCATTGTGCGCAAGCTCCAGGCCCGTGGCCACGAGATTGGCTACTACGGCGACAAATTCGATGAGTTCAAAGGCCAGTCTGCCGCCACGCAAGGCAAACGTCTGGATTCCATGCGTAAGACGATAGCCGATGCGGGGGTCAAAATTCCCGAGCGTGCCAGCTTCGCTGCGCCCATGGAAGCTTATGACAAGCTCACCGAGCAACTGCTGCAGGAACGCGGGTTTGACAACTACATTGCCTTTATGGACGTCAGCGATGGGCGGCTGCCTGTGTTCGCCCAGCCCGGCCCGGACATGCGTAAGGCCACCGTCATCCTGCCACGCACCCAACTGGGACCGGAAGAGTCCATGGCAGAAGGTGATGCCGATGAGGGCTTGCAGAATTTTTTGGATGAATTGGACCTGTCTTTGCGCATGGGCGGATTGGCCGTTGCCCGCATACCCGCCCAAACCATACTGACGGCCGAACAACGCGACAAGATGTTCGCCTACCTGCAAACCCAACGCGCCAAGACCTGGATGGTCCCTTCCAACCAGGTGGCACAATGGTGGCGCGATCGTGCGCGCATTACGGCCCGACTGGAATCGTCCGATAAAGGTCCACTGCTCAAGGTCAGTGTGGTGGGCGCGCTCTCGCCCAAGGATAGCGTCGCCATCTGGATCAACCTGCCCCAGGCGGGTGGGCGTCTGCGACTAGAGTCACCGCAAAGCGACAATCCACTGCCCCCCGTGGCCCCGGTGGACGACTGGCGTGCAGCCGTGCTGTTGCAGGAGCTGGTTCCCGGCGAATATGACTGGTACCTGCGCTTTGATGAACCGGTTGCCGCCAACAAGGTTCCGTAGGCATTTGTAAAATTTGTAGAGAAGGGTTCCCCATGCGTTTTGCCAGCTCGACCCGTGCCCATTTCCTGCGCACCTGTGTGCGCCTGTGCGCCATACTGCCGGGGCTGTGGCTCGGCACAGCCGTGCATGCCCAGGGCAATGCCCGCCTGTACGACCCGGAGCCGCCAGTGGACTCTGGCTATGTGCGGATTGTGCTGGCAAGTCCCAGTGCACCGGTTGACCTCTGGGTGGACGGTCAGCCCCGTATCAGCAATCTGGCGGCGCAGCAGCTCAGCGAATACCTGGTGCTCATCGAAGGCGCGCACACGCTGGAATTACATGCAGCGGGAAAATCCGCTCCCACCCTGACACATGCCCTGACTGTGGCGCGCGGCAAGTCACTCACGCTGGCCTTTGCTGCCTTGCGTGCAGACGCTACGCCACTGCGCTTTGAAGACAAGGGCAACACCAACAAACTCAAAGTGCTGCTGAGCGCTTACCACCTGGCACCCAAGGCGGGTGCTCTGGACATTACGACTGCCGACGGAATTACCCAGGTTTTTAGCAACCTGGCCTACGCGCAATCCGTCTCGCTCCAGGTCAACCCCATTACCGTCGAGCTGCAGGCGCACACGCCATCGAGTAAAGCCGTTTTAGCTCGCACCACTCTGGAGATGACCCAGGGCGGAACTTACAGCATTATATTAACCGCCGCAAAAGACGGCAAACTACAGGCAACAGGCGTTCTGAGCAAGACCGAGCGTTTGAACGGCAAGTAGCTTTCCCAGCGAGATCCCAAAATGACCTATCAATTCCACCGTTGGGCTTGTGCCGCTTTGGCCAGCTGCACGCTGGGCATGGGCGCAGCACAAGCGGCCGACGCAGTGCCCGTGTTACTCGGCAAAAATGAATGGCTGTTCACGCCCTACGAATTTGCCCTCAGCACCGATGTGAGCGACACCCATGACACGATTGCGCTGATCCAAAAGGCCAACAAACTGTTCGAACGCAAGGGCGTTGCACTGGCGCTAGTGATCGTCCCTTCTAAAATTCGAATCCACTCCGACCAGTTGCCTGACGACAAGCCGGTGGACAGCTATACCGCTGGCAAGTATGACAATGCGGTCAAGGAACTGCGCGCGGGCGGTGTCAACGTGGTCAGTCTGAACCAGGCGTTTCTCGCCAGCCCCAACCGCAGCAGCGACACCCCCCTCTATTTCCGCCTGGATACCCACTGGTCCCCCACCGGCGCCATGTTGGCGGCCGAAACCATCAAAGCCAGCATTGACAGCACGCCGGCACTCAAAGCCGCGCTTGAAACCACACCCGAAGTAGCCTACACGGTGAGCTACGCCAAACAAAAGAGCATCACCCGTTATCGCGATCTGGTGCGCTTACTGCCCAAGGAGCAGCAAACCTTTGCAGCTGAGTACCTGCTCAACTTCAAGGTGACGCGCGCCACGGTCTCGCAGGCCAGCCTCCAGGGTGTGGGCGATAGCGTGGGCATTACCGTCATTGGCAGCAGCTACACCAACAAGTCCACAGGCTACCCCGATGCCATCCGCTTCACTCTGCAGCGGGACCTACTGGACATTTCCATTCCGGTAGACCAAGGCCCCTGGGTGGGCATGGAGGCCTACCTAAAAGACGATGCCTTCAAAACCAACAAGCCCAAGCTCATTATTTGGGAAATACCTGAGCGTGAGTTGCGCTCCCCTCCGAACGCCAAGTACCGCGATGCCCGCTACATCATCGATAACAATGACTGGTACGCGCGCGTGAGCGCCCTGCTGAAATAGTCACCCTGGGTCCGGGCAGCGCCACGAAGTACCTGATGCGATTGTCGCGATGCGTCAGGGTGCCCAGCCAAGCTGACGCAGCCAGTCCTTCTCCTCGTGAAGATCGGCGTACATAAAGCGTTCCGGAATCTCCCACACCAGCACCGCTGGCTTGGACTGCGTGAACGCATCATCCTGCAGGTACTGTGTCGCAGCCTGCAGGAAGCCACCACCATCCTTGGCGGCATTGAGCACCGAGGCGGACAAGGCCTCTTGCAGATAACCATGAAAATTGCCGCGCAAGGAGTAAGACGTACCGACCAGCACCACCGGCACTCGGGCGTCGCCAAACAGGGATACGCCGCCACTGCCCGTGGGTTGGGTCACTGCGCTGGCTTCTAGGTCTGACGCAGGGCGCAAGCACTGTGGCATACCTTCCAGCCCCATCAGTCGAATCAAATCCCCGCTACGCAAGCTGGCCGAGCCCTGCTGCCGTGTGACGAACAAGGACTGTTCCAGATGCACGGGCCGTACCGCCTGGGCCACCGCCTGCGCCGCCAACCGGGCGCCCGACTGGTTCCAGTGGGTATCGGTGCGATAGTACAGGTCCTGCGCAGCAGGCGCGCGCTCGAAGTCTGCCAGCACATCCACCACCAGCAGTCCACGCTGGCGCAGTGCCGTCAAGGTCTCAGAGTAACGCCCCTGCTGATAGGCGGGGTACGCCTGAGCGCGTAGGTGCTGGGGATAGACACGGGCCTTGTCGGGCACCAGCACCAGCACCAGGCGCACGCCCCTTGTTTCCAAAGCCTTGCTTGCATTCGAGAGCAGATCGGCGCGGACTTGCAGATGGGCAGGGCCCTGTGGTTCATAGCGCAACTCTTCAGACAAAAACAGCCAGCCATCGCGTCCAACGCGCACCTGATCCCCTGCTCCGCCGGTCAATCGATAGCGCAGGCCGTTTGCCACCCCGATCAGGCCAGCGCGCCAGGGCATGTTCTGATCCAGTTGCTTGTCGATCGCGCCCGTGGTACGGCCGGCACGGAAATCCTGAACCGTGTGCGGTATCTCCTGCCAACGCAGAGCTGCCCCAGCCAGGAACATTTGTGCAGCCCCGGCGAACACCACCAGAGCCAGGGTCAGCATGGCCAGTCTATGGTGCAGTTGTGAGCTAAAGAGGCTCCCCAAGGAACGAATAAATGCCATGGCCGCCCTCAGAATTGAAAATATAAAAACGGGGTAAACGACTGCGAAGACAGTGTGGCCACCGCCCACAGAAAAAAGGGCAACAGCAAAAACCGCAAGTACCCGCCCCCCGTGCGCCGCAGCCAGGGCATGGCATACACCAACGCCACTCCAACCAGCAGCACACCGACACGGTCTGGCACCACCTGCCACTGCACCACAGGGCTCAGAACCAGACCCTGCATGCCGGCCATACCCTTGAGCATGCGCCAGGCACCGGCCAAGTCTGTCGCGCGGAACAGCACCCACCCGATCATGACCAGCACCATTGTCTTGACGACGCGCAGCGCATGGGGCCAGCGCGAGGGGCCCCAGCGCTCGGATGCATAGCGCTCCACGGCCAGTATGCCGCCATGCCAGGCGCCCCACAGCACAAAGGTCCAATTGGCGCCGTGCCATAAGCCGCCCAGCAGCATCGTCAGAAACAGGTTGATATAGGTACGAACCACTCCCTTGCGATTGCCGCCCAGGGGTACATACAGGTATTCCCTCAACCAGCCCGACAAGGACATGTGCCAACGTTTCCAGAACTCCGTGATCGAGGAGGACACATAGGGGTCGTTGAAGTTTTCAGGAAACACGAAGCCGATCATCAGGGCCAATCCTATGGCCATATCGGTGTAGCCACTGAAGTCAAAAAATAGCTGCACGGTATAGGCCAGGGCGCCCAACCATGCATCGGCCATGGAAGGATGGAGTGCGGAAAAGGCGGCATCCGCCAACGGGGCTACCGTGTCCGCGATCAGCACTTTCTTGCAAAATCCGACCATGAAAAGGGTGCAGCCCCGCCCGAAACGCTCCAAAGAAACCACGCGACTTCGAAACTGTTCTGCCAGCAGGTGGTAGCGCAGCACCGGCCCCGCCACCAGGTGGGGAAAGAGCGCAATGAAGGCGGCAAAGTCAATCAAATTGCGTGCCGGCGGAGCCTCGTGGCGATAGATGTCCACCAAATAGCTGATGGCGTGGAAAATGTAGAAAGACAGACCAATGGGCAACAGCACGGTGGTCCATGCAACGGGCACCAGCCCCACTCCCTGGAGTAGCGTGTTCAGGCTAGCGATACCGAAATTGGCGTATTTGAAGTACGCCAGGGCCAACAGGTTGAGGCTCACTCCCAGCGCCAGAACGCGAAAGCGACGGCTGGGCGAGGTGCTGCTATCCATCACCAGGGCGATGGCGTAGGTGGCAACCGTCACGCCTATCAACAAGCCCAGAAAGTCGGGGCGCCACCAGGCATAAAAGACATAGCTAGACAGCAGAATCAGTGCCGAGCGTGCACGTGTGGGGACTAGGTAATAAAGCCCCAAAAACAAGGGCAAAAAAACAAAGAGGAAAAAGTTGGAGCTAAAAACCATGGGCTACTCTTCACCGAGCACGCAAGCTACGTTGGTAAAAAAACTGCTGGAGCAACTGTCCATCGTCGTAGCCGAGCAAAAAGAAGGCCATGCCCCCTACATTCTCTTGCATCAAGTACTCGCTCTTGCGCAACAAGGTCCACCAATCATCGAACCAGCCCTGAACCCGAACACCATCGGGCTTGCGAAACTGATAGTACGCAGAGGCAGTCTTGGCGTCATAGCTGGCACCGTAGCGAAGCACCCGCTCGCGCACGCTTACGCTAAATTCAGGAACCAGCGCAGGGGCCATGGGTGCGAAGGTGGTGCTGGTACCCGGGCCCAGCGTGGCGCTGCCCAGGCGGTTGTCCTTGACACGCCATTCATAGCCATAGAGCGGGAAACCCACCAGCAAGCGCTGCGGTGGGATACCCCAGGCCTTGCCCATAGCCACCAGTTTCGTCCAGGTCAACACTCCGGGGCCGTCCAATGGCGCCACCGGTCCTGCGGTGTGGCCCTCTTTCCAATGGGCGTCGTAGCCCTGCAACACGACCCTGTCCAAAGGGTTCAGGGTGGGACCATCGTAAAGCGCTGTAACGCCACCAATCGGAACAAACACCGAGATCTGTTTAGCGTCGCCCAGGGCATGGACCTGCAGCGCGGTGTTCAACACGAAATTGCGAAATGCCTCCAGAGTTTCGGGCGCGACGGCGTCGTATATTTCCACATCCAGATGGATGCCGGACACCGACTCTTGCGCGAGCAGGCCCAAAATTTCATTCTGCAACTTTTGCACATGCGACGGAGAATTAAACACCTGCTGGAAGTTGCGCACATCCATCAGCGTCACGCACACATCGATGGGGGTCCGACTTTGCTGTGTTGCTTTGATCAGCTCAGCCCATTGATCGGGCCAACCGTGGCGCTCGCCGATGCTGCCGTCCGTTTGGATTTGCATGTCGAAGAACAGCACCCTTTCGAGTTCGTTGAGTGCCACACTGTGCCATCCTTCAGGCAACCACCACCCTACATAACCCCAGGTCCGCAATTCTGTAGCGGCACCTGCCGTGCAAACGCACCATAACGCCAAGCCACACAGCAGTATGCGCAGGCGTTGGCGCATCTTCACTGTTCGCTGCTGTCGATCAGCCAGTCCGCCACACTCTGTATATCCACACTGGCAGGGCAGGAAGGCTCGTATTGCAGCACCGGTCGCTCAAACGCCAAGGCCTGAGGCACGCCATGGTCTTTGTGCACCGCCACTGGCACCATCTGCTTTGCATAGCCCGCATACAGTGCCGAACGGACCATGTGACCGAGCTTGCTATGGCTTGGCATCTGGTTGAGCAGGATGTCCCAGCCCAGGAAATCTGCTCGCTCTGCGGTGTATTCCTCCAGCAGCGACTGAATGCGGGGGATGGTGGCAAACGAGGCCGCATCGGCCAGCACCACCACCAGCGCCCGATGTGCCGCATGCAAGGCCTGTGGCAGATAGACCGAGGGTCCTGGCGGCGTGTCCAGCAGCACATAGTCGTAGCCCTTCGCCGCCAAGCTACGCAGACCATCGCGCACCCAAAACGGATGGGTGTCCAAAAAAGTTTCGAAGTCTTCCAGCTCCGATTCCTGCACCCGACCAAAAGGAATAACACTAGGACCAAACGGGCTGTCAAACACCACACCAGCCCCAAGCCCCTCACGCACCAAGCCGGCAATTTCCTCGGGATCCAGCCCCATGTGCAGGCGTTGCGCATTTTGAGGATCCAGATCCACCAGCAGCACTTTCTTGCGGCGCTGTGTCAGGCCCATGGCCACATTAGCGGCAAGGGTCGATTTACCCACCCCTCCCTTGCCGGAAATAAACGCGATAACTTGCATATTGATGGACACTACTGAGGAGAAAAATACGGCAAAGGCCGGGTGGGCCTCGGCTTGAGAGCGGCCGCGGGCGCAGGCACTTCGGGCGCCACCGTCGATAAAGCCGGGAGCGCTGGAGCAGGCGCCGGCAAAGCGGCAGCCACTGACGGCAGCTCGGTCACCCGACTTTTGTCTTTGGCATGCTTTCTGCCGTGCTTCTTATGCTGCCGTTTTTCTGGTCTAGGCGGTGCTCGCTCTGTGCGAGGTTCAAGAACCAGAGGATGAGCGGCCTCACTCTTGGAGCTGACGCTGTCACTCTTTGAACTTGTAGTTTCACTCTTGGAGCTGGGGCTTTCGCTCTTGGGGCTGAGGCCTTCACCCAGGGCAGCTGCCAAGCTGGCCAGTCGCGGCGGTGGGGGCTTTAGACGACTGGCACGCGCATACAACTCCCTGGCATGCACCACATCGCCAGATAGCGCCTGAATGAGACCCAGACTAACCAGCGCCTCGCCATGCTGGGGCTTGCTGATTAGCAGGCGTTGCCAGGAGTCTGCCGCCAGATCATCGCGGTACTTGCTATGCCACTGACGTGCCTCATCCACCATCTGACTGGTCGCCAGATCATCGGCCTGCGCTACGCCGATCCCGAATTGCAGCAGCAACGCCGCAAGAAGGGCCTGAAGGTACTTCGTTCGCATACCTGCTTTATTTAAGTCTTGGCACGCTGCTCAAGCCGTCGCCGCAACGGGCGGTAAGCGAGCACCGCCAGCACCAAGCAGACCAAAATGATCAGCAAACCAAATACCAGGGGCTGCCCACTCAGGAACCAGCGCAGCTTGTATAAAAAGGATACCGAGCCCCAGTAATAGGTATCGCCGACCTTGACATGGTTGACGGCCTTGTCATCGACCACCACAAAATCGCCTTGGACCAAAGGAATGCGCTCCAGATCGGTCAGTACATCGGTGATCTTGCGTAAATCGGGCGATTTGTCGGCGTAAAAAAACACCACGCTGCGATTCGATTGCATGGGCGATTCAAACGCCATGATGGTGGCCAGATTGGCGTTGCCCGCCAGGTGCAAAGTGCCCGCCGGTGCAGGGGTGACCCGGACGTCTTCCTGGGCCCAACGGTAGCTCGGATACCAGTGCACCGAAGCCTCGCGCACCTGGCGTTCGCCGTTGACCAATGCCATGGGTAGTGCGGACTTCCACTTGCTCATCAGACTCTGGTTGTTGGCCGAGCTAATAACAATCAGATCGCGCGCGCTCATTTTTTCAACATTCGCCGGTGTTGTCACCGCAACCCGCAAGGCCGGATAACCGGTAGCCTCGCCCATGCGCCCCATCAGCGCGAAGTACAGGCCCAGTTCGTCTGCATGGGGTGCATCGGCCAACACCACGGCAGTTTCCGACAAGTCTGCCAAGCGGGTGAAGGGGTAACCGATATTGGCAAAGTACGCCAGATTGGGAAGTGCCGCAAAATGCGGGAACTTGCTGTAGTCCAGCGTGGACTCTGGGTCTATCGCTGCCTCCAGGTTATCGGGCGGCAGGCCGCGGCATGCGTCTTTGTCTACATCGAAGTAAAAACTGAATTGCAGCTGATCTCGTCCCGACGATGCGTAGGGCGGCAGCAGGATGTGTTCTTGCAGTACGCCGTTGCCCACCAGCTTCAGCGGCTCACCCCGCCCTGACTCCACCACTTTGCCGACGTAGTCATTCAGGGCCAGGGTTTGGAGAAAGTTGTCATTGAGTCCAAGATTCAGACTGGAATTGTGTTGGTACGGCAGTCGGGTAGCGCGGTATTTAAGGTCCAGCGGCACGCCAGCGGAATGCCAGGTAAACAAGTCCGGAGCCACCCGATAGTTCAAGCGAATAGTGTCCGGGTAGTAGGTACGTACCCGCATCTTTTCCGATGCCATCAACTCACCCAGACGCACAGGGCGGTCGCTTGGAATCCAGGCCGGGGCGTCATAGGGTTTGCGCGCAGCAGCCTCTATTTCTTTGGTAACGGTTACCGACTGCCCCGACAAGGTCTGTGAAGCCAGGGCGATAGCGCGTGCAGCACGCCCGATTTCGGCCTCGTCGCTGCCGCTGACCAGCAGCAGCTTTGCCTGCGGATTGGTGGGGTGTGGCACCAAGGCTACCGTGGCATTGGCCAAGCCTTTGACACCCTCCACGCTCTCCCCGTTTTGAAGAAAGACCACCGCATTACCCTCGGGCAGCGCATTGATAGTGACGGGGAACTGCACACCCCCATTCTTGGCCTGCATCCCAAACCAGGACGCCACCACACCCGCAGCCTGCAAAACGCCGGGTGAAGGTGTCCTGGAAAAAACAAAGGGGACGGTCATCCCGATGTTTTCGCGGTTGTCGAAGAAGGGCAATGGCAGCCTGCGAAGGTCGCCCACCGTGGGCACCGGGGCCAGGGTCAACTCCAGGCGACCCAGGTCACTCAGGGTCAGCCACAGGGAAGAATGGTAGGGGTCTTCGCACTGATGGGTGTAATGCCCGATAAACCTGAACTGCAGGGAGTTGCTGTCGCGAAAGATGCGCGGGTCCAGCACAATATCCCTCGTGTTGCCCACCCCTTTGTCCTTGGGCAAAGGCTCCACCGAAACGATACGCTCATTGAGCGCGATTTGCAGATGGCTGAGGTCGGGCAAAAGAGCCGGAGAATAGTCGTAGGCCAGACGCAGGGTGGCGGCCACCACCACCTCGTCCGCACGCACAGGAAAGGCCAGGGTCTGGGTGCCATCCACGCCGCGCAACTTGATCGACGACCAAGCCCCCAATTGTTTGAGCGAGAGCGTTACATGGCGGTATTTGCGCACATTGCCAGTGTCGTCTGGCGACGCATCCGGACCTTCGGTGATGACTTCTGAATGCTTCGCTTTGTGCGACTTGGCGACAGCCACAGTAGCGGGAAGCGCCAGTGCAATCGCCAAGAACAGAACCACAGCGGCCCACCACCGACCGGGCACAGGCCCTCGCGTTTTACTCACTTGCATTCTTATTTCCCTCTTTGAAACCAGTCCCGGCAGCGCTGCCACAGCGAACGGGTGGTGATCCGAACCACGAGATTGTAGAAGGCCCCCTCTGCCAAGGCTGCAATATGATGCACCCAGCGCGGAAGCAAAATATCCGCTCGCGGACCCGCCAGCCAGCCAGGCCAATTGGCATCTCGCGAAAATACCTCGCGTGCCAGCGATTGAAAGGCATCCGCACTGCTGCCTTCGATCGCCACCACCACCTGCATGGCATCCTGGCTGTGCAGCCGGGCAGGAAAAACATGCTCCCGGTAGCCTTTGAAGATCGACACATGCAGCGACTCGCGAGGCAAAGGCTCAGGCGCGGACACGGGCAATTTCAATGTCAACAAGGTGGACGGAAAGTTCTCCGTTTTACAGGCCAACAGATGCCCGGTGGGCAGGCGCAGCGTGGCCGGCAAGCTGGCACACTGTGCGTACACCTGCTGCACCATGGCAGCCTCCTGGCGCACCGCCATGCTGGCGACCAAACGCAAGACGTTGTAGACAGCCCAGAGGGCGTATACCGCATACGCTCCTTCCTCAGACTGCCACAGCAGCGTACCGTCACGCCACAGTACAGCCATCAGCAACACCGATTGAATCAGCACAGCGAGCGCATAAAACCGTTGCGTTGCGTCCGCCAAAGCAGGTGCGATCACCTTCAGCCCCCGCCGGCGACGCCATGTCTGAAGGACTACGGCAGTCGCAAAAGACACTACGGTGCGGTACAGCACGGCCACAGACACCAGGTGTTCACGCAAGAACGTCAGCAGGGTTAAACGCCCCGGCGAACGCAATCCGGATTGGGCAAAACGCCCCAACACCCAGTGCGGTACACCGTATGCCAACAGCAGCCCGACACTGGTGTGCACCAGCGGCCAGGACCCCAGCAAGGCAAGCAATGGAAGCAGGTACAAAAAACCCCGCACCAATGGAGCATAAAAACGCAAGCCCTGCTGCCCTCGCGTCCAAAAGTCATCAGGGCCCTCGGACACCGCTCCCAACACCCGGCGCGCGTAGGCCCAGGCTGCCATGCAAAAGAGATAAACCTCAGCGGCCCACAAGGTCAAACCCAATGCGAGGTCAACACCCCCGTAGGGATACAGGGTGCTGTCCATGCGCCAATAAAAATACCGCAGCGCGGCCACCAGGCTGAGCCCCCCCAGCAAGAGCGTGAACTGCAGCCCCTCCCAGCGTCTCGCCTGAATTGCGCCTGCCAGCAACAATGCACCCCAGACGATTTGGCTGTTGCTGCTCAGTTCCACTTCCGGTGCCAACAGCAGCAAGGCCAGGGCGCTAGCCCCACAAACCAGGGCAATGCCAGGCAGACTCCAGAATTGGGATTGGGCCAGTCGCTGCATCCATACGACCATGCGCCCTTGGGAATACGGAATACGCAGCGCCAGGCCCTCTGGTTTACTCCAGCGAGCGCGCCACAGTTGCAGCAGCGCTTGAGGCGTCATCGGTTCAACCCATCAATCAACCAGTCTGCCAAGCGGGCAATATCATGGCTGGCCTGGCCATGGGGCGCATACGCCAGCACGGGCTGCTGGAAGGCCAAAGCCTCCCGCACCGACTCGTCTGCGTGAATGCTAACGGGAGCGACCTTGTTGCCCAGCTTCGATGTCAGTATGTCCACCACATCGCGATTGAGCATCTCGCTCTTGTCCACCTGGTTCAAAACATAAAAATTCGGCACGCCGGGATAGATGCTCGCAATCTCCCTCAACCAGGATTCCATGGCCGGGATAGTGGAATAGGAGCCGGCATCTGCCAGCAACACAATCAACACCATGTCCGCACAGGCGAACACTTGCTTGAGGTAGACCGATGGTCCGGGCGGCGTATCTATCAGTACCACGGCATCTTTTTCCAACCCAGCGGCGCTGATCTGCTGACCGATCCATTCGGGCCGGGACTGCAATAAAGCCTCAAACTCCTTGCGTTCCGACTCGCTTGCCATGCCGTAGGGCACGCACAATACATCGTGGGCACTGGGCAAGGCAATGTTCCGCCAGCTCTCCCCTTCCAAGGACTGGCGGCAGACCCCGGATATGTGCGTGTCATCCACACCGAAATGCAGGTGCAATGCATTTTGCGGATCCAGATCAACCACGGACACCCTCGCAGGGCCCAGGGTACTGGCCAAAGCCGCGGCGATATTAGCCGTCAGGGATGTCTTTCCGACACCCCCCTTCATGGAGACCACACCAATCACACTCATCGTTTGCCCAATCGACTCATCACATTTTTCCGTGGTGCAGTGCGGCGGGCCGGTGGCTTGTCGCCACCTTCTACCCGCCTGAAAATACTGGATAAAGAATCATCTGCCGCAGCCGACGGGCTGGGCGTTAGTGGTCCTTTGGATGCAGCGGGGACGCGCTTGACTTGCTTGGTCAACTCCCCCCCGGATGACACCGCAGCGGACGTCTCGCGCCGGCTCGCACGCTGCGCCACCGTCACTTGATGCTCGGGTACGGCAGGTGGCGCACCGAACACTCCGCGCTTTTCACTGACCACTTCTTTGGCAGGGGTTTGGCGAGCAAGCCTGCTGATCCTGTCGGGCTTGGCTTGACTTGCAAACAAACCTTCGAGTGGCTCCGACGAAGCTGCAACAGGCTCTTCTTGGCGCAGGGCGGGCTGTGACACCCTCACTTCAGGCAAGGGCGGGGCAACCGGCTTGTCGCGCTTCGCCCCCCCCAGCACCTCGACCGAGGTTTGGCGCGCAATTTTTCCGAGTCCAATGGACAGTTTGTTGCCCAAACCAGGGCGAGACAGGACCGGCTTGAACTCATCCTGCTGCATCACTGCGACCTGCTCCCAACACGCTTTTTCGGCTTCAGTCAATGCAGAAATCGCCTCACCCGATTGGGGCGCGATGTCCTTGAACATAGGCCAGCGTTGCTGGGCATCTTTGGCTATGGCCTTGGCGCGCGCATCAGAATAGGAGTCATCTGCTCCCAGAGACTTGAACAGCCTGGATACAGGGATAGTCGGTTTGGGCATTCGCTCACCTATTCATCTGGTTGTGACTACTGGCCGAAGCGCAAACGCAACACAAAACCATCTTCCTGTCTGTCATGTGCGCGCACCGCCATCGCTCGTGATGCACCAAGCAACCCGAAAACACTTTGGTAAAAGCCTTCCAGGAAACCTATGCTCCAAACCAGGGACTCATCGCCAAAGGCTTCTGCCAGTGGCGCTGCTTGATGAACTATTTCGACGCAATCGTCGCCCTCTTGCAGATGCACCCAGCCCCACTGCATGCGACCCCAAAAGTCATTGAGGCACTCCTGCAATTCGGTTAATGTTGCAATATCGGCAAAAAAATCGGTCGCATCGGCAGCAAGGCGGCGCCCCACGCCGGCAAACAAACCTCGCAAGACACCCTCATCCAAGTGCTCTCCCATCTCGGACGCCATTGCAAGCAGAAAAGGATGCCATTGCATTGCAACCTGCTGCCCACGAAAATATTTTTGAAGATCCATTTCTTCCATTTCCACTCCCTCAGTGTGGGATCATTGTACCGTAATGCCATGCGCCGGAATCATTTCCCCGGGGTTCAAATACAGGGGGTTTCCCTCGTTTGTCTGACTGGGGGCACCTTGAATTTTTTAGCTTCCGGATATAAGTGCCTGCATACTGCGCTCACTACAATCAGTCCAGCTTAGCGTCAGACTTTTTCAACCATCACAACTACACTTCACACGGCAGCATTAACTTACAAATACCCATTTCTGAGCGCAGACTTCAATCGATTGAAAGTATGTTTAGATTGCGCACGTTGAGACACTCCAACGTTGCTGCATGACCAGACTTTAGCTTTTAATGCATCTAAATTAATGCTGCCGGCTTAACTGAAGACTGCGAAAATAGGTAATCGCCTGATCCACGGAAAGTACCTGACATCCTGCATTGAGTGCTGCGCGCACTGCGCTGTCAAGGAGTTCGGGCGTACAACCCCATGTACCAGCTCGGGATTCCACCTCATGGGTATAGAAAATAAGCCAACCGCACTGTTGTGCCGTAGCCTGTACCAGTGCATGGAGTCGCGCGTCCGTCATACTGTGAGCGTAGAGCTTTTCGGCTCGAAGTCCATTCAAATCGACCTGCCCAACTTGAATACCTCCACGTGCAATGCGGGATGACTGAAAGGTTTGCGACGCCAACTGCTTGGCTCTAATATTGTATGCGCCTAATGGAAAGCTGAAATGGTCTGCGGCTTGGGGTATGCCTATATCAGAAAAATAACGCGCATTGCTCGCCAGCACATATTGCATTTGAGCGCGACTAAGTTGGTCGCATGGCTGATGCGTGAACGTGTGACAAGCAATATGGTGCCCGGCACGTGACAGACTTTGGACGTCGGCTACCGAGTGACACCTGCGCCCCTGCTCCAGCTGGTCTGTTAAGCCGCCGGCAATGTACCAAGTGCCTAAGCAGTCATGCCGCTCGAGGATACGTCGCCCGTTTACGCACGCAGTTTTAGGCGCATCATCAAAGCTGAAACTCACAACACCTGCAGGGGCATGCAAAGTCAGCGATTTACGCATGCTGTGGTCCGCAAGCCACCGTTGGCTTTGCTTCCAACGCATTAATAAATGGCTGTCTGCCATTAGCGCCGCCCTCCCAATCCAGCACGTATGGCAGCATCAGAAATATTTTCAAAGGTATACTCCAATCCGACACGAACCACATTTTGCAAGATATCAGGACCAAGAATATCTTGCTGCGTGCGATCCGTAAAACCGTCCATATACAGGCGCACATCACGAGACGCCGCGTAAACAAAGCCGGCGCCCAGACGGTAGCTACGAATCTCAGGATTAAGGGCAGTGCTGCCCACCACAGCCTGGTTACTTTGACGCTGCTGACTCAAGTTCACCACAATCTGCGTTATGGGACTCGGCCTCCACTGACCTCCCCATTGCAGTCGGTTAACGCGGGTGTACAGGGCGGTGGAATCGGTTGCATCGGTAGGTCCGTCGGACCAGTCAAACGAGACACTGGTTTTGGGAGAATATGTGTAACGCAACTGAAAGGCTGTAGCCAACGCGGTAAAGGTGTTATCTGCTATCCCATCGTAATTACGCTGCCAAGGAGCGGCACGCACCGTCACACGCGTGAAGGGACTTAATTCCCAAAGACCGTCTACATACAGTTCTTGTTGATGGTATCCGCTGCCCCCACTGACCAGCTGAGGGCCAGTACGATCGGGGAACCATACCTCGGTAGATTGCACGCCGATGCCGGCGCTGGAACCTGTGCCACTGCCCACACGCAGGCCCAGCGCCACGGCGCTGGAGTGCGCATTAAAGCCTGCGTTGGCGTCCGCCCCATAGGACAAATTCCCGGAACGCAGCTCCAAGGGAAATGCAATCCAGGGCGTCATTTGCAGTTTCAGGCTCGCATTAGTGTCAGTCTGACTGTAGACATCGTGCCGAGTCAGGTTTGCGTCCACCACCTGGTAGGGTTGGCGCCTGTAGCTTTGCGACACAGCCCCACTCCATAAATCAGTCCAACGCAACTCAAGAGCACCTTTGTAGGATTGTGGATAGTTGTTCAGCCCGTCCAGATGACCATAGCGGTAATCGCCAAACTGGCTGCTGACTACCACCCGAGACTCGGGAGAGTCCAGCGGTGCAATCGCCGAAAGGCGTACATCGGTGCTCACAAGGTTGTCCGCCACGTCCGCGGATCCCACTCGCAACGGATTGGAATCATGCCTCCATGAAGTATCCATTTGTAGTACCAACTCAGGCGTAGCCCAGCCAGATAGGGGCACCATGACCAGTAACGTGGCAATACCGAAGGCCAAGGTCGAGGATGATGGTGAAAACGCCAAGGACTTCATGGGTGTTGCCGGGGAACTTGGGGGCTATGGGCAGGGTGAGCAAGCCGCGCTGGTACTGATGCAGGCGTCTGTGCCGGCGTGCCTGAGTCTTGTGCGACTCCACTGCCATAACGGCGCTGGTAGAGTGACGATGTCACAGTCACACTGCAAAGGACAAACAAATAAAACTCCAAATTAATCCCGCGAAACAGGGAACTCTCTGTGAGGTTGGACACAAGCGTGATCAACAGGATTGCGGAGAACAGGGCTGCAGCGTCCCGGTCGTACGCCATGAGTTGATTGAGCGCGTAGATATGAGCCAATACCACGCTTACAAATAACACAATTCCGATGACGCCCAGCTCATTGAGCATATCCAGATAGCCATTGTGACCCTGGAATGGAACCCAGTTCAGCGTATCCAATATCGACTGCGATGCACTACCTTTCCCTAACCAAAACGCATTATAGCCAACCCCCTGCAACCAGTGCCGATCAATCTCCAGTAACAATGGATCCCATATATCAGTCCGTCCCGTGAGATCGGCACTCTTACCAAACAAACTAGCAAACGGCGAAAACAGATCGACTCGACTTGGAAAATGCCCTTCAAAGATAAAAAATCCGTGGGCGAATAACACTACCACGATGGCAAGAGTGACCACGATTCGCAAAAGCCACAGTTTGGAGCCCACATGTCGACGGCGCAACATAAAGAACGCACCTGGCCCCACTATGGCTATAGCAAGACTGGTCGAACTGGTGGACAGCATCACGCAAACTGCACTGAACAACAAGCCCGGCCAACGCACCCAGATATACACAGACCAGACATTCCAGACCGATACCCACAGCAATACTCCCAAAGCGGAAACGGCTCCAAAGAAATTCTTATTGGAAACAATCCCTCGCCAGGCGTAGCCAAAATAGGCATCAATACCCAGCGACGGAAATGCCAATGCAGTCACTGCCGAGACGAGCTCAACACCCATAATTGCGGCAAGTATGGTCTTTACTGTGTGCGTCCATGGTTTGCAATTCATTTGAACGGCCAGTGCGAGCATGATCAAGCCCACTAATTGAATGCACTTCTTCAAAGTTACTACGGGCGCAGCCGACCACACAATCGTCAAGATGCAATACACGACCATAACCCACAAAAAAGGGTTTATCTGGCGGGCGTGCGCCCATGCCCGCAGTGGCACACGCATCAATACCAGTGCCGAGAGGGAAAACACACTGCCCCACTGTAGCTGGTAAACTAACGACCCAGTGCCAATAACCGTGCTGTCTGCGTCAGTGCTCCAATCAAACCCGGAGGGCAACATGCAAGACAGACACGCAAACAATACGATGAGCACAATTAAATGATGTTCCCACGGCGTGCGCTTCAGGCCCAGAGGTTGGTAGGGAGGTTGGGGCTCACTAACTCGCATATTCACGGTACTGAAAGCGGGTCATTCCTGTCAACTTTCCCAGCTGCATAGCTCCGGTGCGCGCCCATGCAAACGCTCTAATTCGGGAAAACGGAGCACACAGAACAACAAGTAGGGCACATGCAAACAATTGCCCCAAGGCTTTCATGCCCAACCTGGCACCATTCAGACAGGCTTGCCTGCGTGGCATTCGCAGAAGCTCAGCGCGAATCCAGGTCTGACCGACTCGAAAAGAGCGCCGCAATAACCATCGCATATTGGCACGGTCCACTGGAACCACTTCATGAACAGGCGCTTCGTCGCACCAGACAAACGAGGCTCCTCGGGAGAGCATATCTCTGAACAACACACTGTCTTCGCCGCCGGTTCGTCCAAATGCGGAGTCAAAAGGACCCGGCAGCGCAGACAAACGGGCGGATCGCACCAGTGCATTGCCCGTACGTGCGTCTGCCTCTGTAATTCGCGTACCAGATGCCAAGCGGTTCCGCTCAAAATAACGGCCTTTCACAATCCACGACGGAATTTCGGGTGGATAAACCGGCAACACGGGGCCGCATACCCCGTCTGCACCATGCTTCTGTACACACGTCCATAACAGGACAAGCCAGTCGGTGCATGGAACTTCGTCGTCGTCGACAAAGGCAATCCATTCACCGCTTGCAGCTGCGACCGCAGCGTTGCGGGCCAGGGCAATATTGGGTTCTGGCACATGACGCACTATCAGTCGAAAACCAGGCGGCACCTGCCATTGCGCTAGAACTTGCTGCGCACTGTGAGCCGGGTCGTTATCAATCACCACGATTTCAACGGCGTCTATAGTGTCACCCAGAGTTTGCAGGCTCAGCTGTGCCAGCAAGTCGGCCAGCATTCCGGGTCGCCGGTAAGTGCAAATACAAACACTTATCATCATGGTATTTTAAGCGTTCCCAGTTTCAATGTATTTACTTCTGACCATGGGCACCAGCCAGACCTGGTTACTCACCAGTTCCAACAGCTCCACGCCAACCATTGCGACCAGAGAACCCGCCACGCCAAACCGGGGAATCAATACCAGGGACGCGCAGAGCAACACCAGTAAACTGACCACTCCTTGCAAAAACAAGGGTCGGAATGCGCCAAAACTGGTTAGCAGGACTGTAGTCATGGTTCTTGCCGCATTGACGGAAAAATAGCCTCCCCATAAAAGCATCAATCCAAAAACACCTTGGTATTTGGCACCCAAAAAATGAGCAGCCAGCCATGGGTAGAACACCCACATTCCAATAATATAAACTGCAGTAAAACCTTCAATTGCCAGCAAAGACTTCAACATAAACCGTCTAAGACCCGCCCAGTCAAGCATCGCAATTAACCTGCTCATGGCTGGTTGTGCAACTTTGGACCACGCAGTTCCCAATACGACGATGGGAATTAATACCAGTCGTGCGGTATTCAGATCAGCCAGGGCAGAAACTCCAACCAAGCCCCCCGTCAAATACAGATAAGTATTATTCCCCGTCCACCCCAACAGGGACCCAACCACCGCCCAGCGGCTTAAAGCCCAAAGATCTCTGGCATCTTTAACATAGGCATCGCGTGAAGCAGGTTTTGGCAGTTGACGAAGTAGCGCCACACATGGAAAGAAGGCTGCCAAAGCATTGGTCAGCGCCATGACAAAAAAGATGCCGGTGACCGTGACGTGACCCATCCACAAGAGCGCCACTACACCCAACAGTGTAAGCACCACAAAACCAAAATCCACAATCGCCACCCGCTCTGTCGCACCTTCAATGAACAATGCGGTACGACAATACTCCCGGACGCCTAAAGTCCAGAGCCATAATGAAAAAATCATGGCTAAGGGCAACGCGCTTTCATGTAAATCCACGAATACGGTCACTATCGCCATGGCCACCCCCGCAACCATCGCAAGAGTTGCCGCTGCCAGCCAGTACAAGCGCGCAACGCGTGCCACCATATGTTGGCGTGCGAATGTGTCCACACGCATGGCCAAAGTGGTGAGCGCCATACCAATCAGCGCACCAAGCACGGAGGTGCTCAAAACCCCAACACCCATAACCTGTGAATACAAACCATAGGTTTCTTTGGTGGCATAGCGAATCAGCACCACGCCAATCAGAAAATTCAGGCCACTGAGCAGCAGTTGATCAAAAACCGAGATAGCCGAATGGAGGGCGAAGGAGCGCTTAGGTTTCAAGCGGAACCGCCTTTAAACAAGCCGACCAGTCGCCCCCAAATACGGGAAAAAACGGTGCGTTCGGACGACCAGGGTCCGGAACTGGTTCGGCCCACGCTCAGGACCTGGTTGAACACCACTCCCAGTACATCAACCCCGGCAAAGCCTAGGGCGCGATGAAAACTTTTGAAATTACTCAGCAAGGTGACATCTTTGCGGGCTACCACCAGCGCTGAGCCTGCCTGCCCGGCAATCATTTGTGCGTCGGCCCACTGACCACCGGCTGGCGTATCCACGATGATCACAGTCACCTGCTCCTCCAAAGGCTCCAGAAAACTGCGAAACCAGGGAGCGGTCAGCATTTCAAGGGGGTTAGGCGGCAAGGGACCAGAGCCCAAAATCCAGAACCCGGACACCAGTTCCGTCATGGCGTCCAGTGTGCCAGAACTGCGCTTTACCAAAGCGGTAGACAAACCGGTTTGATTGGATAAACCGAACAGGCCATGCTGCGTCGGCTCCCGTAAATTGGCATCAATGAGCAAGGTCTTGATATTGAGCTGTGCAAAAGCGATGGCCAAACTGGCGGCGATATGGCTTTTGCCCTCCCCTTTCGCAGGGCTAAGGACCGCCATCACCAATGTCCGTTTTTCTCCCATTTGCACCAAAAGCTCGGAGCGCAAGCGCTTGATCGCTTGCGCGGCGTCGCTCTCCGGCGCATGCAACACTGCCAATGTGGGGCTGATGCGCGCCATCAGTTCAGGGGATGCAAACGCGGCGTTGTTGAACTGCACATTCAGAAGTTCACGTACATCGCTTTCCGTCAACAGGCCAAGCGCGACGGCGGCTTCGCCAAATCGCAGTTGCTTTTGGACCTGTAAAGCCAGCACGTTATCCACCTCGGCACGCGTCAGTCGGTGGGACGCGATACAAGCGTCTCCCATACGCGACTCAATGACAAGAGAATCTGCGGCTGCAGGCTTCAGCATGGGACGAGGAGCCAATGGTGGCGAAGAGTCAACGTTTTGCATGTAACCTGTCTCAAAACACCGATTCGCCACCACGGCCCAGCACGTTGAACTCTGGATTTCTCGCTAGGTCATCCATGTGGCGAACCCGTCGCACGGCAACCTCGCTCAGAAAAATCAGGCCCAAGCCCAATAATAGCCCTACTGGCACACTTAACAACATATTGAGGCGCAGACTGGGTTTGCTTTGGGTGTAGGGTGTCGTCGCCCAACGCAGCACGGTCAGGCTGGGCGTATTCACGGTGCTGGCAATAAGCAACTCATCGTACTTTTGAACAGCGGAGTTGTAGATTTTTTGCACGCTCTCCAGCTGCCTCTGATAAGAGGACAAAACATCGCGGTGTTTTTTCATCTCCAACATGCTTTGTTGCTGGGCATGGATATCAACCGCCAGTGCACGCGACTGCATTTCATAGCGCTTGCCCTCCCGCAAAAATGCGTCCAAGGCCCTCTGCGATTCCCGCTCTATGCGCAACGTCAGGATATCGCGCTCAGCAACGACACTCTTGAATTTGGGGTGGTTTTTGCCATAAACGCTGCCAAGCTCTGCCGCCTGGCGTTCCAGCTCATCCAAGCGCAAGCGCAACTCTTGCACCCCACGCTGCGATCCAACTTCCGGAATGTCTGCGGCTTTGGCGCCACCGTTGAGCATGTCGATCACCGTTTGGTTTTTGGATTGCGCATCCAAACGCAAGCTCTGCAGCGCAGCCTGGCGGACCGATAGCTCATTGAGTTGACGACTGCCCGTGTCCAGGCGTTCGTCGGTATCAAGAATGCCGTTTTTCTGTTGGTAAGCGGTAATTTCGCTTTGAATTTTGTCCTGCTCCTGCCGCAGGGCTTCCAATTGCGCGCTGTACTGCTCTTGGCGCGACTTGGCAGGCGCCGCGCTGATACGTTGGACCAGTTCCATATACGCTTTAAGCGCAGTATTCAAAGCGTCTCGTGCCTGCTCAGGGTTATCCAAAGAAAACTTCAGTTCCACTACGCGACTGGTTTTTCGCACCTCCACGTCCAAGTTCTTACGCACGCTGGCCAGCAATAGGCTGTGCACCTTGACCTCACCGTCAGCGGCAACGCGTGCTTTCATCGCATCGCTGGACAGCATTTGGGTTGCGCTAATCATCTGGTTCAAAACCTCTTCGCTCTGCATCATGTCGACCTGGGTTTGCAGATACGCTTCGTCTTGCATCGCGTTAAACAGGCGTCCGGTAAGTGGATCTGCCGACCGAAAATCAATAAAAATTTCTGCGCTTGCCGTGTAGATCTTTGCTTGGAGCAAGGTCAGCACCAGCGTGACCGTCAGCACCATGAACACTGACCCTATCAAGGCACTTTTGCGAGCCAGCAATATGGCGAACAATTGTGCAAACGATAGGCCGCTGGCATGAAATTCCTGGGTCATTGCGCAAAGAGTCTCATACGGGCGGATCTAAAACAGACGCTCATCAACGTACACCACATCGCCGCTCAGTATGGGGCTGTTCAGATCGGGAGTGAGCTCCTGCATTTTTTGACTGGCGTCTTTGCGGTGAATACGTATGCGCCGCATGGAGCCACGCTCCGTCACCCCGCCACTGATGGCCAAGACCCTCATTAAGTTCAACTCCGGCTCCATGGGGTAGGCACCAGGTTTGCGAACCTCCCCATGCACATAAAACTGTTTTTGCTGACCCACAAACACGACGTCGTCATTCCTCAGCTCCTTGTCGGGACCACCAGTGGCGATATCAAGCATTTGATCCAGCGGAATCGGGACTTCCTGCCGAGCCCCTGAGCTACTGCCGTCGGGAGCTGCCACACTGCGAAGCAAGGTGACGGTGTGGTCGGCCCGCGCAGTTAAGCCTCCCGCGGTCGCCAACGCATCGAGCACGGACATCTTCCCCGATAAGGGAAAACGGCCCGGGCGCTGCACCTCACCCAGAACCGAAACCATTTGGCTACGCACTTGCCGTACCTGGATCGACACTTCCGGGTTGCGCAGGTATTCCCCGTTGCGCAGGCGCTGGGCCACCAGCTTTTCAATTGCAGCTGGCGTCAGGCCTCCTACCTTGAGAGTACCCAGCAAGGGTAATGTCACCTGCTGGTTGTCATTCACGGTCACTTCGGCGGACATGTCGGGTTGTCCGAACACGGTAATAAAAATTTGGTCACCCGCGCCCACTGAAACCTTGCCTGCAATGCCGTCATCCACAGGGGGGGGCAATACGCCCGGTTGCGGTACAGCAGGCGTATCCGCAACCCACTGGCTATCCAAAGGCAGTTTCAGGGTCCGCCCAACCGGCACAATGACTGTCTGCGTCTGAGCTTCCGAGACACCCCCCGCCAAAGCAAGTACGCATGCAAAGCCCGCCGCCCTAGCGCAAAACCAGGCAGTTGAATTGAGTTTCCTTCGGACAGGGTGCATTGCGTCAGCGTTTTTTCGTACTGGTAGACTGTAATGCAGTAATAAACGCCTACGCTCATTGGCCATGCATCGCTAAAAAATAAATTCAATGACTATTTTTCTTCACTTTGCCGTTGTTTTGCGAGCCCTTCAGGGACAGAGTCAAGGTGCAGGTAGCCGGTGGCGTTTTCATGCGGGCTTGGTCATCGCACTTGTGGGCTTGGTCAACACACCCTTGGCTGGCCATGCGGCACAGGCAGCTACGGTATCAGCGGGCGCTGCTACACCGTCCGACTTAACACAAAAGCAATTGCTGGCGATATCTGAGCAATTGCTGGCGATATCACAGCAATTGCTAATTGATCCACAAAACCCGGCTTTGCTGTTAAAGAAAGGCGTACTTTTGGCCAACGCGGGGCGTACACAAGAGGCGTTGGAGATTTTTCACGACCTGCGCCGCCAGTTCCCACAACAAGCCGCACCGTACGTAAACCTCGCATCGCTGTACGCCCAATTAGGGCGCCTAGAGGAAGCCCGACAGATGCTGGTCTCGGCAGACAAGTTACAGAGCGATCGCTACACAACCCAACTGGGACTTGCATCCCTCAATTTGCAGCTGGCACTGCAAGCCTATGACAATGCCATGTCCCTAAGACCCGGAGATTCTGTGGTGCAAGGAAGACGGGAAGAACTGAGTAAACTGATGGCCAATGCGGCGGGAGGTAGTACTGGCAGTAGACCAGCCAAGCCACCGAATCCGGCCACAAGTTCAAACGCCCTGTCCGCACCCGATAACGCCCCCCCTGTAGAAAACCAAAAACAAAGCGGCCAGGCGCCCGACCGGCTGACAACTGCTGCTCCGCCCGTTACAGCGCAAGATTCCGCTTCACAGGTCCCAGACGTAGGAGGCAAAGATGTCCCACAAGAACAGGCTGTCAGGCGGGTGCTGGACAACTGGGCCACTGCCTGGAGCCAGCGATCGTTTAGAGACTTTAGCGCGCAGTACAGCAAAGAGTACAAAACCGGTCGCCGCGTAACCCTGACCCAATGGCTGGCGCGTAAACGCAACCTGATCGAGCAAGCCAAGCGCATCCAAGTGGACATCAAAATCGAATCCGTACGAATCAATAACGGCATTGCCACTGTAAGAATGCAGCAGGCTTACCAATCGGATATGTACTCAGACAAACGTCGGAAAGATATTCAGCTGCAACAGCAGGATGGAGAGTGGAAAATCATCAGTGAAAAGCAACTGCGGGATTCGGCAGGCGACAGGCTGACACTCACATTGGATATTCCGACCCTGGCTGGGCGAAGCGCATCGCCGATAGCTTCAGACGCAAACAGTAAAGTTGACTCACAGGAGCAGGCGGTCAGGCGGGTGTTGGATAACTGGACCTCCGCATGGAATCAGAAATCGTTCACCAACTTCATCTCACTCTACAGTGGCCAATTCCGCCCCGGTCGCGGTGCCAACCTCACCGAATGGAGCACAAAAAAACGAAAGCTGATCGAGCTTCCTGGGCACCTCGAAAAGGCCATCCGGATCGAGTCTGTGCAAATCACCGATGGCATTGCCACTGTCAGAATGCAGCAAAATTATACAAAGGACGCGCACTCAGAATGGCGCGGTCAAGAAATGCAGTTACAAGAGCAGGATGGAGCGTGGAAGATCGTCCGAGAAAAAGATATTCCGTAAGCCTTGGAGAATGCCTATGCCATAAGCATTGCCAAGAATATAAACAATTTCTGATTTTTTGATACTTGATACATACTCCCGCTCCCTCCGTTCCAGTACGTTTGGCACCCCTGGTGATCATTTCACCGGTAAGGGATGAGGCTGCGCTCATTGAGAAGACACTGCAATCTGTCGTGGCCCAAACGGTACGCCCTGTCGAGTGGGTGATTGTTGACGACGGATCTAAAGACAACACTGCGGCCATCGTGCAACGTTATGCCGATCAATATCCCTTCATCCGTTTGGTGAGGATGCAAGACCGGGGGTTTCGCAAACTCGGTGGCGGGGTGATTGCAGCTTTCAAATTCGGTCTTTCCCAAAGTATCACTACGAACCATGAATTTGTCGCCAAGCTCGACGGCGACATGTCCTTTGGACCGCGATACCTGGAAATCATGCTCAAAGCCTTTGAAGCTGATCCCAAACTGGCAGCCGTATCAGGCAAGGTTTTTCGTCCTGAAGGAAATGGTTTTATTGAGGAGTTTTGCATTGACGAGCATGTAGCAGGTCAATTCAAGCTCTATCGGTGGACTGCATTCCAAGAAATTGGGGGCTTTATTGAAGAAGTGCTGTGGGACGGCATTGATGTCCACTCTGCACGCATGTTGGGCTGGCATACCAAGAGTTTTGATGCGCCGCAAGCACGCCTGATTCACCACCGGCTCATGGGCTCATCCGACAAAAATGTGTACCGAGGTCGTTTGCGCCTGGGACGTGGCATTTATTTCATGGGCTACCACCCACTCTACGCACTGGCATCTTCCATCTTCCGGATGCGGGAGAGGCCCTTTGTCATAGGCGGCGTTCTCATCATCGTGGGCTACATCAAGGCAGCCGCGCAAGGTGTTGCCCGCTATAACAACCCCGCATTCATCCACTACCTGCAGGATTGGCAAATGGCCGAGCTAAAGACACATTTTCGCAAGCTGCTTCCCTGGTAAAAGAAACTCAGGTTTTGTCGGCAGATTTGGCGCACGAATGGCCTAAATCCAGTGCGGTTCTGATCCGGATGAACTGCGAATTTGCCTTCACTCTCGCCTTGAAATTCTTGGCCTGAGCGACTGCCTGTGCAATGCAAGCCGGCCGGGATACGGCCCCTTCACCAAGCGGAATCAGATCCGTTTTTAAACGCATTTTGTACTCTTGCGTGCCCCGCCCCAGATCGATGAGCTCTATTCCCTGAGACTGCGCCTGCTCGGCCATATGTTTCAGCATGACAAGCCCCGGCTGGTAGTACGCATAGGCAACGTCATACACAGGAAACCACCAGTGCAGCGTCGTATGGCTACGAAGTCCCAGATGCGCCGCGATCAATGAATCACCCGCATAAAGGCTACAAATAGCCCCCCTGAAGCCTTTGTCCGTCAGTTCCAGACTCGATGCCAAAAGCTGACGCACCCATGGTGGAGAAAAAGCGTCGACTCCATTGCCTCCGGTGCGCTTCCACTGCTCGGACTTGGTGCGCATGATCCAATCCAGCACCTGAGCAGACGGCTCACTCACTTCAAAGCGTAAGGGACCTTTATCCCTAAAGAGTCGCCGCTCGGACTGTCGAACAGTACTTAATATACCTGGGGATTTGGTGTTTTGAGCAGCACACAATCGTTGAATATATGCATCCCATCCACCGTGCAATTCCATCACTGGTGAGGCGCTATGCGCACGAACGTAAGGCGCGAATGCAGGCTGCGTCATCGGCAAATGGTTAAAGCTGAAATACCGTCCGCGGCAGGCACTCAACAGCCGTTCAACACTCAATTCGATACTGCTAGCGACGATTCCATGGTAGTCATTAAACCCACCGCCAACCGGCAGAAGGCGACCCCACGTGGACCGCTCAAAAGGAAAAAAACCTTGTTTACCATTTTCAGCTTCAATGACAGCAACAAAAATTGGATTTTTCCTTCTGGCACGCGCAACCCATTGTGTAAATTCCGGTCGGTAGTAGGGACTGCGTAGATTCACATCTGCATGCTGGATAGCAGACCATTGAGCAAACTGACTTGCATCAAGTTCGTGCGCAGCAATAACTGAAATCTTCATGGCAAAGGTTCGCTTGCTGGCTGGCACCCGCAAGCCAGAACCTCAGCATGTTCGCAGGTCGCCGTCACCGTTTGTAGAAAAAAAATCATTGCTATATGCCAGATGTTACCAACAAATGCAATTATCATGCAATGCAACCATTTTTCTTGGAGAACTAGGGTCTTTCAGATGGCTGCAGGATGGGAACCATCGCGAAATTGATAAAAACAATCATGCCAAACACTGTACTCAAAACCGTCGAACTGTTTGGCTTGCACATCAACTCTACCAATTTTCAGGAGTCGGTAGATCTGCTGAGCGAACAGGTTCCGCTGCGTCCAGCCAAAGTGGTTGTCACTCCCAATGTTGATCATGTAATCTCGCTCAACGAAGACCCAAAACTACGGGCGTTATACGCAACAGCGGACTTTACATTTGCTGACGGCATGCCTCTGGTTTGGGCCAGCCGCCTTCTCGGTGACCGTCTACCCGAACGCATAACGGGGGCAGACATTTTTGTAGCCCTGTGTAAGCAAAGTGAACGACTCAACTGGCGGGTGGCAATGGTAGGGGGAACACCTGGCCAAGAGGAACTATTGGCAGCTCGCTTTGCTTCAGTGTTTCCCAATCTCAAGGTCAGCATTTACTCCCCGCCTATGGGTTTTGACTACCGCTCGCCCACTGCCAAAGCGACGCTAGACTGGGTCAACTCAGTACATGCGGATATTGTTTTTGTATGCCTTGGTTTTCCGAAGCAATGTCTATGGTCACTCAATTTCCGTAATGAGATCGATGCGGGACTGGTGCTTTGCGTCGGTAGCGCCATGGCATTTGCGCTGGGTTTGAAAAAGCGGGCACCTATCTGGATGCAACATGCCGGGCTTGAATGGCTCTTCCGCCTGATAACGCACCCAGTCACATTATGGCGACGTTACTTGCTGCGAGACACCAAGTTCTTTCCGCTAATGTGGCGTATGTGGTGCAGCCGCTCCAGAAAAGCCAATTAGGAATGAAGTCAAAAACTCGTCAAGTTGGACCGGCACTGACAACTCATGTAGATTTGAGCACTCATGTTAAAAACTGTTTCACGTGATGTATCAACCGATGGGTATCTACCCGCGCTCGACGGCTTGAGGGGCCTGTCGGTTGCATTGGTGGTGATTTCCCATTTCGGGCTTGGCCATTGGGTACCAGGTGGCTTGGGCGTAACGATCTTCTTCTTCATATCTGGTTTTATTATTACACGCTTAATGCTGCGTGAATTTCAAACCAAATCCATAACCTATCAAGCGTTTTATATTCGGCGATTTTTTCGTCTGGCTCCTGCGCTGCTGGTTTTCGTGATGCTATCCAATATTTTTATGCGCCTGTTGGATCAGCCGATACCGTGGCTGGATAACCTGTCAGCAGTGTTCTATTTTGCCAATTATTGGGAAATCTATTTCGGATGGGGTGGACTCCCGGCAGAAAGTTACCACAGCCCCTTATCTGTACTTTGGTCCCTAGCTGTCGAGGAACACTTTTATCTTGTATTTCCGGTGCTATTGGCGGTGTTGCAACGTCGTTCGCAGTGGCCGCTTGCATGGCTTGGCGGGGCGGTCCTTGCGATTCTGACTTGGCGAATGTATCTGGCACTAGATTACCTCGTCCTTGGCAACTCCATACAGGACAGCCAGACCTACAGGACCTTTAAAGCCACCGACACCCGCATTGACTCCATTCTATTTGGTTGCATGTTGTCGGTGGCAATGGAAAACCAGTGGAAATCGCCAAGGCTGACGCGCGTAATGGACCGCATCTCCGGTACGGGTGGTCTTTGTACAGGCCTGGCCCTGATGGTGTTGACGCTGGCGTTACGCGATGTTTATTTCCGGGAGACCTTGCGCTACAGCCTGCAGGGCCTGGCTCTTTATCTAATATTTTCAACCACTTTTGCTGGGCAAGGTCTGGCGTCCAGAATCGTGAATAGCTGCCTGGCTGCAAGAGTGCCGGTTTATCTTGGCAAGATTAGCTATTCCCTGTATCTCTATCACTGGCTGGTACGGGTGGCCTTTTTCAACTGGTTTCCGCAGTCCACACCGCTCATGCAATTGGCGATGGGTATTCCCCTTTCCCTAGCCTTGTCCATCGTTTCGTGGCGTTGGGTGGAAACCCCGTTCCGGCGCATAGGGCATGCCTGGGCTGCGCGTGCAACAGCAGCTCACCTGGCTACGCACCATGGTGCGTGAAGGATCTGAGATCTCATTGACCTTCTCGCACTGTCGCTGATGATGCGCTGCAGTCAGGGAAGCGCTGCTGGATGACTAAAGTACTGGGTGGAAAGCCGCTTGAACTGACCGCCATCGGTTTCAATCGTCGTCTGGCTTTTTTGTCCCGCGCTGAACACAACGCCAAAACCGCCAGCCCCAACTATTTCGGCGGAGTGAGTCAAAAAGTAATGCGTCCGGTTATCGCGGAAGGACCTCGCCTTGCCGCCTAGTGCTTCACTGGGCACGCCGAGGGGCGTTTGCCACCAGAGCAAGGGCAGCTGCAGTCCCTCAAAATAACGCCGCGCCATCGCGAAGTGCTCATTGAAGTTAGGGCTCGTTCGGTTAGCTTCATCCCAGTAATAAGGAACATGGGTAGGCCGTGTACACATGGCATGGTCGCCTGTATAGGCGGCCTCAAAGCACCCCGCATCACGGTCCAGTGTTTGCATCACCACGAAATCCGCAGTTCCCGCACCAATTTGCTTCATGTATGCCAATTCTGTGGCAGCCAGGTCACCAAAGCCCGATGGTGGAAAACCTAGCAGCGCATTGGGCGCCTGGGTACGCGCCATTTGCACCAGGCACCGGGCCATGCCCGTCATATCACCCGGTAAGTTGCCACAATCGGGATTGGATGCCCCAACATACACCAACAAACGCATTGGGTCAGGCGCCCTGCGCTGGGCGTAACCCCAAAAGTCCGGCTCTAAATTTACCAGGGCAGGCTTGCGGTAGGAACGTAATTGCGTGAATAACAAGCGCACATTGTCCCAATACTGGCGCATGAAGGCCGGGTCGCTCAAACCGGACAAGTCGCCATCGCCACGCGTCGCCATTTGATATAAGGTAAACATGGGCACCGCGCCGATGGCATCCGCATTCCTGGCAACCACGCCGATATAGGATCCTCGGGGCTGGTTCCAATTCGGCCATGAATCAGGCCCTACGCCGTTGATGTATTGGTCGTAGATATCAGGCTTGAGTCCCTGAGCCTGAATCAATGCGAGATCTGTAGTCCCTAGGCCAACAAGCAGGCGCATGGGCTTACCTAAAGCAGTCGCAAGGGCCGCAGCCCGTTTATCGAATGGGACTTTGTGAATGTACGCGGATTGCGGTGATGGCGCGCCAAAGGTTATTTCAGGAGTGACCGCGTGAGCTGTAAGACCACAGGCCAGTGCCAATAGTAGCCAGCACCGGCTCCACCAATTTCCATAAAAAGTTCTATTCTTTGGCATCCGTGCGGCTTTCGAATCCTTGTTCAACCGAGCTTCAGATC
>Ga0316232_1001156_pt1 | contig 34044 bp, 24 predicted proteins | sample TBHtaG_FD_206006 | JGI IMG/M metagenome (GOLD analysis project Ga0316232, IMG submission 206006) | Freshwater microbial communities from Trout Bog Lake, Wisconsin, USA - TBH18025_13 | ecosystem: Environmental > Aquatic > Freshwater > Lake > Hypolimnion/Profundal zone | place: USA: Wisconsin... | reverse complement strand
CTCTTCGCCGAGCATCGGGTAGTCATTCATGGAGAACGCCGGAATGGTCGCTACCGATTTCCCTAACCATTCTTTTGCGACATCGGCACCTACGGCGTCGACAACTCCTGCCGCCTCATAGCCAACTCCGGATGGCAGCTTCGGTTGATCGAGATACTGGCCATGAAAAAACAGCGATTCCGCCCGGTTCAGTCCAGCAGCCCGAACCTTGAGACGCACCTCGCCTTTACCGGGCTGGCGGGTGCTCTCCTCTACAATCTTCAAGACCTGGGGCCCACCTAATTCAGCAAAACGAATGATCCGCGGCATACGCTTTCTCCCGCGAAATTAGACACCAGATCACCGATACAAGGTTCCGCCTGAGCACAAGAAAAGTCGGGCGGCCTCGAAAAGGCCGCCCGGTCAGGCAATAGTGCAGTTCAACCAAACCTAGGGGAGCAGCATCTTGAGCGACGCGACGGAGCCGCCTGCCTTCTGAAACTCAGAGAGTTCCACGATGATCGGCTCAATACCTTCCCTGCCTAAAATCTGCTCAAGCCTGCGGCTGAGCTTGGATGTAACGTAGTAGCCGTTGACGCTGACCCCATTGCACATGAATTGCAATGCTTCTTCGCGGGTAACTTCAAAGGTGCTGGAACAGCTTCGGATATGCGCGAGCGTATCAGGATCGAAAGCGCCTGGGTAGACCAGCAGCGACTCCGGCGTAAGCGGAGCCAGGCACAAATTGAGATGGTGAAAGTGAGGGTCGGCGATCTCTAGCTTGCGCACTACGAATCCCATCGATTCCATCACGTTGGCGAACTGATCGACCGCGCCACGCGTGGAGCGGGGCCCGAATCCAGCCCAGACCGACTCCCAGCCGGGATTCCAAAGCAGATCCCCTGCGCCTTCAAGAAACTCCTCGCCTTCGAGCCCGAGGTCAATGATCCTAAAGCCCTGATGTGAATACCAGCGTGCGGAAATTTCGATTTCATCACGACGGCTTCGGTGCAGCATACGCGAGGGAATGGCAAAGGGACCCGCCTCGTGATCAATTCCAACAAAAGCCTGATCGGCGGAAAAGCACATAGCCTCAAGACCGGGATGGGGTTCAAGAAGCGAGACTTCCACTCCGACACGCAGAAAGGCGTCGCAGAGAGTGTTCCATTGAGTTAAAGCGAGAGGCAGGTCAACTTGGGAGTTTTCGCGAGAGAATGGGTTTCTGGCCTCAGTGACTGCAAAATACTCGGGAGCAGACATCAGGACATGGCTGATCTGGCGGGTCGGAGTCTCGCCCACGTATCCGGGCCGGTGGTGCTCAGAACTTGTCCCCGTCTTCTCCACAACTGCTCCCAGAACCCAATGGATATCGGTGCGATTATGGCCGCTGCAATAGACCCTTACAATCACATCCTGTCGCGTCTGGATAGTAACTTTCTATCTGCCAGAGTCGCGGTGAGCAGGGTCACAGACCGATGTGTGCTTCACCTTTCTTCACAATTAACGATACGTTGCGTTTCACAGCTTTATGTGTTGCGTTTCTCCTCCCCAGGGGGCGCGGATAGTCCCGATGCGCGTTGCTCAAGCCTGGGTATGAACCCGGGAGCGCGCAGGAGTGGATTGAGGAGCGGAAAGTGGTAGTTCGATCACGACCTCGAGACCGCAAGGGTCAACATTCCGGGCATGTACCGAGCCATTGTGAGCTTTGACGGCTCCACTAACGATGGAGAGCCCGAGGCCGCTGCCTCCGGTACTGGTTCCGCGCGCATCGTCAACGCGGTAGAACGGATTGAAGAGCTTGGGTAAGGCAGCCTCGGGAGCACCGGGACCGTTGTCGCGAACGGAAATTCGAGCGATCCCGCTCTGAACGGAAACGGAGACCTGCACACGGCCCTGGTCGCCGGAATAAAAGATGGCGTTGCGGAGTACGTTTTCGAAGGCACTGCGCAACATGTTCTCTTCGCCGACCATGGTTAATTCCGGGCCGTTCTCGTCATAAACGATTTCAACATTGGACTGGCTGGCCTCAAAACGCGCATCCTCCACGGCTTCCGAGATGACCTGATTGAGGGAAAGCGGCTGGGAGGCAGGCTTGAACTGTCCGCTTTCAAGGCGAGCCACGGTGAGAATTTGCTCAATCATTCCATTCAGGCGAAGCAGTTCGACCTCGATGCGGTCAAGCAGTTCCTTGCGTTCGGGCTCTGGCGCGGTTGAGGCGAGGGAAAGAGCGACGCGAATGCGGGATATGGGGGAGCGAAGATCGTGCGAGGCACCCATCAGCATCCGCTTATTGCTCTCTACAAGATCGCGGATCTCGTTGGCCATGGTGTCGAAGTCGAGCACGAGATCGGCAATTTCATCGCGTCTGGTGCTGCCAGAGAGTCCAGCACGGGCATCAAGATTGCCGCCAGCGATGGCATGAGCAGCATCACGCAGGCGAACAATGGGTCGAGTGAGGTATTGCGCAAGAACAGCACAGACCAGCGAGGTGATCAGCGAACTGAAAAGAATTACGACAAGAACCGAGCCAGGCAACGAATGGAGCAACGGGGGGAAGAAAAATTCCCCGGCGAAGACAAACTCGTGTCCCTTGTCCGTGAGTTTCTCAACGATGAAGGTTCCGTTCTTGGCGTTGGCAATACCCTTGTTCTGGAGGGCGCGCTGGATGGTCTGGAGTGCATCGGGCGGCATGCGATTGCCGCTTAGCTCATTCATTTTGTCGTCGAAGAGCCAATAGGCGGAGCGTTTCTCAAGCTCGATGTCATGGAGCAACTCGCGAAGCCCCTCCTGCCCACCCCTGGCATAGCGCCACGTGGCGTAACGGGCAAGCACAGGGACAGCACGGCGCTCGGGTTGCACCCACCAGGGACGATCAGGACCGAAGCTGGCGTGGACACGATAGGCAGAAAACAACATGATGCAGGTCTGGAGGATCCAGAAAGGGATGAAGATTTTCCAGAAGAGGCGGCTCTTCACGATGGCACCTTAACGGCGAGGGCGTAAAAGTATCCAATGCCGCGAACGGGTCGAATACGTTCATCACCTTCGGGGATACAGCCGAGTTTTTTTCGAAGGCGGCTGACATGGACATCTACGCTGCGATCGAAGGCGCTAAGCGGGCGTCCAAGAGCGGCTTGGGCGAGTTCTTCGCGGGTAACAACCATCCCAGCGCGACGGAGGAGAAGCTCAAGCATGTTGAACTCCGCGCCGGTCAAGTCAACGGCAACTCCGCCGCAAAAGGCGGTACGCGCGAGCAGGGATATCGAAATGTCGCCAACCGTGAGTAGTTCGTCGGTATAGCCCTCCTCGTGACTTTCAAGCGAGCGCCGGAGAACCGCACGGATGCGGGCGACGAGTTCCCGAGGATCGAATGGCTTGGGAACGTAATCGTCAGCTCCAATATCCAGTCCGAGGATGCGGTCTACGGCTTCTCCGCGGGCCGTAAGCAAGATAACCGGAACACGAGACTGGGTGCGTAAAGACTTGAGCAATTCAAAACCTGAGCCACCCGGAAGCATTACATCGAGAATGACTACGTCGTATTCGCCGGTGAGAGCCGCATCAAGGCCGGAGCGATGATCAAAGACAGCATGAACCTGGAATCCCTCGTTCTGAAGGAAGCGTTGCAACAAGGAGACTAACCCTTGATCGTCATCAACAATAAGTACGCGGCTCATGCTTTCCATTTTGCGCGAGAGTTGCGATGGCTGCTGTGAAGAACTGTTACGAGTTGGCCCTTTGTAGTTCACAAAAGTTTACTTTCCTAGATGTTACCCGATTCTATAGCGGCTTCCTTGCTTACTGTGTCCTCCAACCGTATTGAGAGTGTCGCCCTAGGGACCGGCAAAGGACCCCAGCACCGCTCAGATCGGCGTGCAGTTCCAAGCTTTTGCCAGCAAGCTTTTCAGCCCGCAATCGATTCTCTTGTTCTTCAATCTCGCTGGATGGCGTTTGGAAGCGTCAACTAAGACTAGAGCAAGGGACAACAACATTGCCGGGGTGGAAGTCACTGCATCCCCACATTCGCCGAAAGAAGGCGGATGTGGGCCACCCGGAATTCGTAAAAGGGCAGCCGAAGCCGCCCTTTCTCGAATGCACAAGTGGTGGTCAGAAGGAAAAGGTCGCCTGAAGGTCAAAGCGACGATTGGCCGATCCCGAAGAGAATGGCCCACCAGCCAGACTGTTGGATTTTCCAAACGAAGTGGAAGACAGACTTCCGATAGGCTGGCCCGGATTCCAGGTATTGAACATATTGCGGGCCATGGCCGAGATCGTCAGATTGTAGCGGCGCGATGTGTTTGACGGACCAAAGAGCCCGCCCATGCCCCGAGGACGAGCGAAGCCGCCTCCTGGACCACCCCTGCCACCGCCTCCGCGAGGGCCACCGCCCTGATCCGGGGCACCGGCGATTGGTTTCTTCATATCCTCACCGAAGCCAAAGGTCTTGGAAACGCGCAGATTTACCGAAATGTTGGACGGACCTTTCCCATAGTTGATGGGAATCCTTTTGTCGGAGGCGCTTGGGTTGACGTTGAAGCAGCCGTACTGAGTCGCTGCGGCTGAGCCGGTGCAAGAGGCCGCGAACGAAGGACGGTCATTGTAGAACGAGTCGTTATTGAGATCGGTCCCGGTGGTGATATTGAAGGGTGCGCCGGAGTGTGCGATCACAAAGGGGCTGATGCGTATATTGTGCGATAGCGAGGCGGTTCCACTGAGAAAGACTCGGTGGCGCATATCGAACGAGGCACGGCCATAATCGTCTGTCAGATGGAACGAATTTGAGGGATTGCTGGAAGGCCCTGCGGTATCGCTGTTGGCGTAGCCGAGCGCGTAGAAGCCCATCAGCGAGAGTTTCTGCGAGAGGCGAATCTGCGCGTTGGTGATCACCTGATTTTGCTTGAAGATAGCTTCCGAGTTGTATTGATACACGTTCCCATTGCCATATTGCGTAAGAGGCCGCACGCCGCTGGCGTCAGGAGCGTTGGCATTTAAGACGTCCAGTTGATGGATGCCGCGCGAGTTGAGATACGTCACGGACACGGTTCCCACATTGCCGAGCTGGCGCTCGACGCTTACTGCGGCCTGCATGGTGTAAGGAGCATGAAGGTTCGGATTGATCTGGTAGATTGTCGGGGAGGAGCCATTCAGACTATTGCAGTTGCCCAGTACGCAGGGATTCGCAGGATAGCCGGTCGGGTTCGCAACCACAAAAAGCTGCTCGGTGACGCCGTTCGTGCGCTGGGCTTGCAGTATCAGTTCTTGAGTGAAGCGGTCGTAGAAAATTCCATAGCCGAACCGAAGCACGGTTTTCGGGGCGCTCTTGGCGCTTCCTAAGCCCCACGAAAGACCGAGACGCGGCGCAAAGTTGGCCTTGTTGCTAATCGCGCTTTGAGACTCAAAGCGAAGGCCGTAGCTGAGGGTCAGGTTGGGGCGCACCTTCCAGTCGTCCTCCGCATAGAGCCCTACGTCAGCGAAGGAAAGTTCGGCGCGCGGATTTCCCTGAACCACTGAAAACTCTGAGGGTCTTCCGGCCACGTAGTCTTGAAGAGGCGTGGTGGCTGGGGTAGATGTGAAAGGGTTAGCGGGAGTTCCGCTGAAAACAAAGGTTCCGTTGAAGTTGGAAGTGGAGTAGTTGGTGTCTTGCGAGATGCGGAGCCGCCCACCGAACTTTACGAAGTGCTTGCCCACTGCCCACGAGGTGTAGTTCTGCAGTTCGTAGAGGTTGGTGTTATCTGTAACGCGACCTCCATTACTCCCGCCCCCATTGAATTCGCCGACTACGTTAATTGCGGCGACGCCGGGAGCATTTGGGAGTTGCGACATGTCATCCCGAATGAACTGAAAGCGGGTTTCGTTGACGAGATGAGAGGTCACAACCTGGGTGTCGCTGGCTTGCACCGTCTGTTGCGTGCGGTGATAGGCGTAGCCGCGTGAAGCGAGATTAATGCCGCCGACCGATTGATTGTATTCGTCGTTCTGTAGGTACTGATAACGCGCGGTCAGGGTGTTGCCAGGCGCGAGTTGCCAGTCAACGCGCGGGCTGATGTTGGTCCGGGTTTCAGGTTGGGGTACGGCTGCGGTGAATGGCGTGGGCACGGGCAATCCACTGGCGTCAGGCGTGGTGGCGTCTACGGCCGCAAGATCGTTAATATTACGGCGCTCGACATTGACGAAAACCGAGAGCTTCCTGGTGAGCGCACCACTTACGTTGCCGCTGTAGCGTTCGGAGTGGTAGGGCGGAACGGTAGTGAGAACATACGGGTTGCGGGAGTTGAGGACGGAGTTGTTTTCGTTGAACATCAACTGCCCGTGCCACTTATCGGAACCGGGCTTGGTGAAGACCTCGACTCGCCCGAAACCCGGACGGTCGTACTCGGCGGAAAACGGATTTTGATTGATACGGACTTCGCGAATCGATGACTTCGGCGGCAGAGTGCCATTGGAGAATCCATCGATATAAATCTGGCCGCCATTGGGCCCCGCAGAGGGCCCGGCGAGAGCGAGAAGATCCTGTTCTAATTCATCGGGATCATCGGAAAGGGCTTCCAGATCCGCACCCTTGAGAATCGTAGCGCTCGCATTGTTGGAAGGGTTGACATCGACCGTGGCGCTTTCGCTCTGGACGGTGACCTGCTCCTTCTCGACGGCGATTTCGAAGGCTATATCGAGCTTTTGTCCCTGCCCGGCAGAGATGATGACGTTGGGCATCTGGTAAGTCGTGAAACCTTTGGCGCTTGCGCTGACCTTGACAGAGCCCACTGGCAAGCCTTGGATCACATAGTTACCTTGTTTGTCGCTGACGGTTTTCTGTATCGAGCCGTCAGGAGCAGTGACTGTGACCGCCGCACCGACAACCACGGCGTTGGAAGGGTCTGTGACCTGACCGTGGAGGCCACCGCTATTCTTGACCTGTGCACAGATCGAGGACGCGGAAACGGCAAGCAGAAGTAACAGAACTGCACAATGTTTATAAGTACCCAATGTAAAAGTTCCCAATTTCGTAAACTCCTGGAATCAAATCGTGCAATTCATGCAGTTGCGTTCTTGGCTACTGATCGCCTGAAGGGGCGCTGGCAAGCGACCACGGCGTCAGGAATGTTTCCGCACCGGTGCCGGTTGGGGATGCAGTGAGAATCGGTTCGACGCCACCCAGCAAAGTAACCGCCACCGGCGGGTGATCTGCCGAGCCTTGGGTGCTGACGATCATCACGGCCTCACCCTTCTGTAAATCAACCAGATTTGCCGCGGGCAAACGGGCCAGCATCTGGTTGAGGTCTCCGCCGCGTGGGCGCGCGCCGTCAGAGGGAGTTCCGGACGCCGCTCCGGGGACGGTGAGGCCCTTCATTCGCATAGCGTCCCTGGGCGAGTTGCGGGGGGAGTTTTTTCATCTGGGAATCGGCGGTGATTTTGACACTCACCGGCTTTTTCGTTGCGAGGTCCTGCACGGTCAGGGTGTTCTGAGCAGGGTCGACTGCCGTGACAAGTCCTGCGATATTGCGGAAGGTTCCGGCGACTATCTCCTCGGCGACGAGTTGAGTGCCATCTTCATTCTTATTGCCTTTGGCGCGAAGCTGATCGCCGGGAAGAATCTGTCCGAGGCTGGCATCAGTCGCGTCCTCCCACTTCACGGAATCAGGAGCGTAGCGCTTAACGGTGGTCGCCGGGGTAGTGCTGACTTCCATAGTCTTGCCGCCAACAGAAAGCGTAATGCTGCCGCCGGGTCTGGCGTCCACGACCTTGACCACCCCACCTATGCCGCGCTTCTGCCAGTCGAGCAGTTCCTGCTGCTTCATGCGGGCGATGTCTTGCTGCTTCATTACGATAACGGCGGCTGCACTTACGGCAACACCGTCGTCAGCAAGCTTGCCCCGCACCAGGACGCGGTCTCCGACCTGGAGATCGCTAAGCTGGATCAATGTGGCGCTTCTCAGATCAGTCTGCCCAGGGGCGAGGCGCAAGAGACGAGCGTCTGGGCGAATTTTAACCAGGAGTTCCGTGCCCTCATCCGTGGCGAGGGACATTTCCGTCCCGGCAATCCTCCGAATGGAGCCCAGCTGCTTCACCGCCCCAGGAGTAGACGAACCGGCAGCCGCGGTAGCCTGGCCAAAGAGCGGGCTGGCTACGGCCAGCAGTAGCGCCAACGCAAGGTACTGGAAAGCATATTTCTTCATGCGAGATCTCCAGCTTGAGCTTACGGAGCCCAAAATAGAAGCTAATTCTTTGTACCGCATTGCATGGCCTGTGAATGTTGCGTTTTGTGTCATTCAGTAACATCCTTGAATCGTTTAATTTACGAACAATTTCCGTCTTGATCAACCATCACAGATCATCGCACGTTAATATCCCGGTTCATTCAACAACACCGTGCCTCGCTCTCACATCTTAATCTGGGTGATTCTGCAAGAAATCAAGCACAAGGCTCGACTCTGTACTCTCTTGTTCGGCGCACTGTGGACGACATCTCAATTTGCTCCGGTACACGCGGCCTCACCACAAGCAGCGATGCAGGCAAGCACGTCTCAGCAAACGACGCAGTTGCAGACGTATGTTGGGCAAAAAGTCACTTCCGTCGAGTTGGCGGGGCGCCCTGATCTGGACGATCGCGAGTTGTTGCCACTGATCGCGCAACATGCGGGCGAACCCTTTGACCGCGACAAAGTTGAGCGTTCGGCCGCCGCGATCAAGGCAATGGGAAAGTTTCAGGATGTAGGGATCAGCGTGATTCCGGATGCGGACGGAGTGCGCGTGCTGTTGGTGCTGCAACCCGGATTGTATTTCGGGATCTACAAGTTTCCTGGTTCGAAGAACTTTCCATATTCGAGACTGATACAGGTATCGAACTATCCCCCGGATGGCCCTTTCAATCGCCGCGATGTCGCACAGGCTGCCGCTTCACTGACAAAGTTCTTCCGTCAAACCGGCTATTTCGAATCGAAGGTTTCACCGCAGATCGAACCAGACCAGGCACATGGAATTGTGAATGTACGCTTTGAGATTCAGCTTGGTCGAAAGGCAAAGTTCGGCAAGGTGACACTGGAGGGAGCATCCGAGCCAGAGACGGCACGGCTGCAGGCAAAGCTGAAAAGCAAATTGGCAAGATTGCGCGGGTCTGCCATTCGCGAAGGAAAACCTTACACGCTCAAGACTCTCCAGAGTGCCACGGTCTATATGCAAAATGCCTTGGCAAAGGAGGACCGACTCGGAGCTGAGGTGAAGATGATAGGAGCCGAGTACGATCCCGCCACAAATCGCGCAAACATCAGCTTCCACGTTTCGACGGGGCCGCTGGTACGGGTGCGGTTGGAAGGCGCGCATGTATGGAAGGCAACGCAGAAGAAGATTATCCCGCTCTATCAGGGAGTCGGCGTAGACGACGAACTGGTTCAGGAAGGGCGCAAGAACCTGGTGTCGTTGTTCCAGTCAAAGGGCTACTTTGACGCTGCGGTAGAGGCAGACGTTAACAAGACGGGCAGCGATGAATCCGTTCTTTACAAGATCGTAAAGGGTCCGAAACACAAGGTTTCCAGCGTATCTATCGACGGCAATAAGACTCTGGGAGATCCACAATTACTCGCGCATGTGAGCGTGCACAAGGCCAAGCTGTTCTCGCGTGGGGCTTTCAGCGAAAAGCTGTTGCGCGCCAGCACAAAAAATCTTGAGGGGGCTTATAAGGCAGAAGGATTCAGCGAAGTGAAGGTTACTCCGAAAGTCGAGGGCAGGGGCGGAAACCTCGACGTCAGCTTTCTGGTGAATGAAGGAGTGCGCGACACCGTCCGCGAATTGCACGTTGTGGGGAATGACACAATGCCCATTGCAGAACTGGCCCCCGAGGGACTGAAACTCGTCGCCGGAGAGCCTTATTCACAGAAACACGCCGATGAGGACCGCCAGCGGATCACAGTGAAATATCTGGAGAGCGGCTACCTTACGGCTTCATTTCGCGAGACGGTAAAGAGCGCCAAAGATGATAAGCACAGTCTGATCGTGTCATATGAGATTCGCGAAGGGCCAAGGGTGACGACGTCAAGTGTGACTACCCTGGGAAGGGTGCACACGCAGCAGCGCTTTGTCGATCGCGCAGCAAAGTTCAAACTTCACGCGCCGTTAACCACCGGTGACATGCTGACCGCGGAATCGAAGCTTTACGCGCCGGGAATATTCGACTGGGCCGAAGTTGCACCCCGCCGCCAGATCACCACCCAGACCGATGAAGAGGTGCTGGTCAAGCTTCACGAGGCCCGCCGCAACAGACTGACCTATGGCGCCGGTTTTGAGGTGATCAATCGCGGTGGAAACCTGCCGAGCGGCACAGTTGCCGTTCCAGGTCTGCCTCCTGTAGGCGTGAACTCCAACTTCAAGACCAGCGAGAAAACATTCTGGGGACCGCGCGGAACGGTGGAATACAGGAGAATAAATATCTTCGGACTGGCCGAGTCGCTGACCGTGGGAGGGTTGGGGGGACGACTCGTACAACGAGCTACGGCCGACTTCCAGAACCCTAGCTTTCGTGGCACGAGCTTTGCGAGCGACCTGACCGGGAGTTTTGAACACAATAGCGAAAATCCAATTTACACAGACAGAATTGAACAGGGCGGATTCCAGTTGGACAAGACGCTCGACCACAAGAAGACGCAGCATTTGTATCTGCGGTATGGCTTCAGTGAAACGTTAATCACGAACCTTCTCATCCCCGACCTGGTGCCGTCCAGCGACCTGCATGTAAGGCTGTCCACTCTTTCGGCAATTCATTCGCGGGACACGCGCGACAATCCGCTGGACGCAACCCGGGGCATTTACCACAGCGTAGAGTTCGATCTGAATCCGGAGGCACTGGGTTCGAGCGTTAGCTTTGTGAAGATGCTTGCGCAAATTGCGAGCTATAAAAAATTGCCGTCAGATGTGATCTGGGCCAACAGCTTCAGGGTGGGATTCGACTCGGCGTTTGCCGGCAGCCACGTGCCACTCTCACAGGAGTTCTTCTCTGGCGGAGGCAGCACGATACGGGGATTTCCGCTGAATGGGGCCGGCCCCCAACGGATAATCGTTGCCTGCGGCAATCCAACCGCCCAGACAGATTGCTCGCCGATCACCGTGCCTGATGGCGGGCGTCAACTGCTCATCGTGAATTCGGAATTCCGGATTCCGCTGCCGATTCGCAAAGGGTTTGGCATCGTGGGATTCTATGACGGCGGTAATGTCTTCCGCACGATTGGTTTCCACGGTGAGTACACCAATACCATCGGCGGTGGATTCCGCTACAAAACACCGGTCGGGCCAATAAGAATCGATATCGGTCATAACCTGAACTCACCGCGCGGCATTAGCGCAACACAGTTCTTCGTTACTTTGGGGCAAGCATTTTGAGTGCAATGCGAGATATTCCTCCTTTACCCGAACCTCCGCGGGTGATTCACACGTCGAGGCGTCGCGGCGGCCGGATCGTTCTCTGGATACTGGGCCTGCTGATTGGGCTGTTCGCAGTTGCTGTCATCGGAGTAGTCGCACTGCTTCACAGCCGGCGATTTCATAACTACGTGCTGATCAAGGCTCGGCAGAGTGCGAGCGAGTCGCTGGGAGTTCCAGTGGAGTTGCAGAATTATGCTCTCCGCTTCAACGGAGTCAGTCCAACGGTGGATTTGTATGGAGTAGTGATACACGGAGCCGCACCTTATGCGAATCCTCCGCTTCTACAGGCTGAGCAGGCTCGGATTGGCGTACGAGTTGTTTCATTGTTATCGAAGAAATGGTACTTGGACGAGATCACAATCCACCATTCCGTAGTACAGATTCGCGTGGACGCGAACGGTAACAACAATCTGCCAAAGCCCCAGCAGAGCAGTTCCAACTCCGGGGTGCAAACCTTATTCGACCTGGCAATTCGCCACGCTGTTCTGGACAAGGGCGAGCTTTATTACAACGACCGCCAGAGCGCACTCGACGCCGATGTCCGCGAGGCAATGCTGAACGCGAGATTTGATCCGCAACGCAATACTTACGCAGGGCAGATTGCGTATACGGACGGTCATCTGAAGACTAGCGGATATGAGCCAATTCCGCACGCCATGAGCGCGGAGTTCGAAATGACTCCGTCGCACCTTGACCTGCGGAAGGCCGAGCTGCGGAGCGGAGCATCGGCAATTGCGTTCACGGCGACCGTGGATGATTTCACTAATCCGCGTGTAGCTGCGGTGTACCACGGCTCGCTGGATTCGACGGAATTACGGCGGGTGCTGCGTAACGAGCAACTGCCACTGGGAACGCTTCTGCTCGATGGTCACGCGGAGTACGCGGCTAAGGTAAATCAGCCTGCGCTGAATACCACAACGCTGAACGGCACCCTGCGGAGCGATCGGCTGGAATTTCACCTACCGAATCTCCGCACCGAAGCGCGCTCGATTCGTGCAACGTATTCGCTGGCCGACGGAGGTGTAGAAATCCGCTCATTGACCGCTTCCCTGCTGGGCGGAACCGTGGATGCACAAGCGAAGGTACGCAATTTGACCGGAGAGCAGGTTGGAGAGGCGCACGCGAAGCTGAATGGAATTTCGCTGGACGCACTGAATCAATTGGCGAACGCAAGCGGGACGTCGAATGGTGCGGCTAACGGCGCGCCAAACAATGTAACGATTGCAGGAACCCTGCAGGCCACGAGCGATGCAACATGGAAGGGATCGCTGCGAAACCTGCTGGCAACAGCAGATGCCACGGTGGAGGCGGCGGCAGGATCGAAGCAGTCGAACGAGACTGTCCCCGTGAACGGCGAACTTCATGCGAGCTTCCGCAACAGCGATCAGCAGCTTACGCTCAGAAAGAGTTATCTTCGGACCCCGGGCACAACCCTAACGCTGGATGGCACAGCGGGACGGAACTCGCAGATGAGCCTCGGGCTTGACTCAGAAAACTTGCACGAACTCGAAACCGCAGCATCGATTTTCAGCAGGCCGGCAACGCCATTGGGACTCTTCGGCACTGCGAAGTTCACCGGCACGCTATCCGGACCTGTAACAGCACCGAGACTGGCAGGCGCGTTAAGTGGTGCAAACCTGCGCGTTCACGGTACCGATTGGCGACTGCTGCGGGCACACGTCGATTTGAGTGCTGGCAGCGCGGTAATCCAAGATGGGCAACTTGTGCCTTCGGTTGCAGCAGGAGCGCCGCAGGGAAACATCTCATTCAGCGGTCGTGCTGGGTTGAAGAAGTGGAGCTTTGGGCAAGACAGTCCGATTGAAGTAACACTGAACGCACAAAGGCTCGACGCCGCGCAGGTAGCCCGGCTGGCAGGCTCCACCACCTCAATTACGGGGACACTGAACGCGAACCTGCAAGCGCATGGAACCCTGATGAATCCCATTGGGCAGGGACGGGCAGAGCTACTGCGCGCGAACGTCGCGGGCGAACCGATTCAATCCGCAGTGGCACAGTTCAATGGCGACGGCAACACAGCGCACGCGAATCTGAATATTGCAATGCCGTCAGGGGTGACAACCGGAGCGCTCACTTACTATCCGAAACAACGCGCATACGAGTTACAGGCAGAAACGCACAATTTCCGCCTTGACCAACTGCAGGCGGTGAAGGGGAAGAATCTATCCATAGTGGGCGTGATGAACCTGGTTGCGAACGGACGCGGCACCATCGACGATCCACAACTCACGGCCAGCATTGAGATTCCGCAATTGAACGCACAGGGAAAGGTGATTGACCATCTTGCGCTGCAGGCAAATGTTGCCCATCACGTAGCAAATCTTTCGTTGGAAACGCGCGCGCTGAACGCGAATATGCACGGCAAGGCCACGGTACAACTCACAGGCGACTACATAGCGGATGGGTCGCTGGATACGGATCCGATTCCGCTGCAACCGCTAGCGGCGGCTTACGCCCCATCGCAGGCAGAGAACATAACTGGACAGACAGAGCTGCACGCGACAATGCGCGGACCACTCAAGCAACGGGAGCGTATCGAGGCACACCTTGTGATTCCTCAGTTGAGCCTGCACTATCAGAAATCAATTGATTTGGCGGCTTCGGGTCCCATTCTTGCGAACTATGCAAACGGAGTGCTCACCGTGGAGCGCTCGGGTCTGAAAGGGACGGGCACCGACCTCCAGTTTCAAGGTTCTCTGCCGCTGGTGGATCGCTCGAAGCCTGTGGCATTGGTGGTGTTGGGGTCGCTGGATCTGCGGTTGGCACAATTGTTCGATCCGGATGTGACGAGTTCCGGTCAGCTGCGATTCAACATTGATTCTTCCGGGGCGCTGAAGGACCCGAATATCAAGGGCGATGTGCAGGTTGTGAATGCGAACTTTTCGACGGCAGATGCGCCACTGGCACTCTCAAATGGAAACGGCACGCTCGCACTTTCTCCGGAACGATTGAGCATTACGAGCTTTGAAGGAACTGTGGGTGGAGGGAAAGTCACCGCACGCGGCGGCGTGGTGTACCGTCCGTCACTGCAATTTGACGTGACGCTCTCGGGGCAAGGCATACGGTTGCTGTATCCCGAAGGAGTGCGTCAGGGCTTGAGTGCCAACCTTACCCTGACGGGCACAGCGGAGCAGAGCATACTTCGCGGTCAGGTAAACGTTGACCAGCTTTCGTTTATGTCGGACTTCGATGTGGCAAGCCTGAGTTCGCTTGGCGGCGGAGTGGAGGAACCGCCTTCCCGTGGATTCGTAGACAATGTGCAGCTCAACGTGAACGTACGCTCAAGTCAGAACGTGAATCTCGTAAGCCGGACAGTGAGCGTGAATGGGTCTGCCAATCTCCGCATAACCGGGATTGTAGGGCAGCCTGTCGTGTTGGGACGGATCAACCTGACTGGGGGCGACCTGCTGCTCCAGGGGAACCGTTACGTGCTGCAAGGCGGAGTAATCGACTTCTTGAATCCCTCGCGCACTGAGGCGAATGTAAACGCATCGCTCACGACGACAATTCAGCAATACAACATTGGAATGCGATTTGAGGGGCCATTTGACCGCCTGCGCACTTCCTATTCATCGGACCCAGCACTGCCCCCTGCAGACATCATCAACCTGATCGCATTCGGCAAGACGCAGGAGGCCACAAATGCCGCGGCGACCCCGACCAACCTGACCGCAGAGCAGAGTATTGCTTCTGCGGTGAGCGGGCAGGTAACAGGTAGGGTGGAAAAACTCGCCGGAATCTCGCACTTATCCGTGGATCCGACCCTTGGGAACAGCACTCAAAACGCAGGGGCAACGGTAACGATCCAACAGAGGGTCTCCAGCAAGATTTTTGTTACCTTTTCGAGCGATGTAACCAGTACTCAGCGGGAGATCATCCAGCTTCAATACCAAGCCACACCACGAGTTTCCGTAAGTGGAACGAGAGACCAAAACGGTGGGTTTGGTTTCGATACGCGGATCACGCACGAGTGGTAAGCTAGTGCTCGGCGGCTGCAGGGCTGCCTCCCGTCCAGCCCCCCTGCTTTCGCTTATGCCTCCTATCAAAACTTTCAATGATTTGTAAGCGCAATCTGCTATTAACCTATAGTTGCAACGAAGTCTAAGCCTCGCCCCACCCTTATTTCGAGGAGATTCATGTCAAACGAACTACGAAACTTTTTGACGCTTGCCTACGACGAACTTGAAGAACTTAATTTGAAGGCTAAGGATCAGCGCAAGAAACGCGTTGCCGCTCACAAGATTCAGGAAGAGCGGATCAAATACCTTACCGACGAAAAGCGCATCAAGGCTGTAACTGTTATGTTCAGCGATCTGGAAGGCCGCCTGCACTTGCTGGACTATGACAAGAAGTTCCTGATCGGCAGTTATGACAATCTAACCTTCGACGGCTCGTCAATTCGTGGATTTACAGCCCAGCATGAGAGTGATCTGCGACTCGGCCTCGATTGGGGAGCATTCTACTGGGTACCCTCCGACGTGTTTGGCACCGGCAAGGTGATGGTGTTCGGCGAAGTCATCGACAAGCAAGGCAAGCCTTACAGCGGCGACATTCGCGGCGTGCTGAAGAGCTATTGCGACGAGAAGTTCAAGAGCGACGACTACACGCTGAATGCGGCAAATGAAATCGAAGGCTTCCTCTTTAATGGAAAGGAAGCTGAGCAGGACTACTACAAAACTGGGAAGTTTGACTACGTGGACGGTGGCGGCTACTATCACTCGCTGCCAGGCGACCCTCTACGCAGATTCATTGACACGGCCGCTGAAGTACAGCGTGCAATGGGATTCCAGAACGAAAAGGATCACCCCGAAGTTGCGCCCTCGCAGTTTGAAATCAACTACGGTTTCGGTGACGCCGTTGGCGCAGCCGACCAGATCCAACTCTACAAACTGATCTGCCGCCAGGTTGCGAACAACATGGGATACACCGCAAGCTTCCTGCCCAAACCGGTGGTCGGCGTGAACGGTAGCGGCATGCACACCAATGTTTCGGTCAGCAAGGGCGGCAAGAACCTGTTCTGGGACCCTAAGGGCCTGGAAAAGATCAGCCCCTTTGCCTGGGACTTCGTGGATCGCATTCTGACTGCAGGCAATGACATCTGCCTTGTATTGAACCCCAGTGTGAACGCCTATCGCAGACTCGATCCGCATTTTGAAGCGCCGAACCAACTGAAGGCTTCGGCCATCGACCGCGGCTCCATGGTCCGGGTTCCAATCGGAAACGAGCGTAGCGCCCGCATCGAAGTCCGGGCGGTTGCTCCGGATGCGAATCCTTACCTGGTGCTGCATTCGGTATTCAAGACCGGCATCGATGGCGAGATCGCAAAAATTGAAAATCTGCGGCAGGCTCATCGTTATCTGCCAGACAACATTTACACGGCCCTGGACCTGTTCCGCGGTTCGGAGTGGATCAGCAAATTGATGGGGGATGACGTCAAGGAGCGCTATGCGGAGTTGAAGCAAAATTCAGCCGACCGCTGCCCGCGCCTGCTTGGAAACCAGATCAAGGCATGCGAAATCCAACACCACCACGCGGTTTATAACCAGTACCTGTGGAACCAGTTCTAAACGTTTTGTCGCAGAGTAAAGTGGGCTCCGGCGCAATGCCGGGGCTCATTTTTTTGTGCGTGCGTGGTCTTAAGTGCAACTCTCACTGTTGCTTGCTGTTAGGCTCAGGGTCTTCTTCGTTGCTCTCCTGGCCTTCGTCAAGGCCACTGAGGTAGTTGGCCATTACCGCTCCGCACTGGCTATGGCAATGCAGGCAGACCCGGCTGCCGCACGAGAGTTTGCCACCCTTTTGCGGACGTTCAGGGGTGGACGGACGATCCTGATCCTGTTTTTCATCGGCCATTGTGTGCCTCGGGTGGAAGAATAATGCCCTCGCTGCGTTCGGAAACCTGCTGAACGGGGCGGGGAGACTCCCGCTTGGGAGCACCCCGGTAAGCATAGATTACCGCAAGCAGGGGCGGAGCCAGTAGAACTCCCCAGAAAGGGATGATGACTCCCATGAGCAGGGGAACCAGAAGCGAGGCCCAGAAAGGCACGCGATTCTGCCGCCGCATCAGGAATGGCTGCAGGACAAGACCGTCAAGACTCGCAATCACGGCATAGGCTCCGAGGAGCCACAGCCAGCGCTCTATCGGCGCGCCCGAGAAAAGTAAGGCCATCGCAGGACCAAGCAATGAGAGCAAGGGGCCGAAATGGGGGATCACTTGCAGAGTCCCGGCGAGCAGAGCCCACAGCGGCGCCCACGGCACATGGAGCCATAGAAGTGCGGCCAACCACAGGCCGCTGACGATCAGGCAGTCGTAGCACTGGGCTATCAGCCACTTGCGCAATGACCCTAAAGTTAGGTTTGCATGGTACTGAAACTGCATATACTTCGCTCAATCCCTCCATCTCCAATGCTACACTTGATCAATCCAGCCGGATTTGCGAGCGTGAGATGAAATTTGGCGTGATCATTTTCCCCGGAAGCAATTGCGACCATGATGCGTATTGGGCATTCAAGGAAGTGTGCGGCCAGCCGGCGGCGTTACTCTGGCATGACTCGCAGGATCTGGAAAACTCGGACGTCATCATTGTACCGGGTGGTTTTTCCTACGGCGATTATCTTCGCACGGGGGCAATCGCTCGATTCTCTCCTATCATGCAGTCAGTAAAGCGCTTTGCCGACTCCGGCGGCTTGGTCATGGGCATTTGCAATGGGTTCCAGATTCTGTGCGAGGCCCATATGTTGCCCGGAGTCCTTTTGCGCAACAAGACCCTCAAGTACATCTGCAAACCGGTTCATCTGCGGGTAGAGAACACGGCGACTCCATTCACCCGTGGCCTGACGCAGGGCGAGGTACTGGAAATTCCCATCGGACATGGCGAGGGAAATTTTTTCTGCGACGAGTCGACACTCAAGCAACTAAACGAGCATGAGCAGGTGATCTACCGCTATGTGACTCCGCAGGGTGAAATCACCGCAGAAGCGAACCCGAACGGATCGCTGGAAAATATCGCCGGCATCTGCAACGAGGGGCGCAACGTGCTCGGCATGATGCCGCATCCGGAGCGCGCCAGCGAGGGTGTTCTCGGCATGAAAGATGGACTGAAATTGCTGCGAGCGCTGGTGGATACCACCGCACTGCCCCAATAATCGATACTCTATGAGACCAAGACGCCACCCCCGAGCGAAACTCTCCGAGACGGAGCTTTGCACGCGCGACGGTGAGCTATTGCGAATTCTGGACAACTGGCTGGTGCGGGCAAACGAGCGTGGCGGAGAGAACATAGCGTGCCGCGCAGGTTGCGCCCAATGCTGCGTGGGAGTGTTTGCGATTGACCGTCTGGATGCGTTGCGCCTGCAGCGAGGATTGAATGCTCTTGCGGAGCACGATCTGGAGCGCGCACAACGGGTGCTGCAGCGCGCAGCAGATTCCCTGGAAAGGACAGTAGAGTTTTTTCCCGGGGATGTGGACACTGGGATACTGGACGAGTCTGCAGAAGCACAGGAAGTTTTTGAGGACTTCGCCAATGACGAGCCATGCCCCGCACTGGATCCCGTGACCCAGACCTGCGATCTCTATGCGTATCGTCCCCTGACCTGCCGTGTTTACGGACCTCCGGTGCGGACCGAAGGTGGCCTCGGTGTGTGCGAGTTGTGCTTCACCAAGGCGAGCACGGAAGAGATTACCGCAGCGGAAGTACCGCTCGACGGAGAAGACGTTGAAGCCGCTTTAAACCGTGATTTGGAGCAGGTTGCGGGCGGCGGAAAAACGATTGTCGCGTTCGCCCTGCTTGGCGCCTGAGCCTCTCCTAACGGGCTCTCAACGGCCCACCCCACAGTTACAAACTACCATCCGACTACTGTATCGACTTGTTCGAATACAGGAGGAATAGATGAGGGTCATTGCTGTGACTGCGCTGAGTGCAGTCCTGATGCTAGGCGTGAGCGCCTGCAACAACATGAAATCGCCCACTGCCGCCAAGAACGACACCGCCGCTGGCGCCGCCAAGGTTGACGATTCCCAGATCAAGGACAACCTGAAACAGGCAAACCTGAGTGACGTAAAAGTTAGCGTAGACAATGACAAAAAGGTTGTCACTCTAAGCGGCGACGTGAAGTCGGATTCCGCAAAGCAGCAGGCTGAGGATATTGCCCGCTCAAATGCGAACGGTTACGTAGTGGCGAACGAAGTTGGCGTCCGGCCAGACAACAGCCCGAACGCAAAGAAGGTGGATTCGAATACCGACGACTCGATCAAGGCAAAGTGGAAGGCCATGGAGGCGCAGAACAACTGGGGCAATCAGCACATTCGCACCAGCGTAAAGAACGGGGTGCTGACCCTGAAAGGCGATGTCGACACACCGGCTCAGCGTGAGCAGGTAGAACGCTCGGCCGCGAAGATCGACGGCGTTCAGCAGGTGGTGAATGAACTGAGCGTGAAAAACGCCAGCCGCTAAACTACTAAGAGAGCCCGCCTGGACGGGCTCTCTTGTGCGTTACACGTTCTTTGCGACCCACTCTTCCACACGGTCCAAAGCCTTGCGAATATTCTCAAGAGAATTCGCGATCGAGAAACGCAGGTAGCCTTCCCCGTACGCCCCGAATGCGGTGCCCGAGAGTACAGCCACGCCCGCTTGGTCCAGTAGCGCATCGGCCAGCGGCTTTGATTTCCACCCGGTGTCAGTGATGTTAGGGAACATATAGAACGCCCCCTTGGGCACGCGGCAGCTAAAGCCTTTGATCCGGTTGATGCGCTCAGCAAAGAAATCGCGACGCTTCCTGAACTCCAAGCTCATTGCCTCAACGGATGCCTGCGGCCCGCAAATCGCTTCGATCCCAGCCATCTGGGTAAAGCTGGCAGTGCAGGAATTTGAATTGGTCATGAGGCGCGCGATGTGTTGCGCCAAGTCAGTACGCATAATGCCGTACCCCATGCGCCATCCCGTCATGGCATAGGTTTTGCTGAAACCGTCGAGCAGAATGATACGGTCGCGCAGGTTGTCATAGCTGAATAGCGAATGATGGTCGCCCTCGAAAATGAGGCGCGAATAGATCTCATCGCTGAGGACCATGATGTCGCGTCCTTCAAGGATCTCCGCCATCTCCTCGATGTCCTGCTTTGTCATGACGCCGCCGGTGGGATTCTGCGGAGAATTCAGAATAATCAGCTTTGTGCGTTCTGTGATCAGGCCCTTGAGTTCGCTGGTACTCAGACGGAAGTCCATCTCCTCGCGGAGCTTAATAGGTACTGCCTTGCCGCCGAGAAACTCAATCATCGATTCATAAATTGGAAAGCCGGGATTGGGGTAGATGACTTCATCGCCCTCATCGATCAGGGCCAGCATAGTAAAGAAGATGATCGGCTTGCCTCCAGGGACAACGACGACCTCGTCCGGAGAAATCTTGGTGTGGCGGAAAGCGCCGGCCTCGTCCGCAATTGCTTTGCGCAGATCGGGCAACCCGGCACTCGGGCCGTAATGGGTAAATCCTCGATGCAATGCGTCTACCGCAGCATCCACAATGTTGGCTGGCGTATCGAAATCAGGCTCACCGATTTCAAGGTGAATAATGTCCCGGCCCTTTGCCTCCAGGGCACGTGCCTTAGCCAGAACTTCAAACGCAGTTTCCGTGCCCAGTCGCGACATACGCTGAGCTAATCGCAACTCGCTATGTATAGCTTTGCTCATAACAAATCTCCAGTATCGCCAATTTACGGTTACCCTCATTCAAGCCATGGAGTGCGCTTAAATGGGGGCCACCCGAGCTCTTTCAACGGTTCAAAAGGGGCTGCGTTCTTCCCCAGACCGGGTAATTCTATCCTGCCCGGAGGAAGGGTACCACTCCGGCTCACAGAACGCACAAAAAAAGCCTGCCGCTCGGCAGGCCAGGGCCCAAAGCAATCTTGGTTTAACCGTGTATTTCACTCTCTTCGCCAGCCTCACTGCGGATAACTTTTGCAACGCGATAGGGTTGACCGGAATGAGGCTCGTGGAAATGACGCACCTGGAGTTCGCCAAGCAAACCGATCGCCAGCATCTGGACACCAGAGACCAGCATCACTGCGCCAAAGACAAGCATTGGACCATGTGCGTCCATTACGTTTATGTTGCGAACGATTTTCTCGAACACCATCCACAGCGCAACCAGAGAGCCCACGCCGATGCCACCCATTCCAATGCCTCCGAAGAAATGAAGCGGACGCATCATGTACTTGAGTAGGAATCGAATGGTGATCAGATCGAAGAAGACGCGAATCGTACGCGAGATTCCATAATGGGAGGTGCCGCCCTCGCGATCGATATTGACAATAGGGACTTCGCAGATTCTCGCGCCGTACCAAGATGCCAGAGCGGGGATGAAGCGGTGCAGTCCCTCGCCATAGAGCGGGATGTCTTCGATCAACTCACGGGTGTAAGCCTTGTATGTGGTTCCAAAATCGTGCAGTTCGACGCCGCTGAGCTTCGACATAGCCCAGTTCGCACAACGCGAAGGAATCCGGCGCATCCACAGATTGTCAATGCGCTTCTCACGCCATCCGCTGACGATGTCGTAGCCTTCTTTGAGCTTTTCGACGAACTTCGGAATCTCCGCCGGGTCGTGCTGCAAATCGCCATCCATGGCGATAATAAACTCACCCTGGGAATGGTCGAATCCAGCGGCCAAAGCCGAGGTCTGTCCGAAATTACGGCGCAGTTTAACCACGACCACGCGACTGTCCACGGCAGCAATCTGCCCCAACAGAGGAAATGTGGAATCACGCGAACCATCGTCCACGAAGACAAGCTCAAAGGTTTCGCCGACCTGCTCCATCACCACCCTGAGGCGATCATAGAGTTCGGTAACGCTGTCTTGCTCATTGTGGAAAGGAACGACAATCGAATACTTAGGCACGTTAAGAGTATAACCTGATTCAGCGCTGGCCATATAGAGTTAAGGTGATTCGCGAGCAGTGATATCCCACTTAAAACGGCGGGTTATGCATGGCAACTACAAACAACATCATTACAAGTTCGAGGGTATTGCTTCTCCCGGGTCTGCACCAAACGATTGTCGCAGACCCGGCCACCTGTCCCCATTCCGGAACAGGCGCAGCTAATCGATATAGAGCACGTCAAACGCCTGACCCTTTACATCAGTCGGATTCACCGAGGGAGGGATAGGTTTGGCATTCTTATCGTAGAGATAGAGTTCTCCACCTTCGATGGTGTAAATCTCGCCGCTGTTAACTGTAAGCGAGATTCCGGTGGCATCTCCCTTGGCTGTGGGAAGCAAGGTGGCCGTGGCAGCCGTGGGAGTGACCAACGTGATGCAACTCTGTACGCCGCAATTGCGAGCCCCTACCCAGAAGACACCCTTGATATTGCGAATCAACCGCAAACCTCCGTTGCCGATACGGATCGGCGCAGAGGCGGTTCCGGCCGCCAAGTCAATGGTCGTGAAGTACCCGTCCTGTACACTGCTTCCGCCTGAGTCCACGGACGTGCTGCCGGTGGAACCAGCCACATAGAGTTTGTTGGCCGTGAGGTCAATGAGACCGCGCTGCGCGCCGGATACGCCCCACTGTTTGCCAACTGTGAAGCTGGTTGTTGCAACGCCACCCACCGTGGCGGTCGCGATGTCAATCTCTGTGACCGTGGCCGGGAAGGTTGTGGTGCCAATCACCGTACTCGCCCCGCCACACTCAACCCCGCAACTCAGAACGTAAGCTTTGGTGTTGTCCGATGAGAAGAAAGCAGCCACCGGACGCGAGAGAGTTCCCGTCGGAATGGTGGAAAGCGGAGTGACAAGCGGAACCTGAGTGACTGGATCGTTTGTGGTGAGATCAACCCAATATGCCGTGCTGTCACCGTCTGCAAAGGCAAGCAGGTGTTTCTCAGCCGGATCCATGGCCAGGTAACGAACATTGGGAAACGGAATCTGTGTGTTCAAACTACCGTCAGTGGGGTTGAAGCGAACGATCGCTCCCGTGCGAGCCGGAGGAAGGCCGTTGGAGTAATTGTAGACGGCGGCAAAACCGAATTTATTGCTGACCGAAGTCACAAAGCTCTCGGTCCACCCTCCGAGAGAGATGGTCGCCTTCACTGCCTCCAGATTATTATTGAACGAGGACAAGGAGTTAGAGTCGGAGTTGTTGATAAAGGTCAACGTGCCGTCGGGCGACGACTGCATGAAGGTGGGCCCTGTACCGGTTGCGAAAGTGAAGGTCGCGAGCCGGTCCTGAGTGGCATCCATAACCTGAAGGTGTCCTGAGAAGAAGTTGGTGACCAGGCTGCGATGGGAAAGGTGCGTAATCGGTTTAAAGGGCTGATCGCCAGAGCCATTATTGAAGGTGCTTTGACTGGTAGTGTCGCCGTTACCGCCGCAACCAACCAGTACGATTGCGCCCAAAAGGGCCAGGAACATTAACGCTCGCTTCAAGCAACGCACTCCCGACGTGATTTGATTTCGAAGATGCTGGAAAGCCTGATTATAACATCGCAGGTTCAGCTTCCCGAGCGGGTTGGTATGTTAAGGTTCCAGAAATGCACTTAAATGCAGTCTTGGATAAATTGAACTAAGGATCCGCGATGTCATCATTTCTCGAACGCCTGAACCATGGGCCCATATTGTGCGACGGCGCCATGGGAACACTGCTGTACGCCAAAGGTGTGTTCATCAATCGATGTTATGACGAGCTGAATGTGTCGCAGCCTGAGATGGTCAGCACAATTCACTGCGAGTACGCGAAGGCGGGAGCGGATGTCCTGGAGACAAACACCTTCGGCGCAAACCACTATCGCCTGCTGCGGCACGGTTTTGAGGCACGGGTGCGCGAGATCAACCGCGCGGGAGTGCAACTGGCAAGGGCTGCAGCAGGAAACGGAGTTTTGGTAGCGGGCAGCGTAGGGCCATTAGGTGTGCGGATCGAACCGCTGGGCAAGGTCGCGCGGGAAGAGGCGCGAGCGGCGTTCCGAGCTCAGATAGAGGTGTTGGCAGAGGAAGGCGTAGATCTGATCCTGCTGGAGACGTTCGGATATATCGACGAACTGCACCAGGCGATACTCGCGGCGCGCGAGGCTGCGCCAGGCTTGCCGATCGTGGCGGAGGTCACGATCGACGAAGATGGAAACGCCCTGGATGGCACCGAGTCGGAAAAGTTCGGGGTGCGTCTGGCAGATTTCGGCGTGGACGTACTGGGCTGCAACTGCTCGGTTGGACCAGCAGCGATGTTGGATACGATTGAACGGCTGCGGAGAGTGACTTCCCTGCCCCTTGCAGCTCAACCGAATGCAGGAATGCCGCGCAGCGTGGAGGGAAGGAATATCTATCTCTGCTCGCCCGAGTATATGGCGAGTTATGCACGAAAATTCGTCGCGGCAGGCGTGTCACTGGTGGGTGGATGCTGCGGAACCACTCCCGAGCACATCAAGGCAATGAAGTCGGCGCTGCGGGTGGGCGAGGCGCGCACGTCATCCTTTCACGTGACATTGGCACCAACGACGAGCGCACCGGCAGTGAAGCCGCTGGCCGAGCGTTCCAATATTGGGCGCAAACTGGCTGCAGGCGAATTTGTAACGATGGTTGAGATTGTGCCGCCCAAGGGCAGTGATCCGGCAAAAGAGCTGGCAGCAGCAAAGTTTTTACGCGGAGTGGGAATTGACGCGGTGAATATTCCCGACAGCCCTCGGGCTTCGGCGCGCATGGGAAATCAGGCGCTGTGCAATCTGATTGCACGCGAATGCGGAATCGAAACCGTGCTGCATTACACCTGCCGCGACCGCAACGTCCTCAGCATTCAGAGCGATCTGCTGGGAGCCTGCGCGCTAGGACTCCATAACCTGATCTGCATTACCGGGGACCCGCCAAAGCTGGGAAACTACCCGGACGCAACTGCGGTGTTCGACGTTGACGCCATCGGCCTGGTAAATATTGTTCGCAACCTCAACCTTGGTGTGGACATTGGCGCGAACCCGATTGGCTCGGCAACCCAGTTTGTGATCGGAGTGGGAGCGAATCCAGGGATCACCGACATTGACGAAGAGGTGCGCCGCTTTGAATACAAATGCGAGGCTGGAGCCCACTTCGCGGTAACTCAGCCAGTGTTCGACCTGCGACTGCTCGAAGAGTTTATGCGCCGGGTGGAGCATTGCCACATTCCAGTAATGGCGGGAATCTGGCCGTTGACGAGCGTGCGCAATGCCGAGTTCATGCGCAATGAACTTCGAGTGTCTGTGCCGGATGAGATCCTGCTTCGCATGGCGGCTGCGAGTACCAGCAGCGAACTAGCCCGCGCGGAAGGCGTGCTGATCGCGCGCGAGATGCTGCTCGAGGCGCGTTCAATGGTGCAAGGAGTCCAGGTCAGTGCGCCACTCGGAAAATTTGCGGCCGCAGTGGATGTAATCGAAGCGTTGGGACAGCGGTCCGAGAGCTAGCGCGCATCACTTAAACAAATTATCCGAGCGATTCAAGCCCTGCATGAGCAATTGTGCAGGGCTTTAGTTTTGGGAGAAGCGTTCGTTGGCGAGGTACGTGGCAAACCCAATCTGGAACGGTTCCAAAAATGTTTGAAAGGTGGATTGGGTGACAGCATATTTGCGAAATTCCTTCGAGCCTTTTGAGTTGCACACCTTAAGCTCATTACTTCGGTAATGTACGTCATCCGAATTCGGCTTGATGTTTGTACGATTTCTGCACAGTATCTAATTGCACTTTTGATCAATCCAGTTTGCTCTTATCTCGTTGACACCGAGCGAACTTGCGTTTCACCAGGTCAGTTAGAGGAACCAATGAAACGGCGCTTACCTCATATTCTGTTTGCATTTTTCCTAGCCTCGTACCTCCAAGCCGCGGCTCAAAATACAACCCAGGACATCAGCCTGGAAGAGCTGATGAATACTGACATCACTTCGGTAAGCAAGAAGGAAAAGCAACTGTTTGACACTCCGGCAGCGGTGTTTGTGGTTAGCCGTGAGGAGATTCGGGCTTCAGGTGCGCGCAACATTCCCGATGCGCTTCGAATGGTGCCAGGTATGGCTGTGGCCCAGATTAATGCAAGTACTTGGGACGTGGGAATCCGCGGCTTCGACGAACGATTCAGCAACAAAATGCTCGTGATGATCGACGGCAGGAGCCTGTATTCGCCGATCTTTGGCGGGATCTACTGGGACAGCATCGACCTGGTGATTGAAGACATCGACCGAATCGAGGTAATTCGAGGTCCGGGCGGATCGCTGTGGGGAACCAATGCCGTCAACGGAACAGTGAATATCATCACACGCCCTTCGCAGACAACTCAGGGTGCTCTGCTCAGTACGATGTCCGCGAGCGACACGCCAGTCATACTGACGGCGCGCTATGGGGGACAGGTCGGCAAGATCGGTGCGTACCGTATTTTCTCGAAATACACTGACAGCTTCGGAAACGAGGATGCGACCGGTCACCGCGCGGGAGATGCATGGCATCAGCTATATGGCGGATTCCGCGCTGACCTGAAGCTACGGCAACGCGATGCGCTCATGTTGGAAGCCGACATACACAGTGGAAGCTTTGGCGAACCAGTGGTCGAAAATCTGGTGGTAGCTCCATTCTCCGCGACGGTGGGAGGGATAAATTCTGTGCTGGGCGGCATGATGCTCGGGCGATGGACACACAGCTACGCCAACGGCCAGGAAACGCAGGCGCAGGTCTATTACTCGAAGGAGAATCGCGAAGCAACGGAGCGCCCGGACCATCTCGCAACGGTTGATGTGGACGCACAACACCATTTCCGCGTCGGAACGCTGCAGGACATTGTTGCCGGAGCAGGCTATCGCTACTCGTGGGTATTCGCTTCGGCCACTCCCTACCTGCAGATCATTCCCGCAAGCCAGGACTATCCGCTGTTCGGCGCGTTTCTCCAGGACGAGATCGCGCTCATCCCGAAGAAACTCTCACTGACTGTCGGCGGAAAGTTGGAGCATAACCGCTTCACGGGCTTTGATTTTCAGCCAAGCGCGCGGGTGAATTGGAGACCGGCGGCGCATCATTCGTTGTGGGCTGCGGTATCGAAGGCGGTGAAGACGCCGAATCTGTTGAACACATCCATGCACCGCATATTGTCCGTCAGCACAGGCGAGGATGGAATTGATGTCGGGACCCTCGTTGGAAACCCCAAATACCAGGACGAAAATCTGCTGGCGTATGAGGCAGGATATCGCCTGCAGTGGAAGCGTGCGTCGATCGATGCAACAGGGTTTGTGAACAACTATAACGACGTGGAAACCAACGAATCGATTGCCCCAGTGAAGCGCAATGGATACACGGATTATCCCGCGCAATGGGCAAACAATCTATTTGGCAAGAGCTTTGGCGCTGAGGTTGCGGCAACCTGGACTGTGATTTCACGGTGGAAACTAACGGCTTCATACTCCTGGCTAAAGTTGGAGATGCGAGCCAACTCGCACAGCAATGACATGGGCACGGGGGTCGGCTTCAATGCGGGGACACCGACAAACCACTTTGGAGTGCGTTCGTCGTACTCGTTGTTGAGGAACCTGCAATTCAACACTCTCGCGGCATACACGGGGCCGTTGCCTTCAGGCCTCGGGGGTAATACTCCGCCTGCGCTACCGTCGTATTACCGGGTCGACAGTAATCTGCAATGGCACGTGGGAGAATACGTCCGTCTCGATTTTGGCGGACAGAACCTGCTTGAACCGCGCAGGGCGAATTTCACGGGAGGGAATGGCGCAATCCAGACTCTGAGCCCGCGCAGCGTGTTCGGAAGGATTACATATGTCTTCTAAATCCAACCGAGAAATCCAGCCAGGAAAAGGTGTGTACCGCGCCATGAAGCTGTTGCTCAGCACGGTGCAGATTGGGGTCATGCTTGGCTGTGCACCGTTTGCTTTCTGCGATACCGAATCAGAGCTGAAGTCAAACTTCGTTTACACCTTCGCGAAGTCGTCACAAGTGTCGCAGGACAGATCCGGCAATGCCTCGGCACCTTACGTCATTGGCGTGTTCGGCGACAACGAGTTTATCGAGAGCATGCGGGAGGCGATAGCCAGCAGGTCCATTGGCCCACGCCCAATCAAAATTAAACACCTTGGCGCTGAGACCGAGATTGGGCAGTGCAATCTCGTGTATTTTCGCGCCACGGCGCACAAGCGCACTGCAGACGCTCTTCGAACGGCGCCAACAGGCATTGTGCTGGTTGGTGAGGAGCAAGGATTTCTGAGCCAGGGTGGGATGATCAACCTGATCGTCGAGCGTGGCAAACTGCGCTTCGAAGTCAACAGGGGCGCACTGGAGAGGGGAAACGTCCGCCTCGATGAAAAACTTTTCGCGCTGGCAAAGGACCCCAGCGAGTCAAGCAGGTCTCGCAGAGTCCGAATCAACGTCGAACCAGTCTACCCGGATGTCGCCCGGCGCGCGGCGATAAAGGGAACTGTGCAGTTAAAAGTTAGGGTCTCAGGCGATGGAATTGTCAGGGGTGTCGATAGTATCGGCGGAAACCCGGTGCTGGTAGAAGCGGCAATCAACGCGGTAAAGAAGTGGCGATTTGAATCAACCGGCAGAGATACGGTTGAACTCGTAAAGCTCGATTTCAATTAAGCGTTCTTCAATCTAACCAAATTAAAAGCTCTACTCCACCCAAAAGCTAGACTAAGGCACCCTCGAAGGGTTCCGTTGTGACTTCGCGGGTTCAATCCTAGCTGGCGCGCTTTTGCTCACGCTGGGCCGGTCGGTACGCCCCTGGCTGGGTACGGCTTGCGATGGAGAGCCGGTTCCATGCATTGATGGCGGCAATTGCCAGAGTCAGATCAGATAGTTCCCTTTCGTTAAAATGAGGTCGCACCTCGTCGTAGACACTTTCAGGTACGTGAGTGGCAGCCACCAGAGTGACCGCATCGGTCCAGGCAAGAGCGGCGCGCTCGCGCTCGGTGTACCAGGGCGATTCACGCCATGCGTCGAGTGAGTACAGACGCTGCTCGGTTTCACCGCTGGCACGCAGATCCTTCCAGTGCATGTCAATGCAGAAGGCACAGCCGTTGATCTGCGATGCGCGCAGGCAAATCAAGTTGATCAGGGATTCTTCGAGTCCACAGGTATGAAGGTATTGCCCGATTCCAGCCATGGCACGGTATGCGCCTGGTGCAGCCTTGACATAGTCGAAGCGTGATTCCATCGAGTCCATAAAGAACCTCCGCAAATTTAGATGAAGCGGCGGGTGGGTGGCACCAAAGAATCGAACTCTGACGAGAGCGGAGAAGACTGAATCAGAGGGCGCAGGGGGCAGGCCCGGGAAGCGGGGGTGATAGCATTGTTTGTTGCGACTGAAGGGCGGAGAAAGCAGATTGCAGATACTGTTTATCGGAGATATTTTTGGGCGGCCAGGCCGCAATGTTGTGCGCGAGCATCTGGCGCCGTTGCTGAAACAGCACTCGGTCGATCTCTGCATTGCCAATGGAGAGAATGCGGCAGGGGGGTTTGGAATAACTCCGGCGATTGCCGAGGAATTCTTCGATCTTGGAATCGATGTAATTACCACCGGCAATCATGTGTGGGACAAGCGCGAGTTGGTGGATTATTTCAATGCCGCGGTGAATGAACCTTACAGTCCGGCGCGAAGGGTACTGCGTCCGGCAAACTACCCGTTGGGAACTCCGGGGGTAGGGGTATATGAGGGCGCGACGCGTTCGGGGGTTCCTTACGCGGTGGTGAATCTCCAGGGCCGAGTGTTCATGGCGAACATCGACGACCCATTCCGGGTGGCTGACCGTCTACTGGAGAAAATTTCCGCCAAGGTGATCTTTCTGGACTTCCATGCTGAGGCGACTTCCGAGAAGGTTGCGCTGGGGTGGTATCTGGATGGCCGGGTAACCGCCGTGATTGGAACACATACACATATTCCGACGGCAGACACCCGTGTGTTGCCAGCAGGAACCGCCTACCAGACAGATGTCGGGATGACAGGACCTTACGACAGCGTCATCGGAGTGCAGAAGGAACAGATCATGCAGCGTTTCTTGACCAGTTTACCAGGACGCTTTGAAGCCGCCATGAATGACGTGCGCTTTTGTGCAGTTCTGGTGGATTGCGACGAGAGCACCGGACGTGCTCGCGGCATCCAACGAATCATGCTGGACGAAAATGGTCGTGAGGGAAAGAACTGGCAGACTAATGGAAAATGAGCGCAAGGACGAGGCAGTCGCCAAGGCGAAGACGGAGTTGCCATTCAACTGGCGGGAGTTCGATGCGTATCTGTTCGACATCGATGGGACGTTGCTCAATTCCCATGATGGGGTGCACTACGAGGCATTTCTGATCGCAATGCGTGAAATGTATGGGCGTCCGGTTCGAATGGAAGGCGTCCCAGTGCAGGGCAGCACGGATCCACTCATCCTGCTGCATGCACTGCGTCAGGCTGGAGTCAATGAGGCAGAAGGGCGCGCGGCGCTCCCACAGGCAATGGCGCGGATGTGCTCCGAGGTCGAAGCGCGCTCAGATCAGTTGCGTCCAAAGCTTTGTGAAGCGGTGCCAAAGCTGCTGGCTGAGCTGAAAACCATGGGAAAGCTGATGGGAGTGACCAGCGGAAACATAGAAAGAATTGGCTGGGCAAAGCTGAAAGCCGCCGGGATCAACGAGTATTTCTGTTTTGGTTCGTTCAGCGATCGCAACGAGACGCGAACTGAGATCTTTCGGTGGGGAGCCGTGGAGGCGCGGCGACGGTTGGGGCCGGACGCACGGGTGTGCTTTGTGGGCGATACTCCAGCGGACGTGAGAGCGGCCAAGGCCTGTGGCTTCCCTGTCATAGCCGTGGCGACTGGCATATTTTCGATTGAGGAACTGGCAAAGGACGACCCTGAAATGTGCATTCCAGATTGCGAAACACTGTGGAGCTACGCACACTGAATGGAATCAAGTAGAATTCAGAACATGCTACGCACGGGCCTACTGGCTGTTGCGCTTCTGATTCCCGGGCTTCTGCACGCAGCGGACACTCCCGCTCAGGCCGTGGCGACTCCGTCCACGAATGCCCCTGCCACGGCAGCTACGGGGCAGCCCTGCTCGGATTACGAGAAGAACTTCCCTCCGTGCGATCTATCCAAGGCAGACAGGAAGCAGGCGAAGAAGCTCTACGGTCAAGCCAAGAAGCTGGCCGAAAGAAAGCAGTTTGAAGAAGCGCTGAAGAAGCTGCAAGATGTACGGGCTATTTCGCCCCAAGACGCAGTGTATGCGGCAGCCGAGACCGCCATCCAGGAAAAAGTGGTTTCCGGACAACTGCGCACTGGTAATAAAGCAATGCAGCAGGGCGACGGCAGTACAGCGCTTTCCGCCTTCCGGCGCGCCGTCGAGATCAGTCCTACAAACGAATACGCACAACAACGGCTCCGCGACGCATTGCCCGCACCGGAAGAGTTTGGCTCGGCTAAATTACGCGCCGAGGTAGGGGAGACGCGGCTGCGACCCTTGGCTGGCGTTCAAAACTTTGATTTCACTGGGAGTTCGATCGACCTGATGCATCAGTTCGCTCACTCGTTTGGCATCACGACGGTCCCGGACTCAGGACTGACGTCAAGACAAGTGAAGATCAAGCTGGACAACGTAAGCTGGGAGACGGGTTCGGAGATCATCGCGCGGCTATGTAAGGCGCTGATCATTCCGATGAGCGAAACCCAGGTGCTGCTGGCGGACGATACGGAGGAAAACCGGCGCAATCTGGTGCGGATGAGCCTGCGCACGTTCTATGCGCTTGGCGGAAGTTCGCCCCAGGATCTGACAGACATGACGACCGCTCTTCGTGTTCTGTTTGACCTCCGGTACATAACTCCGAACACGCAGATGGGCTCGATCGTAATCCGGGCGCCACAAGCGACGATGGACGCAATCGCGATGTTCCTGGATTATGTGCAGGATGACCGTCCAACCGTGATGCTGGAAGTGAAAGTGTTCCAGATCTCAAGCACTTTGTCGAAAGATCTGGGGACTTCGGTGCCGACGAATTTCACGGTTTTCAACGTAACGAGCGAGATACGGAGCCTTGCCAGCAGCAGCGCTTATGCCCAGATTGTTGCTGCGTTGCAGGCGGCTGGGCAACCTGTGAACGCGAGCACAATTCTTGCCGGGTTGCTGGCATCGTCATCTTCAACAAGCGTGCTGGGCCAGCCGTTCGGCACCTTCGGCGGCGGGTTGACCTTGACCGGCGTCACCTTACCCGCCTCATCGGTCCATTTGTCAACGAACAGCGGGCTGACGCGCACTTTGGACGATGTGATGCTGCGGGCAGGACACGGCAAAGCGGCGACACTGAAGGTCGGAGAGCGCTACCCGATCGTAAGCTCGCAGTTCTCGGCTACCAGTGCCGCAAGCAGTTTGCTGTCATCACTGGGCATAAACTCGTCAACCGCAGGTACATCCATTCCTTCGCCGCAGTTCACCTATGAGGACCTGGGACTGACCCTGAAAGCAACTCCGCAGGTACACGGAAAGGTGATCAGCCTGGATTATGAGTTGACCTTGCGGTCGCTGGGAGCGACCCAGACCAACGGATTGCCAATTGTTAACAATCAGGAGATGAAGGGCGCGATCAGCACGGAAGATGGAGAACCGGTAGTCATCGCCGGGCTGGTCTCCAAGAGCGAAATTGCCAGCCTCAACGGAATCCCCCTGGTTTCAATGCTGCCGGTGATAGGCAAAGCATTCTCTGATGAGACGAAGCAACATACCTATGACGAATTGCTGGTTGTGTTGACACCCCATATTGTGATGGGAAGGAACCGGAACGGCCCCGGTTCCTATATCACTATTCCCACGAACGTTCCAAAGTAACGAGCTATGGCAGCACCTTCAGTAGATAGGGGAGCCCCACCCCAAGCAGCACTATCAGGTAGAACGCTCCGAAGATGAAGCCCAACCTCCAGAAGTCCTTTGAAGGTACATAGCCGCTACCAAGATAAATGGGAGCGGGGCCGATGGCGTACGGGCTAATAACGCCCATGAGTCCACCGGCGTAAAGGAGTAAGAGCGTGATCGGTCGAGCCGGTATTCCGGGGACCAGTACGGCAGCCGCTAAGAAAACTGGCAACAAGGCTGCGGTCTGCGCCGTTCCACTGGCGAAGGCATAGTGGACAACGAAGAATACGACTACGATTGCGATCATCGCGGTGGTCACGGAGAAGTGGGCGGTCAGACCGGTTGAGGATTTGGCAAACCAGGTCAGAAATCCTACGGCATTCAATCCATCGGCCATGGCTACCAGGGTGGCGAACCACACGAGGACATTCCAGGCTTGCTTACTGCCCACCATGTCATCCCACGAGATGACCTTCGTTAGAATCATGAGCGAGACGGCTGTGAGGGCGACAATAGTTGGCGCAACAAATTTTGTGGCGCCAATCCAGGCAGCGAGTGAGGCGACTGCGATCAGAGCCATGATGACTTCGCGCTGGGTGAGCCTACCGAGGATTTTGAGTTCCGAGGCTGCCCACTCCGCTACTTCGGTGCTCTTCTTCATCGTCGGAGGGTACAGGATATAGGCAAGCAGAGGGGTAAGAATAAAGAGGATCACTCCCACCGGCAATATGCCTATGGCCCAGGTTTTCCAGGAGATATCGATATGGGCCACTTTGCGGGCAATGTCCGTCGCCAGCGGATTGGGCGCGTACGAGGTCAGAAAGAGCGAGC
>Ga0316232_1001154_pt1 | contig 34104 bp, 29 predicted proteins | sample TBHtaG_FD_206006 | JGI IMG/M metagenome (GOLD analysis project Ga0316232, IMG submission 206006) | Freshwater microbial communities from Trout Bog Lake, Wisconsin, USA - TBH18025_13 | ecosystem: Environmental > Aquatic > Freshwater > Lake > Hypolimnion/Profundal zone | place: USA: Wisconsin... | reverse complement strand
TGGTTGTCTCCTTGGAAAAGGCAAAAGGAAGGCCGGAGCGATCGGTTCTGCGATCGGTCCGGCCTTTGGAAAGACGGAAGAAGCTTGTCGCAGGACCTAGGTGGTGGCGCCCCGACAGCGACAGGTCATGGTCATGGTGGTTCTCCGCAAAGGTTTAATTACTAATTCGATAAGAAAAGGAAGTTTGTCCTTCCATGAATAGTAGACCCCATCGGGCCAGATGGCGTCAACTTTAATTTTTTTTATTACCGGTTTAGTAAGATGTCGATTCGCTCAGCATGGGGAACTGGTGCTGGTGCCAGCGCGGATAGGACGGGAACACCCTGCTGGCGGCGTCCAGCGCGGCGACCTGGCCGGGCGCGAGGCTCCAGCCGACCGCGCCGAGGTTCTCCAGCAGCTGCGCCTCGTCCCGGGCGCCGATGATCACGCTGGAGACCGTGGGGCGCCGCAGCAGCCAGTTGAGCGCCACCTGGGGGATGGTCTTGCCGGCCTCCTGGGCCACCGCGTCGAGGGCGTCGACGATCCGGAACAACCGCTCATCGTCATAGCGGGGGCCGGTCTTGGGGATCTCGTGGGCGCGGGTGCCGGGTTGGGCCGGCTGGCCGCGGCGGATCTTGCCGGTGAGTTTGCCCCAGCCCAGGGGGCTCCAGATCACCGCGCCGACGCCCTGGTCCACCCCCAGGGGCATCAGCTCCCATTCGTAGTCCCGGTTCAGCAGCGAGTAGTAGACCTGGTGCGCCACGTGGCGCGGATAGCCGTAGCGGTCGGACACGGCCAGGGACTTCATCAGGTGCCACCCGGAGAAGTTGGACGCGCCGATGTAGCGCACCTTGCCGGAACGCACCAGCTGGTCGAGCACCGCGAGGGTCTCCTCCACCGGCGTGTTGCCGTCCTGCCCATGCAGCTGGAGCAGATCGATGTGGTCTGTGCCCAGGCGGCCCAGGGCCTTCTCCACCGCCTCCAGCAGGTGATGGCGCGAGGAGCCGTAATCGTTGGGGCCGTCGCCGACCGGGAAGGTGGTCTTGGTGGAGATCAGCAGGCGGTCGCGCTTGCCCTTGATGGCCTGGCCCAGGATCTCCTCGGCCAGTCCGTTCGAATACATGTCCGCGCTGTCGAACATCGAGATGCCGTGATCAAGGCAGACGTCGATGAGCCGCGCCGCGCCGCCGGCGTCGGTGGATCCCCAGGCCTTGAAGAAGTCGTCCCCGCCGCCGAAGGTGGCCGTGCCGAAACTGAGGGCCGGCACCCGGAGCCCCGATTTGCCGAGTCGTCGATGTTCCATGTCACAACCTCCGAAGTGGCCCGGCTATGACTTTACCGAGGTTCAAAGCAGATCGTCGAGCAGCTCGGCCATCCGGGTGTCGCCGCCCGCGGGCGGCGACCAGTCGAGCTGGATCACGTCATAGCCGGCCCGGGCCAGCTCGAGGCCGAACGACCGCACCCCGACATTGATGAACACCGGTTTGCCCTGGAGCAGTTCCGCAAGGGTCACGGCCATCAGCTTGCCTCCTTCCGGCCCGCGAGGAGCAGCATGGCCTCGCGGCAGAAGGCGGCCGCCCGGGCATTGCTGCGGAACACCAGGACGCCGGCCTCGGCCAGGGCGCTGGTCTGGGCCTGGAGGCCCTGGGCGTCCCCTTCCGTGCCGCAGACCGAAGCGGCGACGCAGAGCTGGCCGCCCCTGGCGCGCGCCGCCCGCTGGGCGGTCCTGATCGGGCCCAGCAGGTCCCCGGCCGGGTCCGGAGCGGCGTTGGCGCCCAGGATGAAATCAAGCAGGACCAGGGCCACCTCCGGATCCCGGGCTTCCTGCTCGAGCCGCTGCCGGCGCGTGGCGGCATCGATCATCGGGTGCGGCCGGCCCTCGACGAACAGCTCCGCGCCCATGTCGACGAAGCTGCTGGCCTCGCTCACGCGGGGGTCGGCGAGGCCAGGCATCCCTTCGAGCGGCGCGTTGGAATGGACAACCAGGCCCGCGCCCCGGAAGATCGCCTGGGACTGGTAGCAGAGCGTGCCCCCGGAGAACAGCCCCCGGATGTGGCGCTGCTCCGGCCGCATGGCGGCGATCTGCGCCGTGGCCGCCAGGCGCATTGCCCCGGCGTCGCCGTCCAGGAAATCCGGCCGCGCCAGGCCGGCCGCCTCCAGCGCCAGCGCCACCGCCTCGTCCAGGGTCGCCGCGGCGCGCACCTTCCCCGCCGCTGCCGGGGCCCCGAGCAGGCAGAGCACCACGGGCTTGGCGCACCGCTCGAGCCGCTCCAGGAGGAGGGCCGCGGCGGCAGGGCCCGGCGGCTTGGCGATCACGGTCACCACCCGGGTCGCCGGGTCGGCCTCCAGGGCGTCGATTCCGGCCAGGGTCGACAGGCCGCCGATGGCGTCCGACAGGTCCCGGCTGCCGGTGCCGATGCCGTTGGAAATGCCGGAACCGGCCTGGTGCACCAGGCACGAGAATTCCTGCATGCCGGTGCCGGTCGAGCCGACGATGCCGATCGGCCCGCGCCGGACGGCGTTGGCGAAGCCGATGCCCGCGCCGCCCAGGTAGGCCGTGCCGCAGTCCGGCCCCATGACCAGGAGCCCGCGCTGCCGGGCCTCGGCCTTGAGCGAGCGTTCGTCCTCGACGGCGACGTTGCTGGAGAACAGGAAGACATGCAGCCCGGCCTGGAGGGCGGCCCGCGCCTCGCGCGCCGCGTGCTCTCCCGGCACGGAGATGACCGCCACGCTGCTGTCCGGCCGCGCCGCCACCGCCTCGGCGATGGACCGCGGCTGGCGGACCGGGGCGCCTGCCGCCGAGGCCGGTTCGGCGCCCTGGGCCAGCCACCCTTCGGCCTGGGCCGCGACCGCCTCCACCGCTGCCTCCAGGCCCTCGAGCGCGAGCACCACGTCGTTGGCGCCCGCGGCCGCCAGGGCCCCGCCGGCGGCATCGTCATGCCCCAGCTCGGCCAGGAGCTTGCGGTTCGCGGCCGTAGCCATGAGCGCGGAGGCGCCGCTGATGCCCGGCTGGGCGGCGATCCGGCGCGCCGCCAGCATGAGGAACACCGAATCCAGGTAGCGGTTCTTGATGACGACGGTCTTGCGGAACAATGGCCCCTCCCTTCAGTCGCGGTAGCGTTCCGAGAAACGCTCCAGGGCCCGGGTGAAACACGCGAGGGGCGGACGGACGATGCCGCCGCCGATGATGCCGTGGCCGGCGGAACGGTGGGCGATGGCGGTGTCGATGACCGGCACGAGGTTGGTGCGCACCACCTTGCGGATGTCGATGCCCACGGCGGCGCCGGCGAAGTCCAGGGCGGGCATGAGGTAGTCGGGGCTGATGCCGGTCGTGATGGTGCGCATGTCGCGGCTGAAGGCCAGCGCCTGTTCCGCGGTGCCGCCGGTGAAGCGCAGGATGCCCGGCGCCCCGCCGATGACGAAGCCGCCCCAGCCCACCGTTTCGGTGATCGCCGAGTCGCCCATGTCGAGCCCCGCGTCCTCCTCCTTCCAGCCCGGCAGCAGCAGTCCCTCGACCCGCGGCGCGGGGGCGGTGAACCATTCGCCTTCCAACCCGCTCACCTGGATGCCGAACTCGGTGCCGTTGCGGGCCATGGCCGTGACCACGGTGCTGGCCTCGACGCCCCGGGCCGGGTCCACGCTGGCCTTGGCCGCGGCCATGGACAGCCCGAGGAACAGGAAGGGGTGGTTGCCGGTGTAATACAAGGTGGACAGGAGCTGCTCCCGGGGCAGTCCGCAGTCCGCCAGCATCGGCGCCACGGCGTTGGCGAACAGGCTGGAGGAGGCGACCACCCGGTTGTGCATCTCGTCGCCCATCTGCATGGCGCGGGCGATCAGCGGCTTCAGGGGGATGCCGCCCATGCGCAGGACCGCCGCCCGCAGGGCCGGGCCCCAGACGTCGCGCCACTGGACGAGGGCTCCCAGGGCATCCCCTGAGTAGTCGCCGAACTGCTGGAAGCTTTCGACCTGGCGGCAGAACGCGAGGTTCCCGAAGGCCTGGTTGCGCACCACCCACACCCACATGTTGCGGCTGATGGTGCCGGCCATGGGGCCCACGGCCGAATGGTGGTGGTTGGGTTCCAGGGCGATCGCGCCGGAGCTGAGCATCCGCTCGGCCTCCTGGGGATGGCTGGCCCAGCCTTCGAACAGGCACATGCCGATGGCGGCGCCGCGCTGGGCCCCGCACATGTGCTCCCAGTCCACCGGCGGGCCGGAGTGGAGGATCAGCCGGTCGCGCATCCCGGGGATCACCTCCGAGGCCGGCGCCACGTCCACCAGCACGGGATCCGCCGCCACGATGCGGCGGAAGGCTTCATCATTCGCGGCGTTGATGCGTTCCTTGAGACTCATCGCCTACCTCACCTTCCCGATGACGCCTTCCACATACCAGTTCATGCCGCCCATCTGGTCCGCGCCCACGCTGGCTCCGGGCGGCAGCACCTGGTTCCCGGTGTTGTCCTTCAGCGGCCCGGTGAAGGGATTCATGCCGCTGCTGACCTTGCTGGCGGCGGCGTTCACCTGGGCGCGCACGTCGGCGGGCACGGCGGCGCCGAACGGGGCGACCGCGACCATCCCGCCCAGGCCCTGGTAGACCGCCTCCCCCCGGAACCGCCCGGCGATGACGTCCTTGGCCACCTGGGTGAAGAAGGGCGACCAGGTGAAACCGAGCCCCGAGATCCACCCCTTCGGCGCCAGGGCCCGCGCCTCCACCGACTGGAAGCCGATCGACATGGCGCCCCGGGCCTCCACCGTCTGGATGATGGTCGCCGGCGAGTCGACGTGCATCGCCACCACATCGCAGCCCTGGTCGAGCAGGGCGTTGGCGGCGCCGGCCTCCTTCGCCTTGTCGGACCACCCGCCGGTCACGACGACCACCGTCCGGGCCTGGGGATCCACCGACCGGGCGCCCAGTTCGAAGGCGTTCACGTTGCCCAGGGCGTAGCCGATCGGCATGCCGATGACGAACCCGAGCTTGTGGCTCTTGGTCATTCGGCCGGCCGCAACGCCCATGGGGTACCAGGCCGCCTGGGTCGAGCCGAAGAAGACACCGAAGTTCTTCGCGGTGTCGCCGTCCCCGGCGAACTCGAAGCACACGTCCCGGTGCCGCTTGGCGACCCGGCGCGCGGAGTCCTGGTAGCCGAAGCTGGTGGGGAAGACCAGCCTGGCGCCCTGCTGGATCATGCCTTCCATGACCCGCTCCGACTCGGCGCTTTCCGGGACGTTCTCCGCCTCCAGGAGCCGGACGCCGGGGACGTCCTTGACCACCTGGGCGAAGGCGTCGTGGAAGGAGCGGTTGTAGCCGTAGTCATTGACGCTGCCCACGTAGACCACACCGATGGTCAGGCGCGGGGCGTCGGCGGAGGCTGTCAGGGCGCCCAGGCCGAGGGAGAGGAGCAAGCCGATGGTTCTGATCATGGTCGTGGCCTCCGGGAAGCAAGTCATGTTAATCCATACCGTAGAAGGTGCGCCCGAGGCCCGCGGGAGCGGACAGCCGGCGCGACCCGCCCCAGGCGAGCAGCACCAGGAGCGTCAGGAGATAGGGGAACATTTCGAGCAGGAACGGCGAGATCTCCGAGCCCCGGGCCTGGAGCTGCAGCTGCAAGGCCTCCGCCCCGCCGAACAGCAGCGCGCCCGCCACGGCGCGCAGGGGGTGCCACTTCGAGAAGATCACCAGGGCGATGGCGATGAAGCCCCGTCCCCCGGTCATGTACTCGGCCCAGGTCAGGGTCAGCGACAGGGACAGGTGCGCCCCGGCGAGCCCGCCCAGCACGCCGCCGGCGGCCAGCGCCTGGCCCTGCAGGATGGCCGGGTTCCGCCCGGAGGCGAAGGCGACCGCGGGGCTTTCCCCGACCGCCCGCAGCCCCAGCCCCCAGCTGGTCCTGAACAGGGCCCACCAGACCAGGACGGCGACCGGCACGGCCAGCCAGGTGAGGATGTCGTAGTTGCAGAGGGTCGAGCCCGCCACCCAGGGCAGGGCGGCAAGCAGCGCCGGCCGCCACTTGGGCAGGCCGGTGATGACCGCGCCGACATAGGGCGCGCCGATCAGGGCGCTGGCGCCGAAGCCGAAGAACAGCATGGCCAGGCCGCTGGCCAGCTGATTGGCCTGGCGGACCACCACCAGCCAGCCGAGCATGAGGTTGGCCAGGCCGCCGGCCATGGCGGCCGCCCCCAGGCCGAGCAGCGCATGCCCGGTGGCCGCGGTCACCGCGAACCCCACCGAGGCGCCGATCAGCAGGACCCCTTCCAGGCCCAGGTTGACGATGCCCGCGCGCTCGACGATGGTCTCGCCCAGGGTGGCATAGAGCAGCGAGGTCCCGGACAGGACCGCCCCGGCCAGCACGCCGAGCGCCAGGGGGGTGGTCATCGGGCGGCCCTCCGCCCGGGACGCCGGGCCAGCACGATGAACAGGATCAGCGCGAGCAGGAGGTTGATCGCCGAATAGGGCAGGCCCTGGGTGATCTGCAGGGTGTCGCCGGCCGAGGTGAGGATCGCGAACAGGAAGGCCATGCACAGGATCCCCAGGGGCCGGCCCCCGGCCAGCCAGGAGATGAGGAAGCCGGTGAAGCCGTAGCCCGGGGAAAGGCCCACGCGCAGGCGGCCGTGGATGCCCATGGCTTCGCCCATGCCCGCCAGCCCCGCGGCGCCGCCGCCGATGGCCAGGGCGACCACGATCCAGGTCGCCACCGGGAGGCCCAGCCGCTGCGCCGCCTCCGGGTTGCCACCGATGGCCCGCATGTCCACTCCCCAGCGGGTCTTCTCCATGATCACCCAGTACGCCAGCAGCGCCGCCAGGGCGATCAGCAGGCCCGCGTGCACCCGGGTCTCGAAGTAGGCCGGCAGCAGGGCCGCTTCCGGAAAGGCGGAGGACTGGGGGTAGGCGGAACTTTCGGTGGCGCGCCACGGCCCGAACACCGAGTAGCTGACGATGAGCGGCGCGACGTAGTTCAGCAGCAGGGTGGCGATCGTCTCGTTGACCAGCCTGGCCGCCCGGAGCAGACCGGGAAGCGCCGCCCAGGCCGCTCCGCCGATGAACCCGAGCAGCGCCACACAGGGCAGCAGCAGCCAGGCCGGCCAGGCGCGGAAGGCCAGGGCCCCGGCCGAGGCCATCCAGGCGCCCATGTACAGCTGCCCTTCCCCGCCGACATTGATCAGGCCGAGCCGGGACGGCAGGGCCGCCGCCACCGCGGTGAGCAGCAGCGGGGTCATGCGCACCAGCAGCTCCGAGAAGCCGTAGGCGCTGCCGAGGGTGGAACGGAAGGTGTCGGCGTAGGCCCGGAGCGGGTCCTTGCCGGCGGCGAGCAGGACCGCCGCGAACAGGGCGAGGGCGATGCCGCAGACCAGTGCCCAGCCGAGCAGCCGGCGCCAGGCCGGCGCGCCCAGCCCGGTCCGCGTTCCGGTGGCTTCAGGCATGGGCGGCCTCCTTCGAACCGGTCATCAGGTGGCCGACCGCTTCGGCCCGCCAGCCGCCGCGGTAGAACCGGCCCACCACGGCGCCGTCGAACAGCACCAGCAGGAGATCGGCCATTTCGGCCAGTTCCTCCAGGTCCTCGGAGATCAGCAGCACCCCGCAGCCGCCGTCCCGGGCGCGCCGGAGCAGATCCCGCACCGAGCCGGCGCTGCGCACGTCCAGCCCCCGGGTCGGATAGAGCGCGACCACCAGCCTGGGCCGGTGGGCCATCTCCCGGGCGATCACCACCCGCTGGAGGTTGCCGCCGGACAGGGCGGCCATGGGCAGGTCCAGCCCCGGCACCGGGAAGGCGAGGGCCTTGAAGGAGGCCGCCATCGCCTCGACCAGGCCCGGCCAGTCGATGCCAAGGCCCTTCCGGTAGCGCCGGCCGGTGCCGAGGTAGAGGTTCTCCCGCACCGACATGCCCGGCACCGCCGCCATCGCCAGGGGGTCCTCCGGCACGAAGGCCATGCCGCCCTGGCGCATCCGGGCGACGCTCCAGGAGGTGGCCTGGGCGCCGCCGAACCACCTGCTCCCGGCGGCCAGCGGGCGAAGCCCCTGGATCAGGTCCCCGAGCTCCTTCTGGCCGCTGCCCGAGACCCCGGCCACCCCGACGATCTCTCCCGCCCCAATGCTCAGGTCCATCCCCTTGAGCGGCATCTCGCTGCCCGACGCCCGCGAGGAGGCTCCGCGCAGTTCGAACACCGGCGCGCCGGCCGGCGGCGGCGGGGCCTGCGCGGCGGCGCCGGCCGCGACCCGGCCGCCGAACATCATCGCCACCAGGGCCTCGGCATCAGCCCCGCCCGGGCCGAAGCCGCCCACCACCCGCCCCTGGCGCATGACGGTGATCCGGTCGGCACAGGCCGCCACCTCCCGCAGCTTGTGGGTGATGAAGAGGATCGCGTAGCCTTCCGCCTTCAGGGCCTGGAACACCCGGAACAGGGCGAGGGCCTCATGGGGGGCCAGCACCTTGGTGGGTTCGTCGAAGATGAGCACCCGGGCCTCGGCCAGCAGGAGCTTGAGGATTTCCACCTTCTGCTGGTCGCCCACCGCGAGGTGGCGCACCTGGGCCGCAGGGTCGACCCTCAGCCCGAACCGTTGGCCGATGGCGTGGATCCGCCGTTCCAGCGCGTCCCGGCGCAGGATGGGCGGCAGGTCGGTGAGGAACAGGGCAATGTTCTCCAGCACGCTGAGCGCCGGGATCAGCATGAAATTCTGGAACACCATGCCGATGCCCAGCGCCCGGGCGTCGCGCGGGGAGCAGAGCCGCGCCGGCTGGCCGTCCAGGCGGATCTCCCCGGAATCGGGACGGGTGAAGCCGTACAGGATCTTCGACAGGGTGCTCTTGCCGGCGCCGTTCTCGCCGAGCAGGGCATGCACCTCGCCGCCGCGCAGGCTGAGGTCGACCCGGTCGTTGGCCACCACGGCGCCGTAGCGCTTGGTGATTCCGTGCAGCTCGACCAGGGGCGCGGGGTCGTTCATCGTCAGCTGAGTCCTCAGGGGAGTTGATCAAAGCATACATTTCGCCCGGGGCCGATCTCTTTGCAGGTTTTGCGAATGATTTTGCAGTTTTTGCGATTGCCGCATGCCCGCGATACATCTGGAATGCCTGGCCTGAGCTGAGACACTGCCCCAGCTACAGGGCCTTGACCGCCAGGCAGATCTCGACGTCTATTAATTTTTCATTTTCACTGGCGGGGTCATTGAGGTAGAGCTCGAAGCGAGGCCGGTCGTCCGGTTGGTAGCCGCTGCCGGGCAGCCATCCGCCCATGAGGGTGTCCCAGGCCTCGATGAACTGGTCGGCGCGGATCCGGACCCGGGCCACGGCATAAGTCCCGCCTTCCAGCTTCCGGCTGCAGATCTCGCCCCCCACGGGGGTGCCCTCGGGCACCGTGATGGCGGCGTCCAGCCGCAGTTTCTGGGCCTGGGTGATCTCCGGGGCATCGTGGCTCACGCTCAGCAGCCGGGCGCCGGCCAGCAGCCCGCGCGGTCCGGCCCAGCCGCGGATCCGGCCCAGCAGGCGTTCGAAGAGCGCGGCATTCTCCTGGAAGGGGCCCACGTGGCGGATGTAGGCCACGCGCATCGGCTCCAGGCGTTTCACCTCGACCTTCAAGGTCATGGGAAAGGCCCGGTTGGCCAGCGGGGCCGGACCCTGGCGGCCGGCGCCGGAGACCTCGCGCCGCTTGCGCCACTCGCTGGCGGACAGGCCGTGGAAAGCCCTGAAGGCCCGGGCGAAGGTGGCCGACGAGGAGAACCCGCAGTCCAGCGCCACCTCGGTGATGGGCTTGCGCGGGCTGTAGATCAGCTGGGCGGCAGCCCGTTCCAGCCTGAGCCGGGCGATGAAATCGTGGATCGTTTCGCCCATCCAGCCGTGGAACAGCCGGTGGAAGTGGCACGGGGAAAAGCAGGCCACCCCGGCCAGGGTCTCCAGGGTCATGGCTTCGGCGAGGTGGGCCTGGATGTGGTCCACGACGCGGTTGAACCGCGCGGCATATTCGGCGCGTCGCGGGTTGGCGGGCAAGGACTCCGGGGGCATGGGAGGAATGATAAGCTACCGCCCGCCGCTCAGGCCGGCTTAACTTCCTTGAACCTGATCCAGCCGCGTTTGGCGATGTAGCGCATGAACTTGACGATTCTCGCCACGGCCTCGTCGATGTCGTCGCCGGTCTTCTCGCTCAGGATCCGGGCCATGTCCAGGATGCTCCGGTGCCCGTCCATGCTCAGCCAGGCCGACGAGGAGAGTTCGTCCATCTCCACATCGGAAACCGGCGTCCGGTGCACCAGCCTGCCCATCAGCCGCTTGAAGGGATTGATCTCCAGCTCCACCACGACCCGGCCCGCATCGGTGATCCGGAACAGGTGGTGGCGGATTTCAGGCACGTACAGCACGTAGTTGTATTTGTCCGGCGGGTTCGTCACGATTTCACCTTGCGCAGGGAATACCAGTAGATCCAGGCTGCCAGCAGCATGAACATGATCAGGGACAGCAGACTGCTCTTGGCGACCGCCGGAAACAGCTTGGCCCCGAAGGCGATGTTGACCTGCAGGGCGGCGAACAGGCCGACCACGATGCCCATCAGCGCGTCGCCCGCCACGATGCCCGAGGCCAGCAGGATGCCCTTGTCCACGGCGCCTTCATCCCCGGATTTCTCGGCCTTGCGCTCGACCAGGTTGCGGATGATGCCGCCGGCGAAAACCGCGGCGGTCATGCCGATGGGCAGGTAGATGCCGAGCGCCACCGCGAGGATCGGGACGTCCACCAGGAAGCAGAACAGCGCCAGCGCCACGCCCACGGCGACCAGGGTCCAGGGCAGCTGGGCGGTCATGATGCCCTGCACGATCATCTTCATGAGGGTCGCCTGGGGCGCGGGAACCGCGGCGCTGCCGATGCCGTAGGCCTTGTTCAGCAGCATCAGGGTGCCCGCGGCGGCGACCGCCGCCACCGCCAGGGCGATGAACATGCCGGCCTGGACGTTCCTGGGGTTGCCGCCGATGATGAAGGTGGTCTTGAGGCTCTGGGCCGTGCCGCCGGCCACGGCGATGGCGATGCAGATGACCCCGCCGACCATGAGCGCGGTGGTCATGCCGTGGCTGCCGGTGTTGCCCATGAGCTTGAGCACGGTGGTAACGATCAGCAGGGCCGCGATGGTCATGCCGGAAACGGGGTTGTTGGACGCGCCGATCAGACCGACCATCCGGCCCGAGACCACCGCGAAGAAGAAGCTGAACAGCACCGCCATGATCCCGCCGAGCACGCCGCCGCCCACCACCGGAACGAACCACACCAGCAGGAACCCCAGCACCGCCGCCCCGATGACCCAGGTGAGCGGAGCCTCATGGTTCATCCGGGTGACCTTGCCGGCTTCGCCCTTGCCCATGCCCGCGGCGGCCTGCTTGAAGCTGCTGAGGAGGGTGGGCAGGGAGCGGATCAGCGAGATGAAGCCGCCGGCCGCCACGGCCCCGGCGCCGACGTAGCGGATGTAGTTGGACCAGATGGCATTGGCGTCCATCTGCCCGACCAGGACCTTGGACGGGTAGAGCGGGCTCGGCATGCCGGAGCCGAACAGCTTCAGCAGGGGGATCAGCGCCAGCCAGGCCACGACGGAGCCGGCGAACATCAGCGAGGAGGTCTTGGTGCCGACGATGAAGCCGACGCCCATGAGGGAAGCGATGGTATCGACACTGACGATGGTTCCCTCGTACGACTTGATGGTGTAGGAGGCCTCTTCGCTCCAGACCGAAAAGCCGCCGGCGAGCAGCTTGAAGGCGGCGCCTACGCCCATGCCCATGAGGATGGTCCGGAAGCCGCCGCCGCCTTCGGTGCCGGTGACCAGGATCTCCGCGGCGGCCATCGACTCGGGGTAGATGAGCGTGCCGTGCTCCTCGACGATGAGGTAGCGCCGCACCGGGGTGATGAAGAAGACGCCCATGAGGCCGCCGATGATGGTCACGATGACGATGGTCGGGATGCTCAGGCCCAGCCCGAGCAGGATCAGCGCGGGAAGCACGAAGATGATGCCGCCGGCGATGGACTCGCCCATCGCCGCCAGCGAGGCCACCACGTTCGCTTCCAGGATGTTGTTCCGCTTGAAGAGATTGCGCAGCAGGCCGATGGCCAGGATGGCGCCGGGGATGCCCGCGGAGATGGTCATGCCCACCTTGAGGCCGAGGTAGGTGTTGGCCGCGGCGAACAGGATCGCGAACAGGATGCCCATGATGATGGAATACCCGGTGATCTCGGGCATCACCTCGGTGGTGGGCACGTAGGGCACGTAGTCGTCGCCCTTGCATCCGCCGTAGGAGTTCTTGGACAGTCCGGCCTTCGCTTCGGTTGGCATGGCGGCTTCTCCCCTATTTCAGGTGCGCGAGTATCGACGTCAGGAACGCCCAGGTGTTGGCGACCGAGCTGATGCTCAGGTGCTCGTCGGGGGTGTGGACGCTGAAGAGGTTCGGACCGAAACTGATCATGTCCGTGTGGGGCAGTTTTTCCTTGAGCAGGCCGCATTCCAGACCCGCGTGGATGGCCTTGATCTGCGGAGCCTTGCCGGCAACCTTCCGGTAGACGCTCTGGCACAGGTCCCGGATGCTGGAATCCGCCTCGTAGCGCCAGGCGGGATACGCGCCGGCCCGGGCGCACTTGGCATTGACCAGGCCGGCCAGGGACTCGATCCTGCGGGCGAGATCCTCCCGGATCGATTCGACGCAGCTCCGGACCGAGACGGTCAGCCGGATGGCGTCGCCGGTCTGTTCCAGGACGCCGAGGTTCAGGCTGCTTTCCACGAGACCCTCGAGCTCCCGGCTCATGGACTGGACCCCGTTGGGGGCCACCGCCAGGAAGTCGATGAGCTGCTCCGTGGTGGTGCCGCTCAGCTGGTGCGCCACCTTGGTCCCGGCGGCGACCTCGATCTTGATGTCCGGATCCGCCTTGGCGAACTCCGATTCCAGGTCCTTGGCCAGGAGCTTGACGATGGCCTTGATCCTGACGAGCACCGGAGCATCCGCCGCGATGGTCGCTTCGGCATCCCGGGGGATGGCATTGGATTTCGAGCCGCCCGACAGTTCGGCGATGCGGAACCTGCCGCCCGCCCTGGCGCCGTCCAGCAGCCGGCCCAGCAGCTTGATCGCGTTGGCCCGCTGCTGGATGATCTCCAGGCCCGAGTGGCCGCCCTTCAGGCCCGAGACCTTGATGAGCAGGGTGCCGCCCGCGGCCTTCTCCCAGCGGGTGGCGAAATCGCAGAGCAGATTGACCCCGCCGGCGCAGCTGACGAACAGGACCCCTTCTTCCTCGGCGTCGATGTTCAACAGCGTGGTCCCCTTGAGGTGGTCGGTCTTGAGGGCGTGGGCGCCGTCCATGCCGGTCTCCTCGCTGGTGGTCACCAGCAGTTCGAGCGGCGGGTGGGGCAGGTCGGTGCTGTCCAGAATGGCCAGGCCGTAGGCCACGGCGATGCCGTTGTCGGCGCCGAGGGTCGTGCCGACCGCCCGCAGGGTGTCGCCCTCGACCTTCAGGGTCAGCGGGTCCTTGGTGAAATCGTGCCGGACCCCCTTGGCCTTTTCGCAGACCATGTCCATGTGGCCCTGGAGGATCACCGCGGCGGAGGCCTCGTAGCCCGCCGTCCCGGGTTTCCGGATGATGACGTTCAGGGTCTTGTCCTGGAACACCTCGAGCTTGCGCTCCTTGGCGAATCCGACCAGGTAGTCGCTGGCCTGCTTCTCGTTGCCCGAGCCTCTGGGGATCCGGGTCAGTTCTTCGAAGAAGTGGAACACCTCTTTGGGCTTCAGGTTTTTCAACATGCGATGGGTCCCCTTTCGCTCCCGCTTCTTTCGGAGGAACCGGACGCAACCTGTACAAGCATGAATTGAGCCATCACGTAACTTTGAATAATTTCTGCATTTAATACCTTATTCGACAGCTCAGGATTCCACCGTCTCATTCAATTCGAAGGCACCGCCGCTGCACCCGAAGCGGGAGAACGGCCGTTCATCCCGCGATTCCGGCGTTTCGTCGCAATCCGCTGAGCCCGGTCCGGCCCGGGCGGCAAACTGACCACCAGCCGCCCCCCCGGCGGTCCCTCTTGGAGGTCCAACGTGAGCCAGGGCCAAGCGCTTTTCGAACTCAGCAACATCCACCGGCGTTTCAAGCTGGGCGCGACCACCGTGCGGGCCTTGCGCGGGGTCGACCTGCGCATCGCCCGCGGCGAATCGGTCGCCATCTGGGGCCCCTCGGGCAGCGGCAAATCGACCCTGCTCAACCTCCTCGGCCTGATCGACGCGCCCGACGAGGGTTCCCTGCGCTTTGCCGGGCAGGATGTCCACGCCCTGGGCGATGACGCCCTGACCGACTGCCGCAGCCGGAAGATCGGCTACGTCTTTCAGAATTTCAACCTGGTGCCGGTGCTGACGGCGCTGGAAAACGTCATGCTGCCCCTGCAGATCCAGGGGGGGGCGGCCCGGGTCAGGCAGCGGGCCGGGGAATGGCTGGAGCGGGTCGGCCTCGGCACGTTCGCCGCCTTCCGCCCGGACAAGCTCTCCGGCGGCCAGCGCCAGCGGGTGGCCATCGCCCGGGCCCTGGTGATCGACCCGATGCTGGTGCTCGCCGACGAGCCGACCGCCAACCTGGATTCCGAGAACAGCCGGGCCCTGGTGGACCTGCTGCAGCAGCTGAACGCCGAAACCGGCGTCACCTGCGTGTTCTCCACCCACGACCCGCGGCTGCTCGACCACGTCCCCCGCCACGTGCAGCTGGTGGACGGCCGCGTCGAAACCGACCGTCATTCCGAGGTGAAGCCATGAAGACCTTCCAGCTGGGCATCCGCAACCTGCGCCGGAACTTCCGCCGCAGCCTGACCACCGCCCTGAGCATCGCCATCGGCTTCGCCGCCGCCGCGCTGTTCTCCGGCTACACCAAGGAGGTCTACCGGGGCCTGACCGAACAGGCGGTGCACGGGGAACTGATCGGCCACCTCAGCCTCGCCAAGCGCGGCATGGGCCTGGAAGGGCGGCTGCACCCGGAACGCTACCTGCTCCGCCCGGATGAGATCGAGAAGATCTCCGGCATCGTCCGCCGGCAGTTCCCCGGGGCCCGCATCGCGCCGCGCCTGGCCCTCTCCGGCCTGGCCTCCAACGGCCACGTCAGCACCATCTTCCTGGCCGACGGCGTGGCGCCGGAAGACATGAAGGCCCTGCGCGGTCCCCGCTTCAACGCCGCCGTGGCGCTTTCGGCCGACGCCCCGGAAGGGGTCGCCATGGCCCGCGGCCTGGCCGACCTGCTCGGCATGAAGGCGGGCGATGACGCCTCGCTGCTGGTGAGCACCGTGCACGGCCAGGCCAACGCCTCCGACGCGACGGTGCTGCATACCTACAGCACCGGCAACGCGGGCCTGGAGGACAAGGCGGTGTTCGTGCCGCTGGCCATGGCCCAGTCGCTCTATGACGCCGCCGGCCGGGCCGATCACTTGACGGTGCTGCTGCCCAGCATCAGCCAGACCGACGCCGCCCGGGCGGCCCTGGCGCCGGCGCTCGCGGCGGCGGGCCTGGACGTGGAGATCAAGACCTGGCGGGAGCTTTCCGCCTTCTACCGGCAGGTGAAGGGCATGTTCGACATGATCTTCAGCTTCATCCTGGCGATCGTCCTGACCATCGTCGTCATGAGCGTCACCAACGCCATGGGCATGAGCGTGGTCGAGCGCACCCGGGAGATCGGCACCCTGCGCGCCATCGGCCTGCGCCGGGCCGGGGTGGTCAAGCTGTTCGTCACGGAAGCCCTGCTGCTGGTCGGCTTCGGCTGCGCGGCCGGGCTGCTGCTGACCCTGCTGGCGCGCCTGGGGGTGAACGCCGCCGGCCTGTCCTACACGCCGCCCAACGGCACCGGCAAGGTGCTGCTGCTGGTGGGGCTCGATGCCGGAAAGATGCTCTTCACCGCTGTCGTGCTCGGCCTGCTGGGCCTGGTCGCCGCCCTGTTCCCGGCCCGGCGCGCCGCGCGGCGGCCGGTCACCGAATCCCTCGCCCACGTCTGACCGGAGGTCACCATGAACAAGCGCTTCACCCCCTGGATCCTGTGCCTGACCCTGTCCACCGCGCTCGCCGCCGACCCGGATCCGGTCCAGCTGCTCCGGCGTTCCGACCAGGCCCGGGGCGGCGGCCTGCCGGGGCTCACCTGGGAGATCCGTTCGCGCAACAGCGGCGGCTCGGCCAACGATGACGATCCGCCCATGCGCCTGCTGATCAAGGCGGTCGACAACGCGAGCCTGGCCGAGACCCTGGAGCCCCTGCGCAGCAAGGGCGGCCGCATGCTCCAGGTGGACCGCAACATGTGGCTGACCAAGCCGGGGCTCAAGAAGCCGGTGGCCATCTCGCCGCGCCAGCGCCTCACCGGCCAGGCCGCCATCGGCGACATCGCCGCGACCAACTACGTGCGCGACTACAATCCGAAGCTGCTGCGCGAGGAGACCGTGCGCGGCGAGCGCTGCTGGGTGCTGGAACTCACCGCCACCGGCCGCCAGGCGACCTACGACCGGGTGTTCTACTGGATCTCCGCTTCCCGGGGCACCGGCGTCCAGGCCGAGTTCCTGTCGCTTTCCGGCAAGAAGCTGAAGTCGGCCCAGTTCGACTACGGCAACCACATCGAGATCCAGGGCCGGACCGAGCCCTTCATCAGCCGCATGGTGATCAGCGACGCCCTCACCGACGCCAAGACCACGCTGGAATATGGCCAGGTGGTGGTCAAGGCGGTGCCGGCCTCGGAATTCGACGTGAGCCACCTGCAATGAGCATCCGCGGGCCGCTGGCGGCGCTCTGCCTGGCCCTTGCCGCCCAGGCGGCGGAGCCGGACGCCGTCAAGACCTCCGGCAGCGCCGAACTCTGGGCCTACGGCGCCGCCCAGGACCGGGTCGGCCCCGCGCCGCTCAACCCCGACAACCGGGTGGCGCAGCTGCCCAGCCTGCGCTGGACCGGCGAGGCCCGGATCAACCTGCGCCTGACCACCGAGCGCGCCGAGGTCGTGCTGCGCCCGCTCCTCCTGGTCCAGCACCCCACCGGGGCCGACGCGCCTGATGTGGACCAGGGCTACCTCAGCCAGGCCTTCGCCCGGATCCGGCTGGACGACGCCCTGGCCTTGACCGCGGGCCGCGAGGTGCTCACCTGGGGGCCGGGCAATTTCCGTTCGCCGAGCAACCCGCTCTACTTCGACGCTGGCCGCACCGATCCCCTGCGCGAAGTGCCCGGCGTCGACCTGGTCCGGCTGACCTGGACCCATGGCCCGGTCAGCGTCATGCTGGCCCGCGAGCAGGACGCCGGCCATCTGGACCGGGCGGCGACGCCGGAACGGGTGACCCTCGGCAAGGTCGATCTGCGCGGCGCGGACTGGCAGGTCAGCGGCATCCTGGCGACCCCGGTGTGGGGCGCCCCCTTCGGCGGCGCCTACGCCCAGGCCACTTTGGGCCAGGCCTGGCTGGTCTATGGCGAAATCGGCTCCGGCCGGCGCCAGCAGGCCCTGGAGCCGGCCGCCGCCGCCTTCGGCGCGCCCTTCACCGCGCTGGCGCCCTCGCCCCGGGAGACCACCGCGCTGCTGGGGGCCGCGTACACCCTGCCCAGCGGCCAATCCGTCGCGCTGGAAGGGCTGCGCGACGGTCATGGCCTGACCGGCCAGGGCGAGGCCCGGTACTTCGCCCGCGCCGCCGCCACCGCGGAGCAGTATCTGGCCGCGCCGGCCTCGCCCCTGGCGCCGGCGCTGCTTTCCGGCCTGGGCCAGGGCATCGGCCAGGCCCCCGCCCTGCTCGGCCGGGACTACCTCTCCCTGCTCTGGCAGAGCAACCCGCAGGAGAGCGGCCAGTACTGGCGCATCCAGTGGACCGCCAATGTCCGGGACCGGAGCAGCCAGCTCACCGGCTACTGGGAAAAGAGCCTTTCGGCCCGGTTCACCGCCTTCGGCGCGGTCACCCGCAACCTGGGCGGCGTCGCCTCGGAATTCGGCAACCTGTTCCGGTCCTCGCTGACCCTGGGGATCAAATATTTCGCTTTCTGAGCCGGCCCATTTGTCATTGGCAGGAGATTGGATGAAACTTCACCCCATGACGCCTCGCAACCTGCTGCCCAAACTGGTCATCATTCTGCTCACCGGCAATGTCCTGATCGGCCTGCTGCTCACGGTCGTGGGATTCGGCGGCACCCTGTGGCAGAACATCAGCTATTCCGAATGCATCGGCGTGAGCATCTGCACCCTGGTCGGCCTGGTCTTCCAGTTCACGCCCCTAGGCAGCATCCTGCGCTGGGGGCTGGTGCCCATCGCCATCCTGCTGGGCGGCACCATCGGCCAGGTTGTCGGCAACCTGATCTGGCGGTCCAGGCCGGACCTTCTGCCGGCCCTGTATTCCAAGTCCCAGTTCATCGGCCTGTTCTTCGGCAGCCTCGGCGCCATCGCCATGTACGTCAAGGAGCGCTACTGGGTGCTCGAGACCGAATTGAAGTCCCGGGAACTCCAGCGCCTCGAGGCCGAGAAACGCAGCATCGAGGCCCATCTCAAGATGCTGCAGGCGCAGGTCGAGCCGCATTTCCTGTTCAATTCCCTGGCCAACGTGGCCGGCCTGATCGAAGCGGATCCAGCCCTGGCCCGGCACCTGCTCGAGGACCTGATCCGCTACCTGCGCGCCAGCCTGAAGCGCACCCGGGCCGAAGGCGGCACCCTGGGCGACGAGCTGGATCTGCTCGAAGCCTACCTGGACATCTTCAAGATCCGCCTCGGTCCGCGGCTCGACTACAGTTTCGCGGTGCCGGACCGGCTGCGCGCCCTGGGCTTCCCGCCCATGCTGCTGCAGCCGCTGGTGGAGAACGCCATCCGGCACGGGATCGAACCGCGGATCGCCGGCGGACGCGTCGACATCGCCGCGGTCCGGCTCGACGGCGCGCTGGAACTGACCGTGCGCGACACCGGCGCCGGGTTCGCCGAGGCGATGGGCCATGGGCTCGGCCTGGAGAATGTCCGGGCCCGGCTGGCGGCCCTGTTCGGCGACGCCGGATCCCTGGCCATCGCCGAGCTGGCCGACGGCGGGGTGCTGGCCACCCTGAAGGTGCCGGTATGATCGCCCATCCCACCGCCCTGATCGCCGACGACGAACCGCATCTGGCGGCCCATCTGGCCCAGCGCCTGGCGGCCCTCTGGCCGGACCTGGAGATCGTCGCCAGCGCCGGCAACGGCGCCGAGGCCCTGGAGCGCATCGAGGCCCTCCGGCCGGACATCGCCTTTCTCGACATCCGCATGCCCGGGCTGTCCGGCCTGGAAGTGGCCAGCCGCCTTAGCGCGCCCTGCCGGCTGGTGTTCGTCACCGCCTACGACCAGTTCGCGGTGGAAGCCTTCGAACGCGAGGCCGTCGACTACCTTCTGAAACCGATCAACGACGGGCGCCTGGGCAAGACCGTCGCGCGCCTGCGCTCCAGCCTGGCGGCCGCGCCGCTGCCGCCGCCTGAGGCCCTGCTGGCCCAGCTGCGCGAGCTGATCGCCGCGGCGCCCGCGCCGGCCCCGGGGCCGCTGCGCTGGATCCGGGCCCAGGCGGGCCAGGTCATCCGCCTGGTGGGAGTGGACGAGATCTGCTACTTCCAGGCCAGCGAAAAATACACCACCGTCCATACCCGTGACGCCGAGCTGCTGATCCGCACCGCCATCAAGGAACTGGCCGACCAGCTGGACCCCGCGCAGTTCTGGCAGGTGCACCGGGGCACCCTGGTGAACGTGCGGCAGATCGCCGCCGCCAAGCGCGACGCCATGGGGCGCCTGACCCTGCACCTGAAGAACCGCCCCGAAACGCTGCCGGTGAGCCGCGCCTACGCGCACCTGTTCCACCAGATGTGAGCCGTCAACGGCGCTTGCGCTCCGGCCGGCTCAGCCGTTTGTAGGTGTCGGACTGGCTCCTCAGGCGGGGCCAGGACGGATCCAGGCCCCTCCGGAGCACGCCGCCGTCCGGGCCGAGCACGCGGCCCTTGGCGGTGTCATGGAGCTGCAGCTCCAGCCATTCGATCACCCGGGCGGCGATGAGCGGATCCGCCAGCGGAAAGGCGACCTCCACCCGGAAATCCAGGTTGCGCGGCACCAGATCGCCGGAGGCCAGCAGCGTCTCGGCTTCGCCGTCGTTGTGGAAGTGGTACACCCGCGCATGTTCCAGGAACCGGTCGATGATGGAGACGACGCGGATGCGCTCCGACAAGCCGGGCACCCCCGCGCGCAGGCAGCAGGAGCCCCGCACCAGCAGATCCACGGTCACGCCATCCTGGCTGGCCTCATAGAGCCGCTGGATCATGGCCGGATCCACCAGGGCGTTCATCTTGAGGATGATCCGGGCGGCTTTGCCGCTCCGGGCGTGCCCCCGCTCCCGGTCGATCCGGTCATAAAGCGTCTGGCGCAACATCTGGGGGGCGGTGATGAGCCGGTTCAGCCGGGGCAGCCGGGTATAGCCGGTCAGGAGGTTGAACAGATTGGACAGGTCCTCGCCGAACTCAGGGCTGGCCGTGAACAGCCCGAGGTCGCTGTATTCCCGCGACGTGCTCTCATTGTAGTTGCCCGTGGAGAAATGGCAGTAGCGGCGGATTTCGCCCTCCTGCCGGATGACCAGGCAGGCCTTGACGTGGGTCTTGAAGTTGGGCATGCCGTAGACCACATGGACGCCCGCCTTCTCCATGCGCCGGGCCCAGGCGATATTGGCTTCCTCGTCGAACCGGGCGCGCAGCTCCACGACGGCCGCCACCTGCTTGCCGCGTTCGGCGGCGCGCCCCAGCGCCACCGCGATCGGGCTGGTGGGGCTGACGCGGTACAGGGCCACCTTGATGCCCAGGACCTTGGGGTCGTCCGCCGCCTCGCGCACGAACCGCACCACGCTGTCGTCGAAACTCTGGTAGGGGTGCATGAGCAGGATGTCGTGCTTGGCGATGGCCTCGAAGATGCTCGTGTGGAGCTCGAGCTGGGACACCGGCACCGGCGGCCAGGCCGGCTCCTTGAGGCGGGGGAAATCGAGCTGGGTGTAGAGCTGCATCAGGTCGGAAAACGCGGCGAAGCCCCTGGTGGGGTAGAGATCCTCCGGGGCCAGCTCCAGTTCCTGGATGAGCGTTTCCAGCAGGGACGGGCTCAGGCCCTCCTCGTACTGCAGCCGCACCACCGCGCCCCGCCTCCGGCTGCGCAGGTTCTCCTCCACCAGCTTCATCAGGTCCTCACCGGGGTCCTCCTCCACCGGCAGATCGGAATCCCGGGTGACCCGCAGGGCATGGCAGTTGCGGATGACATAGCCCTGGAACACCTGCTCGATGTGCATCCGCACCACGTCCTCGAGCATCACGAAGGCATGTCTGCCCGGCAGCGAAGGAACCCGCAGGAAGCGCGGCGAGCCGAAGGTGGGCACGTGGATGACGGCCAGCCCCGAGACCGGAAGGTTCTCCCCCTCCAGGGAATCGGACGCCACCAGTTCGGCGATCAGCAGGAGGACCCGGTTGCCGAGCCGCGGGAACGGGTGCCCCGGGTCCACAGCCAAGGGCGTGATGAGGGGCAGCAGGCTGCTCTCGAAGTACTCCCGCGTGAAATCCCGCTGGACCTCGTCGAGCGCTTCCGGCCTGAGAATGAACACCCCTTCCCCATTCAGCAGCGGTTCGATGGCCTCGTGGAACACCCGGTGCTGGCGCGAGGCCAGATCATGGGTCCGGCCGGACAGCACTTCCAGCAGTTCGGTGGGAGTCCGGCCATCGGCGCCGGGCTGGGTGATCCCGGCGTCGATCTGCCGCCAGATGCCCGCCACCCGGACCATGAAGAACTCGTCCCAATTATTGGAAACGATGGCCAGGAACTTGACCCGCTCCAGCAGCGGCACCGTCGGATCTTCGGCCTCTTCCAGAACCCTCTCGTTGAAATCCAGCCAGCTCAGCTCTCGATTAAGGTAATTTTCCGGTTCGGGGTAGCCGTGGCTCATGGTGATGATGATCCCTCCAGTCCCGGCACAGCCTTGAAATCTCGGTGTAACTTCCATGTTCCCTGGGCGGTCAGGGCTTCAAGGCTTCCCGGTACGCTCCGGCCCAGCGGGCTTCCTGGGTCATCCGGATCTCCCTGGCCAAGGCCTGGAATTCCGCGAGGGAGGTCATGGTCAATTCCTTCACCTTGGTCTGGAGGTCAGGATCCAATTGGTAGATTTTCATCGGGCCAGCGAATTTGACGGCGCACATGGGGACTCCAAAGACTGCTCGGAAAGGATGGGGCATCGATGTCTCGATCCGCTGACATCGATGTAAAGATCCATGTCTCTCCGCGCCCAGCCCCCGTCTGCGCCAGTGACGGATCGGCAGTTTACGCCATGATTACACTGATAACACAGAAGCATGAGAGTATAATTCCGAGGTATATTCATGAACAAGAAAACCATTGCCCTCGTCGCCCATGACAACCGCAAGCAGGATCTCATCGAGTGGGTTTCCTGGAACCACACCATCCTGGCCGAGCACAAGCTGGTCTGCACCGGCACCACCGGACGCCTGGTGGAGGAGGCCCTGGCCCGCAAGTCGGCCGAGGCCGAGGAGCCCCTCACCATCCCGCCCATCCACAAGCTCAAGTCCGGCCCCCTGGGCGGCGACCAGCAGCTGGGGGCGATGATCAGCGAGGGGCAGATCGACGTGGTGATCTTCTTCTGGGACCCCATGGAACCGCACCCCCACGATGTGGACGTGAAGGCCCTCCTGCGCATCGCCGTGGTCTACAACATGCCCATCGCCTGCACCCGGAGCACGGCGGATTTCCTGATCTCCTCGCCGCTCATGAAAAAGCCCTACGATCCTGCGCCGACGGATTATTCGGCCTACATCCAGCGGGACCTGGGCAAGGACTGAACGCCCGCCTCAGAACCCCACATCCGCCAGCATCCGGTCCATGATGTCCACCGCCTGGTAGCGCAGGGCGGTGCCCAGGGCCTGGTGCTGGAACGCCTGGCGCCGGGCGGGCGGGGCCGCCAGGTGGGCCACGACCCGCTCGGCCATGTCCGCAGGGTCCTGGCAGACCAGGCCGTTGACCCCGTCCTGGATCAGGTCGGCGGGACCCTTGACCGGGTAGCACGCCACCGGCAGCGCGCAGCTGAGCGCCTCCAGCACCGCGCAGCCGAAGGTATCGAACCGGGACGGGAAGAGCAGCAGGCTGCTGGCCCTGAACCAGCGGGCCAGGGTCTCCCGGTCCACCCAGCCGGCGAAGTGGGCTTCGGGCGCCAGGGCGCGCAGCTTGGCCTCCGCCGGTCCCCGGCCGGCGAACACCAGCTGGGCCTCGGGCACCCGGACCCGGATCCGTTTCCAGGCTTCGATCACGTCCAGCACGCCCTTTTCCTCGGACAGGCGCCCGGCGAAGAGCAGGATGGGCCGCCCGGCAGCCACGCCGGGCATCGCCTCCGGACCGCCGCGGCCGGGGTGGTACTCCGGAGCCGCCCAGTGGGCGGTGAGGTGCAGCCGTTCCGCGGGGATCGCCATGGTCTCCCCGGCCAGCCATTCGCGGTGCTGGCGGTTGAGCACGAACAGCCCGTCCCATTGCCGGTAGAACCAGCGCAGCAGCCGGCGCACCCGGTCCAGTCCGCGCTGGTCGAGGCCGGAATTGTGGGCCAGGAACACCAGCCAGTCGGTATGGACGAAGAAGTGCGCCGGGATCTGCAGCGCGTGCTTGAGGAACAGCCCCACCCAGCCCATGGCGCCCTCGGTGGAGACGATCAGCCGGTCGTAGCCGCCGTCCTGGACCAGGCGCAGCACCTCCAGCAGGTCCGGAATGAGGTAGGCCTGTTCGCCGAACCCCGGCAGGGTGAAGGACTCCAGGGGGCGGACCACCTGGAGGTGCGGCTGCGGCTCCTGCTCGGCGTGGCAGATCAGGAAGTCCACCGGCAGATCCCGCCTGCGCACCTCGGTCAGCACCGACTGGAGGGCGCTGGAGACGCCGTTGGCGTCGAAGAAGGTGTCCGTGAGCCAGAGCACGCGCCGGGGATGGGCGGTGCCGCCGCAGGAACCGGCCAGGCCGTTCAGCAGCTCCCGCCCGCCGTGCAGGGTGTGGGTGGCCACGGCGGTGGCCCCGGCCAGGAACGTGGCCATGAGGCTCGGGAAGGTCAGGTCGTCCAGCAGGGAGGAGACCTGGAGGGCGCTCATGGACCGGGGCTTGGCCAGTTGCTCCAGGCCCAGGAGGGTGCGGAAATGGCTGGGGACCTCCAGGTGGTCCACCCAGTCGTCGAACTTGACCTTGCGCCCGCCCCCCTCCGCCTCCCACTGGGCGGCGATCGGGCCCAGGCCCTTGCGGGCGCGCTTGAGCATCAGGCGCATCATGCCGCGGAACATCTCCGGCAGGATGGCCTTGAGGGTCTCGGGCAGGGCTTCGGGGCGCTTGCGCCGGACCTTGGCGATGCGCTCGAGGTGGCCCAGGAAGGGGCGGTAGTCCTTGTTGACCGTCAGCCGGAGCAGGACCCCGGGCTTCTCCCCCTGCAGGCAGCCGTGCCAGGCTTTCAGGAAGCGCAAGGTGTAGCGGTGGCGCCGCAGTTCGGCCAGGCCGTTGGTGATGCCCAGGCACCAGAGCTTGTCGCTGGTGCTGCCCTTGTGCAGCAGCATCCGCAGCAGTCCAGGATCCTCGTAGTGGATGGCGGTCTGGGCCAGGTAGTCGAGGATGGCCACGGCCAGGTTGTCCTCGTCGGCGGGCCGGCCGAAGGGCGCCGAGCGCTTGGCCCGCAGGGCCTCCAGCGCCAGTTCCGACGGGCTGGCCCCCGCCGCCAGGCGCCGTTCCAGGCCGGGCACATGCAGCCAGGTGCCGGTCAGCCCCGCCAGCACGCCCATGTGGTCGTCCGAGCCGCCGGTGATGGCCTTGGTCCAGGGCTCGGCGCAGAACTCGGCGGGGTCCAGGTCGTGCTTGCGGGCATAGCCCTCCAGCCGGTCCCGGTCCAGGGACCGGACCCACTCCCAGGCCAGCAGGTTCTGCCAGGCCTCCCGCTGGCCGTTGCACACCTCGAAGCGCTCGAACAGGATGGCGAACTTCTCGAAGATCTCCGGCGGCGGCTGCCGGTTCCGGGCGTAGAAATAGAGCGGGTGCGGCTGCACCACCGGCAGGTCGTGGGCCCGGCAGTAGCGCATGAAGTCATAGACGTTCCGGCGCCGGCGCTCCAGTTCGGGCTCCTGTCCGGGGGTGAAGCCGTAGACCAGGATGTGGATCGAGACGTCGTATTCCGGGAAGACACAGGTCCATTCCGCGGCGCTGAGGGTGTCCACCCCCTGCTCCAGCAGTTCCCAGCAGGAGCGGGCATTGTTGTGGTTGGTGACGGTCCAGGCGGTCGCCCCGTGATGGTACAGGGTCTTGTGCAGCCTGCGCGGCTCCAGCCAGGTTTCCGGCAGGCGGAGGATGCGCCCCCACAATTCGTCGGTGACGTCCGAGTTCCGGTCGTGGCAATGCAGGTCGATGCGCAGGCGCTCGGTTTCCGGAAAGTCCGGCGCGCTCCCGTCAAGGAGGTCCCGCAGACGCCGGTGGACCACGCTGCGGAAGGACGGTGAGGGGAGGCTGGGAGGTCCTTGCACCCTTCCAGGTTTCCAGGACGGTGTCTCCTGGCGGTGATGCCCGGGTTGCGATTCAGTAAAAAGATGCCGGTTCCAGGACCAGCCGCCCGGTCTCCGGCAGCCACACCCCCGGCCCGCCCCAGGGTGTCTCGGCGGCTTCGAAGCCCGCGGTCCGCCAGCCATCGGGCAGCGCCAGCATCAGGGGCCAGGGCGCCTGGAAGGCCGTGCGGCGCCGTTCCCAGGTCAGCACGTGGCGGCCGCCGGCTGCCGGCACCAGGCTGAAGGTGATCCACCCGGCGGGGGTCGGCGCCTCGGTCAGGGCCAGGGGGCCGGCCGCCCACCAGGACTCCGGCGCATTGGGCAGCAGGAGGATGCGCCCGGTCTGCTCCCGGACCAGGGCGTGGCGCACCAGGGACAGCACCTCCGCGCAAGGCCAGCCGTGGTCCCCGTCGCCCATGCAGCCGCCGCCGGTGTGCGGGTGGATCGCCTCGGGCCAGGTCCAGGTGGGGCTGGCGTGGGCCAGGATCCCCGCCAGCAGCCCCAGCCAGCGCGGGTCGCCCAGGCACTGCATGGCCCGGGCCAGCTGGGCGGTCAGGTAGGCGTTGCCCCCGGTGTGGATGATGGGCTGGTAGAAGAGGCTGTCGCGCACCCAGTGGTCCACCAGGAACGCCACGTTGGCCCGGGCCCACGGGAGCGTTTCCGGGCCGAGCTCCAGGTCGAGCGGGCTCAGCGCCGCGAGGGTGCCGATGCAGGCCGCGTCGGGCTGGCGGTAGGGGGACGAGGGCAGCAGGCCGCCATGGCGGCTGGTGAGCCGGGCGATGTGCGCGCCCAGGTCCGCCCGGTAGGCCTCCGCCTCGCGGGCCAGCCATTCCGCCAGGCGCCGCGCCCCCGCGGGGGCCTCGTGCCAGAGCGTCAAGGCCAGGCGGAAGCGGTCGAGGCCCGCCAGGCACCAGAAGTTGTCCCAGAGGTAGTGGTCGTTGGGGCCGAAGTGTTCGGCCGAGAGGCCGGCCGGCAGCAGGCCGAAGCGCGGCGAGGCGGGGTCCCGTTCTTTGCCACGGGCCCGGGCGACCCAGCGGGCCCCCTGCCCCATGCCGCGCCAGTGGCGCGCCAGGACCTCGGGGGATCCGGTGGCGAGGGCGTGGCTGGCCCAGACGAACAGGGTCTGCCCGGTGCCGTCCCACTCCCCCGAATGGGAGCGGAAGTCCCCGCCGCGGGTCCGGGTGGCCATCCAGGCGGCTTCCTTGGCCGCGACCGCGCCGTGCCGGCCCCACAGGTCGTGGGCCAGGGCCAGGAACGCGCTGTCCCGGATCCAGTGATGGTTGTAGAAGAAGGCGCCCGGGGCGAAGTGGCTGCCGTTGTCGAAGACCGGCAGACGGTGCGCCAGGGCGGTCAGCAGGGTCAGCAGGTTCGGGTCCGCCAGCCGCAGCCCCAGCGGCACCGTGAGCGTTTCCCAGGCGGCGGCCTGGGCCTCGGCGGAGCCCGCCAGCCCTTCGGTGTCCAGGGTCTGCCTGCGCAGGCGCTGGTCATGCGCCGGTATGAGGGCGAAGGTCTCCAGGGTCCAGGTCTGGCCCGGCTCCAGGCGGAGATTCCAGCGGGCCGCGCCCGCCAGCCAGCCGCTGCGGGACCGGCCGCGCCGGACCGGCTCGGCGGGCGGCTGGTCCAGGAGCGGATCCACCCGGTCCTTGCCGAACCAGATGGAATCCGGTTCGACCGGCAGGAGCAGGGCGGCCTGGCGGTTGACGCTCCAGAACCGGTCGCGCAGCCTGCTGCGGAAAACCGGGCCCAGGCACAGGGCGTTGTACGGACGCAGCCCCAGGACGAACCCCAGTTCCACCGGCTCCGCCCCGTTCCAGGCGACGGTGTGGGTCCAGCGCACCCAGTCCCCGTCGCCGTGCCGGAAGGCCATGGCCTCGCTGTTCCAGGCGAGGGCGGCCGGGATCCGGTAGTCGGTGACCACCCGGTTCTGCCAGCCGTCGCGCAGGCGCTGCTCGACCTGGCCGGCCTCGAGCAGGGAGGGGATCCAGGTCCGGCCTTCCATTACCAGGGCGGGCATCCAGGACGGCCCGTAGGCCTTGGGCGTGAGCATGCCGCAGGGATCCACCATGGCCTTCCAGGGCATGCCCGCCAGGCCCAGGGCGGTCCAGTTGCGGTGGGTCAGGTTCACCGTGAGGACGTTCACCCCGGTGGGGATGAAGGACGCCGACTCCGGGCGCACCTGCTGTTCCGCCCACCAGGGCAGTGCCCAGGACGGGTGGGCCTGGAACGCGAAGGTGTTGGTAAGCCCGGTGAGGGCGATGGTCAGCCCCTGGTCAACCAGTTCCGGCGGGAAGAACACCGGCGACGGGCGCCCCTGGCCGGCCAAAGCGCGCAGGAACGGGTTCCAGTGGCCCCGCCCGAACAGTTTCAGTGCGAAAGCGAACAAGCGACTCCACATGGCGCCATGATCCCGGACGCGTGTGACTTCCCGGTACCCTGCAGGTTCCCCGGGTGTGAGGCAATAGTTACACCCTTTTCATTCCATCTTCATTCCCCTCTCAAAGCGCTGGGCTTTGCTGTAACGAGGAGAATTCCAATGAGATGGTTCGTCCCTGCTCTGACCTTGCTGACCCTCACGGCATGCTACCGGCCCGTGGCCGCCCCCCAGGCCCAGCCCACGGGGGCCGTGGCCAGGCCCGAAACGCCCCTGGTCGTCCAACCCGCACCGGCCGCGCTGGAGCAGAAGCTGCCCGACTACGCGCCTGACCCCTCCATCCCCAAGACCGGCTCCATCACCAGCATCGGCTCCGATTCCATGGATCCCCTGATGCAGCTCTGGTTCGATGATTTCCACGCCGCGCATCCCGGCATCACCTACAACCTCATCTCCAAAGGCTCGGCCACCGCGCCCAAGGCCCTGGTGGCCGGCACGACGCTGATGGGCCAGATGAGCCGCGAGATGAACGCCGCCGAAGTGGCCTCGTTCCAGGACAAGTTCGGCTACCCACCGACCCGGGTGGTGGTGGCCATGGACGCCCTGGCGGTCTATGTCAACGGCAACAACCCCATCGCCAAACTGGGCCTGGACCAGGTCGATGCCATCTTCTCCAAGGACCGCAAGGGCGGCTACGCCCGGTCGCTGGACACCTGGGGCGACCTGGGGCTGACCCTGGAATGGGCCACCCGCGCCATCCAGCCCTACGGCCGGGACGAGAACTCCGGAACCCGGGCGTTCTTCCAGGAGCACGTCCTGAGGCGGGGCGAGTACAAGCCCAACGTCAAATCCGTGGCCGACCAGTTCGCCCTCGTGGAAGCCGCCGCCATGGACGCCTCGGCCATCGCCTACGGTCCCGTCCAGCACTCGCTGCGGATGGTCAAGGCCGTGCCCATCGTCGATTTCAACGGCACCACCCCGATCCTGCCCACGGTGGAGAACATCCTCAACGGCAAGTATCCCCTGGCCCGCTTCCTGTACATCTACGCCAACGTCCGGCCGGGCCAGGCCGCCGATCCCCTGGTCAAGGAATTCTTCCGCTTCGTGCTCTCGCGCCAGGGCCAGTCGGACGTGGCCAATTTCGGGGCCATCCCGCTGCCGGCCGACCTGGCCAGCATCAACCTCGGCAAGGTCAAGTAGCCCAAGTGGACGGAGCCCAGGATGTCATCATCATCGGCGCCGGAGTCCTGGGCTGCGCCATCGCCTATCATTTGGCCGGAGCCGGGCTGAAGCCGCTGGTGATCGAACGGCGGGGCATCGCCCAGGCCGCCACCAGCAGAGCCGCCGGGCTGCTCACCCGGGCCCGCGCCAAATCCGGCCTGCTGGCCCTGGTCCGGCAGACCTACTTGGACCTGCGAACCCTGGAAGCGGAGCACGGGGAAGCCCTGGGCGTCCGCACCACCGGCAGCCTGTACGTGGGCGCGTCCGGACCGACCATGCGGGCCCACCGGGAGCTGATGGCCCTGGCCATGGCCCAGGGGGAAAAGGTGCTGCGGATCACGCCCCAGGAAGCCCGGGAGCTGGTCCAGTGGCTGCATCTGGAAGGTGATGAGGAGGTGTTCTTCATGCCCGAGGATGCCTTCGTCGATGGCTATGCGCTCGGTTCCGCCTACGCCCGGGCCGCCCGCTCGATGGGCGCCGGAATCCTCGAAGGCCAACCCGTGCTGGAAATCCTTACCGAACGGCAACGGGTGAGCGGGGTCCGGACCCCCCAGGGCCGCATTGCCAGCCCGGTCGTGGTGGATGCGGCCGGCGCCTGGGCGAATCTTTTGGCCCGGACCGCCGGCGCCGCCATTCCCATGGCCCCGGTGCGCAGCCAGTACTGGATCACCGCGCCCGACCGGAGCTTCTCCCCCCGGATGCCCTTCCTCATCCTGCCCGATGCCAAGGCCTATGCCCGTCCCGAAGGGGAGGGCCTGCTGTTCGGTTTCCGGGAAGCCCAGAGCGTGCACGCGGACCCGAGGGAGCTTCCGGAGGACCTGCAGGGGCATGTGGTCGCCGGGGACGCCACCGGCTGGGCCGGCCTGGAAGAAGGGGCTCCCCTGTTCCAGAGATTCCTGCCCCGGTTCGGGGACCTGGGAATCGCCCATTACATCGCGGGCTATTCCACCTACGTGCCCGACGGGATGCTCGCGGTGGGTCCGCTGCCTGGGCTTCCGGGGCTCTATTCCGGTTCCGGCTGCAGCGGCGGCGGGGTGGCCATGGCTGGAGGGGTGGGCAAGGCCCTGGCCCAGATGATCACCGCCAGCCGGCTGGAATTCGACATGGAACCGCACGACCCGGCGCGCTTCGGCACCTTCGATCCGTTCAGCGCCGAATGGGGCAGGCGCTGCGCCAGCGCGCGGTCCCACAAGACTTCCGGCTGAACGAACCGGGACCGTTCAGCGCCGAAAGGAGCAAAGATTTACCATTAAGGATTGAGTCTCGTTACAGTTTGTGTTTGAAATGAGAGACTTTCCCCTGCCCAAGGAGCGGCCATGGCCCCTTCGCATGCAAGACAACGTGGCACTGGATCCTGGGGCCCGGCTGCCGCGCTATGCCTAACTGTTCTGCTCGCCGGCTGCAACAAGGCCAGAACCGGGGCGCCGCAGGCCAGCGACGGTATGGCCAGGATCGACACAATCGTCGTGATCTACGGCGAGAACCGCTCCTTCGACAACCTCTTCGGGACCTTCCCGGGCGCCGACGGCATCAACGGCGCCATGCGGGCCCCCGCCAGCTACCTGCAGCTGGATCTGGACGGCAGAACACCGCTGGCCGCCCTGCCTCCGGTCTGGGGGCACACCACGGACCCGGTCTGGGGCAAGGTGGGCGGCCTGCCGAACCGCCCCTACCTGCTGTCCGCTCCGCCGGTGAACGCACCCAACGACATGGCCAGCCCCGACCTGGTGCACCGGTTCTACCAGGACCAGATGCAGATCAACGGTGGCGCGAACAACCTGTACGCCGCCTACTCCAACGAGGGCGGCCTGGTGATGGGCTACTACGACGGCTCTTCCCTGCCGGTGTTCCAGTTGGCCAGGCAGTTCACCCTGTGCGACAACTTCTTCATGGGCGCCTTCGGCGGGTCCTTCCTGAACCACCATTACCTCGTCGCCGCCGCGGCCCCATCCTATCCCGCCGCCGACCCGAGCCTGATCGCCGCCCTGGACGGCAGCGGCAACCTTGCCCTGGCTGCCAACTCCCCCGCCAGCGTCACCACCGGGAAGGTCATCTTCAAACTGGACGGCGCCGTGACTCCCGACTTCTACGCGGTGAACACGCTGCAGCCCCCCTACCAGCCCAGCGGCGTGCCCGCCGCCGGCCAGGACCGCCGCCTCGCCGGCGGGCCTACCGTACTGCCGCCCATCAAGGACCTCGCCACCATCGGCGATACCCTCAGCGCCAGGGGAATCGACTGGAAGTGGTACGCCGGGCTGTGGAACGCCGCCCTGCAGGACGGTTTGAACGCCACCAGCAGCCACGACCACAAGGTCATCTACAGCGAGGTTCCCGGCCGGCCCGACTTTGAGGCGCACCACCAGCCGTTCAACTACTACGCCCGGTTCGACCCCACCACTGCCGCCGGAGCCGCCGAACGCGCCGCCCACCTCAAGGACTTCGACGCGGACATGCTCCCCGACATCGCCAACGGCACGCTGCCCCCGGTGAGCTTCTACAAGCCCGAGGGCGACCTCAACTACCACCCCGGCTATGCCGACGTCGCCAGTTCCGACGCCGCCCTGGCCGGGCTGGTCGCCAGACTCCAGGCCAGCCCGCAGTGGCCCCACATGGCCATCATCATCACCTACGATGAGAACGGCGGCTTCTGGGATCACGTGGCGCCCCCGAAAGGCGACCGCTGGGGCCCCGGCACCCGGGTGCCGACCATCATCATCTCGCCGTACGCCAGGAAGGGCTTCGTCGACCGCACGCCGTACGACACCACCTCGATCCTGAAATTCATCACCCGCCGCTTCAATCTGACGCCGTTGCCCGGGGTCCGGGCCGGCGCCGGGGACCTCACCAACGCCTTCGACTTCACCAGACCTTGAAACCTCGCCGACATTCCTGCCGGGCAGATTTATTGAATTTCAGACTCATTCTCTTTTGACCGGCTGCTTTCCGCCTGCTATAGTCGGCCTGTTGTCTCCCCAAGTCAGGAGTTTGAAAATGAGCGCCCCAATGGACCCCGAACTTCCCTCGCTCCAGGCAGCCGCGCACTCCCTGAAATCACCCGCGGCCGTTCGCGCCAACCGGGAACTGAAGGACCACGCCACGCAGGTCCCCGGCCAGAACCGGCACTCGGATCGCGTCCTCGCCTTCCTCCGGAAGAATCCCGGCCGGGTGGAGTGGTTCCAGTAAGGCTGGCCGGACCTTGAAGGGACTGTTCACCTCGTGGTGACGGATACCCCCTGGAAGTCGATGGAGGAGAAATCCTCGCGGATATCCTCGCCCAGACCCCGGGCCATGTCGTCCTCTTCGTCGAAATGCCAGAGGAGCCTGATGGCGCAGCCCTTTTCCGCCGCCTGATTCAGCATCTGGAAGATCCGCTGGAAGGCTTTGGCGCTGGCACTGTTGTAGTAGGTGATGTGCATTTCCACCCGGAGCAGGGATAACTGGCCGCTTTCCAGTACCGACCGGATCTTTTCAAGAACCGGTGCATAGAAGGAAAGCACATGCTCGGGGTACGATTCCCCGCGCATGCTCAGGACGCCCAGGCGCAGATCCAGGCGGACTTCGGGGGTGAGGTCGGTGGCGGGAAGATGGTATTCCGTCATGGTTGCTCCTGATAAAGAAGGCATTGAATAATGCATATTTCTCAGTTGCTTCAAGGCGATTTCCTGACCTCCAGCGCCAGGAGGTTCAGCCCCCTCCTGTTCCGGAGTCTCCGGGCGCGCCTGCAACCGGCGGTCAGCTGGAACCGCCGACGGCAGGAGCCACCGGTCAAGGTATCGGTGGCGGGCCTGAGCCGGAGTTCCACCTCCAGGGCCTTCCGGCCCTCGATCTCCTGCGCCAGACGGGCATTGAGGAGACGAAGGTACCGGGCCTGCTCCTCCATCAGCCTGGATTTCTTCTTCAGTTCCACACTAGCCAGGCGCAACTGCTCCTGTTGCAGGTTCCCGGCGCGCATCAGCCGCTTCTGTTCGCGCGCGCTCTGCTGGAAAGCCAGGATCAGCTCCCGGGCCATGGCGCGCAATCCATCAACATCCTCAAAGGGATTGTCGAGGTAATGCGCAGCCTTACGGATAATCCTCGCCTCCTGATCGAAGGGATCCAAATCCTGGTCATAGCCGATCGAGTTTGAAGTGGGCATGCTCAACCTCCGTGAAGAAGTCCGCGCCAAATAGGGATTAACAGGTCATTCACGGTGTGCTCCTGGTCAAATGAGAACTTTCAAGCAAAAAACATGTTTGTGTCGAAAAAACTCCCTATTTTGTATCAATACCTTCTTCATCTATTTGCATCAATTTTTTCAAGGAACCCCAGGGTAAAAATTCAGCCAATCTTTGATGAAACCCTAGAATAAGAATATGATCACGTGCTGATTTCTATCGGCCTTGACCCGGAAATGGTCTGAAGCGAGCATTGGCGTAATCTCCATGAGCGCAGGGGATAAGACAAAGCGCGATCTGCCGAAGCCCAGAATATGGGCCCGGAGGGCCCAGCAGTCGGTAGGCAAAAGATGTTGAGTGGAGGCTTGTGCCACCGACCACCCCTTGCACGGACAATATAAAGTTCTCGAATGACGGCCCTATTCCCTGGTCGATAAATTTCGGGTTTGTTTGGAGGACTCGGGGAAAGTCGTCATGCGACGCGGGCAGGGTATCTGCCTCGCCTTGGCGGCGAAGGCTGGCGAGGTGAGTATGCTGGTGGACCGTCCGGTTGCGCAGAGACCGTTAACCTGCCGGGGGCGCAAGCCTGAGATCAAGGCCGAGGCGCGCGCTTGGCCTCGAAGGCCGAACTGAAGGCCCGAATCTTGCGCCCCCTCCAAGACCTCAACGCCGACCCGGTTGTATTCCGGTCGCGCTACAAGCTCGAACAAGAGACCGTTTCTCAATCGTATCTCTTCTTTTATCAGCTTTTATCCCAATACTGTCGGTACAGCTATTGACAATTTCAGCCAAGTGCCTATTTTCTCAAGAAGAGGCGGCTATGGCTCGTACGGTGGCGAAGCTTTCAGAGGGGTGCCGGATAACCGACTACATCAGCT
>Ga0316232_1001151_pt1 | contig 34132 bp, 26 predicted proteins | sample TBHtaG_FD_206006 | JGI IMG/M metagenome (GOLD analysis project Ga0316232, IMG submission 206006) | Freshwater microbial communities from Trout Bog Lake, Wisconsin, USA - TBH18025_13 | ecosystem: Environmental > Aquatic > Freshwater > Lake > Hypolimnion/Profundal zone | place: USA: Wisconsin... | reverse complement strand
GGCGTGAACCGTCCCGCCGCAATAGGCGTGCCACGGCTCGACGAAGAGGTTCCATTTCAACGGGGCAAACCCCGTGCGGATGGCATCGACCACACCGGGCTTCAGATCACGCAGTAATGTAATCGGGCCTTCGCCAGTGCATGCTGCATCGATCAAAGTTGACATGCTATAGCCGACCACATTGGGATTAGCGCGGAGCGCGTTCATTCCCAGTCGCCGGTGCTCCGAGTTGGCAGCTTGGCAGGCTTTAAAGAAGTCCTCGGGGCGCCCAAAAACCTCGTCCAGGCGCAATTGTCTCCAATCGGCTATAAACATGTCCAACTGCGCACGGAAATAGATGGCATCCATCATGTCGGTGGCGCCCAGCCTCTCGTAATGGCGTGCGAGTGCCACCAGATCAACGGCGCTGGCGACTCCGTATTCGGAGAGAAAGGTGGCCCCTTTATTCCAACTGTCGTCCGTCTCCTGCAGAAAGCCCCTGTCCGCGGGGTCAACCTTCCAGACGCCGTCCCCGCCGCGCAGCCAGGCGATCTCGGTGGTGCCGTGCGGCACAGGCATGTAGTTGTGGACGTCATTCAGCGGGGTGTCCCAAGTGTCAGAACCGGGGCGGCTGAGATTGTTAATGCTCATGTCCTTGTCAAAGCGTCCGCTGTTGAGCAGGCAGAGGCGGCTGTTATCGAGTGCGCGCAACTTCGGAAGGAATGATTCCGCGACGTATCGAAATACAGGCCCTTTGAAACACTCGTTCAGCAAATACCAGAGCACAATACACGGGTGGTTACGGTCGCGACGAATGATGCCCAGGAGCGAACGGTCGAAGCGCTCGGGCATGGCTGGCGAATCGCGCATGAGCCATGAGGCGCAGGACTGCTGCGAAACCATCATCCCCAGCTCGTCGCAGAGATCGAGCTGGGCCCTGGTCCCCGTGAGCATGAAACGGACTAGATTGAAGCCCATCGTCTTGGCGTAGAGAATGTCTTTCCGAAGTAACGTCATATCCTGGCAGGAAATGATCGTAATGGGACTGCATCTGCTGGTGTGCGCGCTGCGCAGGAAGATGCGGCGGCCATTGAGACGGAAATAACCGTCCTCGAAATCAAAATGGCGGAACCCGCAGCGCGTCGAACGCTCGTCGGTTGAGTGCCTCCCCGTTGCCTGGAGCCGCGCCGTCACCCGGTATAAGAACGGGGCGTCCAAGTCCCACAGCCGATGCTGCGGGATGGTCAGGCTCCCGTTGACCAGGCTGCGACCCGCAGGCACGCTGGTCTGCACGGCGGAGCATTCCAAGGTCTCACCACCGGCGGCGGGAGCGGCTTCGAGCCCGAGCCGGACCGACACAGCCACGGAGCCGGCGTTGAAAACCGTCGCCTCGACCTTGATCTCGCCGGTCTTCCAATCCGGCAGCAGATGCAGGTCCTCGATGGATACGGCGGGGACAGTCAACAACTCCACGGAATCGAGAACGCCACCGAAATTCCATAGTGCGCCTGGGGCATGGGGCAGAGATTTGGCGCACCTCGCCGTCTCGGTTAGAACGATCCCGTCGATCCGCTCATGGGTCGGATTCAGGACGCGAATGGCGAGCAGGTTCTCTTCCCCCGGCTTGACCGCGGCGGTCACATCCAGTGAGAACGGCTCCTCGCCGTCCTCGTGGCTGCCGACTAACTCCCCGTTCACCCAGACATCGGCCTTGTAGTCCACCGCCCAAAATCTCAGCAAAGTGCGCCCCTCGGGTTCGGGGTTGATGGGAACTGTGAAGCTCCGCCAATACCATGCCAGCCCGTGGTAGTTGGGAAATGCCTCCTGGATGGTGATCGGGACAGCCACTGTCCTGGCCTCCGGCCTCGGCGCTGCGAACCATTTTTCTTCGCGGCCTTGGTTGTTGGGGTCGGTTGAGATGAGCCAGCCCTCGCCGTCAAGGCTCGTGACTGGGGTGGATTTGGTGGATACGGATGTTTTCATTTATAAACTGCCGGGTGTAGCTCTCCACGTTCGGAAGCCAGATGTCGGCTTTCGCAACCGGAGTCTTCGTTTCACACGAAAAGCTCTAGGCGATTCCTTCAAAATAAAGAAGAACGCGGTGTTTCTGTCCAGCGACAATTATAAATGGTTCGCGGCGACAATTAAAACTGACCCCCGGCGACAATTACCAATCGGGGCCCATTTCCAGGGGAAGGAATCGCTATTGTTCGCGTAGGGAACCCCGGAGGGAGGCGAAGCCGACCGGAGGGTGACCGGAGCGAAAAATAGCGACGGCGGAATGCCCCCGCCGGTTTTATTTTTTGGGTTTGGGTTCCTCCGGCGCCGGGTTCTTTTTCATGCGGAAGCTGCTGCCGTCGAACTCCAGGATGATGGCGTGATGCACGAGTCGGTCGATGGCGGCCATGGTGGTCATCTTGTCTTTGAAGATCTGGTCCCACTGCGAGAAGACCAGGTTGGAGCTGATCATGACGGGGCGGCGTTCGTAGCGTTCGGCCAGGAAGGTGAAGAGCACCTCCATCTCCTCCCGGTTCTGCTGGACGTAGCCGATGTCGTCGAGGATGACGACCTGGTAGCGGTCCAGCTTTTTGAGTTCGGCTTCCAGGCGCAGATCGCGTTTGGCGGCGAGCAACTGCCCGACGAGCTTGAAGGTCGGGCGGAAGAGCACGCGCATGCTGTGGCGCAGGATCAGTTCCCGGCCCAGGGCGGCCAGGAAGTGGGTCTTGCCTCTTCCCGGCAGGCCGAAGGCCAGGATGTTGGTCGAGCGGGACACGAAGCCTCCTTCCAAGAGCGCGGGCAACTGCCGCCGGATTTTGGCTGGAAGCAGGGCCTCGTCGAGGTTGCCCAGCGTTTTGCCCTCCAGCAGGCCGGACTCGGCCAGCAGGCGCCCGATGCGACGCTGTTCGCGGTCGGTCGCCTCGCTCTGGCAAAGATGTTCGAGCACGTGGCGGTGGCTCCATCCTTCCGCTTCGGCCCGCCTCATCGTTGGCTCGTAAATCGAGGCCATGGTGGGCAGGTGGAAGCCGCGCAGCAGCATCTCCACCGTTGTTCCCTCGTGGTCAGACTTCATAGACCGCCTCCAAGAAGCCCATCATAGACATGCAACGACACCGGCATGGCCTTTCGTTCCCGGAACGCCATCGCCTCATCCTCGTAGGTGCGCAGCAGCGCGGTGACCTCTGCCGCGTTCACCGCAGGCTTGGGAGCCAGGAGCAACTGCTCGACAATGTTCTCCACCGCGCCCAGGCCTTCGTCGGCCGCCAGTTGCAGGATCTCCAAATAGCACACGTCGGCCGCGTGGGCGTCGTGGTGACGGCAGAGGTGATCGTAGGCCGCCCGCCAGACCAGGGACGGGAACATCGCCTCACGCCACCGGTATTCGGAAAACGCTCCCGGCTTGCGCACAAGCCATTTGATGACGTGCCGGAAATCGATCACCGCCCCACGGTCGCCTCCCCGCAACGGCAGCTCGGCCAAAACCACCATCCCATCCAGGAGCACGATGTGCGTCTCGTGGATCCGCGCCCGAAGCCGGCTGCCGATCAGCTTGCTCGGCACCGAATACACCCGCTTGCACACCCGGATCGTCGAGTTGTTGTTCACCCGCACCATCGTCTCCGTGTAGTCCGGCAACTCGGGAGCCAGATGCTCGCGCATCGCGGCAACCTCCTGCGCGAACCTCTCGCCTCGCAGCCCATTGGCTCTTTCCAAAACCCCGATCACAAAGCGGTCATACGCCTCGTCGCTCTCGAAATCCCGACTGCCGCGCAGCAGCAGATGCTGCTCCAGCCGCCTTTTGAAATGCCCGTGCATCGCCTCGCAGGTCCCGTTCTCGTTCGGGCTGCTCACGTTGGTCGTGCGCGGGCTCATCCCGAAGTGCTCGCAAACCGAAAGGAACTCCTCGTTGAACCCCCGCCGCTTCCCGTCACCGGATAGCCGGTGCGTCGCCGTCGAGGAATTATCGATGAGCAACTCCTTGGGAACCCGCCCCAGCCGTCCGATGGTGGCTTTGAGCCCGCTTCTCACCGACAGCAGCGACTCGCTGCGGCTCCTCACCGCCCATTGCCAGTTCGAATACGGCAGCACCGCATGGAACATCAGGTGATCGAGCTTCACCCCGCAGATGCTCACCCCGAGATCCCTCATGTCCGTCCAGTCCACGGCCAAAACCGCTCCCGGCCGCGCTTCCTGCGAGAAAAACACTTCCTTCTCGTTCCCGTGCTCCAGCCGCCACTGCCGCACCCTGCGCTGGAAAGTCCTCAAGACCTTCTCCTCTATCCCGCCTGCCGTCCGCTCGCTCAGATGCTCCAAAAGCGCCTTCGCCTGCAACTCCGGAGCCGTCTCCAACATCCCTCGCGCCGCGCTCCAGACGGCTTCCAGCGGATCTTTTCGGGTCCGCCAGTCGTGGGGTTGCTTCTCCTGCTTGCTCGGATCCGCCTGCCGCAGATACTTCCGCGCCGTGTTGCGGGAAACTCCCGCTTTCATTGCACTCATGGTGATACTGACTCTCCGGTTACGCTCGTGAACGAGCTGGTTGATTTGACGACGATTGATCATTCAAGGCCGCCACTTCAGGCTGCCCACCGGCGTGAATGCCACGCCGAAACCACCACCACCCATTTTACCTGCCGCAGGGGTGGTCAGTTTTAATCGTCGTCAGGAGTCAGTTTTAGTTGTCGCTACACAATCGCGGAGAGAACCTTCAATTCCGTCAAAGCGGTGTTCGCGGATCGCGCTCTCATCAGTTTCTTCGGCGGGGCTGTTCGGAAAGCGGGGTAATCTGTGCAAACCTTGTAGGTCACCTCGGCGGGGGCAATGATTCCCCTGTGCGTGAAGTAGGTCGCCAGCGCCGACCATGCGTTCAGGTAGCGCGTGACCGTCTTGGGGTTGAGGTAACGCCCGCTGAGGTAGCCTGGCACCCATCCGTCAAAGCGATTCGAGGCCCCCGCGCTGTCGGATTGGTGCTCCCGCATCGTTTCCTCAGCCGCCTTTTGCTTCGCTTTTCGAATCGCGCCGGGCGAATCGATGCGTATTCCCGAGGATTTCGCGCCCCACGTTCCATCCGGCAACTGGACTCGCAGCCAGTAGAAGGGGCTGTCGGTTCTGGTGTAGTGCGAAGCCATATCAACGTAGCATGGCGTAACAAACCCGATTCCGTCAATGACCGCTTTCCTCTGTAGCTGACCACTTATGACCACCCAAAAACCCCATGATTTGGCTCGGGGGTTCGATTCCCTCCCCAGCCATTCCTTTTTAGTCAACGACTTACGCAAGTCCCCACCAAAAAACCCACCAAAAACGGTGCTTTTCCGGTGAATTTTCGGGAAATTCTCGCCGCAAGCCGACCGGGCTTGTCTGTGCTCTCTGCCTGTCATTGAACCGGGGTTTATCGCGCTCGCTTCCAACTTTTTTCCAAAGAGGAGTCCGACTCTTTGCGGTCGTCACGCTCTCCAAACTCAAAAACTGTCGCGGGTTTCCCGCTCTGGTCATCAAGCGTCATTTCCATCTGCCTCCCGGGTCTGGTCGCCTCCCTTCCGGGCAGGAGGTCAGTTCAGAATTTGGGGCCGGGCAGGCGGACTTCTCCGCCCGGCCATGCAATTTCCGACAGTTCCTTCACCAGTCCGTCAACTTGTTTCCATCCTTCTTTGCCACCGCCGTAGTAGAGGTTTGAAACCTCCACGTATCCACTGGAGCCATATACACGGGGGTCCCCAAACAGCACGGCAAAGACAAAACCATGCCCGGAAAGCCATCCGTGAACGCATTCGAGCATCGTTCGCACGGAGCCTTTCCCTCTGTGGTCGGGATGCACGCAGACATCCCCAATGCCCCCAACGCGATACGATTGGCCATTGACTTCAACGTGCTTCTCGTGCCCCCCTATATGCGCAACTATCGCTCCTCGCCCGTCGCGAATCACCCATCGGTTAGGATACGGCTCCTCGAAATACCGCCGATGTCTGAAGACAGCATCCTCCGGCTTCGTAAAACAGGTTGCCAGCAAGCTGCGGAGATCATGATCCAACGCATCGTCAACACTGCTGTCGGGAAGATATTCGACTTCTGGTTTCATCTTGGTGCTTGAGCGGCTTTGCGCGGATTCTTCCGGAGTCCGGAAGTGGGAGTCAAGGGAAAACCCGGACCGATCCGCCGCCACACCCTCGCATCCGATCCTGTATTCCTGGCATTTGTCCGATAGAAACTGCGCGGAGACTTCGAAGGGCATAAAATTCCGCCGACATTCTGTTGACACCGCCATGATGCTCCCCATAAATTCAACGTAGAACTTTAATTCCTGTCACCACCCGAAATGAGCGTTTTCCCGGACAGCCCCCACGATGAAGTCGAAGGGCGGCATGAAAAAGCGCGGGATGCGGCGATCCCGGCCGGTGCGGCCGGTTACGAAGGGACAGGCAGCCGGGCCATGAACGCGCAAACTGAATGCCCCGATTTTCCATTTTGGAAAACTCTGTGGATTTATTTCGAGCCGTGGCGATGGCATCTTGGCGTCGCGATTTTTCTCAACCTGATTGTCGGGTTCGCGATCACCATCGAGACAGCCATTCCGAAGTATCTTACCGATAACGTCTTGATGGGCCATCAAGAGATGGGGCGCAAGGCTTGGCTGGTCGCGGTGATCCTGCTTGTCTATCTGGGCGACGTGCTGGTGGTCCGCATGGGACTCTACTTCATCGGCAGCCGCATCTTCAACTTGGCAAGCCAGCAGATGTTCAGCCGTCTGCGCTCGCGGTTTTTCAGCCATATCAACTCCCTCTGTTTGCGCTTCCATGCCCGGAAGAACTCCGGCGAACTCTTCAGCTATCTCTTCGGGGCGCCGCTCACGGCCATCGTCAACTATCTTGCTTTTGTCACAAACACGGTGCCGTATTCTCTTTTCACCCTTGTTGGCACGCTGGCGCTGGTGGGGAGCTGGAACCCCTCCATGACAGGCGTTCTCTCGCTCTGTCTGCTCGGCAGTATTATCCTGAGCCTGCGGGCCGGTAAAAAAATCAAAGGCTTCCAGCAGGATTATCAACAGTTTGAGAGCACACTCTCGGGCCAAACTGCGGATCTGCTGCGCGGAACCCGGTTCATTAAAATGATGGGCCTCGAGGAGAAGGTCTCCCAGGAATTTTCGGAAAAAGCCGAACAGCTGGGGCGCCGTGCTTTCTCGCTCTCGATGACCAACAGCATCGAGAGCATCAAGGTCGAAGGGCTGAGCTATGTTTTCTACGCCATCCTGGCCTACATGGGCAGCCTGCTCTATCTGAAAAGCCGCCTCAGCATCGGCGAGCTGCTCGGATTTCTCAGCGCATTCACCCTGTTAAGGGGTCCGCTCGCGAACATCTTCCAGGCTTCGGTGTTGCAAGGCGCAGCCCACGCCGGGCTGAACCGCATCGAAAGCGTTTTTCAAGAGCAATCCACGACCCCCGATCCGCCCGCAGCCGAACGCCCTGTTCTTCCGGCCCAACCCATCGTGACCTTCGAGGACGTCTCTTTCGCCTACGAAGACCGCCCCACGCTCAGCCACGTCAGCTTCACCATCCCCTACGGACAAAAAGTCGCCCTGGTCGGACCTTCTGGTGCAGGAAAGAGCACCGTGAGCGCATTGATGCTGCGCCTTTACGACCCCAACGGCGGCTGCATTCGTATCGGAGGCCAAGACCTTCGCAACTTCGAGCACAATGCCGTCCGGCGGCAGTTTGGCGTCGTGCCCCAGGAACCGTTCCTCTTCAATGCCACCCTGCGGGAAAACATGAGAGCGGCCCGGCCCCGTGCGACGGATGCCGAAATCGAGACGGCCCTTCGCAGCGCGGCAGCCTGGCCATTCATCGAAGAGCTGCCAAAAAGGCTCGATACGATGGTTGGCGAGGGAGGGTTTTCGCTTTCCGGCGGCCAGCGCCAACGCATCGCCATTGCGCGGGCGATCCTGCTCGATCCGCCGATCTTCATCTTCGACGAAGCCACCTCCGCGCTTGACACGGTCTCGGAACGTTTGATCCTGGAAACGATGAAACGTGTTTTTGAAGGCCGCACGGCGATCATCGTCGCGCACCGCCTCTCCACCGTCCTCTTCGCGGATCGCATCCTGGTTTTTGATCAAGGTCGGATTGTCCAAGATGGCGCTTACAGCGACCTGGCCAACGCTCCAGGCCTCTTCGCCCAACTGCTCAAGACCCAGTATGGCACCCACTCCATTCCGAGCGCCTGATCCTGCCCGCCAAACTTTGCTTTTTGAAACTCATGCCAAATACTAAGACTAAAACTCGCAGCAAACTCCATTTCACTGTCCGCGTGGACGGCGACGACCGGGCGGACGGATCGTGCGAGCGTCCCTTCGCGACCCCCACACGGGCGCGCAATGCTATCCGGGCCGCACGGCGCTCGGCAGGGCGGAAGCTGCCTGCTGAGGTTGTCCTCGGCGGCGGCACCTGGGAACTGCCCGAGACCCTGGCCTTCGACTCACGCGACGGCGATGCGGTCTGGCGCGCCGCTTCCGGCGAGCGGGCGGTGCTCAGCGGCGGGCGTCAATTATCAGGCTTTGCCGAATCGGTGGTCGAGGGCCGCACCCGGTGGACGCTCGATCTGCCCGGGGTGGCGAGCGGGGACTGGAACTTTACCCAGTTGTGGATGGACGGATCGCGGCGGCCACGCCCCCGCCTTCCCAAGCAGGGGTTTAACCGTTTCGCCGGCCTCGCCGACCAGACCGATTCAGGTTTCGCTTGGGGGAAGGGCCCTGACCGCGCCGAGTATGCCGAGGGCGATATCCGGCCATTCCGCAACCTCGAGGACGTGCGGCTGATTGCCCAGCAACTCTGGTTCGAGATGCCGATGCGGATCATCGCGGTTGAGGAGAAGTCCCGCATCGTCCGTTTCCATAGTGCCTGCATCGGCAGCCTGCGCGATGAGAGCGGGAAATTCGCCCGCTACTTCCTCGACAACGTCGGCGAGGCGCTGAGCGAGCAGGGCGAGTGGTATCTGGACCGACCGACCGGGCAACTGCGAATCCTCCCCCGCAGCGGTGACGAGCGCGCCTCGGCTCAGGTCGTTGCTCCGCGGCTGACCCGCCTCGTTCACATCGCCGGCAGCGCCAGGAAATCGGTCAGCAATCTGGTCTTTGAAGGGATCGCCTTCCGCCACTGCGACTGGCTGCCGCCCGCTGAATACGTCGGCTCCGGGCAGGCGGGGTTCAACATCCCTGGTGCCATCCTGATTGAAAATGCTGAGAGCTGCGTTTTCTACGGTTGCGAGATCGCCCACGTTGCCCAGTATGGCGTGCAGATCGGCCGCGGCAGCCACGACTGCCGGGTGGTCGCGTGCCATCTTCATGATCTCGGGGCGGGCGGCGTTCGCGTTGACCATGAGTGGCTCAAGGTTCACGAGTCTGGTGTGCGGGACCCATTTGCAGCCAAGGGCGAGACCCGGCCTCGCGCGGCCACGGTGAGCGACAACGAGATCCACGATGGCGGCCATGTCAGCCCGGGTTCGATCGGCGTTTTTGTCGGCAATGCCGGCCACTGCCGCGTCCTCCACAACCATGTCCACAATCTGCGCTACACAGGTATCTCGGTGGGTTGGACCTGGGGCTACGCTCCGAACGCGACCGTGTGCAACCGCATCGACGGAAACCACATTCACCATGTCAATCACGAGCGCTACCTGAGCGATAATGGCGCTATCTACGTCCTCGGCGAGCAGCCCGGATCGACCATTTCCGGCAACCACATCCACGGCATCGGGGCCTACCATTATGGAGGTTGGGGCATTTATCTCGACGAGGGATCCAGCTTCATCCGCGTTTCCGACAACACCGTGCACCACTGCCAGGACGCTGGTTTCGTCACACACTACGGACGTTCCAATCGGATCGAAAACAATCTCTTCGCATGGAACGGCGGCAGCCAGGTCAACCCCGGCCAGAGACCGGATCCGATCCGTTCGGCTTTGATCAGTGGCAACCTGATCGCATGGGAGCATGGCAGCCTTTTCCCTGTCAATGTCATCACCCTGCGCACGGCATCGGTCGGGCGCAACCTGCTGTGGTGCGCCGCCGGTCCGGCCCGCTTCAGTGATGGGCTCGACCTCGCCGCCTTTCAATCCCGGGGCCAAGCTGCCGGCTCGGTCGAGGTCGATCCGCTGCTCATCCCCACCGCCGATGGAGGATGGACGGTCATGGCCGGCTCGCCTGCCCGGAACGCCGGAGTCCGCATCCCGAGAAGCGACCAGGCCGGCCCTCGCTGGCGTGGCGCTCCCGAAGCGACCTTTGCAGCCTGGTGCCAGCGCTTCCCCGATGCTGCCCCGACTCCTGCAATTGCTGTGCGTTTGTCCTTCCCTGAGTCCGGCCTGCTGCGCGTGCGCATCGAGAATCACGGGGCGGTCGCCGCACCCGCAGGCAAGCTCCGCCTCGTGGGATCGCCTGGAGTCACCGTGTCCAAAACCCAAGTAACCTGGCCCTGTCTGGCCGCCGGCGCTCATTCCGAGAGCGAACATTCCTTCACCATTCCAGAGGGCGAGGGCCGGTGGTGGATCGAGACCCGCTCGGCCTCAGCGCAGGTGCCGGCGGTGGCTTTGTGCGGCGCGACCCCGGGCAGCCGCCCGATCGCCCGCGTCACCGACCCGGGGAACGTCGCCGGCATCGCCGACGCCCTCGCGGGTGTTCCTGAGCTGGAGCTGACTGCTGCCGGGCGCGTCCACGCTCGCGCCCGTTGGGCGCTGGCCGGTGACCACCTCCTCGTCCAGGCAGAGATTGATGATCCCCAGCTGCTGCCTCATCCGATCCCGTGGGAAGGGGCCTGCCTCGAAGTCTTTGCCGCCGCAGGTGCGGCAACCGCCGAGTCAGGATTTCTTCGGCATGTCTTTCTGCGACCCGATGCTGCCATCGCAAACTTGGAGATCCTGGTCAAGGATGGCCGCGACATCTTCGCCCTGCCGGGGTCCAGCGGTACCGCCAGCAAGCGGTCGGGGGGATGGACGCTGTGCGCACGCCTGCCCCTGGCGGGATTGCGGGTGGCCCCCCAATGCGCCGGTTTCTTCGGCGAGATGAAGGCCAGCGTCCGCCCGCAGCCCGGAGCGGCCCTGGTTTCAGCCTGGGCCTATGGAGCCACCACCGCCTTCGCCAGCACGGACGGCCTTCCTTGGCTGATGCCTGCGACAGACTGAATGCGATGAAAGAGAGATCGGAATTGCCGGATTTGTTTCGCTGCGACGACGGGACGCGGGTGCGTTCAGCGGCACAGTGGCAACGTCGCAGGCAGGAGATACGCGATCTGATTGTTGAGATCGAATACGGGGGCCTTCCACCGGTGCCGGCAGAGACAAGATGGGTGGAGTTGCACGCGGACACGGTGAAGCATCTGGGGGGTGCGCAGTTCATCTCCGGGCGCGTGACGACAGGCCCGGACCGCCCGTTTGGCTTCCTGCTGCAAGTGATTGTTCCGCCGGGGGAGGGCCCGTTTCCTGTTGTGCTGACTGGAGATGCCTGCTGGCGATACGCCACCGATGAGGTGGTTGCCGACATTCTTCATCGCGGCAGGATCCTCGCCCAGTTCAACCGCGTTGAGATCGTTCCCGACGTGTATCGAAGCGAGCGGGTGTCCGGTCTCTATCAGGTCTATCCCGACGGGAGCTACGGCGCATTGGCGGCATGGGCGTGGGGCTATCACCGTTGCGTCGATGTTCTATGCGGCATGAGCTTCGTGGATGCCTCCCGGATTGCCATTGTCGGACATTCGCGCGGCGGCAAGGCCGTTTTGTTGGCCGGGGCGACCGACGAACGGATCGCCCTTACCGCTGCCAACAATTCCGGTGCGGGCGGGGCCGGTTGCTACAGGGTGCAGGGGCCCCAAGCCGAAACGCTCGCCGATCTGATGCGCGCCGTTCCCTATTGGTTTGGCCCATCGATGCTTGATTATGTCGGAAGGGAGAAAGACCTGCCGTTCGACCAGCACTTCCTGAAATCCCTGGTTGCCCCTCGGGCTTTGTTGACCACGGAAGCGCTCGCCGACCCATGGGCGAACCCCACGGGAACCTTGCAGACCCACCTGGCGGCTCGGGAGGTTTACCGGTTCCTGGATGCGGAGGATCGCATCGGCATATCGTTCCGGGAAGGTGGGCATGACCACGGCCAAGCGGACTGGAGAGCCTTCCTCGATTTCATGGATTGGCAATTGTGCGGGAAAAAGCCATAGGTGTCGCAATCGCGATCTTGCTGTCAACCTGCATCGCTGGCATCTGCCAATCCCCGGAGGGGCCATGGAAGGGCACGCTCAAAACACCGGCGCCCCCCGGGAATCGTGGCAGCGCTGTGAAAATGGAAAAGCTTCCTGTTCCGGCGGTTCTCTCTGCAAAGAATCCGAAAGCCTTGTATGACATCCCGGTGGTGATCGTCCGATTCCTCCCGACAGCGGACGGAGTTCATCTTGACCCCATGAAATGTCCGGACTTTTACGAGCCGGGATTGTATACGCTTGAGGAAAAGCAGCGGCAAATCGATGCGGCGAATTCCCGCATCGTCTATGCGCTCACCGAGGGAAGCCGGTTCCGCGGCTACAAATTTCCCGACAATCCCCCGACGCTGGGCTACCGCGTTGTGGGCGACTTTGTCTGCTACGCGCAGACCCCGGCGAGCAAGACCAACAAGGGATGTCCGCCGAACAACGTCGCCCGCATCGACTATCACGAGATCCTGAAGGCGGTCGATGCCAAACGCCTTGTGGATTCGCAAGGCGTGAAGCAATTCTGGATCTGGATGGGCTACTGCGACCCGGACTTCCCAAGCGTGAAAAACGGCCATTACTCGCCGGAGGACTTTCGGGGGCCGGACGAGTCAAAAATGTCGAGCCCAACCACAGGGGACATCTCAAACAGCCTCCATTACAAGGACGACCTTCCGGTCTTCAACCATACCTACCTTGTCATGAGCTTCAACATCGCCCGCTGCCAAGCAGAGACAATCCACAACTACTGCCACCAGCTCGAGTCGATGTTTGCCTACGCCTGCGAGAAACAGGATGGCAACGACAAATTCTTCTGGGACGATTTCGTCGGGAGAACACCCGGCAATACCACCGGGGACAGCTTTTTGGCCGGCCGGTGCGGATGGACTCACATCGCGCCGAATTCGACCGAAAACTACGACGTCCTGAACAAGGCCCTCGTGGAATCCGACATCGAAGACTGGCGGCCGGACGGCAAGGGAGAAAAAAAAGCGGTGAACGCCGATACCTGGGCCTCCATCCCCTACGCCTGGCCGAACTCAGCCGAACCTTTCCTCCAGAAAGACGAAACCCAATGGTATGTTTACTGGATGCAAGCCATCCCGGGCCATGGGAACAAAATTCCTTTTCGAGGAAGACCCCTGCCGAACTGGTGGCTTCTTGTGGCCGACTGGGACAAGGCCATGCGCGACAAGACAGGCCTCCACAAATGAGACGAGCCCTGAGAACCTGTGAAAGAATTAGGAAAATCCGCGTTGCTGAGGATTTTATCTCATTGACAGCTTCAATAACGCCTGTAAATCCAACGCCGAATCGCGGGCACCATTCCATCCACTGACGACACCCACCCCTGCCGCATCAAAACATTCCATGAGCAATCCATCCACCAAGACCGCTGACGTTCACGATGAAGTGAAAGGCCAGCACGAGAAAGTTCAGATCACCGCGATTTCCTCCGAGACATCGGGATACGAGCGGACGACCCACCCCGATGCCCAGTGGTATAGGCAGGCGGGGTTCGGATTGTTTTTTCACTGGGGGATTTCCAGCGTGGAGGGAAAGAGCGACCTTTCCTGGGGCATGATCAAACGGCCGCCGGGATTTCCGAAGCTTCAGGCTGACAACCACGGCATCTACGCGGTGCAAACGGTGATCCCCCCGACTGCCTATTGGAAGCAGGCCGAGCGGTTTCTTTGCGAGAACTACGATCCGGACAAATGGCTTTCGGCCGCGCGCGAAGCCGGTGCCAAATATGTCGTCCTGACGACCAAGCACCACGACGGGTTCTGTCTTTGGCCGAGCGCATTCGGGGACATGAACACAAAAAAATTCCTTGGGGGCCGCGATTTGGTCGGCGAGTTCGTGGCGGCCTGCCGGAAGAACGGCCTGAAGATCGGGTTTTATTATTCTCCGCCGGACTGGTATTTCCACCGTCACAATATGTCCTTCCGTTACGGCGACGAGAAGCCGGCGCTGGACATGAACCACGAGCCGTATGAGTTGCCGGTTCTGAGTCCGGAAGAGAAGGCGGAGTTTGAAGCGGCCTATCGGGATCACGTGAATGGCCATGTGACAGAGTTGCTCACGCGCTACGGCCAGATCGATATCTTTTGGTTTGACGGGCGGATGCCGGCGGATTCGATGACGGCTGAAGACATCCGCAAAATCCAGCCCGGCATCCTGATCAATCCGCGCGGCTACGGCTTCGGTGACTTCAATACGCCGGAATGCAAGTTTCCGGCGGAACGTTTTGATGCCGGTTGGTGGGAATATTGTCACGTCTTCGCCGACGGGGCGTGGGGGTATCTCAACCACGAGGTTTACAAACCGCTGGGCTGGCTGCTCGGCGAATACTCGAAGACCCGTGCCTGGGAAGGGAATTTTCTTCCTAATGTCGCGCCGGATTCGCACGGAGAAATGCCCGAGAGCTATTACCTGCGCATGAGGCAGCTCAAGGCATGGATGGCGCAAAATTCCGAATCGGTCGTAGGATCCACCGGCGGCCAATGGCCCGAGGCCTCGAACGTGCCGATCACCCACAAAGCGGGGAAGACCTATGCACACGTGGATTGGCTGTTCGACGAGGGGGCCGTGGAAATCCGTGATCTCCCGGAACCCAAGTCTGTACGGCTTCTGCGCACCGGAGAGCCTATTCCCTATGTCTTTTCCGAGGGCCGCCTGACCTTCTCCATTCCACAAGAGTGGCGGAGCAATCTGACGGATGTTGTGGAAATTCAGTGAGCGACAACGCTCGATCCATTACACTCCCCCCACGATGGGATACCAGTCCGGGCGTTTGGGGTCCTGGTGGAACCGGGCATAATAATCGCCGCGCTTTTCGAATTCGCGCTCGTATTTGTCCATTTTTTCGGGATCGAGCTCGACCCCGAGTCCCGGGCCTGTGGGGACTTTGATGCTGCCGTCCTCGTATTGATGCTCCGCAGCACCTTCAGCTTGATCGTTTCGCAAAAAGCATCAAATCGTATTGGACAATTTTTTTATCATACACAATTATCCCATCATCCCATGACATCCGCGCAGACCGTTCCGTCCCTTCGCTGGTCCGGAGCATTTAGCAATATGATTTCACAACACGAAGAAAAGACGAAGGCCGCCTCGGCGTATCAGAACCAAAGGAAATGAAACCGTTAGAACGAATTGAATGTGCCATGTCAGGCGGCCAGCCTGATCGCGTCCCAGCCTTGCCAAAGATTTGGGTCGATTTTAGCGCCCGCTATCTCGGCCTGCAACTGCGGGCGGTCATTGAGGATCCCAAACTCGCCATGAACTGCGTCATTCGGACAGCCCTCGCTCTCGGCATGGATGCATCTCGCACCTTCTGCTTCCCCAGCCGTGTCACCGCGGTTGACGGCAACGAAGTGATTGAAGCCGACTCGCGCGGCCGCCGGGTCGGGCGTATTGACATCACGGGGGGGCTGTCCACTCATTACGATCAACATGACAAGAGGCTGATCGAAGATGTATCCCGGACTGCGTTCATCAATTTTTACAAATCGGAAAGGCCGTGGATAGCCGACATGGACGATGTCCGCCGCTTCGCAGTGCCGCCCAAGTCCTTTTATCATGAGGCCGGGTATGCCGGCCTTCTGCGCTCGGAAATGGAACAGGCAGGCGATGAGATTGCTCTTCTCGGCAATTGCGAGGCGATTAGCCTGGGATTCGCAGCGAGCGTATGCGGAGTTGAAAATGCACTCATGGATCTTATCGGAGAACCCGAATTCATCCATGCCGTCATGGATATCGGCGACAGAATCGCCATCGAACGCGGCAAGTTCCATATCGACCTGGGTTTTAGAATCCTCCGGCTGAACGATTCCGTCGCCAATATGTCCGTGATCTCTCCGGCACACTGGCGGGAATTCATCCAACCCCACTTTCAAACAGTGTGTTCGGAGCTCAAGAACTACTGCCCCGGAATCAAGATCTACTCTCATATCTGCGGAAACACCTTGCCTATTTTGCCGGACCTGGCAGCCACGGGAATTGACTGTTTGGGTCCGATCGACCCCATGGCCGGATACGACTGCCGACGCGCCCGAGAGGCGGTCGGCCCAGACATCTCGCTGCACGGTGGAGTAAACACCCTGTCATTCCTTGGAAAGAGTGAGGAGGATCTTGTTGCCGAAGCCCTGACCTGCATTGAAGGAGCAGGCTGTCGGGGCTTCGTGCTCGGCTCCGGCTGCTCCATCCCACGCGGGGCCAGGCCGGAAAATGTCGCCGCGTTAAGAAAAGCTTCCATCCTCTCCGGTTATCCGGCGGCTTGTTCTTTAGAGTGAATGAGCGAGGAGGCGGAACTATTGCCCGAGATACCCCACAAGAATATTGAGGGAACCCCAGGTGCTGAAAGCGTGATCGGTATCCGGGACGAACACCAATTCCTCACCGGCCAGCAGTTTGGTTTCGATGTCGATGGCGAGCCCCTTCGACTCTTTTCTGACTTCCTTTTGGAAAGCCAAAGACACGCCGGGTTTGCCGTCCCATGCGAGCTTGAGCACATTGAATGACATGGTTTTCTCGTCGCCCGGGACGCTGACCCATGGTCCCGATTTCACCGAGAGGGCGTAGCGCCCGGTCTCCGGCGCGATGAACCGGATGATCCCGATCTCATGCCGCGAGATGCTGAGCCCCGAGCCGTCTTTGTATGGGGCAAAAAGCGCGGTTCCTTCCGGACCCGCAAAACAGTGGCCGCCTTCGAACCAGTCCATCGAGTTGGTCTCCCACTGGGTCTTGTCCGCACCGAAAGACGGGTCGAACTTCCCGCTCAGGGTCTTGGGCATCCAGGAGAGCCGCCAGATCGGTTTGCCGTCCGCAGCGTTGAACACCGGTTCGGCGATCCAGTTTTTGGAGGGAATGGGCAACGGGTAAACCTTTGCTGCTTTCTCGCCCTTCGCAGTCACGAGCTCGCCCTTGAATTCAAGAGGCTTGGCAACGATGGGCGGTTCATAAACCTTCAGGTTCGGCGTGATCGACTTGCCGAGTTCGTGCGTTTTGGGCGCGGCCTTGAATAATTCCGGCAACACCTGGGCGAAGACGTCGTCGAAGAAGCCGTAGCCGTCCTGGGTGGGATGGCAGCCGTCGCCGGAGAAAGCCGACCAGGGGATTTCGCCCGAGTTGATTTTTGCGGCGGCGTTGAAGACGGTTCCGAGACTCGGGATTCCATAGAAGGCGGCGACCCGCTCGTGCGCGCTGGCGGAGGGAGGCAGGTTGCCCGCTTTATAGGAGTCCAGATGCGTTATGGCCATCGTGTAGAAGATCACGAGGTCGGTTTTCGGATTCTTCATCCACGTTTTGTGGACCATCTTTTCCATCGACTCGGTGCGGTCGTTGTCGCCGTCGTTGACGCAGAACTCGATCAGGACGAGATCGGGGTTCTGCGCGAGCACGTCGCGGTCGTAGCGTGCCGCGCCAAAGTCGGACCCCGTGCCGGAGATCCCCTTGTTGACAACGTTGATTTTGGCGTTGGGGTAATGCTCCTTGAGCCAGTTGGTCACGAACGTCACGTAGCCTTTGGGTGTCGCTCCGCCCACGGTGATGGAGCCGCCCAAAAAGACGACGTTGACTTCGCCGCCGGCTTTGAGTTTTTCCGCGACGTTGGGGAGCCCGTCCCGGCTGGTGTATAGGACGGCCGGTTCGAGTTTGACTTCCTTTTTGGGAGCCTGGGCCGGGACTGGAGCCTGGGCCATCACGCGAGGCGAGTGGAGGGTTGCAGCAGCCAGGAAGGCAGCCGCAATTCCGTAGAGGGATCGATGTTTCATAGGGATGATTATTTGGGATGTGCCACCGAGCGATAAAAGTAGCTGATGGTTGATGATCGTTTAATGGATTGAAAGTCTCAATACTAGGCTCATTGTCCGCACTTCGAGTCCGGGGACTCGCGGAATTCGAATTCCGGGGAGGTTGCGTCGAACACGGCGATGAAGCGGCTGTCGCCGTAGACCACCGAGCCCACCGGAGCATGAAATTCGCGCCACAGCACCTTGCGGGTGTCCTCAAACGATTTGCATGAGGAACCGGGAACCAAGTGCGTGTGGTTGTCGATCTCGTCCATCCAGAGCTTCTTGCGGTTGAACGATTGCGCGATGCCGAGAATCCCGCCCGGTTCGTTGGGGCCGTTGCGATAATACGACTTCGGCGCTGCGATGAAGTCGATGTCGGGCGAGCTGAGAACGCGGTCATACCCAAGCCAGCCGGTATATGCGGCGCCCGCCGGAGAGAACGGGTTGTTCATCCGCAAAAGCTTGGTAGCTGATCTTTCTTCCGATGGGCGCGCCTTTCTCAGCTTTGCCGACGGCAGTGGGAAGGAACACCAGCGGCTCTGCCAGCGCATGCACGCCCCCGCGGAAAATCACCTGTACGTCATGGCTGCCGGACTGTGCCGCCCGATGCGCCCTTACCGCCGTTTTGAACGGCCCATCGGTCCGCGCCCGGTTCGGTTCCGGCAGCGTGCCGGACCAGCGATCGTTGCCGTTGAGCGCTACGAAATATTCTTGGGTTGTCTGGCTCATTGCATGTAAGGGGAATTACATACTACGCTCACCAATGAGCCGGTGAACCTTCCTCTGTCATTCTTGAATGAACGGCACAGCAGGAGATGAAAAACAGTGGAACATCAGAATCAAACTGTTCACGATATGGGACATTGTGAACACGATTGATATTGAGCATCTGGTGACGGCATTGAGGCAGCTTTCAACCGGGCACAGCGCGTTTGAAAGCCACAAAGAAAGAATGGATCATGCGGCAATTTCAAACGTCTGCATGGCTCTTGAGAAGTGCCAGAAACCCTTTATGGACATGGGGTTCAAAACTTCTTCTGGGATGATTTACAAATTTCTTGATTCAGCTCGACGAAACATGGATTACGGAGACTGGACCGGCATACAGTTTTCAGAAAAATGCCTTGCTGTCTTTTCGGCGATTCAATGTGAAACAATGGGCGTGATGTGCTTCAAACTCGACGCCGACAACGCCGCATATTTCGACAAACAGGCCCCTTTTGGGAAATTCGTTGCAGCCGCGTTTGCTGAATGCGCCGAGGACATCTCAGAGGCGCATCAATGCGTTGCCTTGGAGCGATACACGGCCAGCATGTTCCATATAGGGCGTGCTATGGAGATTGTTGTCAAGATTGTTGCGAAAAAGATGGGCGTTAAAACCCATCGGGACGAGTGGCAAACCTATCTGAATGCCATGAACGAAAAGATCAGAAAGATGCCTTTCAATACTCCCTCGCAAAAAGCCAAGCGCATTCCCTGGTCGGAGGTGGCGGGACATTTATTCAACTTTAAAGAAGCGTGGAGAAACCCCACCTTTCACGCGAAAAAAACCTACCAGCGAAGCGAGGCAATAGCAGCCTTGAACAATGCAGGGGCGTTTATGGATACCGTTGCCAAAAGAATTTTGAAAGTGAAAGCCTAGCGCAATGAACTCTTTTGCTTCCTCTGTTTCTTGTATTCGTCCTCCCGTCTCAAAATCTCGGCTTTCGGGACGGAGAGGATTTTTTTCATCGCCTCGCGGAATTTCTCGGCTGGCGTCGTCTGGTGTGCGGCTTCGCTCATGCTGGAAGCGTATCAGAGACGGAGGGGATGGGCAAGGATGAAAGGTCTGCCCAAATTATTTGCTTTTTTCCCTTTCGTTAAGCAACTTTTCACCAAGAATCGCCATCGAGTAGAGGACTGTGGATTTATTGCAGATGGGAAGATCACTGGACTCACACCACGCCTTAAAGGGGATGGCTTCGATTTTAATTCTCACGGGGATCTTACCTTCACTTTTGACTTTATTCTCGGCCTTATCGAGACAGGCAAGGTATTCGGAGTAAGTGAGGGAAGCCTGAGATTCATCAAAGGGGAAGATTTCAATAACGGCGTCGAAGTCCGTTTCCGATTCATACCAAGGGATCGCTGTGTGGCGGTTGGTGGGAGTGGTCATATTCTATATTCTCCTCTTATATCCGGGCTTGGGTCCGCGCCCCTGCCGTTTACGCCGGAAGCAACTCCCGGCCCTCTTTCCCGATGAGCTTTTTATACGTCAACCGCTTTCCGATGATCCCGGCAATCGCCGTCAAAAAACGGCCCTTGTCGCCCTCCTTGTCCTTCCTCTCGTTGAACCTGAACGCCTGCTCATCCAGATACCGGAACAAATGAAAAGGCTCCACGCTCACATACGTTCCCTTGATCGTGCGCTTCAACAGGCTCCAGAAGTTCTCCATGCCGTTCGTGTGAACGTGCCCTTTGACGTAGCATTCCGCGTGATTGATGATGTTGTGCGTGTATTCGTCCGCAAGCCCCTCATACGACAAAAGCTGATCCGTGTGGACCTCCGCCCCCTTCAAGACGTATTTTCTCACGTTCCCCTGCAACTCGGGCTTGCGCGTGTTCTCCGCCACCTTCACAATTACGCGAGACGCCTTTTTGCCCGCCGTGCGTTCCAGCAACCCCATGACAGGCGTCATTCCCCAACCGCCTTTCATGGCAGGATTCGCGGTGCGCCGCTTGGCTTTCTGTTTCGCGTTCATCATCCTCGCACGTCCACCGATAAACGTCTCGTCGGCCTCAACCTGCCCGCCAATCTTCACGATAGATCCATCCTGCATGGCAAGCCTGATCCGGTGGAGCATGAACCAGCCCGTTTTCTGCGTCACCCCCAAAGCCCGCGCCAACTCGCACGAGGAAACACCATTCTTTGCGTTCACAATCACCCACACGGCGGGCAACCACTTTTCCAGTCCAAGAGGACTGTCCTCAAAGAGCGTTCCCACCTTCACGCTGAACTGACTCCTGCATCCCCGGCACTTCCAAACCTTGCGCGTTGCCAAAAAAGCAGCGTGCTCCGACCCACACTTGGGGCATCTCACAACCCCATCAGGCCAGCGCAGAGATTTCATAAACTCCATCGCCAGCCCCTCATCGGCAAAATAGGTGATCGCATCTTGCAGCGTCTCGGGGAACTCGCGGCGCTCCTCCATGACGCACGCCGAGCTAACGCCACAATCGCAGGTTGCGCCCGCCAGCGCGAGCGTTCCCAAATTCTTTTCTGTTTTCATGCCTCAAACCTACCACACTTCTTTGGTGTGTCAACTATATAATTACCCATGTAAGGCTCGTTCTCTTAATTTCATGTTTTCCTTTCCTTTTCTGTAACAGCTCAGGTCGGTTGAACCGAGCTGTTACGTTTTTCCCAATTAAGAGTTTTTCAAAAGGCTTTGCTGCATTTCATTTGCCCGGCGGGCGGGCTGATCGTTGCGGATCGTGAAGATCTCTGCGGCGTTTCCGGGCGTTGCAAAATGGCCATCCGGCAAAAACCGCAAACCGTCGCGCATCAAGTCCGCCCCACCATTTATTTTGACGGGCGCATCGGTTCCAAAGCCGCGCCAAACGGTATAACACGCGTTTGGGTCGAGTGATCGCAGGCGCATCGGGGGCGGGGCTCCTGCGTTTCCCAGCCTGTAAACAAACACAAGGCTGTCATCCTTTGCCTGGAGCTGGAGAGCGATCCAACCCTCGTGCCGAGTGAGAGGCTCGGGCGGCGTGAGCAGATGCCCCTCCGCGGAGATAATAAATCGACGCCATGTTTTGTAAAATGCAACCGCCGCGGCGATCCGCCCCCGGTATTCCGGAGACAACCCCGCAAGGTCGCCGCTGAAACCCATGATGCCCGGAATGGCGGCCAGCAGGGAGAAATTCAGATCCACCGTCTCGGCCGGTTCCCAGGTCGGCCCGCAAGGCGTGAGGATGGTTTGCGGCGAATCGGCCAGACTCATCCCATAGCGTGGCACCGCCTGTCCGGCGGGGCGGACGGCCATCCAGCGAGTGATTCGTCCTGGCGGGAGGCGGAGCCATGCGCCCTGTGAAATCCGCAACATGTCCACCGGATTCACCGTGTCGCTGAGAAAATGGCCGTCGAAACGGGCCATGGTGTTCAGATCGCCGCGCAGGGCACCGCTGGAACATCCCTCGAAGAAGGTTTGGGGATAGGCGGCCCGGACCTCATCCAGCAGCCGATACCATTCGGCAGAGTAACCGTGCAACTCGCGCCCGGAAGCGTCGGCATCCAGTGCAAAATTGAAGTCCACCTTCATCCATGCAAGGTCGTAGGTTTCGACAAGGCGCCCGATCTCGCGGCGCAGCCACGCCCGCGCGGCGCGGCGGGTGAGATCAATCCGGGCGGAATCCCCGCAGGGCACAAACCATTCTGGATGCCGCGCACGGATCGGAGCCTCCGCGCCGAGACGTTCGGGCTCCATCCAGAGGCCGAACCCGAGACCGGCCGAGCGGACTTCGCTGGCAAATGCCCTCATCCGTCCGCAGAACGCCGCCCCGGGTTTCTCGCGCCAGTCCCCGGCCTGGGCAAACCAGTTCGGCCCCCCCGGACCATACCAGCCTGCATCGACCACGAACACCTCGCATCCTGCTTCCTTGGCGGCCACCAACTGCGCCCGCAGGCGCGGCACGTCGAGGACATCGAACTCATGGAACCATGTGTTGTAAACCACCGGAGCTTCCGGTTTCGCCTTGGAAAAATGATGCGCGTGCAGATGGCGGTGCAGCGGCGGCGCGCCGCTTTGCACCTCGCCATCCGGCAGTGGCTGGCAAAGAATTTCCGGCAATTCCAGAAACTCGCCGGACTTGAGCGCGAGATGAAGATTTTCGTCGGCCATGCCGAGTTCCACCACCGCGCAGGGTGGTTGCAGATCGCCGCATTGGTGAACCGGGATCACGCGGATCGTCCAGTTCCCGCAGGGGATCACGTGAAAAGCCACGCCTTTTGACGAACCGACGGCACGGAGCGCAAGGTAGGGAGTGGACTGGTCGGTCGTGCGTCCCGGCGCATGGCGGAGGGTGACCCCGGTGCGCAGCGGCTCCCATGCGCCCTGGTTTTCATGGCACCATCGGCTGGCCTGGGAATAGCATTCGTAGTCACCCGGCGGGAAAGCCATGCGGGCGAGGCAGCGCGTGATGACAACCGCGCCGCGATTTTTATTGGCCAGAGCGTCTCGCCGGCTGACCACGCCCGTCGCGGGATCGATCCGCCAGGCCGTGCGCAGTTCGAGGCCGGAACCTTCGATTCGATTGAGCGCTTCGGCCCCCCGCTTTGTCCGGCGAAAGCTGACGCATTTCAGATCATCCCCCTCGAACCGGCGCGCGCCGGAGCCGACCACGGCAAGTCCCAGCGCGCGGGACGACAGAACGTGTGCATCAGCCATCGTCATCCCGCAAAGATGAGTGAGCCTCAAACGGTCTTTAAGGCGAAAAAACCGGATCGTTTCAACGGATGAATAGGGGGCGTCCATGTTGTCGTTTGTTTGCGTAATCAATTTCTGATTTCTTGATCATCTATCCCAACCCCAATCCATTCGCCGGGCAAGCGGTTATTTTCAACGACATGGGTTCTTTCATGCTTCAGGGGTTTGATGAATGAGTCGGCCTCCAACCCGAATCTCGACCGGGACAAGGTATTGGCGGATGGTTTCCAAACAGACGTTCATGCCCAAGCCGGGCCGGTCGGGGATTTGGATTTCGCCGTTAGTATCGGGCGCGATTTTTTCGGTGATCAGGGCCTGGGCCAGCGCGCCGCATTCGTGCAAAACGGGCAGCCGCCTGGCGGCCTCCTCCACGTCCTCGCCCCAGATCGTTCCGGCATCGACCAGCAACGCCACATCCGGCCCCAGCCCTTCGCGCGCGGCCCGGACCTGCGCCTCGTCATCCGCAAGATTCAACCCGAAAGGCCCCCAGCCAAACTTGGCGGCGCGGAACCCGCTTTCACGAACGCGCAGTGCCTTGGCCAGCGTTTCTCCCGGCGCATCCCCGAAGAGCTGCGACGCGTAGGCGGTTTTTGAAAACGCGCGCTCCCAGCCCAGGAGTTTCCAAGCGGGCTCGCCCCGATGTTTGCCGAGCAAATCCCACAATGCCATATCGATCCCGGACAGCGCGGGATCGGCCTGCAGCAGGTCGAAGCTGTTCCGGCGGACATCGCGCGTCAGCGCCCGGATGTCGGTCGGCGTTTCGATTGCGCGGCCCGCTCGCCGTGGATCGAGGTGACGTGGATCACGCGCCCACCGCAAGTCATCAGTGGCACGGCGACGCGCGTCATGCGCACAGCGCCATTTACCATCGTGTCGAGCGGCCTGCGCCACTGGTCGATTGCCGAGCTGACCGCCGGCGCGGGCTGGAAGGCTCCGGTGACGATGGCTTTTTTACGGGGTTCATCAGGCGGAATATTTTCTGACATGGATCGTGACAGTTGTCTCCAAAGACTGGCCGGGTTCAAGGGCGGAACACTGGCTTTGGCGTGCGGCCTCGTTGACGGAAATCGGCATGGCAGTGCAGGGTTCGAGGATCGCGGTGAAATGGCCGTCAAATCCTCCATACGAAGCAAACAGCCACGCGTATGGGAAAACCGCCGTGTCGAACTCGTAGGAAAACTCAAAACCCTCATCCGGCCTCCGCCAGGCCATCCGGCCGGATTCGAGACCGGACAGATAGAAGAAGTCGCAGGAGTTTTCCGGTTCGGGAATGATGTTGGCGGCGCGCCCCTCGACGTTTGGCCAGTCAAACGGTTCGAGCCTGGAGAACCGCGACCAGGCCGGATCCACGACCAGACCTTTCCGAGCCGGGCAATCAATCACGTCGCCCGGATTCACCGCCAGCGCCGCGTGCAGCTTCCACAGGAAATTTTTACGCCGCCCGGTGGGATTCGTGATCCGGTAGCGGATGTCCATGTGCGGCGAACCCGCGCGTAAGGCCAGTTCCTTTTCGTAAATCAAGCCGGTGTGCGGCAGGGTGCCTAACAGATTAAGCTTGTCCCCAACGCGTTTGCAGTCGAGCGGCGTCGTCCACAACTCGCCGTGATCCGGGCAGTCCACGCCATCGATCTGTTCGGGGATGTCGTTCGGGAGGAGCTCGTCGATCCCCCCGAAAAAATTCGGGTCGTATTCCGTGCCCGGCGGCATGGCCCGCAACGGGAGCGCAGGATTCCGCCACAGAAACTCGTGTCCGGTCGATTTCTCGATCAGGCTCACGATGCGCCCGCCAACGGACGGCGAGATGTCCGCCAGCAGATGCGCGGATTCGATCCGCACGAGGCGGGTGCCGTCGAGGTCGAGTTCGCTATATTCCGTGTTCATTTCAGCGGGGGCGAATGGACGACGATCTCCTTAAGGGGGAGGGGGCCGTCCCCATTTGATATGATTTCAAGGACATGGGGTGCATTGCTCAGCCCCAGGGCGACCGTATGGCTCTCGATTTCGCCGGCTGGCAAATCGCAGTGCGGAGCGTAGGTGTCGGACCCCGTCAGATAGACCTTCCAGCCGATGGTGAACTCCTTCGGCATAGATCCCATCGTGGCCTTTGCGAACCCCGCAATCTCGAAAAAATTGAAGCCGCCGCAAGCGGATACCTTTCCGGATTTCGAGATGATGTTACTGGAGACTTTCGCACTCCCGTTTCCGTCTGAGCCGGTCTTTGAACCGACAAACTCATAATCGAAGGTTTTCAGGTCGTCGCTAAGATTGCTGATTTTCAAAATCCAGTTCTCGGCAACCGGATCGGCTCCGAGCTTGACGTAGCGGAACCCCGGACGGGAGTCGGGAGCAAAATCGCAACGCGCCCTTGTGGAGGCGTAACATTCGGGAAACTGTGATGGCGACTTGCCGTCGATCAGAACTTTGGCGGTTCCCAGTTTCTCCTTATACGTGACCGCCGGGACGACAATGTCAACACGGTTTCCGGTGAAAGCCATCTTCAGTGAGTCCGTAGCTTTGCTGGCCTCTATGCCGCCTTCGAGCAATCGCCAGTTGCCGGTCAGCGAAATTTCGCCGTCCTTGTCAACCAGCGGTTTGGCGGCTTCGTAGGTCCTGACCGTGGATGTCCAGAACGAAGGTGCGTTTGGGGTCAAGCGGAAGTGCCGGAGCACCAGATGCCCCAACAGCGAACCGCCCAGGTAGTTGGGATGGATTCCGTCGGCGAGCAGATCCCTTCGGCTGAGAGCGTGCGTCTGTAGAAATTTCTTCCAGAGCTCACGGACTTCAACGATTTCGATGCCGTATTTGGCAGCCATCATCCTGCGATAGGCCGCGCTATCCTCCCTTTCCGCATCGAGAGCCGGAGCGAGATCTAAATGTTCAGTCCAGGTGATTATCTCGGCGGTGGTGCGGCGCCTGATGTTGCTGAAGATGCGTTCGAGCGAACCGTCGTATTCGCCTTTGTAGACTTGGAAGATGATCAGATCGGGATAGGACGGATAGAGGTCGTTGATCGCGGAGAAGGCCAACGCCGGCGCGATATGGCCGCCTATGGAGAGGTTTTCGATCTCTATCTTCGCATAGGGATAGCGTTTGGCAAGCTCGGTGCGGATTATGCGCGCCCACTGATCCTGCGCCGTGATGGACTGTCCGTAGAGAAGAATTTTTATGGGATTCCTTCTTTTGGGGCCGCTCGATTCAAGCAGGGACATCGTCCGGGGAATTTTGGCTCCAAAAAATGTCTCGTCTTCTGCGGGAATCGCAGGGATGTGATCCGGACGTATCTCGGGAACATTTCGGCGGGTCTCAATTTGAACCTTGAGTCCCGGCAGAGGCTTGCGGTCTTCGCCAAGAACTTTGAAAATCAGTCCGGCGCTGCCCCCGTAGTTGTCAATGCGTATGAGCAAATCGTTGCGTCCGGCCTTGAGTTCGAGCGGAATCTGATCGGAGTCCTCCACTGCTCCCCTTTGGTAGACTTTACTGGACAGGAGTTTACCGTTCAGGTAGATCTTGTAGGCGTCGTCGCTGCCAAACGAGAGGACGGCCTTGCTTGCGGCGGGACTGACAAGTTGGCAGAAGGCATAGTTCGTACTATATTCAAAATAGCCACCAGCCTTCGCCGGGGAGCTTTGAAACTCATATATCCCATATTCGAGGCGGACGGGCAGCCAGCGTTCTGTGTTGCCGCCTGCGACAAGTTTGTCTCCACCGACAGGAGCCAATTTCCCTTCGGGCTGATCCGGCGCGGTGAGATCGGCATCCAACTGTTTTAGGAGATCTCCATTTTTATCCAGACCGGGAATTCTCTCGACTGCCAGAAACAGTTTGACCAGGCCGTTGTCAGACAACGGTTCCTCAATCGCGGTGCTGAGCTCGTCCGCTGAAACTTGCGGATCTTGCCCCATCACTGGAAATCCTCCAATGATTAATAATCCCACCAGTGCCAGATTTGTAGTAATATTCATGGATAAACCTTTTTTCATATAATAATCATGCTGGGTTCATGGGAGCCCTTGTTTGTGATTCGGTTAGTATGACGTGATGCCTATTTGAGGGGAGGGGAGTATGAGCGAATCAGCTTCAACGGAACAGGGCCGTCGCCGTTGAGTTCCAATTCCAAGGTGTGACTCCCATTGGGCAGCCCCTGCGCCAACACGGAAGAGTTTTCCATCGACGGGTCGGAGGTTGGCTCCGGCCGCCAGACGTCCTGGCAGAGTGCGTTCACTTCCCATTTCGCCTCGAAGCCGATCATGGCGTCGGTCCTGGGACGCTTTCCGTAGAATGGCGCAAGGTCGCCCGGAAGAAGGCGGATACGGCCTGAGGTGGATACGAAAGGTTTCTCGCTGTCGCCTTTGCCGTCCGGTCCGGTCACACTACCGATCAATTCGTAGGAGAAGTGGTCGGCGGTTTCGCCGGCATCAGTGACGCGGAAAACCCAACTTTCGGGGATGGCGTTCGACCCCAAGGTGATCCGCTTGATCGCCGGTCGCGACTTGACGAAATCCAGCGAGGGGCGGGTGGCGACATGGACTCCCGGGAAACTCGACGGCGCCTTGCCGTCGATCAGCACTTTCGCCGTGCCCAGTTTGCCCGCTGCGTCCGGCGGCAGAACCACGTCGATGCGGTTGCCATGAAACTCCAGCCTCAGGCGGTCGCCCGCCGCGGAACCCACCACGCCAGATCCCTGTCTGGCGCATTTCTGCCATACGATCTCGCCCGACTTCATCGCTTCCTTGGCCTCCGCGGCTGTCGCTCCGGCCACGCCGCCGCTGACGCTCCACGAGGTGCCGGCAAACTCGATCTCGTCTTGGGATTCCTCAAAAAAGCACCGCGCCTCGTAATCGTGAATCTGATGGAACCAGCCGCCCCTGTCCAAGGTGTTGAACTTGAAGTGCCGCAGCAAAAGGGTCGCCAGCAACAGATCACCCCGGGCGTTGCGGTGGATGGCGTCTGCGAGCAGATCGGAGCGCTTCAGGCGGTGCGTCTCCAGGAAACGCCCCCACTCCTCGCGGATGTCGGCGAATTCGCAGTCATACTTTTGCGCCAGAAGTTTGTAGTAGTCCGACTCTTCGGATTTCCCGTCTTGATCCGGGCTGTCGCACAGGTGGTGCGGAAAGGTCAGGATCTCGGCGGTGGTATACTTTCTGATGTTGTAGAAGATGCGCTCCATTTCGCCGGTGCCCATGCCGCCGTAGACGTTGAAGACCACCAGGTCGGGATAGTAGGGGTAGAGATCCTGGGCGGCGCAGCGCGCCAGCACCGGAGCCTCGTGCCCGCCGATGGCGCGGTTCTCCACCTCGATAACGGCGTTGGGGTAGCGTTCCCGCAACGTCCTGACAATGATGTGAACCCAGTCGCCGGCCACAGTCGATTGCCCATAGAACAGTATTTTGACCTTGTTGCGTTTCGACGGCACGCTGGACTCCAACAATGTCATGGTCCGCTGTAGCCTGGCACCGAAAAACTCGGAGTGGGGTTCCTCCGGCGGTGTGGGCGTGCGCACGTAGGAATAATGGTAGTCGAAGCTGTCGGTGTAGTTCCAGACCGTTGCAGCGGGAAGGCGTTCGACAGAAACCTGGAGCCCGTTGGCGGGTCGGCCGTCTGCGTCGAGCAATTGGCAATAGACGCCGGTGTCGAAGCGGTAGTTGTCGATGCGGATCAACAGGCGATTCGCCCCTTTCTCCACGTCCAGCTCGACAGTATCCGTCTCCCAGTTGGGGCCGACGCCACGCTCGCGAAGGCCGGAGCCGGCCGGCTTGCCATTGAGGTAGACTTTGAACGAATCGTCCGAACCGATCCGCAAGGTCAGCTTGCGGGCGGAGGGAGACGCCAGCGAACAGTAGAGATAGCCCGCCGAATCGTCCAACGCCTTGCCGCCGGTAGCCACGTCGCCGACCATGCCGAAAAAGCCGTCCACCAAACTCACCACGCCCCATTTGAATTCGCGGTGGTTGAACTTGAACGTCTGCCCGGCGGTCGGAGCGAGCGACGCCTCGTCAGGCAGCAGATCGGCCTTCAGGGTTCCCGCCCTGTCATCCATGCCATTGGGAAGTGGGATCTTGTCCACGAAAACCCAAAGGGGAATCTCCCCCTTGTCCGTGAGCAGGCGGTTGACGGTCTCCGGGACGGAAGCGGCGGCAGGCGAGTTACACATGAGAATATTTCCTATCAGTTTTGTTGCGATTGACGCGGATTTAATTCTCGACCTTGGCTTCCCCCAGCGCTGAGCCGGAGTAGGGAATTTCCACATTCTCGAAAAGGTTGCGGCGCGCCAGCACCCCGGTGGGGCGCAGGAACGGCAGGGCCGGGTGTTCGGCGGAGGGTTCCGGGCAAAAGTCGTAGACCTGTCCCAAGTCGTTCGGCCTGTCATTTTGGACCTCCATGTCGATACGGACACCTTGTCGGCTATGGGCGATCTGGCAATGTTCGATCACGGCATCGGCAACACAGCCTCTGATCCGGATGGAGCTATTGTTGCGGATAATATGCCGCCGGACGATCTGGAAACGGCTGGGGGGAATGTTGATGTCGCGGAGCTTGTCCTCACCCAAAGCCGCTGCGACCCATTCCGGAGACTGGTATCCGTGGAGAACATCATCTTTACGATGGATCCAACGGCGGGCGGGACCGTGGATCAGCAAGCTGGTCTCACCGCCAAGCCAGCGGTCGACCTCGGTCTGTCCGCCGCCCCAGGCGTTGCCGAAAACAATCTCGTTGTCGAGGAACTGGTTGCGCCAGCTCACCTCCATCCGGGTAATCTTTTCCGTCTCATTGATGTCAGCGGAGCCGGATGCGCTGATGGAATTGATGTTGCTGGCGCGGATTCCTTTGTTGCCGACCACGAGGCACTCGCAGTTCGCCGGGTAGAGCTGGACCAGGGTACCGACATCTTCCCCGGTATTGCCGAGAATGATGTGCCGCCCATTGAAGCCGCCGATCCAGACGAGGGAACTTCCGTCCGGTTCGACATCCCAGGGGCGATCAATAACAATATGCCCATCTGCATCGTAGCTGCTCAGGAATCGGTATTGCCCGGCGCCGCGGCCGTCGATGGTGTAAACCGCCGTTCCGTGCATGTCGCGCATAGCGCCCTGCCCCTCGAGACGCTGGGACCTGTCGGCCAGGGTGAAGCGGTCGCCTTCGACACTCTCGACGCGGCCGAAATACCCGCCGCCATGGCCGTCGAATGTCAGGCACTCATGGTCGCCCGTGTAGAGGTGGCGGGTGCGGTTGTTGGCATAGTAGATGTGCCGGGAAATGAGCCCTCCTAAGTGCAGGGCGATGTTGCCGCCGCCGGACAGGCACGAGCCCTCGAACACGTTGCTCTCGTAGATCATCTCGGAACAGAAATTCAGCGCCTGTGTTCCGGAACCACGCAGGGTGTTTCCGGAAATGACGTTCCCGCGGCCGGAACGAATGTCCAACACGTTACTGGAAACGAGAATGTCGCAGTTGAGAACCCGGTTGTTGCCGCCCCATAGCGAGATGGCCGCCCCGCCCCCGGTGTCCGGCGACCGATTGCCGTGGTGCGTGCTTCCAAAGCCACAGGTCATGTAATAGGCGTTGGCGCGAATGATCAGGTTTTTCAACACCACATCGCTGTCGCCCGAGATGGTCACCTGCCGCGGCCCTTGGGAGTATATCGCCAGATCCTCGACCGAGCAGCCCCGCCGACACTCGATCAGCATCGGCAACGGCTTCTCGCGAGTGGGCCACCACAGCGAGGTGAGGCTGGCACCGTCGCCGCGCAGCGACACATTCTCCGGCAGCACCAGCGGCGAGTCCATGAAGGTTCCCGAACGCAGGATGCCGTCCACCCGGTAACGTCCCCGAGGCAGATAAACGATGCCACCGTTTTTCATCCCATGGGCTCGCTCGAGGGTCTGTACAATGGCCAGCGTGCAGTCCTTCATGCCCGTGGGATCGGCGCCGTTGTCGAGGACGTTGAAGACCGGGCGCATGTCCGGCACGGGGGCCTTCACAGTGAGGGAACCGGCGGGCCGCCAGCCCGCCGCACCGCCCTGGCCGTTGCTGACTTCGATCTGGTAGTCGCCGGCCGGTTGGTCGGCAGGCACTTTGGCCCGCAACGCGAAACAGCCACGTTCCTCCAGTTCCAGCTCGGGACCGTTCGCCAGCCGCACCATGACACCGCCATCAATGTCTAGGCACTTGCCGAAAATCCGCAGCCAACTGCCGGATAATGCGGCGTCCACCCCGCCCTCGCCCTGCTTCCACCAGACATCGGGCTCATTGAGAAACACGGTCTTGGAGACATTCTCCCCATTGCGCACCCGGCACGCATAGACGCCTTTCGGCCAAGTCGCGGGAACGACCGCCTTCAGCGAAATCTCCGACCACTGCTCGGGGGCAACCGCCGTCCACTTGGCCTTCGAATTGTCGCCGACCAAGGTAAGTTCCACAACACTATCTGCACTGAAATCCGCGCCCGAAAGGACCACGGTTTCATCCGGCATCACCGGATCGGAATGCCAGAATACGATGGGTTGGCTGATACTGAGCTTTATATTTTTCATATGGCAAATGAGCGAGAAGGCCGGACTATTTTGCTACGAGTTCGAAATCAACTGTTTTCCAACAAAATATGAAAAACCGTCCAATTCAAACATGAGCGAGTTCGATCCTGGAAGTTGCGCGGCACTTCCCTTGTCTTCCAGCTTAGCAGGAATTACGCCAGACAGCCCAAACGTGATTCCTGGGAGCAAAGAAACATAAGCCGACTGATTGCTGGCCGGCAGTTCGACTTGCACGGAGGTTTTACGATTGGAAAGGTTGATGACGGACACGATCTCGTCATGATCTGTCCGCCTCACAAAAGAAATGACCGAGTCAGGATCGCTATTTTTCAGCCACAGAAGCTCACCTTCCCGCAGGGTCGCCTCCGAACGACGAAGATTGCACAAACATTTATAGAAATCACGCTTGACGCGAGTTTGAGGCAAACACAGCGCGTCCCAGCGAATTGGCCAATGAGCAAACAGGTTCAATGGTGTCGCGTCATCGATTTCCTGCCCGTTGTAAATAAAAGGCACGCCATCCAGTGTGAAAGATAGAACAGCCAATGCAGATGCCCCTGCTTCGCCGTAAACCAAAGCAGCCCGGTGTTGGTCATGATTATCAGACAAGGCCAGAAAACGCGCGCCGACGGGAAACCCGTTGTGTCGCCGTTCCCATTCGATCTGCAAACAGCTGGCAGGTATTCCTTGTACAACAACCTGTTCATAAAGACGGAAATAGCCAATTGCATACTGGACATCAAACGCCTTCACCTGATTGGAGGCCCTGTGTCCCTCAGCTAAAAGAACAATGTCGGGGCGCAGCTTGTCGAGACGATTTCGCGCTTCTTCCCAAAAATGTAGCGGCACCTCATCTGAAGTATCACAACGAAACCCGTCCACGCCAAAGTCCCTCACCCAGTGGAGCATGTTGTCCCAAAAATATTCACAAAGCCGAGTGCAATCAAAGTTCAAGCGGAGGAACTTATAAGGGGTCAGCACAATTTCTCCGTCCGCATCGCGCTTGTAAAACTCAGGATCCTTCGTCAGGACACAGGTCGGGCCGGTCTGCGAGTATACCAAGTCCATTAGCACTCGCAGGCCGAGGTGGTGTGCAGTGGCGATGAACTCCTGAAGATCCCCTTCGGTGCCGTATTCTGGATCAATTTGATTGTAATCTTTGATGCGATAGGGATTTCGAGCCTCGTTCGTGCCGAAAGCCTTCTGGCGATAACTCCAATATTCCTGGCGCGGATCATCATCCTGCAGGGAAATGGGAGAAAGATAGATGATCGTCGCCCCTAACTCAGCAATATCAGGCAACCGCTTTATTGCCGCCTTCAGGGTGCCCTCGACAGTAAAGGATCGCAGCCAAATCTGGTAGATAATGCCATGGGCTAGCCATTCCGGCGCTATTCTTGCATTGCATTGAACATCTTCGTCAGGTATGCCGATGCAAAGCAGGCACCCTCCCGACCCTCTGGTATGTTTAACCGTCAGCATATGAGTGCCGGGCTTTAGCAATACTTGCCACTTGTGATTGTTGGGCGAACAAGCATCGATTCCATTTCCATCTATCAAAGTATCGCATACCTGGCGCCCATCGATCCAGGCCGTAAACCAATAATCAGCGCCAATCCCAAAAACTGCCTCCAGCTCGGCTTGTTCCTCGCCAGTTTGTTCCGACGAATCCTGTTTTTCAGGCAATACTGTAAATGGAATATAGACTATGGCGGTGTCCCCGTTTTCCTCCTTCTTGTCCAACCAAGGTTGCATGTCTACTTTTTTGCTGCCGACAATCTGAATTGGATTTGCGGCTTTCCCGTTAAGCACCAATTGATCCGGCACTTTCAACAAATCTTCTGATGAGGGATTCCCATTCTCCGCGTCAAAAGGCGCAAAAACGGTCCAGGTTTTCGCGAACTCTATTCGTGCTTTGCGGGATTTGGTTCGGTCGGTTTCACCCTGTTTTTCTGATTGTTGCTTCATATTGTTGTGGAGTAACAGGAAATCATCATTTGTCACTATTCAGGTCTTTTGTTCGATTGCACCGATGCCGGAAACCACCACGTAATGAGTGTCGTCTACGGTGTGCGTTGCCACGAATCGCAGGTAGCGCGCCTTCATGGGTGTCTCCAGATTGACAATTTGCATGCGCGGGT
>Ga0316232_1001149_pt1 | contig 34150 bp, 27 predicted proteins | sample TBHtaG_FD_206006 | JGI IMG/M metagenome (GOLD analysis project Ga0316232, IMG submission 206006) | Freshwater microbial communities from Trout Bog Lake, Wisconsin, USA - TBH18025_13 | ecosystem: Environmental > Aquatic > Freshwater > Lake > Hypolimnion/Profundal zone | place: USA: Wisconsin... | reverse complement strand
GCGACCCGCCGGGCGGCGCAACCAGCCACACATGCGGGCAGTGCGCTTCGCCGCGCCACTTGAAGCCTTCCAGGTGCTCCTGGCAAAGCCGATGGCGCGCGGCCAGTTCGCGCCGCTGCGCCAGCAGGCGGCGCCAGGCGGTGCCGTCGTTCAACCAGCGGGTCGCCAAAGCCATGGTCAGGGCGGAGACGTACCAGGTGGTGTGGTGTTCGGCTTCGCGCATGCGCTCGCGCAGCCGCCCCGGCAGCATCAGGTAGCCGATCCGCAACCCGGGAGCCACGGTCTTGGACAGTCCGGTGAGGTAGAGCACCCGCTCCGGCGCCAGGCTCACCAGGGGCGGGAGGCTGTTTTCCGGGAGCAGGCCGTAGACGTCCTCTTCCACCAGCGTCGCGTCCCACTTCCGGGCGATCTCGATGATCCGCTGGCGCCGCGCCAGGCCCATGGTGGCGGTGGTGGGATTGTGCAGGGTGGGCGAGACCACGGCCAGCCGCAGCCCGCTCCGGAAGGCCGCTTCCAGCGCTTCCGGCAGCAGCCCCTGCTCGTCCATGGCCAGCGGGTGCAGCCGGCGCTGCCAATGCCGGGCCGCCGCCTTCAGGCCCGGATAGACCAGCGCTTCGCAGGCCAGTTCCTCCTGTTCCCTGAAGAAGCTGATGGCCGTGTCCATGGCGTGCTGGGCCCCGGCGCAGACCACGATGCCTTCGGGATCGGCGTCGATCCCGCGCCGCTTCAGCCAGCCCAGGGCGGCCTGGCGATGCACCAGGACCTCGTCGGGGCTGGGGTAATGCAGATACCGGGCCGCCTGGGTGGGATCCATCCGGCCCATGGCCTTGGCCAGATCATGGTCGCGCAGGGCCACCGGCGGCATGTTGAGCGAAAGATCGATCACGCCGCCCTCCGGCCGGTGCTGCAGGGCGAACAGGGCGGCTTCGGAAGCCACGCCCAGCACGAAGGTGCCGCGGCCCACTTCGCCGCCGACCAGGCGCCGGCGGGCGGCCTCCCGGTAGGCGCGGGTGACGGTGCTGACATTGACGCCGATCAGGTCGGCCAGCAAGCGGTGGGTGGGCAGGGCGTCGCCGGGGCGCAATTGGCCCGCCCGGACGTCGTTGCCGATGGCATCAGCGATGGCCAGGTAGGTTGGCTGGCTTGAATTGGAGAGATCAGGCATCCAGGTTGTCATGCACACAATCCCCGCATTCTTACGAACAAAATAGCACATCGGATCCCCAAGGCGACCCAAATCGAACTTCAGGGTGCCATCGAGACCGAGGACGTGCTGTAGCGAGGGCCCCGTCCTATTTGCTGCCGCGCCGGGTGGTCACGTCGAAGATCACCGCACCGGCCAGGACGGCGCCGCGGACGATGTACTGGGAAGAGATATCGATTCCCATCAGGTTCATTCCGCTGGTCATGGACATGTAGACCAGGGCGCCGACCAGGGAGCCGGTGATCTTGCCCACGCCGCCGGCGGCGGAAACGCCGCCGATGTAGGCGGAGGCGATGGCGTCCATCTCGAACAGGGTGCCGCCGGTGGTGGTGGCGGACTGCAGCCGCGAAGCGAACAGGATGCCTGAAATGGCAGTCAGGAAACCCATCGAGCCGAATACGATGTAGGTGATTTTCTTGACGCTGATGCCGCTCAATTCGGCAGCTTCCGGATTGCCGCCGACCGCGTAGATGTGACGGCCAAGCACGGTCTGGGTCGACACGAAATCGTAGATGAACACCACCGCAAGCACGATGACGAGGGTCCAGGAAATGCCGCTGTAGCCCGCCAGGACCCAGGTGATGCATCCCAGGATGATCGCGATGACCAGTTGCTTCAGGACGAACATGTCCATGGGCATGACTTCAAAGTTATAGGCGACCTTGCTTTTGCGGCTTTTGAAGGCGCTGAAGTTGGACCAGACGATCGTGATTGCCCCGAGCAGCAGGGTCAGCTTGTGCACCCCCTCCAGCACCGGGATCCGGCCCAGAATATCCGGCACATAGCCATTGCCGATGGTATTGAAGATTTCATTGGGAATGATGATCGTCCCGGTCTCGCGGGTGACCATGAGCAGGGCGCCGCGATAGATCAGCCAGCCCGCCAGGGTGGCGACAAACGACGGAATGCCCACCGTCGCCACCAGCAAGGCCGTGAGCAGGCCGGCGAGAACGCCCAGGACCAGGACCAGCGCAAGTGAAGAATAGACCGACCAGCCCCAGGAGACCATGGAGATGGCCGCGATCGCGCCCAGGAAACCCGCCAGAAAGCCCACCGAAAGATCGATATGGCGGATGATGATCACCAGGGTCATGCCCACTGCCAGAACGGCGATGTATCCGGTCTGGTTCATCAGGTTGGCAATATTCCGGGATGATATGAACACCCCTTTGGTGGTGATGGTGAAAATCGCCATGATGACGAATAACGCTATGTACATCCCGTATTCGCGGATGTTTCTCCGAACCTCGGTCTGCAGATCCTTGAAGGTCACGGTGGGTATCTCCTCAGTAGCTGGTAGCCATTTGCATGATCTTTTCCTGGGTTGCTTCCCCGATCGACAGCTCGCCCGCGATTCTTCCCGAGGCGATGATGTAGATCCGGTCGCTCATCCCCAGAACTTCTGAAAGCTCCGAAGAGATCATGATGATGCTCATGCCCTCCTCGACCAGCTTGTTCATGATCGTGTAGATCTCGAATTTGGCGCCGACGTCGATGCCGCGGGTCGGCTCGTCCAGAATCATCAGGTCCGGCTTGACGAACAGCCATTTGGCCACCGATACCTTCTGCTGGTTGCCGCCGCTGAGGTTGAACACGATCTGTTCGACGCTGGCCGCCTTGATGTTCAGCGCCCCTTTGTACTCGTTGGCGAGCTTGATTTCGGCATTGCTGTCCAGCACGCCATTCTTGGTGATTTCCTGGAGGTTGGCTAGGGTGATGTTCTGTTTGACGTCCTGGATCAGGATCAGCCCGTTGCCCTTCCGGTCCTCGGTGGCATAGGCCAGCCCGGCCCGGATCGCCTCCCTGGGATTCTGGAACCGGGTTTTCAAGCCCTTGAAGCGCATTTCTCCCGTCAGTTTGTAGCCGTCCGGGTTGCCGAACAGACTACGGGCCAACTCCGTCCTGCCGGAGCCCATCAGCCCGGCAAACCCGACGATCTCGCCCTTTTGGACCTTGAAGTTGATATCGGTTAATACGGCTTTCTGGGCTCCCGGAACCTGGGCATTCCAGTGCGCCACCTCCAGCACGGTCTCCCCGGAGCGGATATGGTTTCGCTTGGGATAGATGTCCTCGATGTCCCGGCCCACCATATGCTTGATCAGCGCGGCTTCGGAGACCTCGCCCCGGTGGGCGTCCAGCGTGCAGACCGTCTGGCCGTCCCGGAGGACCGTGACCTTGTCGGCGATCTTGATGACTTCCTTCAATTTATGGGAAATGAGCACGCAGGTGACACCTTCCTTGCGCAGGCCGTCCATGAGCTTCAACAGGTTCTCGCAATCGTCTTCGTTCAGGGCGGCGGTCGGTTCGTCCAGGATCAGCAGCTTGACGTTCCGGCTCAGGGCCTTGGCGATTTCCACGAGCTGCTGCTTGCCGATTCCCAGGTCCTTGATCTTGGTTGCGGGGTTGACGTTCAACCGAACTTTCTTGAGCATCTCATCCGCCTTGCGGATGGTCTCGTTCCAGTCGATCCGGAACCCCCGGTGGATCTCGTGGCCCAGCAGGATGTTCTCATACACGGTCATTTCCGGAATGAGCGCCAGTTCCTGGTAGATGATGGCGATTCCGGCCTGCTCGCTGTCCGAGATGTGCTTGAAATCCTGCAACGTGCCATTGAAAAGGATCTCGCCGCTGTAGCTGCCGCTGGGATAGACCCCGCTAAGCACCTTCATGAGGGTCGACTTGCCTGCGCCGTTTTCGCCGACCAGACAGTGGATATCCCCCTCTGCGACCTGGAAACTGACGTTGCTCAGCGCCTTCACGCCCGGGAACGTCTTGGTGATGTCCTTCATTTCTAGAATGGTTGTGCTCATGACCGACCCCGTGGGTGCCTCATCCCGCTGGAACTTCAGCAAGCGCGACGGGCCATCCCGCCACGCTTGCTGAAGTCGGCTCCAGCCACTTGAAGTGGAATTCTAATTGAGGCCCTTGAAATCGCTGGCAGGGTAATAGCCGGAACCGACAATGGCCGCCTTGACGTTTTCCTTGGTGACCGTGACGATGGCGGTCGGCTTGGCGGGCACTTCCACCTTGCCGTTGTTGTAGACCGTCGTCTTGGCCGGAACGCCGCCCTTGAGGTAGGCAACGGCAGCCGCGATGGCGTCGGTGACCAGGGAGCGGACATCCTTCAGCACGGTCATGGACTGCTTGCCGTCGATGATGTACTGGATCGAGGCCTTTTCCGCGTCCTGGCCGGTGATGTAATAGGTCTTGACGTCCTTGTCGACCGCGAACACATCGGCGATGGCGCGCGCCGTGCCGTCGTTCGGGGCGCAGATGTAGACGGTGCCCTTCATGGTCTTGTTGGCGGTGGTCAGGTTGGCTTCAGCCTTGCTCTTGGCGTCGCTGAAGTTCCAGTTGGTTGTCACCTGGCCGATGATCTTGCCCATCTCCTCGCGGGTCAGCTTCGCCTTCCCCATATAGGTGATGGCTTCGTTCGAATTGCGCACGACGAAGGTGCCGTCGGCGATCTTCGGCTGCAGAGCGCTCCATGCGCCTTCGAAGAACAGGAACGCGTTGTTGTCGGAAGCCGCTCCGGCATACAGGTAGAGGTTGTTGTTCTTGCCCTTGGCCTTGCTGATGAGGTACTTGCCCCAGGCGGCGCCCACCTGCACACTGTCGAAGGTGACGTAGTAGTCCACCGACGCGGTGTCGCGGATCAGGCGGTCGTAGGAGATGACCTTGACATGGTTGCGATGGGCTTCATCGGCCGCCGCAGCCGCGGCGGCGGAGTCCTGCGGGCAGATGATGAGAACCTTGGCGCCCTTGGTGATCAGGGCTTCGACGTTGGCCCGCTCCTTGGCCGATTCACCCTGGCTGAACAGGATCTCGGCGTTGTAGCCGGCCGTCTTGAGAGCCTGCTCGAACCGGGTCTGGTCCTGGATCCAGCGAGGTTCATCCTTGGTCGGCAGGACAATACCTACCTCGACTCCGGCCGCCGTTGCGAGCATCGCACCGGCTGAGAACAGAAGAGCGGACAGAACAACCCCAGAACGCTTCATTGGGACCCCCCAAAAGAACAAAATCAATGGCCCACCGGCCGAGAGCGACACACGCCGCAACGGCTTATCCTCCCGCCCCCTGGCTGATTCCACACCAGGAAAGATCCCGCTAATCGCTGCACTTGCCAATGCCAGCTACAGGATCCAGACCATTTAGCACTTTACCCAGGGGCAACCCGGCGAAAGTCCAGAATCGGGCCGAGCCCGTTGGTGCTATTCAGAACGCCAGCGTTTCCGGGGCCAGACCCAGGTGCGCCGCCACAACCTCGACCACCAGGGCGTGGTCGTCGCGCTGGGGCAGGCCAGAGACCGTGATGGTTCCTACGCAGCCGCATCCGGTGACGATCACCGGAAAGCAGCCCCCGTGGGCGGCATAGTCCCGGGCGGGCAGCGCCAGGCTGGTTTCCAGGGTCATGCCGTCCCGCGTCAACGCCAGGCCGGTGGCATAGGAGCTGGTGTGGGTGAACTGGACCAGATTCCGCTTGCGCCGGACCCAATCAGCGTTGGCCGGCGTGGTGCCGAGCATGGCATGGAAGAACAGGGTCGCGCCGCCCAGGGTGATCTCGATGGTCACGGCTTGGCCCAGCGCTTCGGCCCTTGCCTTGAGCGCTACGCCCAACTGCCACGCCGTGTTCTGGTCGAAGGCCGGGAAGCGCAGCCGGCTTTCCTGCTCCTGGATGCGCTGCAGGTCCAGCTCCGGATTCACGTTTCCTGCCCTGATGACCTCTGGCATGCTGGTTCTCCTGGATCCATGATAATCCGGTATTCCGGGGGCACGGCCGGCGGAACCGTTCCAGGTGGAAATAGGAAATTTTGCAGCCGAAATCGGCAGGGGCCCGGTTTTCACTGGAATGAGGTCCTGAAAAGGATCACTTTGAAGAGGGATTCAAGGAGCGGATTATGGTGAAACGACTGGAAAACAAAGTGGCCCTCATCACCGGCGCCAGCGCCGGCATCGGTCAGGCCGCAGCCCGGGCCCTGGCGGCGGAAGGCGCCAACCTGGTCCTCACCGCCCGGCGGCAGGACCGGCTGGAGCAGCTGGTCGCCGATGCGGAGCAGTTGGGCGCGAAAGGCATCTTCGTGGCCGGCGACGCCCGCGAAGAAGCGACCGCCCGCGAGGTGGTCAGCCAGGCCAGGGCGGCGTTCGGCCGGATCGATATCCTGATCAACAACGCCGGTGTGGGCAACTACAAGAACCTGGTGGATACCAGCGCCGACGACTACGACCAGATGATGGATTCCAACGTCCGCTCAACCTTCCTGTTCAGCCGGCACGTCGTGCCGGTGATGATCGAACAGCGCAGCGGTCTGGTGCTGATGGTCTCCTCCATGGCTGGCGTCTACGGCTTTCCCGGGGAAGCCGTCTACTGCGCCACCAAGTTCGCCCAGGTCGGGTTCGCCCAGGGGCTGGACAAGGAACTGCGGCCCTTCGGCATCAAGGTGGGCACCATCTGCCCCGGCGGGGTCAAGACCGAATTCGCCCTTGGCAAGGGGCGCACCGAGGCCTCGGTCAAGGAATCCATGATGCTGGAAGCCGAGGACGTGGCCCAGGCGATCCTGTTCGCCTGCACCCAGCCGGCCGGGTCCCGGATCATTCAGGTGCAGATGCGAACCATGTCGGAGTCGCTGACCTGAAACTAGTGATCAGGCCCGCTTCTTCTTCATGGAGATATCCGCCCACACCGCGAGGATCAGCACCAGGCCTTTGATGAGGTACTGAACGTTCGAGTTGACGTTCATCATTTGCAGCCCGTTGCCTAGCGACTGGATGATCAGCGCGCCGATGATGGCTCCGAAAATGGTGCCTTCGCCGCCCAGGGTGGAGGTGCCGCCCAGGATGCAACTGGCGATCACGTCCAGTTCGTAGCCGCCGCCGGCGCCTGTCGTGCCGGCGCCCACGTAGGCGGCCAGGGCGATGCCCGACACCCCCATGAGCGCCCCCATGGTCACGAAGATCCCGAAGATGTATTTCTTGATGTTGATGCCCGATAGCCGGGCGGCCTCGCGGTTGCCGCCGATGGCGTAGGTGTACCGGCCGAACCGGGTGTTGGTGGAGATGTAGCTCATCAGCACACCAATGATCGCCAGGAGCACCACCAGGAACGGCACGCCGCGCACGGCGGGGTCGGCCGTTGGGTCGAACACCCGGTTCACCACCAGCACGTAGCCCAGCACGAGCAGGGTGAAGAAGCCGGCCTTGGCGAGATCCAGGGCGAGCGGCTGCAGCTCGATGCCGTACTTCTGTTTGCGCGCCCGGTTGGTGAAGATCAGGGTGAACAGCACCGCCCCCACCAGGACCACCATCACGTAGCCCACCACCGGGGGCAGCAACCCCTGGGCGATGAATTTGTAGGTGTCATTGGAGGAGATGAACAGCGACTTGCCCTTGGTCACCAGCAGGATGCCGGACTTGAAGATGAACATGCCGCCCAGGGTGGCGATGAACGGCGGCACGCCGAGGAAGGCGATGATGGTGCCCTGGAATACCCCCATCAGCACGCCCAGAAGGATGCAGAGCACGACGGTGATGACGGCGGTGACCACCTCCACGGTGCCGGGGGGCATGTTCGGGAACAGGGCCTCCAGGGGCTTGGAGATCACGTTGAAGTAGAGCAGCGCGGCGGCCACCACGGAGACGAAGCCGGCCCCGTAGCCCACCGACAGGTCGATGCCGCCGGTGACGATCACGAACACCATGCCGCACGACATGATGGCGATGATGGCCATCTGGGTCAGGATGTCCTGGATGTGGTCGGCGGAATAGTAGGCGGGAGTGGCGAGGCCGAAGCCGATCCAGATGGCCAGCAGGGCGAGGATCAGGATGTAGGAACGGATGTTCTTCTGGAACAAGGTGACGAGGCTGCTCAACATGGTCCGGACTCCTGTGCCAGTTCAATGCCCGTCGCACGGGCCATGATCTTCTCCTGGCTCGCATCGGCGATGTCCAGGGTCCCGTTGGAGCGGCCCTCCCACATGACCATCACCCGGTCGCTCATCCCGAGCACTTCCTCGAGTTCCGAGGAGATCATGATGATGCCGAATCCGCTCTCCGCGAGCCGGTTCATGAGCTTGTAGATTTCGTACTTGGCGCCGACATCGATGCCCCGGGTGGGATCGTCGAGGATGAGGATCCTGGGCTCCGACATCAGCCACTTGGAGATCACCACCTTCTGCTGGTTGCCGCCCGAGAGGGTCTCCACCGCAACCTGCAGCGAACTTGCCTTGATCGAGAGGCTGCGGGCGAAGACCCGGGCCTCGGCCATCTCGGCGTCCTGGTCGATCCGCATGAAGCCGGAAAAGCGCCCCAGGTTGGGCAGGCTGATGTTCTGCAGGATGGTCTGGGCCAGCACCAGGCCCTGGCCCTTGCGGTCCTCGGGCACCAGGCTGATCCCGTAGCTCATCGCCTCGCGGGCGCTGCCGATCTGGATCTTCTTGCCGTCCAGGTGGATGGCTCCGGCCGTGAGGTGGCCGTACTCGCCGAACAGGGTGGTGACCAGCTCGGTGCGGCCGGAACCCATCAATCCGGCGATGCCCAGGATCTCGCCCTTCCTGAGGTCGAAATCGACGCCCTTGAGCACTTCCCGGGCCGGATTGCCGGGGTCGCGGGCGCGCAGGCCGGCCACCTGGAAGAACACCTCGGCGGGCTTGCGCTCGCCCTTGGGGAAGCGCTCCTTCATCTCCCGGCCGACCATCAGCTGCACCATCTCCTCGAGGGCCAGTCCGCTGGTGGGCCGGGTGGTCACCACGCGGCCGTCCCGGAGCACGGTGACGGTGTCGGCGATCCGGAAGAATTCCTCCAGCTTGTGGCTGATATAGAGGCAGGTCACGCCAGCCGCCTTGAGCGTCTTCAGGATCTCCATGAGCCTGGCCACCTCTGCCGCGGACAGCGCGGAGGTGGGCTCGTCCAGGATCAGCACCTTGGCCTGCTCGGAGAGGGCCTTGGCGATTTCGGTCATCTGCATCTGGCCCACGCCCAGATCCTTGATTAGCGCGAGCGGCGAGAGGTCGAGCTTGAACCGCTTGAGCAGCGCGCCGGTCTCGGAATACAGCCGGTCCCAGTCGATCGCCACGCCGTTGCGCGGCTCCTTGCCGAGGAAAATGTTCTCGCCCACCGTCATGTTCGGCACCAGGGTGAGTTCCTGGTAGACGATGGCGATGCCGGCATCGCGCGCCTCGCGGATGGAAGTGGCGCCCAGCTTGAGTTCCCGGCCGTCGTACTGGATCGTGCCGGTGTAGGAGCCATGCGGGTATACCCCGCAAAGAATCTTCATCAGGGTCGACTTGCCGGCACCGTTCTCGCCGCACAGCCCGTGGATCTCCCCCCGCCGCACCTGGATGCTGACCTCGGTGAGCGCGTTGACGCCGGGGAAGGTCTTGGAGACGCCGGAGATATCGAGGATCACGTCCTGTGCCATCGCAACTGCTCCTGGATTGATATCAAAACAGAAGCGGGCGGCCGAAACCAGCCCGCTTCCGTGGCGTCGAGATTCGACTCAACTACTTGGCAGGCGCGTCCTTGATGTCCTTGTAGACACCCTCGTAGGTCTGGAAGCCGGAATCGACCACCAGCTTCTTCACGTTGGCCTTGGTGACCTGGAAGACCTGCAGGAACTGGCAGGGAACATTGCCTTTCATGTTCTTGTCGCCGGTCAGGGAGGCCAGGGAGGTGGGCTTGAGCCCGGTCAGCGCTTCACCCTTCGCGAGCTTACCCGCGAGCTCGCAGGCAAGCGGAGTCAGCTTGCGGGTGTCCTTGAGGATGGTGACGGTCAACTCACCCCTGGCGATGGAGTTGCAGCCGGCTTCGGTCGCGTCCTGGCCGGAGATGGGCACCCTGCCGGCCATGCCGGCGGTCTTCATGGCTTCCAGGGCGCCGAGGGCGGTGCCGTCGTTGGAGGCGACGACCGCGTCGAACTTCTTGCCGGTGGCGGTCAGGATATTCTCCATGAGCTTCTTGGCGTTCGCGGGATCCCAGTTTTCCACCCACTGGTCTGCCACAACCTTGATCTTCCCGGATTTGATGAAAGGATCCAGGGCTTCCATCTGGCCCTGGCGGAACAGGTGGGCGTTGTTGTCGGTCGGGCTCCCGCCCATCAGGACGAAGTTGCCGGAGTTCTTGACGGCGAGAACGCCCTTGGCCTGGTTCCGGCCCACATCGACGTTGTCGAAGGAGACGTAGGCGGCGATATGCGCGCTCTTAATGAGACGATCATAAGCGATGACCTTGACGCCCTTTTTCGCGACATCGTCCACGGCCGTCGCCAGCGCGTCGCCATCTTCAGCGACGGCGATGATGACCTTGGCTCCCTGGGTGACCATGTTCTTGACCTGGTCATTCTGGAGCTTGGCATCGTGGTTCGCTTCCTGGGACAGCACATCGAACCCGGCCTTCTGGAGCAGCTGGGTCATCTCGTCTCTTTCCCGAGCCCAGCGCTCTGTGGCGAAATCCGAGAAGGATAGGCCGATCTTGGCTTTGGGCGCAGCGCCATAACCGGCGCCGCCACCCAGGGCAGCGGCAGCACAAAGAATCACGATAGCCTTTTTCATAAGGGCCTCCGGATCTAGAGATGGTTGGTTTGTGACACGTGGTTCGTGGATTCGGTTCATCCTCCCGCCCGCTGGCTGAGCCCACACCAGGAAAGATTACGCTAAACCCTGCACTTGCAAACGCCAGCTCAGGAATCCAGACCATTTAGCACTTTACTCAGGGGCAACCCCGCCAAAGTCCAGAATCAGGGCATCACTGGAGCACGTTGCGATAGACGTCCCGCTCGGTGTGGAAGCCGTCCTTGATCACCGTCGCGGTCAGCAGGTCCTTGGTCACCAGGATGGTTTCCAGCCGGGCATAGGGCACCTGAGCCGCGCCATCATTGATGAACGCATCAACCCCGAGCGGTTCGCCGCGGGCGAGCATGACGGCGAAGCCGGCCGCCTTGAGCGCCAGACGGTCGATCGGCTTGTAGACCGTGGCGTACTGGGAGCCCTCGGCAATCCGCTGGCAGGCCGCCAGGTCCGCGTCCTGGCCGGCAACCTTCACTTTGCCGATGAGGCGGTTCTCGGTGAGGACGTTGATGGCCGCCTCGGCGAGCATGTCGTTGCCGGCGATGACCGCCCCGATGTCGCGGTTGCGGCCGACGATGGCCTCCATGCTGGCCTTGGCCTCGCCGCTGTCCCAGGAACCGGGCCAGATCTCGGCGATGATGCGGACCCGGCCGGCGGCCACCAGGGGGTCCAGGACGCGGTGCATGCCCAGGTTGAGCAGGACCGCGTTGTTGTCGCTCTTCGCACCGTTGATGATTACATAATTCCCCGACGGCACCGCCTGGGCGAGCGCTTCGGCCATCTGACTGCCCACCTTCTCGTTGTCGAAGGACAGGTAGAGATCCACTCCGGCCCGGCGCACCAGGCGGTCATAGCTGAGGACGGGAATGCCCATCGCCCTCACTTCGGCGATCACCGCACTGAGCTGGTCCGCGTCGTTGGGTACGATGACCAGCACGTCGATCCCCAGCTTCATGAGTTCACGTACTTGCTTCTCCTGGACCACCGGATCCTGGTTGGCGACCCTGAGGATCATTTCGGCCCCAAGCTCCTGGGCGGAACGGCGGAAGATGTCCAGATCCCGTTGCCAGCGCTCCACCACAAGGGAGTCCATGGAAAAACCGATGACCGGGACAGCTCCCTGGCGCAACCGGTGGTGCCGATGGCTCGCTCGCCAGGCCAGGATCCCCCCGCCGAGGATACAGGCGAGGAACATACACACCACCAGCAGCTTGCCCTTGCCCAGGGGCAGACGCTGCCGCCAACCGGGTTCACGACCAGGCATCGGCCGCCTCCGTCGCGACAGAAGCGAATGCCTTGGGGGTGATTCCGGTCACCTTCTTGAAGAGTCGTGAGAAGTAGTTGGGATCGGCATAGCCGCAGAACATGCTCACTTGCTTGATGCTGGCGCCTGGGCTGGCCAGCAGCTCCTTGGCCCGTTCGATGCGGTAATCGATGAGGAAATCCGAAAAGCCGTTGCCGGTTTCTTCACAGAACAGCCGCGACAGCCGGTTCGGTGAGATTCCGACCGAGTAGGCGGCCTGTTCGAGACTGATCTGCGCGCCGAAATTCTCCTTCACGTAGACGATGGCCTTGGCCACGGTCGGCGACCAGCGCGGCGTGCGCTCGATGGTGCCGAGCAGCTGGGAGAACCGGGCCCGGGCTGCGAGGTCCAATGCCTGGCCATTGGGGGCGGTGCGCAGGTCCTCCATGTCGAACCAGTTGAAGACCACGGCGGGATCCAGGTTGCCGCGCCGGGTCAGCAGACGATAGCTGGTGCAGAACAGGGAAATGATCCGGTAGCGATCGGCCATGGCCGGGTCCGGTTGGTCCCGCAGCGGCTCCAGCAGCCGCTCCAGGGCGAACCTGGCATGTTCGGCGGAGTTTCCAAGCAGGGCTTCAAGGAACGCATCATCGTCTTCGAAGGGTTTGTCGCTTTTCGTGGTCCGGGCCGCACCGTTGCCCGGACGTTTGTCCAGGAGGTCATGCAGCGCTTCGGTCCAGGCGGCGGCGGCCTCGGTGAGCGGCTTGGCCGGGCTGAATCCCACCCGGAAGTAGCCCTTGGCCAGTTCCTCTTCGTGGGCCTCGGTGATGATCGATTTGAGATCCTCCAGCGCTGCCTGGCTTGCGGTCTGGTCCGCCAGGGGCAGGAGCAGCAGGGAGTGGCCGGCCACCAGCGGCCCGGCGAAGGCCTTGGTCTTGTAGTGCACGTTGGCCCGGAACCGCTGATGCAACCGTTGCACCTCCGCCTCCGGATCCGGGAACCCGAGCGGCGGCAGGAAGGCGGCGGCCGCCACGACGGCAAAGGTCTCCCGGATGCCCAGCACCGTGCAATAGCCCGCGAGGTCATCGCCGAACCGCTCGCCCAGCATGATCCCGTGCAGGAAGGCGGCCTCCACGAAAATACGGGTCCGTTCTTCCCGTTCCCGGTACTCGATCTCCTGGGTTTCCAGTTCGTTGCGCCGGTCCTGGTAGGATGCGGCGGCGCGCAGGGAGGCGGCCAGCTTGTCCCGGGCCACGGGCTTGAGCAGGTAGTCGATGACCCCCAGGGCCACGGCGTTCTTGGCGATGTCGAAACGCTCGTAGGCGGTCACCAGGATGAAGGTCGCCAGGGATCCGCGCCGGCGCAGCTCGTTGATGGCATCCAGCCCCGACAGGCCCGGCATGCGCACGTCCATGAGGATGATGTCGGGATTCAGCAACGAGGCCTTCTCGATGGCGTCGCGGCCGGAAAAGGCCGAGGCCACGACCTCGAATTCATCCGCCAGATCCCGCTTGACGATCTGGGAAATGCCCTCGATCACGTGCCGTTCGTCGTCCGCAATGAGTATCCGCTTCATGACTCCACCCCCACCGGAAGATGAATCCGGACCGACATGCCTTGGGCAGGATGACTTATCAGCTCCACGTGCCCTTTACCATTGGTGGCCAGCGTGACGCGCCGGATGACATTGCGCAAGCCGATACCGCCCGTGTGGAGGATTTCCTGGCCCGGTTCCTCGCGCAGGATCCGCTGGATCTCCGCTTCGCTCATGCCATCCCCGTTGTCCTCCACGGTCAGGATCGCCTCCTGCCCCGCCAGCCGCACCGAGACGCGCACGGTGCCGCCCTCTTCGCGGTCCTTCAGCCCGCGGGTCACCGCGTTCTCCACCAGGGGCTGGAGCAGAAGGGCGGGGGTATGGACCCGCAGCGCCTCCTCGTCCACATGCACCTCGAACTTGAAGCGGTCCAGGAAGCGCAGGCGCAGCAGCCAGATGTAGCGCTCGACACATTCGATCTCGTCCGCCACCTCCACCTGGCGGGACGGCGGCTGGAGCGCGTAGCGGATGAAGACTGCCAGCGTCTCGAGGAAATCGGCGGTTCGTTCGGCGTCTTCGGAGAGCGCCAGCTGCATGCCGGCCGAAAGGGTGTTGAACATGAAGTGCGGGTTGATCTGGGTTTGCAGCGCCAGCAGTTCCGAAGCCTTGAGCTTGTGGTCCATGTCGAGCACGCGCACCCGCTCTTCCATGAGCCGCTTTTCCACTTCGGACTTGGACTTGAGTTCCTCGAAGGCCTGCCGGATGCTGGCCTGCATGGAGGAAAAGGCGGCGGTGGTGGTGGCGATCTCGTCGTTGGATTCGGGCGCGGGCAGTTCATGGTCGTACTCGCCCCGGCCCACGGCCATGGCCGCCTCGGCGAGCCTGGAAAGGGGTCTGGTCAGCTTGTAGGAGAAGGCCACCAGGAGCGCGAGCCCCATGAAGGTCGCGGCCGCGACCAGCACGGCGTTGGTGGCCAGCAGGCTGGAGATCCTGGCGTTGAACCCGGAGAAGGCCTTCAGCGAATCGGAAATGAATATGCCCTCGATCCGGGTGATGAGCAGGCGGGAAAGTTCGGCATCCCGCACGGAAAGCTCGAAGCGGTCGCTGTATCCCTTCACGTCACGCCCCCGCTTGGCGCTGACGCTGGCGTTCGCGTCCTCCAGGTAGGCGTCGATGGTGCCCGCGAGGTCCCTTTGCAGCAGAAGGTAGTCATCCGTCCGGATGGCGCGGTTCAGTTTCAAGGCGTGCTCGGACAGCCTGCTGGAATTCCGGATGTAGTCCTTCAGCGAATCGGAACTCTTGGCGGTGAGGTAGCCGGTGAGCCCCTCCTCGGTTTGATCCAGGTCCTGGCGGAGGTCCTCCATCAGCAGGTTGTCCCGGAAGAAGATGACGACGCTGCGGGCCAGCTGGGAGGAAGCCAGGCCGGTGTAGAAGGTCGCCGAACCGACGATCAGCAGGACCAGGGTGCAGTTCGCGATGATTTTCAGCCGGACCGTGCCGAGCATCACCGGCCACCTTCGTTGGAGGAACTGACGGAATAGCCGGCCTCGACCGGAGGCAGCGCCGAGCCGTTCTCCTTGCTGCGGGAGAAGGCGCTGACGGCTTCGCGGCCGATCCATATCGAATCCCGCACGATGCTCGCCTTGACCACGCCCTTCTGGATGTAGCGGTGGATCTCGGGGCTCTCGTCCGCCCCGATGATCAGGATCGAGCCCACCTTGTTCATGTCGACAATGACCTGGGCCGCGCTCACCGTGTCACTGGAACTGGAGCACAACAAGGCGTTCAGGGAAGGATGGCTGCGCACCATGGCCGAGGCGGTTTCTTCCCCGGAGAGGACGCCCGGACGGGCCCGCTCGGCCGCGACGATGCTGGCGGGGGGGAATGCCTTGATGGCGGCGGCCAAGCCGCGGTAGATGGGTTCATCCAGGATTTTCCCCGGGCCTGTGGCGGGGAGGATGATCCCGATGCGGGCCGCCGAGCCGAGCACCTCGCAGATGCGTCTGCCGCCCTCGATACCCTGGCGCAGGGAGCCCGAACCGATGAACCCCGGTTGGCTCCCGGGCGGCGCTTCAGTGCCGACCGGGATGAACACCACGCCGTTGCGTGCCGCGATCTGGGCGCGTTCGGCGACCCGATCGTTGCTCGGAATGAACATGATCAGGCCGTCGACCTTGGCTTTCAGCGCGATCTCGAAGTAGGGCTCGGCCTCGAGGGGGGACGTGCCGGGGTAGCGGAAAACCTGCACGGCCGCGTCAGCCTTGGGCGCGCTCTCGCTGATGCCATCCACCAGTCCCCTGAAGAAGGAATCATTGGAATCCGGCAGGATGACCACCAGATGGTAGCGGGCCCCGGTCGATCGGGTCGGGCTGCGCAGGACGTTCCGGTTCAAGGCAGTGCGGCTCCTGCCGATCAGATCGGCATTCATGAGGGTCGCGCACAGGAAGACCAGCCCGAACACGATCGCGAAAATCCACGCCACTTTTTTCATTAGTAAGGAGCATATACCAGAAATATCCAGCCAGAAGCCCTATTGTCATGCACACAATCTGCAGATTCTTACGAACAAAATGATTCGTAGGATCATGACCGGCTTTGTCACGAAGCATTGAATGGAGGGCTCCACCATGCTGGAAGTCATCAACGAGCGTCTGGGCGAGCTGCGCAACCTGGTCGGCAACACGCCCCTCCTGGGCATCGACCTGGAATACCAGGGGAAGGCCCGCCGGATCTACGCCAAGGCCGAGAACTTCAACATGACCGGCAGCATCAAGGACCGCATGGCCCTGCACATCCTGCGCAAGGCCTACGAGCGCGGACTGCTGCGGCCCGGCGCGCCCATCGCCGAGGCCACCAGCGGCAACACCGGCATCTCCTTCTCGGCCCTGGGCCGGGCCATGGGGCATCCGGTCACGATCTTCATGCCGGACTGGATGAGCCAGGAACGCAAGGACCTGATCCGCAGCCTGGGGGCCGATATCCGCCTGGTGAGCAAGGAGCAGGGCGGCTTCCTGGGCAGCATCGCGCTGTCCGAGGCGTTCGCCCGCGAGAACGCCGGGTGCTTCCTGCCCGAACAGTTCGCCAATGAAGACAACCCCGAGGCCCACGCCACGACCACGGGACCCGAGATCTGGTGGCAGCTCGAAAGGCTGGGCCTGAAACCGGATGCCTTCATCGCCGGGGTCGGCACCGGCGGCACGATCATGGGTGTGGGCGGCTACCTGAAGCGGATGAATCCGGCCGTCAAGGTGCATCCCCTGGAACCGGCCAACTCGCCCACCCTCAGCACCGGCTCCAAGGTCGGGAAGCACCGGATCCAGGGCATCTCCGACGAGTTCATCCCCTCCATCATGAAGCTGGGCCAGGTGGACGGGATCATCGCGGTGGACGACGGCGATTCCATCATCATGGCGCAGAAGCTGTCCCGGCAACTGGGGCTGGGAGTCGGAATCTCCAGCGGAGCCAACCTGCTCGGCGCACTCATGGTGCAGGAGCAGCTGGGCCCGGACGCCGTGGTGGTGACCGTCTTCTCCGACGACAACAAGAAGTACCTCAGCACCGACCTGATGCGGGAAGAGCCGGTCAAGGGCGGCTTCCTCAGCACGGACATCGTGCTGAAGGGCTTCCATACCTACAAACGTTCCTGCGCCGTCTGCAACGAGCGTGAGGAGTGCGCCAAGTGCCTGGTGCTGCAGAGCTGATCCTTCACCAGCGGGGGGCCTGGCCCGGTGTGGCATAGCCCTGGGGGAAGCGCTGCTTCCAGGCCCAGGCGCTCCGGATGATGCCGTCCAGGTCCGGAATGGCAGGTTCCCAGCCCAGATCGCGCCTGATCCGGTCGCTGGAGGCCACCAGCGCCGGGGGGTCGCCCGGACGCCGGGGCCCGGTCTCCACCGGGATGGCGTGCCCGGTCACCCGCCGGGCCGCCTCGATCACCTCCTTGACGCTGTAGCCGGTTCCGTTGCCGAGGTTGTAGACGCGCCTCTGCCCCGGCTCCAGCCGCTCCAGCGCCATCAGGTGGGCTCTGGCCAGGTCCAGCACGTGGATGTAGTCCCGGAGGCAGGTGCCGTCCGGCGTCGGATAGTCGGTGCCGAACAGCTTGAGCGCCTGGCGTGTCCCCTGGGCCACTTCCAAGGCCAGGGGGATCAGGTGCGTTTCCGGGCTGTGGTCTTCGCCCAGTTCGGGCCCGCAACCCGAAGCGTTGAAGTAGCGCAGCGCGGCGTAACCCAGCCCGCGCAGCCGGCGCATCCATTCCAGGGCCCCCTCCACCTGCAGCTTGGCGTAGCCGTAGGTGCTGGTGGGCGCCTGCGGGTGCGCCTCGTCCATGGGGGTGTATTCGGGCGTGCCATAGGTGGCCGCGGTGCTGGAGAAGATGAAACGCTGAACGCTGTGGGCGGCGCACCGGTCCAGCAGGATCATGGCCCGGGCCGCATTGTTCACGAAGAACCGGCCCGGGTCGGTCATGCTCTCGCCGGCTTCGATGTAGGCGGCGAAGTGCATCACCCCGTCGAAGGCGGTTCCGGACAGGAGCTGGTCCAGCAGGTCCGGGTCGCCGCAGTTGCCCTGCACCAGCCTTGCCGAAGGGTGCACCGCCGCGCGGTGGCCTTTCTCCAGGCTGTCCAGCACGGTGACTCCGTGCCCCTCATGGATGAGCAGGTCGACCACATGGCTGCCGATATAGCCCGCTCCGCCCGTAACCAGAATGCGCATGGATCACTCCCTCAGCTTGTAGTGGCGGTCGCTCATTTCCCGCAACCGCTCGGCGGCGCTCTCCGGCGTGGTGTCGCGCCCGGGCGTGCCGAGCATCTCGAAACCGACCATGAATTTGCGCACAGTCGCGCTGCGCAGCAGGGGCGGGTAGAAATGCAGGTGGAGGGTCCACTCCGGATGCGGATCGGCGTCGAACGGCGCCTGGTGAAACCCCATCGAATACGGGAACGAAATGCCGAACAGGTTGTCGTAGCGGGTGGTGAGGCGTTTCAGCAGGTCCGCCAGGGAGGCCCGGTCGCTGGGCGCGAGATCCAGCAGGGTGCGCAGCGGCCGGCGCGGCAGGACCAGGGTTTCGAACGGCCACAGCGCCCAGAACGGCACCAGGGCCACCCAGTCGTCATTGTCCAGCACCACCCGGTCGCCGCGCCGCAGTTCCTCCTCCAGGTAGTCCTCCAGCAGGGCGCGACCGTGGCCGCGCAGGTAATCGCCCTGCCGGGCCAGTTCCCGCGCGGGCTCGTTGGGGATGTGCTCGGTGGCCCAGACCTGGCTGTGCGGGTGCGGGTTGGAACAACCCATCATCTCGCCCTTGTTCTCGAACACCTGCACGAAGCTCAGTCCGAGGGTCCCGCCCAGGGTCCGGGTCTCCTCGGTCCAGGTGGTGAGCACGGCCTCCAGCTCGGGCAGGCTGAGCTCGGGCAGGCTGAGATCATGGCGGGGGGAGAAGCACACCACCCGGCAGACCCCGGCCTCGGGTTCGCTGCGGAACAGGGAATCCCGGCCCGCGGCCGGTCGCCCGGCGCGGGCCTGGACCAGGGCGGCGAAATCGTTGTCAAAGGCGAAAGTGCCCTGGTAGGGCGGATTGACATGGCCGCCGGCCCGGATGTTGCCGGGGCAGAGGTAGCAGGCCGGATCGTAGCTGGGCCGCTGGTCCGGCACCAGGTTCTCCTGCCGGCCCTGCCACGGGCGCTGGGTGCGCTGAGGGCTCACCAGCACGGCTTCGCCGGTGAGCGGGTTCCAGCGGCGATGGGGCTGATCGGACACAGGGCCTCCTAGATGATTTGGGTGCCGCCGCACAGCCGGCAGACATGGATGACCGGTTCCCGGCCGAGCTGTTCCCTGAACACCGGGCCCATTCGGGCCTGGAATTCGTCCAGGTGCTGCGCCTCCACCAGGTTGATGGTGCAGCCGCCGAAGCCGGCGCCCATCATCCGGGAACCCAGCACGCCCGGCATGGACTGGGCGGCCGCGGCCAGGATATCCAGCTCCGGGCAGCTGACTTCGTAACCGTGGGCCAGGCCTTCATGGGTCGCGTTCATGGCCGCGCCGAACACCTGGAGTTCGCCCGCTTCCAGGGCGGCGCAGGCCGCCAGCACCCGCTGGTTTTCCGCCACGACGTAGGCGCAACGGCGGTACACCTCCGGGCTGAGTCCGGCCCGGTGCGCCTCGAGCATGGCCCCGGAAACGTCCCTGAGGCTGGCGATTCCGGGCTCCCACTGCCGCAGCAGGGCCACGCCCTGCTGGCACTGGGACCGGCGGATATTGTATTCGCTGCCGGCCAGCGACCGGCGGACCTGGGTATCGCAAAGCAGGATGCGGATATCCGGCCATTCGAACGGGATGTATTGGTAGGACAGGTCGCGGCAGTCCAGCCGGATCACGCGCCCTTCGCGGCCCATCAGCGAGGCGAAGGGATCCATGATGCCGCAGTTGACCCCCACGAACCGGTTCTCGGAACGCTGGGACAGCTGGGCCAGGGCCACCCGGTCCAGCCCGAAGCCCAGCAGATCGTTGAGGCCGAAGGCGAACCCGCCTTCCAGCGCGGCGCTGCTGGAGAGCCCGCAGCCGATCGGCACATCGCCGCCGAAGGCGCAGTTCACCCCGCGCAACGCCAGGCCGAGCTCCTGGAACTCCTTGAGCACCCCCAGCAGGTAGTTGGGCCAAAGGGCCGGTGACGGCAGGAGGGCGTCCAGCGATCCCCGGTAGGTTTCGCCATTGTCCAGGGCCAGGAAGCTCAGCTGCCGATCGTCCCGCAGGCCGATGGCCAAGGTGATGGTCCGGTCCACGGCGGCGGGCAGCACGAAGCCCAGGTTGTGGTCGGTGTGTTCACCGATCAGGTTCACCCGCCCCGGAGAGCGCACCAGCACGGCATCCGCCCGGAAGGCGGCGCGGAAGGCCTCCCGGACTCGCCCGCTCATTCCGGTCTCTGGCCGTAATAGGCGTCCTTGCCGTGCTTGCGTTCGAAGTGCTTGCGGATCACATGGTCGGGCAGCCGGCTGGCGTCAGGGCGGATGGCCCGGGTGATGAAGGCCATCCTGGCCAGTTCCTCGAGCACCGCGGCATGGTAGACGGCCCGGGCCGGCGTCTCGCCCCAGGCGAACGGGCCGTGCCCCGCCACCAGGACCATGGGGGTATGGAGCGGGTTCCGGTCGCGGAAGCAGGCCAGGATCTGGTTCCCGGTCTCGGTTTCGTAGTCCCCGGCCACCGCCGCCTCGCCCATGACCTCGGTCACCGGGATGTCCTCGGTGAGGAAATCAGCGTGGGTGGTGCCGAAGATCGGGATGGGTTCCTGGGCCTGGGCCCAGCCGGTGGCATAGGTGGAATGGGTGTGGACAATGCCGCCGATGCCCGGGAACGCCCGGTAGAGCACCACATGGGTCCGGGTATCGGACGAAGGCCGCAGCGCCCCCTCCAGCGTCCGGCCCTCCAGGTCCAGCACCACCATGTCGTCCACCCCGAGCCGGTCGTACTCCACCCCGCTGGGCTTGATGGCCAGCACGCCCCGGCCCGCATCAAAGGCCGAAACGTTGCCGAAGGTAAAGATGGCCAGGCCGAGCCGGGGGATCTCGAGGTTGGCCTCCCAGGCCCGCTGCTTGAGTTCCTGGAACGCGGAATCCATGGTCATCCCTTCAGCCGGTAGGCGGCGTCGTTCCAGCGCAATTCGTTCTTCAGGGCGGCGAGTTCGGTGCCGGCGTCGATCCGGATGAATTCAACGTCGAGCATTCCGGCGAGATCCTCCAGGTGCTCAGGCGCCACCGACAAGCTGAATCCGGCGTGATGGGCGCCTCCCGCCTGGATCCAGGCCTGGCAGCCGCGCTTGAAATCGGGACGCGGCACCCAGACCGCGCAGGCCACCGGAAGCCTGGGCATGGCCGCCTCCGGCTCCACCACGTCCAGGGTGTTGACGATCAGCCGCATCCTGCCTCCCAGATCGACCAGGGTGGCGTTCACCCCGGTTCCGGTGCCGGCGGCGAACACCAGCCGGCAGGGATCGGCCTTCCCGCCGATGCCGAGGGGGTGGATTTCCAGCGAGGGTTTGCCGGCGGCGATGGATGGGCACACTTCCAGCATGTGGGCGCCCAGGATCTTCTCCTGGCCCTTGACCAGATGGTAGGTGTAATCCTCCATGAACGAGACTCCGCCTGGCCGGCCCGCGCCCATGACCTTCATCAGCCGCACCAGGGCCGCGGTCTTCCAGTCGCCTTCGGCGCCGAAGCCGTAGCCCGCGGCCATGAGCCGCTGGCAGGCCAGCCCGGGCAGCTGATCCATCCCGTAGAGATCCTCGAAAGTGGTGGTGAAGGCGCCGAACCGCCCCTCCTCGAGGAAGGCGCGCATGCCCAGTTCCTGCCGGGCCGCCTTGCGCAGGCTGTCGCGCCGGGCGCCGTCCCGGGCCAGCTCTGGCGCCACCCGGTAGCTCCCATCGTATTCGTCGAGCAGCGGGCCGATCCGGGTCTCGTCCACCGCCTCGATCCACTTGGCCAGATCACCCATGGCATGGCCGTTCACCGCCCAGCCGAACTTGATCTGCGCTTCAACCCGGTCGCCGCCGGTGACCGCGACCTCGCGCATGTTCATGCCGCCGAACCGGGCGATCTTCAGCCGCCTGGACTCGGCCAGGGCGGAGCAGGCCCGGGCCCAGACCTCCAGCTGGTCCAGCACGTCCGGGTCCTGCCAGTGGCCGACCACGATCTTGCGGTTCAGCCGCAGCCGGGCGCCGATGAAGCCGAATTCCCGGTCGCCGTGGGCCGACTGGTTCAGGTTCATGAAGTCCATGTCGATCTCGCCCCAGGGCAGTTCACGGTTGAACTGGGTGTGCAGGTGCGCCAAGGGCTTGTCCAGGCGGGTCAGCCCGGCGATCCACATCTTGGACGGCGAGAAGGTGTGCATCCAGGTGATGACGCCGATGCAGGCCCTGGAGGCGCTGGCCTCGACGCAGGCCTCCAGGATCGCGTCGGGCCCGGTCAGGGTCGGCTTGCAGACCACCCGGGCCGGCAGCTGGCCGCTGGCATCCAGATATTGGGCGATTTCCTGCGAGTGCGCGGCGACCTGCGCCAGGGTGCCGCTGCCGTAGAGATGCTGACTGCCTGTGAGAAACCAGATTTCCTTCGGTTCTTGAGTCATTTGGATGGTCCTCCCTATGTAACATCTGATGCCGCATTGCCTGTGAACGTTCACAGCGGGCGCCGGATCCTGCCGGCCACAGCCCTGCCCTTCAGGCGTTCTCCATGAAGGCCCCGAGTCGACGGTATTCCTGGTAGACCCTTTCGTAGTGCCGGACCCGTTCCGGATCCGGCCGGTAGGTGCGTTCGCTGCCGCAGGCCATGGCCTTCTGGGCGGCCTCGATGCTGGGGTGGAGCCCGCAGGCGGTCGCCGCGAACATGGCCGCGCCCAGGGCCACGACCTGATCGCCCGCGGGCACCGAAACCTTGAGGTTCATCACGTCGGCGAGGATCTGCATGACGAACCGGCTTTTCTTGGCCACTCCGCCCATGGCGATGGCGTCGTCGATGGGTATGCCCTCGCTGCGGAAACGCTCGACGATGGCCCGGGAACCGAACGCCGTGGCCTCCACCAGGGCGCGGAAGACGCGCGGGGCGTCGGTGCCCAGGGTGAGGCCGGCGATGGCGCCTTTCAGTCGCTGGTTGGCGTCCGGCGTGCGCCGGCCATTGATCCAGTCCAGGGCGATCAGCCCGGTCTCTTCCAGCGGCAGTTCCAGGGCCTGCCGCTCCAGTTCGGGGATGATCCGGGCGGTGAGGGATTCCGCCAGGCGCTCCGGGTCGAACCCGCGATCGGCGGCCAGGCCCGGAACCAGGCTTGCCAGTGGCCAGGCCAACAGGTCCCTGAACCAGGCGTAGACATCGCCGAAAGCCGATTGGCCGGCTTCATAGCCGATCATCCCCGGGATGACCGAGCCGTCCACCTGCCCGCAGATGCCTGCGACCAGCGTTTCCGGGCCCGCGCTCCTGGGCACCACCGCGATATCGCACGTGCTGGTGCCCATGATCTTGACCAGCTGGCGCGGATGGATGCCACCGCCGACCGCCCCCATGTGGGCATCGAACGCCCCGACCCCGACCAGGACGTCCTGTTCCAGGCCCAGCCGGGCCGCCCACTCCGGCGCGAGCCTGCCGAACGGGGTGTCGGCGGTCCAGGTCTCATTCCCGAAGGTGGCCTTGATCGGCACCAGCCGCGGGTCGAGTCCGGCCAGGAACGCGTCCGCGGGGTAGCCGCCGAAATCCTCGTGCCACATGGCTTTGTGCCCCGCGGCGCAGCGGCTGCGCTTGATCGACCGCAAGTTCAGGGTGCCGGTCAGCACCGCGGGGATCCAGTCGCAGTGCTCCAGGATGGTGGCCGCCGCCGCGGCGACCGCCGGATCCTCCTTCAGCACGTGCATGGCCTTGGCCCAGAACCACTCCGAGGAGTAGATCCCGCCCTGGTAGCGGGTGAAGTCGGTCCCGCCCCAGGTGGCGGCCAACTGGTTGATCCGCTCCGCCTCCGCCACCGCCGTGTGGTCCTTCCAGAGAATGAACATGGCGTTGGGGTTGTGCTCGAACCCCGGGGTGAGGGCCAGGGGAACGCCCCTGCCGTCAGCCAGGACCGGCGTGGACCCGGTGGTGTCCACGGCGATGCCCCGCACCCGGGGGGCGACCCCTGCGGTCGCAGCCAGCGCGGCAAGAATGGAGGTCTCCAGGCTTTCGAGATGATCGAGCGGGTGCTGGCGGAACTGGTTCTCCAGGGCGTTGCAATACAGTCCCTTGGCCCAGCGCGGGTACGGCGCCACGGCGCTGCCCAGGATCCAGCCGTCGGCGGCGTCCACCACCACGGTCCGCACGGAATCAGTGCCGAAATCGATGCCCAGAACGCAATTCTGCTGGCTCATACCTTGACTCCCTGATCGTCCACGATCAACGCCGCGCCCATGATGGATTCCTGACTGGCCTCGGAGCGGTCCAGAGTGGCCTTGACCCTGCCCTCATGCATGACCAGGACCCGGTCCGACAGCGAAAGGATTTCCGGAAGTTCCGAAGAGATCAGCAGGATCGAGACGCCCTGGTCGGCCAGTTCGGAGATCATCCGGTGCACTTCCGCCTTGGCCGCCACGTCGATGCCCCGGGTGGGCTCGTCCAGGATGAGGATCCTGGGATGGGTGGCGAGCCATTTGGCGATGACCACCTTCTGCTGGTTGCCGCCGGAAAGGTTGTTGACCGTCTGTTCCAGGCTGGAGACCTTGATGCCCAGCGAGTCCACGTAGCCGTCGGTGACCCGGTTCTCCTTGCGCCGGCTGAGGAACAGCCCCAGCCGCCGCACCAGGCCGTGGATGCTCATGGTGACGTTCTCCCGCACGCTCATGGGCAGGACCAGCGCCTGCACCTTGCGGTCCTCGGGCAGGTAGGCGATCCCGGCCTTGACGGCGTCCGCGGGACTGCCGATGTGCACCAGCTTGCCGTCGATGAACACCTTGCCCCGGGTGCGCGGATCGGCGCCGATGATCATCCGGGCCATTTCAGTCCGTCCCGCGCCGATCAGCCCGGCCACGCCAAGGATCTCGCCCTTGTGCAGGCCGAAACTGACCTCCTTGACCAGGGGCGGTCCCGAAAAGCCTTCGACCCTGAGCACCTCCGCTCCTGGGGTCCGTCCCGCCCGGCGGCTGAACAGCGTGTTGAGTTCGCGCCCGACCATGCAGGTGATGAGCTGGACCAGGGTGTCGCGCTTGGGATCGATGTCCCCGGCGTTCTCGCCGTCGCGCAGCACCGCCACCCGGTCGGTGATCTCGAACACCTCGTTCAGCTTGTGCGAAATGAAGATGATGGCGATGCCTTTCGCCTTGAGCTCCCGGATCACCTTGAACAGCATGGCGGTCTCTTTGTCGCTCAGGGAGGAGGTGGGCTCGTCCATGATCAGCAGCTTCACCTCGGTGAGCAGGGCCTTGGCGATCTCGATCATCTGCTGGACCGCGATGGACATCAGGCCCACTTCCTGGTCCAGGTCGACCTGGACCCCCAGGTAGCTGAACAGCTCGAGCGCCTTGGACCGCATCCGGGCGTAGTCCAGGAACGGCGTGCCCTTCAGGAACAGTTCCCGGCCCAGGAACAGGTTGTCCAACGGCTTGAGATTGCGGCAATTGTTCAGTTCCTGGAAGATAAGTGAGATCCCGGCGTGGTTGGCGTCCTGGATGGTCTTGAACCGGGCCGGGCTGCCCTGCCACAGGATCCGGCCGGCGTCGGCCTTGTAGACGCCAGCCAGGACCTTCATCAGGGTGGATTTGCCGGCGCCGTTTTCGCCCAGCAACCCCACGACCTCGCCGGGGGAGATCGAGAAATCGACGTTGTTCAGGGCGCGCACGCCCGGGAAGGATTTGCAGACGCCCTGCATCTCGATGAGGGCCATGGGTCAGCTCCTCTTCGCCTTCAGCCGGTCGAGCCCGGCGGCCAGCACAATGATGATGCCGATGATCGCGGTCTGCCAGTAGGACGACACCCGCATCAGCACCAGCCCGTTCCTGATCACGCCCATGATGCAGGCGCCGATGACCACCCCGAGGATGCTCCCGGAACCGCCCGCCAGGGAGGTGCCGCCGATCACCGCCGCGGCGATGGCGTCCAGCTCCCAGCCCCGGCCGGTATCCGCCTGGGCCGAATTGAACCGCGCCACCAGGATGATCCCGGCGATCGAGGCGCCCAGCGCAGAGATCATGTACAGGATGAACTTGATCCGCTTCACGTTGATGCCGGACAGGAAGGTCGCCTGCTCGTTGCCGCCGATGGCGTAGGTGCGCCGGCCGAAGGCCGTGTAGGTCAGCACCACGTGCCCGATCACCGCCAGACCGGCGGCGATCCACAGCGGTATGGGCAGGCGCAGGAAGGCGCCCTGCGCCACCGGCAGGAATGAGGCGGGAATGTTGGTGATCGGCCACCCCTTGGTGATGCCCAGCACCAGCCCCGAAGCCGTGGAGAGCATGCCCAGGGTGACGATGAACGGCGGGATGTTGACGTAGGAGATCAGGGCCCCGTTCACGGCGCCCATGGCCAGGCCGACCAGCAAGCCGATCGCCACCGCTTCGGGCACGGGGATCCCCGCGTTCATCGCAAAGGCGGCCGCCATGCCCGCCAGGGCCATTAGGGAGCCCACCGACAGGTCGATGCCGCCGGTGAGGATCACGAACAGTTCGCCGAACGCCACGATGGCGACGAACGAGATCTGCCGGGAAATCAGGAAGAGATTGGAGGCGCTCAGGAACTTCGGCGCCACATAGGTGATGACCGCCATGATGATGAGTAGCGCCAGAAATATGGCGGATTCCTTGCTCTGGAGAATCCGCAGCGGCATGCTGCGGTGGCCGCTCCGGCCCGGTACCAGATCACCTGCTGTGCTTTCCATTCTTGCTCCTTCGGGCAGGAACGCCCCAGTCCGGAACGTTCCTGCGGACATCCGATCAATGACAAAAACCATGCCTAGCTTTGCCTACTTGAATTCTTTCTTCATGTCGGCCATGTAATTGTTCACGTTGGCCTTGGTCACGAACAGCACGCCGGTGTCGGTGACCTTGGCCAGCTGCCCGCCCTGCTTGGCTTTCATCAGGGCCTCGATCGAGAGCCAGCCCATCTTGTAGGTCTTCTGGACCAGGCAGAAGGCGATCGAACCATCCTTCACCCCTTCGACCGTGTCCTTCAGGTCGTCGAAGCCGGCCAGCACGATCTTGCCGGCCTTGTTCTGCTGCTTGAGCACGGCGGCCGCGGCCGGCGCGCCTTCGGCCGAAACCGAGAAGATGGCGTTCAGGCGCGGATAGGTCTGCAGCAGCGCTTCGGTCTTGTTGGTAGTGACCGAGAAGTCGCCGCCTTCATCGACCACTTCCAGGATCTTGGTCTTGGGCGCGAACTTGGCCATGGCTTCCTTGAAGCCCTGGGTGCGCAGGTTCAGGTTCACCGAGCCCAGGCCGCCCTGCAGGATGACCATCTCGCTGGGGCCCTTGAGCAGGGAAGCCATCTTCTTCCCGGCTTCGAAACCGGCCGTCTTGTTGTCGGTGCCGATGTAGGTGAGCGCGGCGGAGGACGGGGCGGGGGCGTCGAAGGTGATGACCTTGATCCCGGCCTTCATCGCCTCGTTGATGACCGGAACCAGGCCGGCGTCGTCCAGGGCGGAGATGGCGATGCCGTCCACCTGCTGGGCGATGAGGTCCTCGATGACCTTCACCTGTAAGGGCAGCTCGAACTTCTGCGGATCGACCTTGTCCACGGTGATGCCGTACTTGGCGGCGGCCGCCTTGAAGCCTTCGTAGCAGGGCTCGTAGTAGGGATGGACGCCCTTGGGCACCATCACGAAGGTGAGCTTGGCGGCGAAGGCCGCCATGGGCAGAAGACAGACACCCGCGATGCGGATGAGGCGTGACAGACGGTTGGTCATGATTTCTCCTTGGGTTGGAAAAGGGTGGTGCGGGAAATGCTTGTGAGCGCTCACAGTCGCGGACTTGGCAGTGGCTTGTGCTGACCGGGCGCGGCCTGGAATTTGTGGCCCTTCCCCCTCTCGAACAGCCGTTGCAGCAGGCAGAAGAGGAACAGGAGGATGCCGATGACGATCTTGGTCCACCAGGAGCTCAAGGTGCCCTGGAACACGATCAGGGTCTGGATGGTTCCGAGAATGAGCACCCCGAACATGGTCCCGACCACCGTGCCCACCCCGCCGGTGAGCAGGGTGCCGCCGATCACCACCGCGGCGATGGCGTCCATCTCCATCCCGATCGCGTGCAGACCGTAGCCGGACAGCATGTAGAAGGTGAACACCACACCGGCCACGGCCGAGCACAGCCCGCTGAGCGTGTAGATCAGCACCTTGGTCCTGGCCACCGGCAGGCCCATCAGCACCGCGGACTGCTCGCTGCCGCCGATGGCGTAGACCGTCCGGCCGAACCGGGTGTAGTGCGCCAGGAAGATCCCGGCGGCCACCACGACGAAGAAGATGATCACGTTGACGGAGATGAAGGTGTCGCCCGGCAGGGGAATGCGGAACTGGGACACCTGGGTGTAGAACGGATTGGTGATGGCGATGGAATTGATGCTGATGAGGTAGCAGAGTCCACGGGCCAGGAACATGCCGGCCAGGGTGACGATGAAGGGAGCGAGTTCGAAATAATGGATCAGCAGCCCCATGAGGCATCCCAGGCTGGCGCCGATCAGCAGCACCAGCACGATGACGGCCGCGGGATGCCAGTGCGACACCTCCAGCAGATGAGCGGAGACCATGGTGGTCAGGGCGATGACCGAGCCCACGGAAAGGTCGATCCCGCCGGAAATGATCACGAAGGTCATCCCGACCGCGGTCACGCACAGGAAGGCGTTGTCGATGAACAGGTTCAGGAAGACCTGGGGATTGAGGAAACCATCGTAGAGATAGGCTCCGAAGCCATACATCAGGATGAACAGCCCGATGGTGACGAGCAGGGGCAGCTGCTTGAGGTTGACCTTGCTGATCATGGCTTGGCCACCCGCTTCCCCCAGCTGCCGAACACCGTCCTGCGGAAGGCCACGGACTGGAACATCATCACCAGGAACACCACGAAGGCCTTGACCACCAGGGTGATCTCCGGCGGCACGCCGATGCTGTAGATGGTGGTGGTCAGGGTCTGGATGATCAACGCCCCCACCACGCTGCCCACCAGGTAGAATTTCCCGCCGGTCATGGCCGTGCCGCCCAGGACCACGGCGAGAATGGCATCCAGTTCGAAGAACAGGCCGGCGTTGTTGCCGTCGGCGCTCTTGACGTTGGAACACACGATCAGCCCGGCGACGCCCGCGCAGACCGCGCAGAAGGTGTACACGCAAAGCAGCAGATTCTTGGCGTTGATGCCCGCCATCCGGCAGGCCCGCGGATTGATGCCGATGGCCTCGATGAACAGGCCCAGGGCGGTCCCGCGGGCCAGGAACAGCGTGAGCAGGAGAACAAAGAGGACCATGTAGAGCGAGAACGGCAGCCCCAGCAGGAACCCATTGCCGATGAAGAAGTAGGGTTTGTAGTAGATGGTGATGATCTGCCCGCCGGTGATGAGCTGGGCCACGCCGCGCCCCGCCACGATCAGGATCAGGGTGGCCACGATCGGCTGCATCCCGACCCGGGAAACCAGAAAACCGTTCCACAAGCCGGCCGCGGCTGAAACCACCAGCGCGGCCAGGATGGCCACCGGCATCGGCACCAGGGTCACGTATTCCTGGACACCGCCTTTCAGGACCAGGGTGCCGCCGATCAGCATGGCCACCAGCGCGCCGGAAATGGCCACCACCGCGCCCACGCTGATGTCGATCCCGCTGGTCGCGATCACCAGGGTCAGACCGATGGCGATCAGCATCAGTGGCGCGGCCCGGTTCAGGATGTCGATCAGGCTGCCGTAGAGGTGCCCGTCCTTGACTTCAATGTGGAAGAACCCCGGGCTGTAGGCCAGGTTGAACAGCAGGAGCAGCGCCAGCGCCAACAGGGGCCAGAACAGCCTGGCGCCGGCGACTCTGCGCATGAGGGAGGGAGCGGCGGGATTCATTCCTGGCCTTTCGCGATCGCCCGCATGATGGCGTGTTCCTCGACCTCGGCTCCGTCCAGTTCGGCGACCTTGGCGTGGTCCCTGAGCACCGCGACGCGCTGGCAGCAGCGGATGAGCTCCTCGAGTTCGGAGGAGATGAACAGGATCGCCATTCCGTCCCTGGACAGGGACTGCACCAGCGCCATGATCTCGCCTTTGGCGCCGACATCGATGCCCCGGGTCGGTTCATCGAGGATCAGGAAGCGCGGATCGGTCACCAGCCAGCGGGCCAGGATCACCTTCTGCTGATTGCCGCCGGAGAGCTTCCCCGCCGGCTGCTCGGGACCGGAAGTCTTGATGTCGAGCATCCGGATGTAGCGCTCGGCGATTGCCTCCTGCTTCCGGCGCGACAGGGGGTGGAATACGCCCAGTCGCGCCTGCAGGGCAAGAATGATGTTCTCCCGCACGGTGAGTTCGCCGATGATCCCGTCGGCCTTCCGGTCCTCCGGACAGAAGCCGATGCCATGGCGTATGGCGGCCTGGGGAGAATTGAGGGAGAACCGCCTGCGCTCATCCAGCAGGCTGCCGTGATCGGCGCGGTCTGCTCCGAACAGCAGCCGGGCCGTCTCGGTCCGGCCGGAACCCAGCAGGCCCGCCAGCCCCAGGATCTCGCCCTTGTGGACCGCCAGGTCGAACGGCTGCATGGACCCCTTCAAGGCCAGGCCTTCCGCCTCGAACAGGGCCGGCACGGCATTCCCGTTGATGGCGGCGGGGCCATCGGCCTTGCGTCCTTCCACGGCATCCATCTCCCGGCCGATCATCTTTTCGACCAGCTTCAACTTGGGCAGGTCGGCCGTCTTGAACTCGCCCACCCGTTCGCCGTTGCGCAGAACGGTGATCCGGTCGGAAAGCTGATAGGTCTGATCGAGGAAGTGGGTGACGAACAGGATGGCCAGCCCGTCGTCGCGCAGCCGCCGGATGAGCTGGAACAGCAGTTCCACCTCGTTCTCGTCCAGGCTGGAAGTCGGCTCGTCCAGGATCAGGACTTTCGCCGAGATGTCCAGGGCGCGGGCGATGGCGACCATCTGCTGGATGGCCACCGAATAGGCCGCGAGGGGCTGGGTCACGTCCAGATGGACGTCCAGTTTCTCCATGATGGCCCTGGCCTTCCGGTTCAGTTCCTGCCAAAGGATCCGCCCGAACCGCATCGGCTGCCGTCCGATGAAGATGTTCTCGGCAACCGACAGGTTCGGGCAGAGGTTGACCTCCTGGTAGACCGTGCTGATGCCAAGCTGCTGCGCTTCCAAGGGAGAGCCGGCGGAGATGATCTGATCCGCCAGTTTGATCGTCCCGGCCTTCGGCTTGTAGACGCCGGTCAGGGCCTTGATGAGGGTGGACTTGCCGGCGCCGTTCTGTCCCATCAGGGCATGCACTTCGCCCGGGAACAGCCGGAAATCCACTTTCGACAGCGCCTTGACGCCCGGGAATTCGACCGTGATGCCTTGCATCTCCAGGATCGGAAGCGCTTCAGCTGGCATGGTTCCCTCAGTACTTGCGGGTCGGGAAGGCGGCGGCGGCTGATTCAGCCGGGAATACGCCTTCCTTGGTCACGATGCGCTTTTCCAGGGTCTTGCCGGCCTTGAGGTCCTTGACCGCCGCCATGAGCTGGGGGCCAAGCAGCGGGCTGCATTCCACTGAGCAGTTCAGCTTGCCGGCCATCATCGCTTCGAAGGCGCCCTTCACCCCGTCGATGGAGACGATGATGATGTCCTTGCCCGGCTTGAGTCCGGCGGCCTCGATGGCCTGGATCGCGCCGATGGCCATGTCGTCGTTATGGGCGAACAGCACATTGATGTTCTTGTCCGCCTTCAGGAAGGCCTCCATGACTTCCTTGCCCTTGGCCCGGGTGAAATCACCGGTCTGGGAACGGGTGATCTTCAGGTTCGGGTACTTCGCGAGCACTTCCTCGAACCCTTTCTTGCGGTCGATGGCCGGTGCCGAGCCCACCGTGCCCTGGAGTTCGACGATGTTGACCGGGCCGTTCATGCCCTTCTGTTTCAGATCGCCCACCAGCCAGTTGCCGGCCCGGCGCCCCTCCTCGACGAAATCCGAACCCATGAAGGTGACCCACAGGGAGGTATCCTTCACGTCCACGGCGCGGTCGCTGAGGATGACCGGGATCTTGGCCGCCTTGGCTTCGCGCAGGACCGTTTCCCAGCCGGATTCCACCACGGGCGAGAAGGCGATCACGTCCACCCGCTGGGCGATGAACGAGCGGATCGCCTTGATCTGGTTTTCCTGCTTCTGCTGGGCGTCGGAGAACTTGAGGTCGATCCCGGCGTCCTTGGCGGCCGCCTTGATCGATTCGCTGTTGGCGGTGCGCCACTCGCTTTCCGCCCCGATTTGGGAGAAGCCCAACGTGATCTTCTTTTGCGCCGCCGCGGCGGACGTCGTCAGCACCAGCATGCAGCTTGCCAGTGCGAGGGCAAGTTTGGAGGAGAACATCATGTGAATCCCCTTTCGGATATCCCCAGGCGTGCTTGACAGAGATTCCTTATCAGCCTGGGGTGGATGGACAAGGAACCACTTCGTTGTTGGAGCACTTCAAGTGAGAATCTCGCAGGATTGTGAGCGTTAACAATTTTACCGTCAAGGCATTCTTTTTTCGGTTTTCAAACCGGGGGGTTGCGGTAGGCTGGGTTTTCAGCTGACTCCATTTCTGGGCCGAACGACCGATCCGATGAAACCCCTTTCCGCAACCAATGCCTCGGAAACCTCGCGCCCACGCCGGGCCGTCATGGCCGACGTGGCCAACCTGGCCCAGGTGTCCTACCAGACTGTCTCCCGGGTGGTCAACGACAGCCCCAACGTGCACCGGGATACCCGGGACCGGGTGCTGGCAGCGATCCGCCAGCTCGATTACCGGCCCAACGTCATGGCCCAGGCGCTGGTCACCGGCCATTCCAAGACCTTGGGGGTAGTCAGCTTCGATACCACCCTCTACGGCCCGGCCTGCACCCTCCTGGGGATCGAGCAGGCCGCGCACGGCGCCGGCTACGCCGTCAGCATCGCCAGCCTGCAGTCCCTGAACCGCCCGTCCATGCTGGGAGCCATTGACCGCCTGCAGGGGCAGGGGGTCGAAGGCATCATTGTCATTGCCCCCCAGAAATCCGCCGTCAACGCCCTCCTGCACCTGTCGCACCGGGTCCCGCTGGTGGCCGTGGAGGCCGGGCCGGATGAATCCGTGCCGGTGGTCGCCGTGGACCAGTTCGCCGGCGCTGAGGCGGCCACCCGCCACCTGCTGGACCTGGGCCATCGCAATGTCTGGCACATCGCAGGTCCGCCGGACTTCCTGGAGGCCGAACTGCGAATCTCGGGCTGGAAGGCCACCCTCAAGGGCGCCGGCATCCAGCCCCCCGCCTTCATCCGGGGGGATTGGAGCGCGCGCTCCGGATACGAGGTCGGGCAGCGCCTGCTCAAGATCCCGGGACTTACGGCGGTGCTTGCGGGCAACGACCAGATGGCCCTGGGCCTGCTTCGCTGCCTGCACGAGGCCGGCCGCAGCATCCCGGGGGACATCAGTGTCGTGGGCTTCGACGACATCCCGGAGGCCGCCTACTTCACCCCGCCCCTGACCACGATCCGCCAGGATTTCCCCGAGGCCGGGAAGCGCTGCCTGCAGATGCTGGTCGCCTTGATCGAATCGAACGAGCCGGTCGCCAATGTCATGGTGGCCCCCGAGCTGGTGGTGCGCGCCAGCACCATGGGTTGCCGGTAGCGCGGGCCTTCCCAGGGAAAAGATCCAGGGGTTGCCAGGCTCCAATGGTGTTGAAAAATGCCATATGAATCAAGGAAATCGGAACCCTCGCCGGGACCCCGAAGCGCATTTCCAGTGTCTTTCCCAAAGAAAATTGCTTGCAATCCAGTGGCAGTAGGGTAGTCTGAATGTCTGCCGCGATCGAGGTTGTGGCTGACGGAAAGAAAACGAGCTGGCCCGCGAGGGTGAGCCGTGATCGTCCGGGCGTCTTTGAAAGCCGGATAAAGAGAATGGAAATGCTTTGAGTCCCGCAAGGGACTGCAATACAACCAAGCGAACAACGAATCCTTCCTCGCGAGAGGTCGGATC
>Ga0316232_1001142_pt1 | contig 34259 bp, 25 predicted proteins | sample TBHtaG_FD_206006 | JGI IMG/M metagenome (GOLD analysis project Ga0316232, IMG submission 206006) | Freshwater microbial communities from Trout Bog Lake, Wisconsin, USA - TBH18025_13 | ecosystem: Environmental > Aquatic > Freshwater > Lake > Hypolimnion/Profundal zone | place: USA: Wisconsin... | reverse complement strand
CACCGGCTTCTCCGATTACTCGCCGCCACCGAAGAGGTGGCGGAAGGAGTTGAGGATGCGGGCGGGGAGCGGTTTCCGAGGGGTGCCGGGGGTTTCGGGGGCTCGGGTGGAGTTGCGGTCGGTGGTGGTGGCGGCGGCGGTCATCACGTCGCTCCAGACGGGGAGGGCGAGGGCTGCGCCGTAGCCGTGGCTGACGATGGTGGCGGGTTCGTCGAGGCCGACCCATACGCCGCAGGTGAGGGCGCGGGTGTAGCCGACGAACCAGGCGTCTTTGTAGTCGTTGGTAGTGCCGGTTTTACCCGCCGCGATGCCACGGAAGTCGGAGCTGGCACCAGTGCCGCGTTCCATGACTTTTTGGAGGCCGGAGGTGATCATGCCGCAGACGGCGGGGGGGAGGACGGGGGTTTCGGCGGTGGCGGCGCGGAAGATGGCGCGACCGCGGGCGTCGTCCACGCGGGTGATGAGGTAGGGCTGGCGGCGGATGCCGCCGTTGGGGAAGATGGTGTAGGCGGCGACGAGGTCGCGCAGGGAGCATTCGAAGGTGCCGAGGTAGAGGGAGGGGAATTGGGGGGGCTGGCCGAGGCCGGCGTCGATGGCGACTTTGCGGACGGCTTCGAGGCCGGCCTGGTCGCCGATGCGGACGCTCATGGTGTTACGGGATAGGATGAGGCCTTCTTCCGCGGGGAGGGTTCCCCGATAGGTGCCGTCTGAGTTGCTGGGGGACCAGTTGGGGGCGGCGGCGATTTCGCGGCGGCGGATGGCGTCGTCGCTGATGGGGGTGGAGGGGTTGACGCGTCCGCTGGCGTAGGCGGCGGCATAGACGAAGGGTTTGAAGGTGGAGCCGACTTGCCGCCGGGAATAGACGCGGTTGTAGGTGCTCTCGGAGTAGTTGCGTCCGCCGACGATGGCGCGGATGCCGCCGGTGGCGTTGTCGAGGACGACGACTGCGCCTTGCAGGTAGGGGGTGGGGGCGCCGTCGGTGCGGGCGCCGAAGTCGGCGCGCTTGGGATGGGAGTAGCCGGGGCGTTCTTCGACTTTGGTGAGTTCGGTGTCGAGGGCGGTCTCGGCGACTTTTTGCAGGGCGGGGTCGAGCGTGGTATAGACGCGCAGGCCACCTGCGGCGAGTTGGTCGGTGTCGAGGTTTTGGTTGAGTTCTTCCTCGATCAATCCGATGGCGTAGCCCTCCCCGGCGGTGGGCGGGCGGGCGGTGGAGATTTTGAGGGGCTGGGCTTTGGCTTGGTCGGCCTGGGCTTGGGTGATCATGGCAAGCTTCACCATGCGGTCGAGGACGGTGTCGCGTTCGCCGAGCGATTTCTCAAGGTTCTTGAAGGGGGAGTAGCGTTCGGGGCAGCGGATGAGTCCGGCGAGGACGGCGGCTTCGCCCAACGTCAGCTTGGCGCTGGGTTTGTCGAAGTAGGCGCGGCTGGCGGTTTCGACGCCGAAGAGGCCGCTGCCGAAGTAGATGCGGTTGATGTAGCTTTCGAGGATTAGTTTTTTGGGGCGGTTGCGCTCGATGCGAAGGGCGACGAAGGCTTCGAGGAGTTTGCGGTGGAGGTTGCGTCCGCCGAGTTCGAAGGAGTTGCGGGCGAGCTGCTGGGTGAGGGTGCTGGCGCCTTCGCGGGCGTGGAGGTGGATGAGGTTGCGGAAGACGGCGCGAGCGATGCCGATGGGGTCAATGCCGCAGTGTTTGTAGAAGCGGGAGTCTTCGCGGGCGAGGAGAGCGTCGGTGAAGTTGGAGGAAACTTTGTCGAGGGGGACGAGGATGCGGTCTTCTCCGGCGCGACGGCTGAAGGCTTTGCCAGTGCAGTCGTAAATCCAGGTGCGCTGGGGCATGGTGTCGAGCTGGCGGAGGTCGTAGAAGCTGGCCCAAGTGGCATACACGGCGCAGACGAGCGCACCGAGGAGGAGCAGGCATAGGAGCAAACGCAATTTCCAGTGCCGCCGTGAAGGATGGGCGGTTTTGGGCTTTTTGAGGAGCTTGGCCTGGTGTTTGGATTTGGGCACGGGGGGGTGGTGCGGAGATATTTAGCGTATTTTTGGCGGGAGGTCTCGCGCAAAGAACGCGAAGGACGCAAAGGAGGGGAAAGCGTATCCATGTCCCCTTCCCTGCGATCCCGCCGCTGTCAATATGTTGCCTGTCCCCGGCTCCGTGTTGGCCCCTATTCTGCGATTCCCTAGCGTTCGTTCAGAAGGCTTGAGATCAGCAAGGCGACGTTGGATAGGAGTTGCGCGTTTTGGAAGGTCTCTTTTCTGTGGCCCGGCAGAAAGCCGATGACACGGCCTCCCCAAGGGGTGGTGTTTTCCCAGCATTGAGGGAAGGTCCCCTCCTCTATGGTGGTTTCCATAAGGATCGTCGCCGGGGCGGTCTGCTCCAGCCGGGTGTAGATTTCGTCTTCGCCCAAATCCATGGGTTGCAGGTGCGCACAAAGGGGATGGCGGCATTTGGAGACGTCCACCTGGTAGGGGCGAATGGGATGGGTGGATTTTGGCGTTCCATCGGGATCGTTTTCGCGCACCCAGCGGAAACCGACGATGCGGCGCCACCAATCCCAATGCCAAAAGGCTGCACTGGCTCCATGAAGCAGCAAGAGGGGTTTACCTTGCTCCAGGTAGGCGCGCAAATGCAGTTCGGATTCCAGACCGGCCAGGGGTTGAGCCCCCGTCCCGGCAATCAGATTCAAGATGAGCAGGTCGCATGCTTCAGTGAAAGCAGGGTCAGCAAGCGGCGTGAGATCGTTTTCGTAGAACGCCATTGGGCAGCGGTCTTTCAATGCCTCGTAAAACAGGGCCCCGGAACGTGATCCAAAGTGGGTATCTGCCAGGAAAATAATCATGCGCGGTCCCAGATATTGGGAGGAAGGGGTCTTGGTGTAAAGGCGCGACCTGAATGGGATTTTGTGCAAAATCGCTTGGGTTAGGATTGGAATGGCGGGGGTCGATGAGGTAAGAATCGGGCCATGAACCCGAAATCAAAGGCTGTTTTTCTCCTTTCCGAGAGCTCTTACGATGTGATCTACGGGGCGGCGGAGCGCCGGGCGCAGAACGCGCAGAAATCCTCGGACCGCTTCTCACGAGCGAATCGTGGGCGCAGCATCCCGATGTGACGCATTCGGTGGAGTGGATTTTTTCGGGCTGGGGCATGCCGGTGATGGATGAGTGCTTTTTGAGCGCGTTTCCGAATCTCCGGGTTTTGTTTTATGGCGCGGGCAGCATCAAGGGGTTTGTGACGGAGGCTTTCTGGCAACGGGGAATTACGGTGACGAGTGCGTATGCGGCGAACGCGGTTCCCGTGGCTGAATTTGCGTTCGCGCAGATCATTCTTTCTTTGAAGGGGATGTGGAAGGCGGCACGGCGAATGAAACAGGATCGGGTGCATGCACGCGAAGAGGTGCTCGGGGCTTATGATACGACGGTTGGGCTGATTTCGCTGGGGATGATCGGGCGGCTTGTCGCGGAACGGCTGAAGTCGTTGCACGTTCATGTGATGGCCTATGATCCGTTTTGTTCCCAAGCAGAAGCGAGCAAGCTGGGGGTGGAGTTGTGTTCCTTGGAGGAGCTTTTTGCCAAGGCAGAGGTGGTGAGCTGCCATGCCCCCTGGCTGAAAGAAACGGAAGGGATGCTGCACAAGGCACATTTTGCACGGATGAAACAGGGGGCCACGTTTATCAATACGGCGCGGGGGGCGGTGGTGAATGAGGCCGACCTCATTGAGGTTCTATCTGCGCGGCCCGATCTGTTTGTTCTTCTTGATGTCACCTGGCCCGAACCGCCGGTGCCGGATTCTCCGTTGTATGATCTGCCCAACGTGGCGTTGACGCCGCATATTGCAGGAAGCATCGGGAATGAATGCCGCCGAATGGGTCAATACATGATTGATGAGGCGGACCGGTTGCTTGTGGGCTCCCCTCTGCTTTATGCGATCAACCGTGAGCAATCGTTAAGGATGGCTTAAAGGGCGCAGTCCTTCACCCATTATCGTCTAATTTCCCAGCGCGGCTTCGCGTTCGAGTATTTCGTCTTCGGCGCGGGTGCCGGTTGACTGAGGGAGGTTCGGGACGAAGGCGTAGTTCGGGTCCGTCTGCTGACGCCGATGGATCTCCAACATTTGTTTCCAAGTAGCGCGAAGCCCCGGCAACGCGGGCGGCAAGTCGGATTCAATGGCTTTGCGCAGCTTGGACAGGTTGAAAAACGGGACGGCGGGAAACATGTGGTGTTCGATGTGATACTGCATGTTCCAGTAGAGGAAGGCAGGGATGGTCGAGCAGGTGTAGGTGCGGCAACAGACCCGGTGATCGGGCGCATTCGCTGTCAGGCCATAATGTTGCGGGAAGCCGCAGAGAAATCCGAGCCAGCCGCAGTATTGCGAGCCGAGGTTGACGATGAAGATCAAGAACCAGTGCCCGGTGGCGATAAAGAGCGCGGCCAGCAGCGCATGTCCGATGAGGGTGAAGCGCGCCCAGTTGCGGTGTTGGCGACGGAGTTTCTCGTTGGTTTCCGGCAGCACGAACTCAAACCATTCGTTGTCCAAGCGGCCTGTTGCGTGGCGGTAATAGTTCTGGAGGACTTTCCAGGTGTTCTCGGGATTCCAGGCAAAGAGACCGAGCCAAAACCGCCAGTCTTTCAAGGTGATTTTTTGCGGCAAAACGACTTCGCCATCGTAGTCGTTGTGGACGGTGACTTGATGATGGCGGATGTGGCTGGGGCGGAACGAGACATGATCCCACCAGCCAAAGAAGGCAAACACTTTGAGGAAGAATTCGTTGATGGCTTTCGTTTTGAAGGGCGTCTTGTGGCTCAGTTCGTGGCAGGCGGCTCCGCCCAGAAAGGAACCGACGGTTCCATGCGCAAACAACGCCACCAGCAGCAGCGGGACCGACCACATCCAGTTGGCGCCGGTGATGTGGCAAAATGCCAGGTAGGCCAAAGTCCCGGTGATGCCCCAGAGCCCGAGATGGCCCAGCGCTTGCCGGAAGCCCTGAAAATCGCTGCATTGCATCAATGCGTTCATGACCTGCGGATCAACCTGGCAGCGATACCAGTTGATCTTGGCATCCTTGCGGAATTTGGCGGTGTTTTCCATAAGGGGAAGAGGGTGGGCGGGAAGCTGATTTCGGTTTGTGAAGGGTCGCTTATCTGTTTTTGAGAGTAAATCTCAATAAGCCTGCGTCAACATTTTATTTTTCAGGTTGGAGGTTGTGATGTGGTCCGGTTCTCACTATTAACCCGGCAAGTGAACGGAGTTTTTTATGACTGATCGTGAACGCTTTCTGCGGCTGATGAATTATGAATCGGTGGACCGGCATCCCATTGGTTTGGCGGAGCCTTGGTCTGACACGGTGGACCGATGGAGGAAGGAGGGTTTGCCTGCCGAGGTCACGGATGTGCATGCCTATCTGGGGATTCCCCATCTCAGGGTGGTGAATATCGTCGGGGTGTTCCCCTATTTCCCGAAATTTGAGCGGCGCGTTCTGGAGAGCAACGAGACATTCGAGGTCAGCATTGATGGGGACGGGCGGACGGTGCGCAATTTCAAGGATCACACTTCGATGCCGGAGTGGATTGATTTTCCCGTCAAGGACGGGGAGGACCTTCGGCGGGTTATGGATGAGCACATGGATGTCAGCGATATGGATGCGCGATTCGGCGACGAATTTGAAAAGTCCTTGGAGCAGAAGACGGTGGATCATCCCGACGCGCTGGTGATGAGCAACGGCGGAGGTTATTACTGGGTATTGCGTTCCCTGGCGGGGGTGGAGGTGGCCAGCTATCTGTTGCATGATGAACCGGCTTTGGTGGATGAATTGTTTGAGCGGATATTCACGCTGGTGATGGAGGGGCTACGGCGGGTGACTGCAAGGGTGCAGGTGGATGTGATTGGATATGGGGAGGATATTGCCGGAAAGAACGGGCCGCTGATGGCCCCATCCATGATAAAGGAACTGATCCTCCCGCGCTATCGGGCCGCCCTAGACCTGGCTCATGCCAAGGGGATTGATCTCACCTGGTATGATAGCGATGGCGATCTGCGGTTGCTCCTCCCGGATTATATGTCCATCGGGATCAACGGGGTTTCGCCCTGCGAGGTCGCCGCGGGAATGGACCCGGTGGCTTTGCGGAAGACTTTCGGAAAGGGCTTGCGGTTGATTGGGGGCTTTGACAAACGCATCGTGGCGAAGGGGAAAGCGGCCATTGACGCGGAATTTGAGCGGCTGCGCCCGGTGATTGAGGAAGGGGGATTTATGCCGACCATCGATCACTCCGTTTCTTCAGATATTTCGTGGGACAATTACCGGCATTTCCTGGACGCCCTCCAAAAGTATTCGGGTCATTAAGCGTGTGTGAAAAGGCGTGTGGATTTGTGGGTTTTTGGTTAAGGTGGATTCGTGCGTATTGATATTCTGACTTTGTTCCCGAAAATCTGCGAAGGGGCGCTGGCTGAGAGCATGATGAAGCGGGCCCAGGAGAAGGGGCTCGCGACGTTGCATGTTCACAACATCCGCGACTGGGCCACGAGCAAGCATCTGACGGCGGATGATGCGCCTTATGGGGGCGGTCAGGGGATGGTGATGAAATGTGAGCCGATTTTCGCGGCGGTGGAGGCGTTGCGGACGCCGGAATGCAAGGTGATCCTGATGTCGCCTGCGGGGCGGCCTTTCAAGCAGGCGATGGCGGCGGAGTATGCGGGGGCGCAGCATTTGATTTTGCTTTGCGGGCATTATGAGGGGATTGATCAGCGGGTGATTGATGCGCTGGTAGATGATGAGGTTTCGATTGGGGATTATGTGCTGACGAATGGGGCGATTGCGGCGGTGGTGGTGACGGATGCCATCGTGCGGCTGATTCCGGGGGTGCTGGGGGATGAGGCGTCGGCTGCGGAGGATTCGTTTTCGGATGGGTTGCTGGAGTTTCCGCATTATACGCGGCCTTTGGAGTTTCGCGGGGTGCGGGTGCCGGATGTTTTGCTGAGCGGGCACCATGGGGAGATCGCAAAATGGCGGCAGCAGAAGGCGCTGGAAAAGACGCGGAAGAATCGGCCGGATTTGTTGGGAGAATAGCTAATTGCTAAGGGTCAATTGCTGATTGGGAGGCGCTGCCGCGCCAAATAGACGATGATGGCTTTGAGACGCTTGCGGGGTCCCTCACTCCGCTCGGGATGACAGGCATGTTGGGAGGCTTTGGGCGGTGGGTTGAGCTTGATTTTCGGTTTTCACGCGCAATGCTTGGCTCCCATGACTGAGCCATGCTTGCGGATCGCCTTGGGTTCGACTTTTTGCCGGATTGGGGACGTGGATTATAATCTGGCGCAGATTGCGGATTTTGCGGAGCAGGCGCGCCGGGCGGAGGCGCATGTTTTGCTGACGCCGGAGTTGAGTGTGACTGGATATGGTTCTTATCCGGAGGTGGTGGCGCTGGCGGAGTGCGCAGGGGAGGGTCCGGTGTATGCGGGGTTGGCGGCGATTGCCAGGAAGACGGGGGTGACTGTTGCGGCGGGTTTTGTGGAGCGGCTCGGGCATGGGCCGGGGATTTCGCATTATGTGGTGTTTCCCGGCGGAGAGTTTGTGGTGCAGCGGAAGTTCCGGGTGACGCCTTATGAGTCGCCATTGGTTTCAGCTTTGGCGGGGCATCCGCACGGGGAGCCGGTGCCGGAGAAGTTGGATTTCGCCGCGCTGCATTTTCCGACGTTTGAAATTGAGGGTGTGCGCAGCGCGATAGTGATCTGCGCAGACAGTGGCATTGCGGGGCTCCAGGATTATTTTGACACGCTCGGGGTGCGGACTGTGTTTGCGCCGGTGGGGGCGGGCGGGAATGTGAAGGAGCGGGTGCGGACGTCCGATTTATGCACCGCCGAGGGGCGGGAGCGATACCAGCGGGCTTTGGAGAAGGCTTGGTTTCCGGGAGCCGGAGGCGTGTTTGAGTGCATTGTGCATCGCCGCGCGGTGGCGGCGGTAAATCAAACGGGCTGGGATGGGCGCAGCTATGCACACGTTGGCGACGGGAGTGTGATTTCGCCCCGGGGGGAGATGCCGGTGGTATTGAGCGGGGTGCCGAATTTGGATTTTCAGCGGCCCGCGTTTCGGGTGGGGATCATTCCGCTGGCGCACTTCGAGGCTTAGACCGGTGCTTGGCTGGCGGGGAGTTTTTCCGAGGATTTGCTCCGCAGTGCGGTGATGAGGCGGCGTCCGAGGTTCTGACCGGGTAGCTCGATGAGGCGATAGGTGAGGGTGGAGACCGCGAGGGTGCCTCCCACAACGAGGAGCATGAGGAGAGCGAATTGAGGGAGGGGGGAGAGGTGCCAGTCCAGCCGACGACTCATCCCGCGGACGAAGCGCTCGGCCAAGGGGATCACGGCGGAGTGCGTCAGGTAAACGCTGTAGCTAATTTTGCCGATAGAGGTCGTCAGCCCGTTGACAAAAAGCCGGAAGGGATGCAGGAACAAGGCGATGGCAACGCACAGAAAAACGAGGCCGTATAAAAATTGCACCGGCAAAATTTGGTAGTCGCAGTAGGAGAGCACGGCTACGGCGCATAGGGAGACTGCCAGCAACGCTGCGGATTGCGTTTTCTTTTTCCGAAGGTGCGGGAGGGCGGGTTGCAAACGGCGAAAGATGAAGTAAAGAACGAAGCCCACGCCGAAAACCGGCATTTGGTTGGGCAGCCAGAAGAAGAGGAAATCGACCCACAGCCGATTGTCGGTGATGGGGACGAGGTGTTCGCCGAGCTTGAGCACGAGGACGCTCAAGACCAACCAGGCGAAGGTGCAGGCCCATGCGGTGTTTGCCGATTTTATCGTCCGGTAGAGGATGGGGACGGTGAGATAGAACATCATCTCCACGGCGACGGACCAGCCAGCGGGGACAACGCTGTTGATCCAGTAGGGATTGAAGCCATTGGTGAAGGTGGCGGTGGCGAGGAGGTTGAGCGGGGTGACGGAAGGGGCGTCGCCCAGCCAGTAGCGCGGGCCCAGGCCATCGCGCAGGAGGTAGAACGCCATGGCGCACCAGAAGAGGGGTGCGATCCGGCAAAAGCGCCGGATGAGGAAGTTGCGCGTCAGGTGGGTTTCGGCGGATTGCCGGATGGAGAGGGAGAAAAAGAGAGTGAAGGCGCTGATGACGTAGAAGAGCTGGACGCCGTAGGAGCCTTGCTGGGCCAGCGTGATGAGGGGATTGGTGGAAGGTCCCACGCATTGCGAGGTGTGAACAGTAACGACCGCGAGGGCGGCAAAGCCGCGCAAGGCGTCGATGGAGTCGAGCCTTTGAGGTTCGACCGGGAGGTTTACCCGGCTTGAGCTATGCAAACCGTTCATAAGAAAATCGGGCCGACAAGATTCGAACTTGCGACCTCTTGAACCCCATTCAAGCGCACTACCAAGCTGTGCTACGGCCCGATTTAAGAGTCGTGAATCATCGCTGTAACGGCTTAATTGGCAAGCTGGAAATTGCGCTATTTTTCGCTGTCGCCTTGTTTGGCGCGCCGGGGGGACTGCTCTCGAGGCGTGATTGTCAGGCAGGAGTTGGGTCGTCCGTGATCTTCCATCGGGTCTGGCAACCGAACCCGTGGAGTTGAACAGAAACTTGCGACGGCTCGATCGCCAGTTCCTCGAAGAGCACCAACTCATTCGTCGGCTTAAGCCAGGACAACGGCAGCCACAGCGACTGTTGCGGGCCGAGCTTCCAATAGCGGCCAACATTGTGCCCGTTGAGCCAGACGCTGCCCTTCCCTGCATGTTCCCCAAGCTCCAGGCGAACGGCCCCATCGAATCCCATCGGCATCTCAAAGGCCGCCTTAAGCCAAACAGGCCCTTTGCATGTTGGTTCCTCTGTTGCCTTCCACGAGGCAGGGCCGGGATTGGGCCAAAGCTCGATTTCCTCCCCTGATGCGATCCCTGTGCGCATGCGCCAGCCCACGAGTTCCTCGCCATTCATCCATACGGGACCAAACAGTCCTTTTGGCTCGCACAGAGGCACATCATACTCCGCGCCGCTGTTGAACATGCCGAGATTTTCGACCAACAGAGCGAGCGTGTGTTCTCCAGCGTCCAGCGATGGCATCAGGTTCCATCCCACATGCGAATGCGAGCCGCGTATCCCCAGGAACTGTCCGTCAACGAACACCAGAGCCCGGTCACAGGCTCCGCTGAAGTAGATCATCTGCGGTCCGGCATCCACTACCCGCAACGTCGTCCGATACCAAGCCTTGCCGGTGCCGTGTCCGAACGCCGCCATGGGCAAGGGCTGGGCGGCCGTAGTCCACGATGTATCGTCGAACATCGGCTCCTTCTCCGGCAGGTCGTTGGCCATCCGAAGATCTGAGAGGGGAATGCTCTTTGCACCGAACGATTCCGAAAAGGCTAGGTTCTCTTTTATGATCCGACTTCCGGCCAGACGCCAACAAGCAGATGGCTCAGCGGTTGAGACGGTCAGGGAAAGCCGCCCGCCCTCGACGACGGCATCCTCCACACGGTCCATGCCCCCGATCAACGCCTTGGGCACGCCAGTCAGATCCACGATCCAACTGCGTTCCACCGCCTGACGGTTCAGAAGGATAAGGTCCAGCCGGGATGAGCCTGAGCACAGCACCGCATGGAGGGGTTCGCTACCCATCGGCACAATCGCTTCGACACGCAACGCGGCATCGGTTTCGATAAAGGAAAGCCCGGTGCTTGCCTCTCCGCTAACGCGTCCTTCCCCGGCGATTTCGACCGCCACCCGCGTCCCTGCCTCGCCATGCAAGACCAGCGCAGGTTCCACGGCGAACAGATCCAGACCCACCAACTCCTTGAGAATAAAGCCTGCGGGTAGCGGGAGATTGCGCACGGTCCAGCGCACTGCCCCGGCGGGAATGGACATGTCCACGCAAGCCTGATCCTTCTCCGCCACCGCAATCTTCGCCTGCTCCGCGCTACGGTTGAGGTGGAAGACGAACTCGGCTGACAGGCTTCGCCGGACGGCCTTGAGCAATCCAGGCGCTTCCTCGGTAAGCTCAGGCATCCCGGCTCTTGCGAACTCCTCAAGAGCCAGCGGCGCGAGCCTTGTTTTGAGCAGCCCATACTTGCCGCTGAACCTTCCGTCGTCGAGCACCGGCGCGCCGGGGCCATACAGCGTAGTCATGAAATTATCGTCGGAGCAGATGGAGCAGCCGTGCCAGTAACCGAAGTGCGCGCCCCCGGAGAAAACAAAGGCAGTGAGTCCCCCCGCACCACCGGCGGCAATCTCCAGACCGTTGTGCAGCGCGGTGTCGTCCTTATATATGGCTGAGCCCTCCCGTCCCCACCAATCGAACGCGGCGATCCAGTATTCGGTGACAAAGAGCGGAGCCTCCGCCTGTATCGCCCTCGCCCGGGCAAGATTGAGGATTCCGTTGCCCCCGAAGTTGCAGCACATGTTGATGCCTTCATACACCTGGGGCTTGAGCCGGGCGAACTGGATGAAGCTGTCACAATTGATGATCGGCACGGTAACTCCACGGCTCCGCAGTCCATCGCGGAGGTGGTGGATATACGGCTCCTCTTGGTGCAGGCCAAAATGGCCATACTCGTTTTCCACCTGCGCCAGGATGACGGTGCCTGCTGCGCCGAGTTGATATTTGGCAATCAGCGGGGCGATCCTGTCCCACCATTTATCCACGAAGGAAAGGTAGAGTGGATCACGGGTCCGGGGCCGGAGTCCCTTCTTGACGCCAAGCCAGGGCGGCAGCCCGCCAGCCTGCCATTCATCGCAAATATACGGGCCGGGCCGGGCCACGACATACAGCCCAAGCTCTGCGGCGAGCTTCAGAAAATACTCCACATCTTTCTCCCCGGAGAAATCCCACGCACCCTCCTCGACCTCATGGAAGTTCCACGGCATATACACCGACACGGTGTTAAAGCCTGCGCACTTGAGTTGCACGAGCCGTCGCCGCCAGTCACCCCTTGTAAGCTTGAAGTAGTGGATCTCTCCAGACAGCAGCCAGGTGGGTCGCCCGTCGATCTGGTAGCCGTTGGCATCCCAGGCAATCAAATTCCGATTCATGTTTTTGCGACTAAATGAAGTTCGAACCCCAATAACGAGCATTTTTTTACGCGATGGGGTTTCTCAATCTGCCTTGTTCCGGCTCGGGCAGCGCGGTCGGGTGGCTGCCTTCTGATTGCAGGCGGGCCATGAGGATGGGGCTGACGATGCGCACACGCCGGGCGAGTTCCACGGGGTCGGCCATTTTGGACAGGGTGATGTCTTGCTTCTCTGACGCGTCGAGGCCGTCGAGCCGGGAGAGACGCTCCAGCAGTTTGAGGATGAAGGCTCCGGCTTTGAGGGCGGCTTCGAGCGGTTCTTCGTCAATGACCGGGCCCGCGCGGCCTTCTTTGCGGGGATGGCGAGGGCTTCCGTGGCTGCGATGGGCAGCCAGCGGTCCAATAGCGTGAGGCATGCGGCGCGCCGGTATTTTACTTTGCCACCAGCTTTAGCTGGTGGATTTAATGCAAAGAGGTCGCCAGCCGGCTTTAGCCGGGCTTTTCTTATCGGCAGGAGAAGCCCGGCTAAAGCCGGCTCAAGCGCTCCTTGGATGCCATTACCACCGGCTGAATCCGGTGGCAAAGCGCGAATGCCGACTAATACCCCTTCGCAAAATTATCCTGACATTCCAAGGGAACTCAATAACCCGGCAGGGTTTACCTTTCACCTCTCCAAAAACAGCCCTTTCATGGCGGACTTGCACAAGGTGAGAAACCAGACCATGCGCGCTTTCGTGGGGTCTCGAAGAAAATACTTCAGGGTTTTTACTGCAACCTTGAGATCTCGGAATGGCCTGTGGCGGGTATAATAATGCTTCTTTGCCTTGCGAAGGATCTCTTGTTGCCGGGGATCATCCGTTTGGTAGTTGTCCCATTTATGCCTGAACTTGGCATACGAATCTTGCACGAAATCACAGTGTTGGGTGGAGGCAGCTTCGTGAACCCGCTTCAGGTAAAGGCGATCCGGGATATAATGGACATCGGCCAGGAGCGCCATCTGGCAAAACATATCGGTGTCCTCATGGATTAAGTGCCTGAAATCGTTGTCCCAGCTTTGCGTGCGCTGGAAAACGGATTTGCGATACATGGCGAAAGGACCCTGACCCGTTGCGCAAAAAAACGTGACAAACGGCGTCTCACGCTCTTCGTCGGCAAGCGCGCGCGGCATGAACCAGCCGGGAACCCAGCGGCTTCGTTTCGCGGAACCGAAGGGGCGTCCCTGTTCGTCGGTCTCCTGAAACTGGCAACCCAACAGACCCACTTCGGGATGGCTGTCGAGGTAGCCGCTCATCAGGCGCAAGGCGCTGGGAACGAGTTGATCATCGCTATCCAGGAAAAAAAGATACTGCGCATCCGCCGAACTCTGCAATGCGCCCAAATTCCGCGCTGCCGATCTCCCTCCGTTGTCTTGCCGGACGCTGCGGATGCGCGCATCGCTGGAACAATAGCCTCGGATGATTTCGGGGGTGGAATCCGTGCTGCCGTCATCGGCAAGAATCAGTTCCCAATCCTGCACATCCTGGCCCAGAATGCTGGCAATGGCTTGGGGAAGAAATGCGCTGTAATTATAGCACGGAATGATAACAGAAATTCTTGCCATGAAAACCGTTGGGGGTTGCCCACCTGCCTATCCGGGAAACCCGACAAGATCAAGCCGAAAACGCATCGTGGGTGAGCGGGGTTTGGCCCAAGCGAGAGCGTTTCTTTGCAGTCCGGAAACAACGAACCAAAGAATTGTTGTTCATCTTTTCTTCTTACCAAGGGTTAAGGCGACGGTCATAGCCTACCCGGCCCGAAAAATGAAGTCGTCTCAGATGTTTCATACCGAGAAATTGACATTAATTTCTGATCCGCCAAAATAGTCAGCACTCGGGAAAATTAAGATGCCATGAAAAAATTAATTCTGATTATTTTTTGTATCGCTGGTCTGAGTTTTAGCGGGGTTCATCTCTTCCAGTTTATTCAGGAGCAGAAAGACCAAACGATTGTCCAAACGCCGAAGCCTGCACCACCTCTTCGGATAATTGACGTGGACGCCTTGGCCTCAAGGATGAAAAAGCATCAAGACCTCTACGAAAAACTCAGAGACGATTCACTGAAAGTTTATGCGAGCCTTCATCCGAATCCCGGCGCAGATGAAAAAAGGCACAAACCGCAATACGTTTGGCGGCATATCTTTGGGTCTGGGACGACTATTATCAAGAGGGGTTATGGCAAACCTACTGGAATTACTCCAGGCAATTAAGACTAAAGCATTCTAGCCCCACCGATCACAGAGATCCCCTGATTAATGTTTTTGGCGACATTGACTGGTATAGGTTTGCACATTCTACGAACGACCAAAATGTTGAGGATCTGAAGAAATGCGCCGATGAACTGGAGAAGTCTGATTATCCACCCGCTTTTAAATTTTCTGGGTATGCAAACATGGTCAAAAATCTCGCAGAAGCCAAACATGACAAAGAGCACAGCGCAAGCATGGAGAAAAGTTTTAAACTAATTCCTGAATTCGCAGAGAAAACTGGTTATTGGTATGGTGAGTTGATCAAGATGCCTGTTTCAAATGACTTATTATTCGCAAAGGCAGCAAGCCTTACGAATGATATCAGAGTTGATGAAACGACCATCAATACAATGTGGTCTTTTTTGACAAAAGCTCTCGAAAAAGAAAAAGCGGATAGCTCTCTGAGAACAGCTTTGCAAGGGGACTACTACATTCATTATGCATGGACTGCGAGAGGATCAGGTTGGAGTAATACTGTCACGCAGAACGGATGGCGATTATTTAAAGAACGACTCGAGAAAGCAAGCGATATACTCCAAACGGCATATCCTGAAAGTCAAATGAAAGGCGCCCTTGCCCGCCGTATGATCACGGTCGAACTCGGCTTGGAAAAAGGGCGCAATGAGATGGAACCATGGTTTCAGCGTGCGATCGAAAGTGATCCAGACGATTACGCTGCATATCTAAGAAAAATGAACTATTTACTTCCCCGCTGGTATGGATCTTCGGAAGACCTATGGAAATACGGTCTTGAATGTGTAAAAACACAAAATTGGTCTGCGAAGATTCCGATGATACTTGTCGAAGCGCTTGAAGACCTGTCAGAGAACAACTCGAAAATCTACTCGAAGCCACAAATATGGGAACCACTTGAACAAGTATTTCGAACGTATTTGCAGAAATATCCTGAAAGCACTGTTTATCGAACAAAGTTTGCAAAATGTGCAGCAGAGGGTGGTCACTGGAAAATAGCGAAGGAACAATTCGATATTCTAGGGGATGAATGGAACTGGGACAGTATCGATGCCAAAGATTACAAATCCATGCGCGATACTGCGAATCGTGAAGGAAGATGAAAGTTTTCTGGCACCTCTCATCCTTGAATCGATGTTCTGCAGATGAGCTTCTATCGAGGAACGTGTAACAGGTTTGCTTAGCCGCTTTGACTTCCGTTTACGATAGGTTGCTCTCCCCCCATTCTCTTTCCGCTTCTTCTTTTCAACGCCCCGATTGCCATTTTCGTGGCGCCCGCCTACACTCCACCGCCATTAAACCATGAATACTCTTACTGATCGCATTCAAGCCGCAGTGGCGGCGGGACAGTTGCTGGAATCCAGCGCGCGCAATATCTGCCAGTTGCTGGCTCGCTCGAGTTCGCCGGTTTATCTGGCGAGCGTGACGGAATTGGTGGAGGCGCAGGCTTGGGGGGAACTGAATGACCGGTTTTTCCGGACGCTGGCTTTCGGGACGGGCGGGCTGCGCGGGCGGACGATTGGAAAGATCGTGACTGCTGCGGAACACGGGACGCTGCAGGCGCTGGATCGCCCGGAGTTTCCTTGCGTGGGGACGAATGCGATGAACGATTTCAATATCTCGCGGGCGACGCAGGGGTTGGTGGCGTATTTGAAGGAGTGGTTTGCGAAGGAGGGGCTGGCGGGGCGGCCCAAGATTGTGATCGGACACGATACGCGGCATTTTTCGCGGCATTTCGCGGAGTTGACGGCGAAGGTGGCGAGCGAGAACGGGGTGGATGTCTGCCTGTTCACGCTGCCGCGCTCGACGCCGGAGCTTTCGTTCGCGGTGCGCTACACGAACGCGACGGCGGGGATCGTGTTGACGGCGAGTCATAATCCGCCGCACGACAACGGCTACAAAGTCTATTTCAACGACGGGGCGCAGGTGGTGGAGCCGCAGGCGACGGGGATCATCACCAAGGTGAACGCCATCGAGAGCGATGGGTATGAGCCGGTGGCGGCGGAGGCGCGCGGGTTGATTGAGCATGTCTGCGAGGAGATTGACGCGGCGTACATGGCGCGGCTGGAGTCGCTGGTGCTGGATCGGTCGCTGATCGAGAAGGCGCGCGGGTTGAAGATTGTTTTCACGCCGATCCATGGGACGGGCGGGGAGATCAGTTGCCCGATGCTTGCGCGGCTGGGGTTCCAGTTCAGCACGGTGCCGCAGCAGGCGGGGTTTGACGGGCGTTTCCCGACGGTAAATAGTCCCAACCCGGAGAACGCGGAGGCGCTGACGCTGGCGATCCAGCTCGCCGACGAGCAGGGGGCGGATTTGGTGATCGCCACCGATCCCGATTGCGACCGCATGGGCGTGGCGCTGCGCAATTCTCAGGGGAAGATGGAGCTGATCACGGGGAACCAGATCGGTTCGCTGATGGCGTGGTATCGCGCGACGACGCTTTTGCGCCAGGGGATCATTCACGAGGGGAACCTGAAAAACTGCGTGATTGTGAAGACGTTTGTGACGACGGATTTGCAGAAGGCCATCGCCGACAAACTGGGCATCCGCTGCGTGGAGACGTTGACGGGGTTCAAATACATCGGCGCGAAACTGGGCAAATACGAGCGGGCGCTGCCAGCGGAGGTGCAGGCGAAATATCGGTCGCTCTCCGAGGCGGAGACGCGCGCGCTGCGGCTGGATCTGTCGAGCTTCTATGTTTTCGGCGGCGAGGAGAGCTACGGCTACAGCGGAGCGGATTTCTGCCGCGACAAGGACGCCAACGGCGCAACGGTGATGTTCTGCGAGGTGGCCGCGTATGCGAAGTCGCGCGGACTGACGCTGGACGCGTTGCTGGATGAGATTTACGCGGAGTTCGGCTTCTACCTGGAGCAGAACGGCAACCTGACTTTTGAAGGCGCGGAAGGGGCGGCGAAGATCAAGCGGCTGGCGGAGTCGTATGCGGCGCAACCGCCAGCGACGCTGGATGGCGTGGCCGTGACCGGGGCGATCAATTACGCAGCGCAGGAGATTCACGATGTGGAGGGCGATCTCATCCCGAAGGAAGCGATGCTGATTTTTGCGCTGGCGGACGGTCGGCGCGTGGCGGTGCGGCCTTCGGGCACGGAGCCGAAGATCAAGTTCTACCTGTTTGGCCGTCGCGAACCGGAGGCGGGCAGGACGTTCTCGCGCGAGGAACTGACTGCCATCAAGACAGATGTGCGCGCGTCACTGGACCGCCTGTGGGCGGAATTGCAGGCGGATGTGGAGCGTCGGCTGGCTTAAATGAAAGGAAGTTTTATCCGCAGATTACACAGATTTTCGCAGATTTTTCTGAGGTCATTCGGGGAGCCGTTGGGCTCTTTCCTCGTTCCCAAACTCTATTTGGGAACGCAATTGCGGGCGCAACTCTATTGCGGTGGTGGGTCTGTGATCACGGGGTTCGGTTTTCTTTCGAGTTCTCTCCAGGCAATGGAGTTGCCGGGACAAGTGCGTTCCCAAATAGAGTTTGGGAACGAGGGAATTCATTGCGCGTTTTTTCTCGGTAATCTGCGCGAATCTGCGAAATCTGCGGACCTCCCCTCTTCATTCCCTAGTCTTTGTTTCCAACGATGAAACGCGTGGTCATTGCAGGCGGCGGGGCGGCGGGGTTTTTCGCCTCTTTGGCGTGCGCGGAGGCTTGCGCTGAAACGAGGCAGGCTTTGGAGGTGGTGCTATTGGAGCGCGGAGCGGAGTTTTTGACGAAGGTGCGCGTTTCCGGCGGGGGGCGCTGCAATGTGACGCATGCCTGCTTTGATGCGCGCGAACTGGCGACGCATTATCCGCGCGGAGGACGCGCGTTGATTGGGGCATTCCAGCGCTTCGGGCCTGCGGAGACGGTGGAGTGGTTCAAGGCGCGCGGCGTGGCGCTCAAGACGGAGCGTGACGGGCGGATGTTTCCAACTTCGGATTCTTCGCATACGATCATTGATTGCTTTCTGCGCGAGGCGCGGGCGGCGGGTGTTTTTTTGACCGCGCATTGCGGGTTGGAGGGGGTGGCGATACGTCCCGGTAGTGGGTTCGACCTGACGCTTTCCGATAGCCGCGCGATGGCGTGCGATCGGCTGTTGCTGGCACCGGGCGGGGTGAAGCCGGAAATGGGCGTGCTGGCGGAGGCGCTCGGGCACACGCTGGAGCCGCCTGTGCCGTCGCTCTTTACGTTCCGCATCGAGACGCCGTGGCTGCGCGATCTGGCGGGGGTTTCGGTGGATTTTGCGGAGGTCAGTGTGCCGGGCAGCAAGCTGCGCGAGCGGGGTCCGGTGCTGGCGACGCACTGGGGGCTGAGCGGCCCGGCGATTTTGCGGATTTCCGCCTGGGGGGCGCGGGAATTGCATACTTGGGATTACCGATTCCCCTTGCATGTCAACTGGCTGCCGCAGTTCACGCGGGAAACGCTTGCCGCCGAATGGCAGGCGCGGGCGGCGGCGCAACCGGCGGGGTTCGTGATGAAAACACCGTTGCGTCCCCTCCCCAACCGGCTCTGGGAGGCGCTTTGCGGGGCGGCAGGGGTTGCGCCGGAAACGCGCTGGGGGGCTTTCCCGCGCGCAGCGCAGCAGCGGTTGACGGAGCAGTTGGCACGGACGGAGTTTCAGGTGGCAGGGAAGAGTGCCAACAAGGCGGAGTTTGTCACCTGCGGCGGGGTGCGTTTGGGGGAGGTTGATTTCAAGACCATGCAGAGTCGGAAAGTGCCGGGGCTTTATTTTGCCGGAGAGTTTCTGGACATCGACGGAATCACCGGGGGCTTCAATTTCCAAGCGGCTTGGACGACAGGGTGGCTGGCGGGAAGGGCGATGGCGGGGGCGGAAACACTCTAGAGCGCCAAAATCCGGCCACACTTTTGCAAGGTGGATGGTTGCGAAAAAGATTTTACCCCGTAAGGTCAAGGGATACCCATCGTGGAGGCACTTTTGAGATGGGTTGTTCCCGAGTTTCGCCTCCTGACCATCTTCTCCAATGAAAAAGCCAAATTTACAGAATATGCCGAAGGGGTTATGCGTGATGCAGGACCCGACTCTAAACAAGGGAACTGCTTTTACCGAGGCCGAACGCGATGCGCTGGGGTTGCGCGGGCTGCTCCCGCCGAAAGTACAGACGCAGGACGAGCAGGTGCAGCGCTTTTTCATCACGCAACGGAAACGGGCGACAGATCTGGAGCGTTATATTGATCTCGCCTCGTTGCAGGACCGCAATGAATCGCTGTATTACCGGGTGGTGACGGAATACATCGAAGAGATGATGCCGCTGATTTATACGCCGACGGTGGGGCTTGCCTGCCAGCAGTTCGGGCAGATTTTCCGGCGTTCGCACGGGATGTATCTTTCCGAAAAGGACCGGGGGAATATCGCACAGGTGCTGCGCAACTGGCCGCGCAAGGATATCCGCGTGATTGTGGTGACGGACGGGGAGCGCATCCTGGGCTTGGGCGATCTGGGGGCGAACGGCATGGGGATTCCGATTGGGAAGCTCGCGCTATACACGGCATGCGCGGGGATCGAGCCGACGCAATGTCTGCCGGTGGCGATTGACGTGGGCACGAATAATCAATCGCTGCTGGACGATCCGCTTTACTTGGGCCTGCCGCAGCGCCGGACGAAGGGAGAGGCTTACGATGCGCTGATCGAGGAGTTTATCACGGCTGTCTCGGAGATTTTTCCCAAGGCGCTGATCCAGTTTGAAGATTTTGCCAATCACAATGCTTTCCGCTATTTGCACAAATACCGGGAGCGGGTGTGCACGTTCAATGACGACATCCAAGGGACGGCGGCGGTGGCGCTCGCGGGCATCTACTCCGCACTACGCATCACGGGGGGCAAGCTTCGCGACCAGCGGTTTCTGTTCTTCGGCGCGGGCGAGGCGGGGATGGGCGTGGGCGAGTTGATGGTGACCGCATTGCAGGCCGAGGGACTTACTGACGAGGAGGCCCGCAAGGCTTGCTGGTTCATTGATTCCAAGGGGCTGGTCGTCAAGAGCCGCACAGACCTGACCAAGCAGAAGCTATTTTTCGCACAGGATCATGAGCCCCTGACGGACCCGCTGAAAATCATCGAAGCGTTCAAGCCGACGGCGATCATCGGGGCGTCGGGGCAGCCGGGAACGTTTTCGCAGGGAGTTGTAGAAGCGATAACGCGGGTGGCCGGGCAGCCGATTATTTTCGCGCTTTCCAACCCGACCTCCAAGGCGGAGTGCACGGCGGAGCAGGCGTATTTCTGGAGCAGCGGACGGGCCATTTTTGCGAGTGGGAGTCCGTTCGCTCCGGTGGAGTTGGACGGCAAGCGCTTTGTGCCGGGCCAAGGGAACAATGCCTACATTTTCCCTGGCGTGGGGCTTGGAATCGTTGCCTCGGGCAGCCGTCTGGTGACGGATGAGATGTTCCTGGCGGCGGCGCGCACGCTGGCCGATCTGGTGACGAAGACCGATCTGGATCAGGGACGGATTTATCCGTCGCTGATGCAAATCCGCCAAGTGTCGCTGGCGATTGCGGTCATTGTGGCGGATATCGCAGAGAAACGGGGTCTGGCCACCGAGAAGCTTCCTGCGGATTTGGAGAGCGCGATCCGGGCAATGATGTATCAGCCGGATTATATCTCCTACGTGTAGGAGTCTGCTGGGTTCTAATCCGTCAACTCCAGCTTGCGCGTAAGCTTGAGGTCCATCTTACGGACGTTGTCGTGGAGGATAACGACGACATTGTATTCGCCCAAGGCGTCAATCGCCTCGAAATTGAGAGTTCCCCGATCGCGTGCCAGATAGACGAGGCCGGGCGACGGAGAAGTTCCCTTCCACGCGGTTCTCTGCTGGAAAGCGAGACTCAGGGTGCCATTGGGGCTGATGACATACAGGTCGAAGGAAACATCGCTGGCAAAGCGGGGATTGGTCGATTTACCTACGCTGCGGCCCCCGGGGTTCGCGATAAACAACGCCAAAAATACCGGCGTGTTGCGCCTAACGGCGGTAATCGGCTTCAGACCGCGGATGGCACCGGGTTTCGCCCACGTTGAAAAGATCTGCTCATCGGTGGTCATCCAAAACTGAGCGGAAAAACCGTTTTTGCTTTCCAGGCTACCCACTTGGCCAATGATGTCTTTTGGTTTCTGCCCCGAAGCCAGAATATCTGCCTGGACATCAAAAGCGATCAGCGCGAAAAAGCACAGGAGCGCGAGTTTTTTCAGCGTTTGGGTTTTCATGAACGGAGTCACTCTGCGATAGGCGGCTTAAACGTCAAGTGCCTGATACATTTTTCGGAGTTGCGTAAGTTTCTCACTCCAATCAGTTTCGCGACGCCGATGTTCTTCTACCACGGCGGCTGGAGCATTTTGAACAAAATTTTCGTTGGCGAGTTTCTTGTGCACAGTGGTCAGTTCCGCTTCCGCTTTGGCGATTTCTTTTTGGAGGCGCTCCCGTTCGGCGGCGGTGTCCACGAGGCCTTCGAGCGGGAGGTAGAGTTCGCCCAAGGGGGTGAGGACGCAGGGTTCACCGCGCGCGGACTGGTAGTCCGGGTTGAGCGTGACGGCTTCGGCGTTCACGAGGCGCGCGAAGGTGTCGATCTCTTCGGCGACCCACTCGGGCTGGGGCTTGAGGAAGAGGCGGACTTTTTTATTGGAGGGGATGCGGACTTCGGCGCGCAGGTTGCGAGCGAGGCGGACGGCGTCATAGACTGCCGAAACGCAGCTTCCGGCAAGGGCGAGGCGTTCACGATCAAGCCCTGCGAGCAGGGTGGCGGATTCCGGCCAGGCGACATACATGAGGCGTTCGCTGCCATGGTTGGGGGCTTTGAAGCCGAACGTGCTCCAGAGTTCTTCCGCCAAGTGGGGCATGAAGGGCTGGAGGAGGCGCAGGAAGTGGGAGAGGACGAAGTCCATGACGGCAAGCGCGGAGGCTTTGGCGGCGGGGTCTTCGCTGAAGATTTCCGTCTTGGCGGCTTCCACATAGCCATCGCAGTATTCGCTCCAGAAGAAGTCATACATTAATTGGGCGACTTCGTTGAAGCGGTATTCCTTGTAGGCGGCGTTGAGGTTGTCCACGAGCGCCTGGAGTTTAGCGAGGATGTCGAGGGAGTAGCTGGAAAGTTTGAGCCCTGCGAGTTGCACTTCCGGGGCGCTCTCGCCGTGCATCTGGCGGAAGCGGGCGGCGTTCCAGAGTTTGTTGGCGAAGTTGCGGCCTTCTTCGATCTGTTTTTCGTCGAAGCGGATGTCCTGTCCCTGCGGCGCGATGCGCAGGAGGCCAAAGCGGATGCCGTCGGCGCCGTATTTGGCGATGAGGTCGAGCGGATCGGGGGAGTTGCCGAGGGACTTGGACATTTTGCGCCCGTGGAGGTCGCGGATGAGGCCAGTGAAGAAGACGTTGGCGAAGGGGCGCTGGCCGGTGAATTCGTAACCGGCCATGATCATGCGGGCGACCCAGAAGAAGATGATGTCGGGACCGGTGACGAGGTCGGTGGTGGGATAGAATTTGGCGCGGGTGGGCGCGTCCATGGTGGCGAAGGGCCAGAGCCAGGAGGAGAACCAGGTGTCGAGAACGTCGTCTTCCTGCGTCCAGTTTTCGGAATCGGCGGGAGGGACGGTATCCACGTGGATGCACGCGGGGTTGTCCTTGCGATACCAGACGGGGATGCGGTGGCCCCACCAGAGCTGGCGGCTGATGCACCAGTCCTGGATGTTTTGCATCCAGTGGTCGTAAACGTGCGCCCAACGTTCCGGGCGAAATTGGACGGTGCCGTTGTTAACGGCGTCGAGGGATTGGGCGACCTGCGGGTATTTGAGGAACCACTGTTCGCTCAGGCGCGGCTCAATGGGGACGTCGGCGCGCTCGGAGTAGCCGACGTTGTTCTGGTAGGGCTCTTCTTTGATGAGGAGTCCCATTTCGCGCAGTTTCTCCACGGCGGCTTTACGGGCGGCAAAGCGCTCCATGCCTGCGAATTCCGGCCCGGCGAGTTCGTTGAGGGTGGCGTCCGGGTGGAAGATGTCGATGACTTCGAGCCCGTGGCGCTGGCCGATTTCAAAGTCGGCTTTGTCGTGAGCGGGGGTGACTTTGAGAACGCCTGTGCCGAAGGTGGGGTCGATGTGTTCGTCCGCGACGATGGGGATGCGGGCCTTAGGGAAGGGCCGCCAGACGTGGCTGCCGATGAGGTGTTGGTAGCGCTCGTCGCCGGGATGCACGGCAACGGCGGTGTCGCCCATGAGCGTCTCGGGCCGCGTGGTGGCGATTTCGAGAAATTCGCCGGGGCGGTCGGCCAGCTCATACTTCATGTGGTAGAGCCAGCCGTTCTGCGCCTTCATGATCACTTCTTCATCGGAGAGCGCGGTGAGCGAAACAGGGCACCAGTTGACCATCCGTTTGCCGCGATAGATAAGGCCTTTTTTGTAGAGATCAACGAAAACGGCCTGGACTTCGCGGGAGTAGTCCGCGTCCATGGTGAAGCGTTCGCGCGCCCAGTCGCAGGAGCAGCCGAGTTTTTTGAGCTGCTGGATGATGATGCCGCCGTGCTTTTCTTTCCATTGCCTGACGTGCTCCAGGAAGGCTTCGCGGCCGATGTCGCGCCGGGTTTTGCCTTCCTCCTTGCGCAGCTTGCGCTCGACGACCGTCTGCGTGGCGATGCCCGCGTGGTCCGTCCCCGGCAGCCAGAGCACTTCGTGGCCCAACATGCGGGCGCGACGGGCGAGGACGTCCTGAATGGAGTTATTAAGGACGTGCCCGAGCGTCAACATTCCGGTGACGTTGGGCGGCGGGATGACGATGGAATAGGCGGGTTTTGGCGAGACCGGGTTGGCTGCGAAGCAACCTTCGGCCAGCCAGCGCGCATACCATTTTTCTTCTACTGCCTGCGGTTCGTAAGCTTTCGGGATCTCTGACATGAATCGCCAGATTTTCGGCGAAACTCGGCGCTTGGCAATCCCGGACTTGCGTTCTTTGACGGATTTTAGCACTTGCGCCCCAGCAGCAACACGGTCGCCACGAACCCAAAGAGGGCAACCCATCCCGCCGGGAGCAGCGGATAGGCGAATCGATTTGTTGAGAGGTGATGAAAACCCGTTGTCAACGATTCCAAGTTCCCTTAATATTGAAAGACTCCCATGAATATTTCCCGTTCTTCGCGTTCCGGCGCGGCTTTCACCCTCATCGAACTGCTGGTTGTCATCGCGATCATCGCGATTCTCGCCGGACTGGCCTTTACCTCGATGACGAGCGCCATGCTCGCCGCGAAGAGAGTCGTAGCCAAAAGCGACATGAGCCAGATCGCCGGTGCCGTCCAAGCTTACTATACTGAATATGGGCGGTATCCCATTGCTAGCACCGTTACTACGGATGCGGCTGCAATTTATGGTGGTGCAAACAGTAACGACCTGATTATTTCCGTTTTACGCTACAAGCCACTTGGAAGCACGACCCAAACCACTCTGGACTCGCTCAATCCGCGCCAAATCAAGTTCATAGAGCCCAAGGTGACAACTTCGACAAAAGGGTGCGTCAATTCTACGACGGGAAAATGGTATGACCCGTGGGGAACGCAGTACATTATTTTTATCGATGCAGACTATGGAGGTGATATCTCTGCTGTTACGGCTTTCTCCGATATCACGACGAACCCCTCGGTCAGCGTGGGGGTTGCCTCGGTTGGCTATTATTACGTAAAGAGTAATACAAACCCTCAGCCCGATAGCATTGCAGGAGTGCTCAATTACGGTAGCAATAAAAATACCATCTTGCTTTCTTGGCAGTAACCTGACATCATTTTAGGCTTCTTTGCCTAGGGAAGAGAAGCTCGATTCATCGGACCGATACGATAAGTCGTGGCTATTTCTGGGTAACAGTCAGCACCTCAGAAGTTTTCCAATAGGCGGGTGTAGTTCAATGGTAGAACGGCAGCTTCCCAAGCTGCATACGAGGGTTCGATTCCCTTCACCCGCTCCAAATCAAGCAAATAAGAGGCGCTAACACCCATTTAGTTGTTTGGCTTCACTCAAACGGGAACAGGAACGGGAACATTTGGCTTCATTTTTCGCCGTTGTTCGCTTTGGTTTTTGACTAATACCCCCGCAACGCAACTTGCTTTGGGGACGCCTTGAAACCGAGCCTGCACAAAAACCGATGACGGCAGAATGATTTTCATCAATTACGATGGAATTCCGGCTCGTTTTTCGCTGAGTTTTTTCCATTGCCATAGCGTTTCACCTTTACTCTGGAGAGCGGTGTCGCTGCGTGTCCCATTTATTTGCCCCACGGAAAGCCCGTCCCCCCTCGTCGCAAGAGATGGGATAAGGGGCATCTTCATCTTCGTTTCAAACGAGGAGCGAATCCTCAGCAGTCGTCTGCCGTGGCCAGAGCAGCCGCAAGCGTTTGGAAGCCATTCCCCGATTGACTCCACCTCCCGCTTTCGGTTATTGTTTTTTCAGCATCAGGAGTTCCAGTGGCCCAAAAGGCTACTGGATGCCAACCGAAGGACGGAGACCCTTACGGTGGCTGGGCCGAGAAATCGACCCGATGCGCGTTCCCCACAGTGATGTGGGGCGCGAAAGCTAAAGCTCTCCCGGTGACGCTAACCCGTCACCTTTCTGGTGCGCCAACCTGAACCTAAATCCATGCGCACTAACCAAAACATCAGCACAAAGCTGGAGGCGATCCCTTCGATCCGCGACGACCAGCAGAACCAATCGTCACTTCTGGGGCGGACCACACCACATGGCAAGATCGACCTTTCCCGTCGTCGTTTTATTGCTGTCCTGAGTTCAACCGTTGCATTTCTCGCCCTCAGTAAATGGATTCCGTGGAAGAGTGAGGATTCAACAGCATGGGTGCCAAAGGCGTTTTCCTTCGAGGAAGCGATGGCAACCATGACGTTTCATAACCAACATAAAATTGAACCCGATATGCCGACCTTACTTGGTTGCTTTGTGGCGTTCGTTAATAAACGCGCAACCACGCGCCAAAGGGATGCGAATTATTTTTTAAGCGCTAATCGGGTATTCCTGATCCTGAAAGGAGTGCATTCTGGAAAAACGAACGCGATGGTAAATGAGGCCTTAGAAAGTGTTCTCCGTCAAACTACAAATACTACTTGTGGCATGCATTGGGAGGCAGCTATTGGTTGGCTGAAATTCCGAATTTTTGACCATTACAGGCTCCCAGAGGAAGTAGTTGTATGGCAGACCAAATTTTCTATTAGGGATATTTTACTGTTGCCATTACACGACGCCAGTTAGCCGCTCAAGACCGATATTCACGATCTGTCTGGGCGGGTGTTTTGCACAGACCTCAGCTTAGTCGCAAGTGATGGATTATCCCGCGCTTTCTCCACATTGCAGGTAGCAAGAGTCTCTTGGTAGCTTTTCCAGTTCCGATAGATCATTCAGTGACCCTTAGATACTGTCGCATTTGTTCACGATAGGCGCTCTTTACATCTGCAAGCGTGGCGCTGCGAGTCAACCCAAGCGTTGCAAGTGCTAGATCACTGGTTAATTTTGGTGCGCGGCGGGGCGGTGGGGCGCGGTGCTCATCTGGCGGTTCGTATGTTGGCTCTTGAAGCGTGAACCGCGGACAGGGAGTTGTCGCAAGAAACTGCTGCTTCTGGCATTCACGGTATTTCTCATCTAGTGAAAGATAAACGCTCCATACAAAAACCCAAAGAACCGCCCAACCCCAAACTGATTCCATCGCTCCTCAGAAATAGACGATAATTCCTGCACCGATCACAGTCAGGCAACCTAAGCCGTTGACGGTGCTTGTTTGACTGGAATTCGAATCGAAGCTCTTTAGTCGTGCATTCCACTGTTGAATTGCTGCATCGCATTGGTCCTTCGCCGCTTTGTAACTGGCAAGCGCTTCGAGATATGTGCTCCAACTTCGGTAAACCATTGTGATTTTGAAGTGTCTAAGTGGGAAAATTAAAAGATACGCTTTTTCTCTGATCCCTTTGGGAAGGGGATAACGATAGTTCGGCGTTCACAAGAAACGAAGAGGGAAGAATAATTACTTTTCATAAACCAGCACCAACGCGGCTGCCTGTTCAGCGGAGTTTACCACTTCCTCGAACTTTACGTCCTGAGTATTAGGTTCCTTAAGAGCTGCGATCACCTCGGGCGAGGATTCGAGGAAGCTAAGAAGGAAGCCGCTCTTCACCGCGTAGTTCACGTTTTCCGGCGCGAACCCACTTTCACCAAGAGCCGCCTTAGGGCTAAGCTTGGCGCTGACAATCCCCACAACATTGCCCCGCTCATCCACAAGCGCTCCACCCGAATTTCCGGGTTGCACGGGAACACTGATTTGGAAGTAATGTGGGTTATCCTGTGCGCCGGACATTGCGGCGATTTCGCCCTTGGCCAGTTTCGGTGCGAATCCTTGCAAACCGATGTTCGGAAAGCCGACTGTGGCCACCGTGCTGCCCAAACGGACTGACCGGCTTGGCGCGACCGGCAAGGTCATAAACCGGCCTTCGGCCTTGAGCAAAGCGATGTCGTTGGCCACATCTACCTTCACGACGCTGGCGCTAATAAGCCCCGATGGCGTAAGGAGTTTGAATTGGGTACCTCCTTTCACGACATGCGCGTTCGTGACCAAAAACCCGTCCGCTGTGATAAAAAACCCGGAACCACTCGCGGAGGGGCCAGAGTTTGCCACACCAGAAGGAGTTGTAGTCGCATCTGGTTGCCCTGCCTTGCTCGGTCTAAAGTCCCGCGTCAAACGCTGTGCCTCTGCGATTTGATCTCGCGTCATTGACCTCTCCAATATCGGTAAATTTTGCTTGGCGGCAGAGACGCCTTGAGCTGCCGCAAGATTAAACCATTTATAAGATTCAATATAATCTCGTGCGACTCCACTGCCCTTGGCATACGCACACCCGAGGTTGAGTTGAGCGGTGGCATACCCTTGCACGGCTGCCTTTTGATACCACTCAACGGCCTTAGCTTCGTCTTTGGTTACGCCCGTGCCGCTTTCATACATCCACCCGAGATTGCACTGAGAGGTAGCATTGCCTTGATCTGCGGCTTTTTGATACCACTCAACAGCCTTAGCTTCGTCTCTAGAGACGCCACTGCCATATTGATACATTACCGCGAGGTTGTTCTGAGCAGTTACATTGCCCTGCTCTGCGCTTTTTCGATTCCATTCAAAGGCTTTTGTGGCTCTTTTGGATACGCCCGTGCCGCTTTCATACATCCACCCGAGGTAGCTTTGAGCGTAGGAATTTCCTTGCACTGCGGATTTTTGGAACCACTCAATGGCTTTTGCTTCGTCTTTATTTACACCCCTCCCGGTTTCATACATGCACCCGAGGTTGAGTTGAGCGGTGGCATTGCTCTGCGCTGCGGATTTTTGGAACCACTCAATGGCCTTCGTTTCATCTTTGGGAACACCTCTACCATTATAATACATGAGACCGAGGTTGAGTTGAGCGGCAGCATTGCTCTGCGCTGCGCTTTTTTGAAACAATTCGAAGGCTTTTGCGGCGTCTTTGGGGACGCCGTTGCCGTTTTCATACATGATACCGAGGTTGCACTGAGCGTCGGCATTGCCTTGCTCTGCGGCCTTTTGATACCACTCGATGGCCTTGGCTTCGTCTTTGGTGACACCTCTACCGTATTGAAACATCCACCCGAGGCAGTTCTGAGCGATGGCAAAGCCTTGCTCTGCGGCTTTTCGATACCAGTTTTCCGCTTCCGTTGAGTCCTTCGGAACTCCAGTGCCGTTGGCATAACAATTACCGAGGTTGTATTGCGCCATTGAGAGCCCCCCCTCTGCGGCTTTACGATACCATTTCACCCCTTCTTCCGCATCCTTCGGGACTCCGGTTCCATTCTGATAACAAAGGCCGAGGCCGTTTTGAGCACCTGCATGTCCCTGCTCGATAGCCTTGCGATACCACTTCACCGCTTCCGTTCCATCCTTCGCCACGCCGATGCCATAGTAATAGCACCGTCCAAGACGTTGTTGCGCATCCGCATACCCCTGCTCAGCGGCTTTGCGATACCATTTCACCCCTTCTTCCGCATCCTTCAGGACTCCGGTTCCATTCTCATAACACCAGCCGAGATTATATTGAGCACCTGCATCCCCCTTCTCGGCAGCTTTTCCGAACAACTCAATGCTCGTTTTGCCCTTTGGGACGCCTCCACCGTTTTCATTCGTGGACCTAATGCTGAGTCGGGCACCGGGATCGCCTTGATCTCTAGCCTTTTGATACCACTCAATGGCTTTTGCTTCGTCTTTATTTACACCCCTCCCGGTTTCATACATGCACCCGAGGTTGAGTTGAGCGGTGGCATACCCTTGCACGGCTGCCTTTTGATACCACTCAACGGCCTTAGCCTCGTCTTTGGGAACGCCTCTGCCGCCTTCATACATCCACCCGAGATTATTTTGGGCTTCCGCAGAACCTTGATCTGAGGCCTTTTGATACCACTCAATGGCCTTCGTTTCGTCTTTTGGAATACCTTTGCCATCAAAATACATATTTCCGAGGACGAATTGAGCAACGGGATCGCCTCGTTCTGCGGCTTTCTTCAACCACGCAACGGTTTTTACTTCGTCTTGGGGGATAGCTGTGCCCTGTGCATACATGTGCGCGAGGGTGGACTGAGCAACGGGATCGCCTCCCTCAGCGGCTTTATTGAGCCACTCAAAGGCTTTAGCGCCGTCTTTGGGGACACCATTGCCATTTTGATACATGAGGCCGAGCTTACACTGAGCGTAGGCATTGCCTTGCTCAGCGTTTTGTTTTAACGTTTCAATAGCCTTCGCTTCGTCTTTGGGGATACCTCCGCTAACTTCTTGGCTCTCAGCCTCTACGGGCACAGCACTTGTTGGGTCGAATGCTTGTGTGGCGCGGGGTGGGCTAACAGGAGATGGTAATCCGCGATTATTTTGGATTGCAGCGAGAAGACTCTTCCCCTCTGCATTGCCTTGTTCGGCAGCCTTGCGATACCACTTAGTCGCCTCGGCATTATCTTTAGAGACACCCCTACCATTGGCAAACATTCCTCCGAGTTTGCATTGCGCTTCGGGAACTCCTTGCTCCGCAGCCTTTTGATACCACTCAACGGCTTTTGAGTAGTCCTTGGAGACACTTATACCGTCTTCATACATGCTCCCGAGGTTGACCTGAGCGTAGGCTTCGCCTTGATCTGCTGCCTTTTGAAACCACTCAAAAGCTTTAGCTTCGTCTTTGGGGACACCTCTACCACTTGCATACATGTTCCCAAGGAAAAACTGTGCACGTGCAAGGCCCTGTTCAGCGGCCTTTTGACACCACTCGTAGGCTTTGATTTGGCCTTCGGAGTCATCGGTTCCTTGGGTAGGCGTTTGGATCGATTCGAGAAGGCGTTTCCCCTCAGCGTCGCCTTGCTCGGCAGCTTTGCGATACCACTTTGTCGCCTCTGCTTCGTCTTTAGGGACACCACTACCATTGGCATACATTACCCCAAGAAGCCTCTGCCCCTCAGCATAGCCTTGTTCGGCAGCCTTCCGAAACCACTTCACCGCTTCAATTTCATTTTTAGGAACACCCCTGCCATTGGCATACATCAATCCCAGAGATGTCTGGTCATATGCACCGCCTTGCTTGGCAGCTTTTTGGAACCACTCAACCGCCTTTATTTCAACTTTGTCTCTGCCTCTTGCCATATCATGCATTAACACTATGAGCATCCACTGAGCGTCGGCATTGCCTTGCTCAGCGGCTTTACTGAACCACTCAAAGGCCTTTGTTCCATCTTTGGGGACGCCTGTGCCCTTTTGATACATGAGCCCGAGGTTATACTGAGCGGCAGCATCACCTTGCTCTGCGACCTTTTTCAACCCCTCAACGTCCGTTGCTTTGTCCACTGGGATTCCTCCGCTATCCATGTGCGCGAGAGTAAACTGAGCAGCAGTATTGCCTTGTTTGGCGGATTTTTTGATCCACTCCAAGGCTTTTGCATCGTCTTTAGGGACGCCGGTGCCGTTTTTATACATGAGCCCAAGGTTCCACTGAGCACCTGCATTTCCTTGATTCGCGGCTTTTAGATACCACTCAGCGGCTTGCTTTTCGTCTTTGGGAACACCAGTGCCGTTTTGATACATGATCCCGAGCTTGAACTGAGCATCAGCATCGCCTTGCTCGGCAGCTTTTTTAAACAACTCAACGTCCTTCGTTTTGCTCTCGGTGCCGCCTCCGCTAACTGTTTGTCCATCGCCATCTACGGGCACAGCGCTTGATGGGTCGAATGCTTGTGTGGAGGACACACCGAAAAATAAAAGGACGAATACAATTCCGAGCGCTGTCCCTCGCATCTTGCCGACTCCCTGACGGGGGAAAAATTTTGGGTCGGTCTGTTTTCCTGTTTGGTTCGGCACTTCCATGGTCGCTTTCATTTTGTGAGGAAAGATGTGTGACTCGGTTTGCGTTGACCAAGGGGTTCCATCGTCACCAGAGAGCATAAAAGCCCCTTTTTGACTCTGGTTTCAACATTTAATGCGAAACGAGTCAAAATAACTGAATCGGGGAATATCGGATCATCTCTGCTGAATCGTAATCATCTCGTGATGATCCGGTGAGCGCTCGTAGTTTGGCCGAGCATTTTCAGGGTCAGACGGCGGAATGGCACGGAAAGTGACTTCGGCATTGGCCCACTGCCCACCGACAACGGCATCGTGCCCCGAGAAGTTTACCGGGACCATCACTAATCCACGCTTTCTGCACCATTCGTCGGCTTGGCGCAAGAGCTTTGCACGGACTGACCCCGAGCCGATTAACCCCGGTGAACTCCCTGAGATCATGTAGGTGTCGCGTCCCATGGGAACAACCCCAGTTGAGCACGAAACGAGGGTAATGGCAGTCGCAACAATTAGCAGATGGAGGAGTTTGGTTTTCATAGTGCTGGTAGGAGAGAGGATGAAGTCAACGACGGCAGGTGGTGTCCATGGCTTGCTTCCGGGTGATGGAGCATGACGGCCATATATGGCCGTATGCGACCCAAAGGCAAGCTCTTACTGTTTTGGCCGTGGACCTCCATGCCCAGACCGTAACCCGCGTCATCGCGTTCCTACGCGAGGAACGCCAGAAGCAGGGGATTTCACAGGAAACCCTCGCCAAAATGGCCGAAATGAGCAGAACGGGGATTCGCCACGTCGAGAGCAGCCAGTTTAATCCAACGCTCTACACACTCTTGAAAATCGCCGAAGCGCTCAAGGTAAGTCTGCCACGTCTCATTGGCAGAGCCGAAAAACAACCCTGAAACAGGGGAGGGGGAAAGTGATTCCCAACGCTTACATGTGCGTCGCTGTCGCCTTCCTGCGCCAAAAGATTCCGGCAATTCACTCCCTCGTTCCAAACGAAGATACCCCTTATCCTAACGCTTGCGTCAGCGTGAAATTTCCTCGATGTCACCAAACCTAACGCTTGCAGTGTTTTGGTGTAGCCACCTGTGTCGACAGATTTGAGAATTTCTGATCGGCTCATCTTCGTTTGGAACGAAGGATGTGAACCCCGGTTCAACCCCGGTTTAGCCGGGGCTCGTTTTCTTGCACCCTTTGATTAAAATTGGCTCTATCAATCCCTCTTCGATTAGAAGATTCAGAAAGAAACAAAATCTGGCTATTTCGGAGCTTTTTTATCTAAATTTCGCTCTTGAGATTTTCTCCCAAGAACAAAAACCGTAGTTAGTCCGACGACTGTTGTTCCAAAAACGATTCCGGCCAATACAGAATCTCCAACCGCTTTAAAAACGCATCCCACAACTATGAGGATAATGGCCAAAATAAATCCGAATACCTGCCCCCGTTTGGTTGCAATATTTTGCGTTGTAATTGTATCTCTTTCCATCGCTTGGCGATGTTCAGATTGCCTTTCGATCAAGGAGAAAAGACGCGTGGCACCGTTTTCAATTTCGCGGTTGTAACCAGCAAGTAACTCGGCAGGCGGAACAGGCCCAGAGGAAATGCTTGTTTGTTGAAGCACTACATTCCTTCCAGCTACGCCGCCCGCACTCTCCTGAAGGAGTTCTAATATTTGCTGCTTCTGCGGTCCGGGAATTCCCCTAAGAACGCCCGGCTTCTGTTTTTTAACAACCCTTTCAATCTGTTGCTGCTCTGGCGTCACGAAGCGAGAGGTAACTTGAGTTGCGATCTGGTTTTTTGAGCTTCTATCTCAGCCACAACATCAAGAATATCCTGCCCGATCATGGCGAAATCTTGACGAATGGCCCTTGCGTCGGCAGCTTGTTCGTTGGCAGAGCGGTTATATGAAAAATATCCGCCCATTATACCAAAAACATCCCCAGCGCCGAGAAAGTAAGACCCGGACGGTGCAAGGAAATCAGTATAGAACCTATTCATTAGGTCAAAAAATACTCCAATACTCCTTCCGACGCAAAGCGAATTTTTTCCTCTACCTCTAACGAGGACATTCAAAAAAAATAGGGGCCGGGTTGTTTGGGAGAACAAATAGAACAAGAAACACAAACAAATCCTCATATCCCCCCTCATAAACCGTCCCCTCTTTTTTTTGTAAGTTTCGTATTCTTAACAGTTTATAAAAAAGCCCTCTTTCAACAAATTGCTTCCAGCTTTACGGGAAATTTCGCGCCAGTAATACGTTCGGCCTCCGCCTCAAAGATACGATGCACGGCCATGGCCTGTGATTCTGTGCCGGAGAAAATCCATCCATCGTGTTTCGGCACTCCGGCACCAGCAATTTTACACCTCTCCATCGCAATACCCATACAGCGAAAAAAGACTTGGGCTCCAGTGCGCTGCAAGACTGAACTATTATGACGAAGTCCCTCCAGTCCAGCAAATAGCTCCGGGAGCGATCGCGCAAGTTCCATTTCGACAAGCGGTCGGTCCGTCTTGATGTGTGTCCCTGACTCACACGCATACCATATCTGCTGCATTGTCTGCCCGTGCAGCATGGGGTTGATCACAGCCTTCGTCCTCTCTCGTGTGAATCAGTAGTTTTGGGAAAGAGGCGGGGCGATAAGAGCAAAACCATACCAAAGGCTATGAAAAACACGCCCGAGAAAAGGA
>Ga0316232_1001139_pt1 | contig 34291 bp, 28 predicted proteins | sample TBHtaG_FD_206006 | JGI IMG/M metagenome (GOLD analysis project Ga0316232, IMG submission 206006) | Freshwater microbial communities from Trout Bog Lake, Wisconsin, USA - TBH18025_13 | ecosystem: Environmental > Aquatic > Freshwater > Lake > Hypolimnion/Profundal zone | place: USA: Wisconsin... | reverse complement strand
TGCGGCGCTTCAAGGCGCTGACCCTGGGCCACACGGTGGTGATGGGGCGCAAGACCTGGGATTCGCTGCCGGCGAAGAACCGGCCCCTGCCGGGGCGGCGCAACCTGGTGGTGACGCGCGATGCGGACTGGCATGCGCACGGTGCCGAGCGGGTTGCGTTGGACGCGGCGCTGGCGGGTGGCGATGCCTTTGTCATCGGTGGCGCGGAAATCTATCGCGCCGCGCTGCCGCATGCGGATCGTATCGAGCTTACCGAAGTGCACGGCGAGGTCGCGGGCGATGCCGTCTTCACCTTCGACCGCGCGCAATGGCGCGAAGTGGCGCGCGAAGACCATGGCGGCGCGGATGGTCTGGCCTATAGCTTCGTCACGCTGGAACGCGCCTAAACCGGCGTCAGTTCAAACTCGATCACCAGCCGCTGGCCGTCGCCGTCATAGCGGCGCTCGCCGCGCGGCTGCCAGCCCGGATGCAGCAGGATCATGCCCGATTGCGGCCGGATGATCTCGGCGAAGCCGGCGCTCTGGCCGCCCGGCATGCGGAAGGACAGTTGCGGCGCCACCATGGCGGGCAGGGGGCCGCGCGGATCGCCCAGTTCGCACTGGCCGCCCAGGGCCTCATCGTCCGACTTGGCATAGCCGTCATCGGCGAAATAGACCCCGGCCCAGAAGGCGCCGGGACGCGCCACCATTTCCTGATATTCGCCTTTGACCCGGGCGGCGGCGCGGGCGGTGACCTTCCACTCGGTCTTGACGCGGGCGCCGCTGCGCGAGGCGGTGAGGCTGTCGGCCAGGTCGCTCACCACCGCCAGCAGCGTCTCGGCATCATGGTTGCCCCAGCGGCGGAAATCCTCTTTCGCATAGGCGCCCTGGCCGCGCGATGGCGCATCCTTTGTGTGCGCCAGGATCAGCGGCTTGAGGTCGGCATTCATCTCCACCGCCACCGGCACGAAGTGCACACAGAGCGGCGTGGCGAACAGGCTGTGAATCTGGGGTTTGGTCGGCGGCATGGTGCGTCTATTCCAGCACGATTTTCGGCGCGGCGCGCTGCGGCGTTTCGAGCGCGGCGGCCACCTTGACGGCCACAGCCTGGAAGGCGGCGGCTTCCGGGCCGTCCGGTGCCATTACCGCCACAGGTGTGCCGGCATCGGACAGTTCGCGGATCTTCGGCACCAGCGGGATTTCCCCCAGGAAGGGCGCGCCCAGCGTTTGGGCCGTGGCCTTGGCGCCGCCATGGCCGAAGATCGGATGTTCGTGGCCGCAATTTTCGCAAACGAACATCGACATGTTCTCGACAATGCCCAGGATCGGCACCTGCACCTTCTGGAACATGGCGATGGCCTTGCGGGCATCGATCAGGGCGATGTCCTGCGGCGTCGAGACGATCACCGCGCCGGTCAGGGCGACGCGCTGGGTGATGGTGAGCTGGGCGTCGCCGGTTCCTGGTGGCATGTCCAGCACCAGCACATCCAGCGGGGCCCAGTTCACCTGCGTCAGGAACTGCATCAGCGCGGATTGCACCATCGGGCCGCGCCAGATGGCGGCTTCGTCCTCGCGGATGATGAAGCCCAGCGACATGGTCTTCAGCCCGTATTTCTCGATCGGCAGGATGCGCTTGCCTTCCACGGTTTCCGGCTTGGTGGTGATGTCCAGCAGGCGCGGCACCGAGGGGCCGTAGATGTCGGCATCCAGCAGGCCGACTTTCAGCCCAAGCCTGGAGAGCGACAGCGCCAGATTCACCGCGACGGTGGATTTGCCGACACCGCCCTTGCCGCTGGCCACGGCGATGATGTGGCGGACGCCGTCCACGCCCTGCGGTCCGGCGGGGGCGGCGTGTCGCGCCGGCGCGGCGGGGGCATGGCTGTGACCATGGTGAGGACCCGCATGGTCATGATCGTGGGGGGCGTCTTCATGCGCGGTCAGCACCGCCGTCACCGACAGCACGCCCGCGACCGCCTTGGCGGCGGCTTCGACCGCGGCCCGCAGCGGTTCGGCCGCCCGGCCCCGATGGGCGGGAACCTCCAGGGCGAAGCCGACATGGCCGTCACGGACCACCAGGCCCTGGACCATGTCTTGCTGCACCACGCTGCGGCCGGAAACCGGGTCGATCACCTGGTCCAGGGCTCGCAGGACATCATTCCGGGAAACCGCCATCGTCTGCCTTTTTTCGGGGCGCCCCATATAGCGGCGGGTGGTGCCAAAACCAAGCCATCCGTTCGCGGAATGCGCGCTGGGCGCGCTTTGCGCGCACGGATACCCCCCACTCGATCGGAGGGCTGCCGGGGAGGTGCGATTTCACTATTGGCCGGGCGGCGGGCCGCTTAAAGTAAAGGGCGAATCCGGAACTCCCCCGCCCATGCGCCTTCTGACCGTTCTGTTTGCCGTTCTGTTCCTGGTCGCCGGGCCTGCCGCGGCGCGTCCGGCGCCGGACAGCTTCGCCGACCTCACCGCGAAACTGCTGCCCTCGGTGGTGAACATCTCGTCCTTCCAGACATTGAAGGCGCCCCCCAAGGGCTCGCTTCCCACCCTGCCGCCGGATTCGCCGCTGAACGAACTGTTCAAGAATTTCCTGGGGCCGCGCGGCAACCAGCCCCGCCATGCCACCTCGCTGGGTTCCGGCTTCATCATCGATCCCAGCGGCTACATCGTCACCAACAACCATGTGATCGAGAATGGCGAGCAGATCAGCGTCGTGCTCAGCGACGACACCACCCTGCCGGCCAAGCTGGTGGGCCGCGACATCAAGACCGACCTGGCGCTGCTGAAGGTGAACCCGAAAAAGCCGCTGCCCGCGACCAAGTTCGGCGACAGCGACAAGGCCCACATCGGCGACTGGGTGATCGCCATCGGCGACCCCTTCGGCATCGGTTCGACCGTGACGGCGGGCATCGTCTCGGCCCGCAACCGCAACATCAATGCCGGGCCGTATGACGACTTCATCCAGACCGACGCGCCCATCAACAAGGGCAATTCCGGCGGCCCGCTCTTCAACATGGATGGCGAGGTTATCGGCATCAATTCGCAGATATTCTCGCCGTCGGGCGGCAGCGTCGGCATCGGCTTCGCCATTCCCTCCAACCTGGCGCGGGATGTGGTGCAGCAGCTGCGCCAGTTCGGCGTCGCCCGGCGCGGCTGGATCGGTGCCCGCGTCCAGCCGGTAACGGACGAACTCGCCCAGGCCTTCAACCTGCCCTCGCGCCAGGGGGCGTTGGTGGTCGATGTCACCAAGGCCGGTCCGGCGGCAAAGGCGGGGCTGGTGAACGGTGATTTGATCACCGGGTTCGATGGCAAGCCGGTCGCGGACGACCGCGTGCTGCCCCGCATCGTCGCCAACACGCCTATTGGCAAAACAGTGAACGTCGATGTGCTGCGCAAGGGCCGCAAGGCCAGCTATCGTCTGACGGTGGAAAAGCTGGCCGATGACAGCACCCCCGACAAGGTGGTCAAGGCGCCGCCTGCGCCCAAGCCGCAATCCCGGGTCGGGCAGCTGGGTCTGGCGCTGGGGCCGCTCGATGAGGCGGCACGCGGCCGCTACAAGATCGGGCCGCAGGTGCAGGGCGTGGTCGTGACCAATGTCGATCCCGGCACGGCGGCCGGCGACAAGAACATGCGCCCGGGCGACGTCATCGTGCAGGTGCAGGGCGGTGCGGTGAAAACGCCCGACGATGTCAGCAAGGCGGTCGATGCGGCAGCGAAATCGGGCAAGCCGGTGGCGCTGTTCCTGGTCAGCCGTGGCGGCGATGTCGTTTATGTCGGATTGCGGCTGAATTAGTTCGGCCCATCAACCCTCAACCCATCAGGCCGGCGCCGCGCATCAGCGACACTGCGGACAGGACGGCCATCGCGGCAATCAGGACGATCTGGAAGGCGGTGCTGGCGATTTCGCTGTGTTGAATCTTGTTCATGGGGATCACTCCGTCGTTTCAATGCGGAGAGTTTCGCCCGGGCCTGTCGCGCCGTGATGCGGCCGTGTCGCCGACCTGTCCCAGCGCCGGTGAGAATTGCCGCGAAATCCCGGCGGCGGCGGCAAATCCGACAAAGCCGTACAACCCTGCCGATCCGTTCAGGAACGGTCAGAAGCGGGTGATTTCGCCGTCCGCATAGCCCTGCAGGTAGAGCAGCGCCGTCAGGTCATTGTGCCGGATGGCGGCGCCCGCCGCGGCCGCCACCACCGGCTTGGCGTGATAGGCGACCCCCAATCCCGCCGCCTGGATCATGGCGAGGTCGTTGGCGCCGTCGCCGACCGCCAGCGTGCTGCCCAGTCCGATGCCCAGCGATCGCGCCCCATCCTGCAGCGCCTCCAGCTTGGCCTGGCGGCCCAGGATCGGCGTGCCGACTTCGCCCGTCAGATGCGCGCCATTGTCGAGCAGGATGTTGCCGCGTTCCTCGTGAAAGCCCGCCGCTTGCGCGACGCGTTTGGTAAAGAAGCCAAAGCCGCCGCTGACCAGCATTGTATGTGCGCCATGGGCCCGCATGGTCGCCAGCAGCGATTTCGCCCCCGGCATCAGCCGCACCCGTTCGTCATAGGTGCGCTGCAGGGCGTCCAGGCCAAGACCCTTCAGCATGCCGACGCGCGCGCGCAGCGCCGCATCGAATTCCAGTTCGCCCCGCATCGCCCGTTCGGTGATGGCGGCGATCTGCGGTTTCAGCCCTGCCATGTCGGCCAGTTCGTCCAGGCATTCGACCGTGATGATGGTGGAATCCATGTCGGCCACCAGCAGTTTCTTGCGGCGGTCGGCGCAGGCGACCAGGTTGATGTCCCAGGGCGCGTCGTCCGCCATCTGGCGTGCGGCGTCCAGCGCGACGCGGCCTTCCACCGGAATGTCGAAGGCGAAATCCTGCGAAAGAATGATTGGTCTGGCGGTCGCCAGCGCCGCGAAAGGCGCCGTCTGCGCGCCCTTGCCGATGACATTCAGGACAAACGACGTCATGTTGCGCCAATGACTCTGATTTTTGTCATCATCCGATGACGTTTGACGCAATTCTTATTGCAGGCCCCACCGCCAGCGGCAAGTCGGCGGCGGCGCTGGCGCTGGCCGAGCATCTGGGTGGCGTGGTGATCAACGCCGATTCCATGCAGGTCTATGCCGAGGCGCCTATCCTGACGGCGCAGCCTGATGTGGGGAGTCGCGCGCGGGCGCCGCATCTGCTCTATGGCCATGTCCCGGCATGCGAACTCTATTCGGTGGGCCGCTATGCCGACGACGCGCGCCGCGCGCTGGACGAAGCGCGCGCGCTCAAACGATTGCCGATCTTTGTCGGCGGTACCGGCCTGTATTTCATGGCGCTGGAAGAGGGGCTGGCATCGATCCCGCCCATCCCTTCCACGATACGCGAGGCCGCCCGCGCCCTGCTGGACGCAATCGGCGTCGAGGCGTTGCATGCGCGGCTGGCAGAGCGCGATCCGCAAACCGCTTCGGGGCTGCGTCCCACCGATCCGCAGCGCACATTGCGGGCCTGGGAAGTGCTGCAGGCGACAGGCCGCCCGCTGGTGGCTTGGCAGAACGTCCCGGCCGAACCGGTGCTGAAGGATCTGCGGCTGGCGCGCCTGCTGCTCGATCCGCCGCGCCCGGCCTTGCGCGCCGCCATTGCCGCGCGGTTTGAAGCCATGATTGACGCGGGCGGTCTGGACGAAGCCCGCGCCCTGGAAGGGCTGGACCCGGCGCTCCCCGCCGCCAAGCTGCTGGGCCTGCGCCCCCTGCAGGCGCTGGCGGCCGGGCGCCTGACGCGGCAGGCCGCGATTGCCGAAGCCGTCATCGCCACCCGGCAGTTCGCCAAGCGCCAGATGACCTGGTTTCGGGGCCGGATGGCACATTATGCGTGGCTCGACCCGGCTGACGGCAATATAATTGCTCAATTCGATAAAATTATCGCCTGAAATTGCTTGACGGAGCGCCTGTCTATCCATAAGTTGCGCCGCAATGCACAATAACCCGGTACTTGCACCGTCGCCGTGTCGAAGGGCTCCCTGATCGGGGTCTCGGACATGGCGGGTATGAGAAAAGGGGCGGCAACGCCCCTTTCTCTTTCGGGGCATAAGCGGATTTCACGAGCGGATTTGGGACGATGAGCGAGACGAAGACAAAAGCGGCGGCAACCGAAGCCGAGACCATGACGGGCGCGCAGATGGTGATCCGCGCCCTCAAGGACCAGGGCGTCACCCACATCTTCGGCTATCCCGGCGGCGCGGTGCTGCCGATCTATGACGCGCTGTTCGAGGCCGAAGGCATCGAGCATGTGCTGGTCCGCCACGAACAGGGCGCCGCCCATGCGGCCGAAGGCTATGCCCGCTCCACCGGCAAGCCCGGCGTGCTGCTCGTGACCTCCGGCCCCGGCGCCACCAATGCGGTCACGGGTTTGACGGATGCGCTGATGGATTCCATCCCGATCATCATGCTGTCGGGCCAGGTGCCCACCCATCTGATCGGCACCGACGCCTTCCAGGAATGTGACACGGTCGGCATCACCCGCCCCTGCACCAAGAACAACTGGCTGGTGAAGAATGTGAACGACCTGTCGCGCACCATCCATGAAGCCTTCGAGATCGCCACCACCGGCCGTCCGGGCCCGGTCGTGGTCGACATTCCCAAGGACATCCAGTTCCAGAGCGGCGCCTATGTCGGACCGCGTGGCCTGCATCACCGCACCTACAAGCCCAGGACCGACCCCGATCTCAATGCCATCGCCGAAGCGGTGGCGATGATGGCGGCGGCGAAGAAGCCTGTCTTCTACACTGGCGGCGGCATCGTCAATTCCGGCCCGCAGGCTTCGGCGCTGCTGCGCGAGCTGGTCGATCTCACCGGCTTTCCCCTCACCTCGACCCTGATGGGCCTGGGCGCCTTCCCGGCCTCGCGGCCCGAATGGCTGGGCATGCTGGGCATGCACGGCACTTGGGAAGCCAACCATGTCATGCATGATTGCGACCTGATGATCTGCCTGGGCGCGCGCTTCGACGACCGCGTCACCGGCCGCATCGCCGCCTTCTCGCCGGGCAGCAGGAAGATCCATCTCGACATCGACCCGTCGCAGATCAACAAGGTTGTGCATGTCGATCTCGGCATCGTTGCCGATGCCGGCAAGGCCATCGGCGCCATGATCGCGGCGTGGAAATCAGCGGGTCACAAGAAGCCGGATATCAGCGGCTGGTGGTCGCAGATCGAACGCTGGCGGGCGCGCAAGAGCCTTGCCTACAAAGGCTCGGACACGCTGATCAAGCCGCAATACGCCATCGACCGGCTGTATGAATTGACGAAAGGCCGCGAGGTCTATGTCACCACCGAAGTCGGCCAGCACCAGATGTGGGCGGCGCAGCGCTTTCATTTCGACCAGCCCAACCGCTGGATGACGTCGGGCGGCCTGGGCACCATGGGCTATGGCCTGCCCGCCGCCGTGGGCGTGCAGGTGGCCCATCCCGACGCGCTGGTGATCGACATCGCCGGCGAGGCGTCGGTGCAGATGACGATGCAGGAAATGTCGACCGCGATGCAGTACGACCTGCCGATCAAGATCTTCATCCTGAACAACGAATATATGGGCATGGTGCGCCAGTGGCAGGAACTGCTGCATGGCGGGCGCTATTCCCATTCCTATTCCGAAGCGCTGCCCGATTTCGTCAAGATGGCGGAAGCCTTCGGTTGCCTGGGCCTGCGGGCGGAAAAGCCGGCGGAACTGGACGGCAAGATTCTCGAGATGATCGACACCCGCCGCCCGGTGCTGTTCGATTGCCGCGTCGATCCGAAGGAGAATATCTTCCCGATGATCCCCTCGGGTGCGGCGCACAATGAAATGATCCTGGGCGATCTCGGCGAGGCCGAAATCTCCGAGGCTGGAAAGACGATGGTCTGATCCGATGCTGTACGAAAAAGACACCGGCTCGACCGCGCGCGAGAGCCATACCATCACCGCGCTGGTCGACAATGAGGCGGGCGTGCTGGCCCGCGTCGTCGGCCTGTTCTCGGGCCGCGGCTACAATATCGAAAGCCTGACCGTGGCCGAGGTCGATCCGGTCTCGCGCACCAGCCGCATCACCGTCGTCACCAGCGGCACGCCGCAGGTGATCGAACAGATCGAGGCCCAGCTGGCCCGGCTGATCCCGGTGCACAAGGTCACCAACTGGACCAGCCAGGAAGGCGGCATCGAGCGCGAAATGGCGCTGGTGAAGGTGGCGGGCACGGGCGACAAGCGGATGGAAGCGCTGCGCATGGCCGATGCCTTCCGCGCCCGCGCGGTCGACACCACCCATTCCAGCTTCGTCTTCGAGATCACCGGCGCGCCGGCCAAGATCAACAGCTTCGTCGACCTGATTCGGCCGCTGGGACTGGTCGATGTTTCGCGCACCGGCGTCGCCGCCATGAGCCGCGGCCCCGAGGCAATGTAACACCGGCGCCCACGCGGATGAGCCATGCGGCGCGCCGGATTGCCTGGGGCGGCTGGCCCCTGTAGAAACCGGGCGGATTTTGGGGCTTTGGCCCCCGGGAAAACGGCCAAGAAAACGGCCAGGAAACAGAAGGGCTTGAAAATGCGGGTTTATTACGACCGGGACGCCGACCTCAATCTGATCAAGAACAAGAAGGTCGCCGTGATCGGCTTTGGCAGCCAGGGCCATGCCCATGCCCAGAACATGCGCGACAGCGGCGTCAAGGACGTCATCATCGCGGTGCGCCCGGGCGCTTCCGCCAAGAAGGCCGAAGCCGCGGGTTTCAAGGTGATGAGCGTCGCCGAGGCCGCCAAGGTGGCGGATGTCATGATGATGGCCACCCCCGACGAGCTGCAGGCCGACATCTACAAGGACGAGCTGGCCGCCAACATGAAGAACGGCGCCGCGCTGCTCTTCGCCCATGGCTTCAATGTCCATTTCAAGCTGATCGAAGCCCGCAAGGATCTGGACGTGCTGATGGTTGCCCCCAAGGGCCCCGGCCACACCGTGCGCGGCGAATATCTCAAGGGCGGCGGCGTGCCCTCGCTGATCGCCGTCCACCAGGACGCCAGCGGCAACGCCCATGACCTGGGCCTGTCCTATGCCTCTGCCATCGGTGGCGGCCGCGCCGGCATCATCGAGACCACCTTCCAGGAAGAATGCGAAACCGACCTGTTCGGCGAGCAGGTTGTCCTGTGCGGCGGCCTGGTCGAACTGATCCGCGCCGGCTTCGAAACGCTGGTGGAAGCCGGCTACGCCCCGGAGATGGCCTATTTCGAATGCCTGCATGAAGTGAAGCTGATCGTCGACCTGATCTATGAAGGCGGCATCGCCAACATGAATTATTCGATCAGCAACACCGCCGAGTATGGCGAATACGTCACCGGTCCCCGCATCATCACCCCGGAAACCAAGGCCGAGATGAAGCGCGTGCTGGCCGATATCCAGACCGGCAGGTTCGCCCGCGACTGGGTGCTGGAGAACAAGGCCGGCCAGGCGTCTTTCAAGGCCACCCGCGCCAAGGGCGACGCCCATCCGATCGAGGAAGTCGGCGGCAAGCTGCGCGCCATGATGCCGTGGATCGCCAAGAACAAGCTCGTGGACACGGCGAAGAATTAAATCGGACGATTGCCGGAAAAGCCGCCGCATCGTTCGCTCGATGCGGCGGCTTTTTTATTTGGGAGGCTGCCATGACGACACGCCCATCCATTCCCGCGCCGCCTTACAGTGGCGGCTGTCTCTGCGGCCAGGTGCGCTATACGCTGGCGGCGCGGCCAAAGGCGATCAACGCCTGCCACTGCATCGATTGCCATAAGCTGTCGGGCAATGGCCACCTGCTGATGCTGATTGCGCCCAGCGAGGCGTTTTCCTTCACCGGACAAACCCACATCTTCCACAAGACGGCGGATTCCGGCCGCCAGCTCGACATGCAGCGCTGCGCCAATTGCGGTACCCGCCTGTTCCATCACAATCTGGCGAACAACACCCTGGTCTTCATTGCCGCCGGCACGCTGGACGACCCGTCCTGGGCGGTGCCGACCTCGCATATCTATGCCGAACGGGCATTGCCGACGGCGGTGTTCGAGGCGGACGCGATACAGGTGGAGGGCCAGCCTGCCGACAGGGCCGTGCTGATGGAACGCTTCGCCAAGATTTACGGGGACGCGTAATGCAGTTGGGCACGCCGCTGTCACCCGCCGCCGTCAAGGTGATGCTGCTGGGTTCGGGCGAACTGGGCAAGGAAGTGGCGATCGAGCTGCAGCGCCTGGGGGTCGAAACCATCGCGGTGGACCGCTATCCGAACGCGCCCGCGATGCAGGTCGCCCATCGCGCCCATGTCATCGACATGACCGATGCAAAGGCCCTGCGCGCCCTGGTGGAGCAGGAGCGTCCGCATTTCCTGGTGCCGGAGATCGAGGCCCTGGCTACCGCCGCGCTGGTGGAAATCGAGCGGGACGGGCTGTGCACCGTCATTCCCACCGCCCGCGCCGCCCACATCACCATGAACCGGGAGCGCATCCGCGTCCTGGCGGCGGAGGAATTGAAACTGCCGGTATCGCCCTATGCCTTCGCCTCCTCGCTGGAGGAGATGCGCGCCGCCTGCAACCGCATCGGCTATCCCTGCTTCGTCAAGCCGGTGATGTCGTCGTCGGGCAAGGGCCAGTCGCGGCTGAAAGAAGCCGCCGGGATCGAAGCTGCCTGGGAAAAGGCGCTATCGGCGGGGCGGGTGCGCGAAGCCCGCGTCATCGTCGAAGGCGAGATCCGGTTTGATTTCGAGATCACCCAGCTCACGGTGCGCGCGGCGGACGGCACGCATTTCTGCGAACCCATCGGCCATGTGCAGAAGGATGGCGATTACATCGAAAGCTGGCAGCCCCAGCCCATGAGCGGGGTGGCGCGGCAGGCGGCGCGTGAGATGGCGGCCAAGGTCACTGGCGCGCTGGGCGGCCTGGGCATTTTCGGCGTCGAGCTGTTCGTGAAGGGCGACGAGGTCTGGTTCTCGGAAGTCTCGCCCCGGCCGCACGATACCGGTCTGGTGACGCTGGTGAGCCAGCGCCTGTCGGAATTCGCGCTGCATGCGCGGGCCATATTGGGACTGCCGGTTGATACCGCGCTGACATCGCCGGGCGCCTCGGCGGTGATCTATGGCGGTGTCGATGCCGGCGCCATGATCTTCGCCGGCGTCGCTGCGGCGCTGAAGGTGCGCGGCAGCGAACTGCGCCTGTTCGGCAAGCCGGAAAGTTTCGTCAAGCGCCGCATGGGTGTGGCGCTGGCGCAGGGTGAAAATATCGCGGAAGCGCGCGCCCGTGCCAGGCAGGCGGCCGGCGCGGTGGCGCCCGCACCGTATCGCGGCTGACACAATAACTTCACAAAAACCTGCCCATGGAACGGGCAGTGATTAACCGCGGGAAAACCCGGGGGCGCCCATTCTGCCGCGCGTAACCGGGGTTTTTGCATGTCCGCCATGCCATCTGCTGCAACACCGCAACACCGGACGGCGGGACAACTCGCCTTGTCGCTGCCGTCACTGTCAGTGCGCCAGAGCTGTGGCGAGGTTTTCAACTGGCTGCTGGCCAATCCGCACATCCCCGCCGCCGCCGTGCTGGACGAAAACGGCCATGTCGAAGGCCTGGTCAACCGGCTGATCTATCTGGCCCGTTACGCCCGGCAATATGCGCCCGAACTCTACAGCAAGAAGCCCATCCTCAGGCTGGCGAATGCCGCGCCGCTGATCGTGGACGAACATGTGCTGACCACCGACCTGGGCGCAATGCTGCTGGCGGAAGATCCCGACGCCCTGATCGAATGCTTCGTGGTGACGCGCCATGGCCGCTATCTGGGCATCGTCACCGGCGAGGGCCTGCTGCGCAGCAAGGTCGATCTGGCGCTGGCGCGCGAATCCGATCTGCACAGCGCGCTGACCGCCGCCACCGCCTCGGCCAAGGCCAAGGGCGATTTCCTCGCCCTGATGAGTCATGAACTGCGCACTCCGCTCAATGCCATTATCGGCTTCTCCGAGGTGATGGGCAGCGAGCTGTTCGGGCCGCTGGGGCATGGCCGCTACAAGGAATATGCCCGCGACGTTCATGGCGCCGGCAAGCACCTGCTGGCCCTGATCAACGATATTCTCGACCTCTCCAAGGCCGAAGCGGGCAAGTTCGACATGGCGGACGAGGAGATCGTCACCGCCGACCTGCTGGCCGAAACCTTGCGCCTGATACGCCGCCGCGCCGAAGAGGCGGGATTGAAGCTGCAGCACCGCTTCGCGCCGGGCCTGCCAAACTTGGTGGTGGACCGGCTGCGGCTGAAGCAGGTGCTGCTCAATCTTTTGTCCAACGCGATCAAGTTCACGCCCGCGGGCGGTACGGTGACGCTGACGGCCGATTACCAGGATGGCGGCGAGTGCCGCATTTCGGTGCGCGACACCGGCATCGGCATGGCGCCCGAAGCGATCCCGCAGGCGCTGGAGCCGTTCCGCCAGATCGCCTCACCGCTGGCCCGCAACCATGAAGGCACCGGGCTGGGCCTGTCGCTGGCCAAGTCGCTGATCGAATGCCATGGCGGACGGCTGGAACTGGAAAGCGCGCTCAACCAGGGCACCCTGGCGCGGCTGGTCCTGCCAGCGGGGCGTTGCATTCACAAACGCAACGCCTTGTCGGCTTAGGCTACCAGGTGACGGCGTGTTCGAGAACGCGCATCCACCAGTCGGGCTGGCCGAATTCGCCCTTGTACCAGGTCGCCCATAAGCCATAGGCCAGAAGAAACAGGACGATGGCGGTCCCGGCGCGCGCGACCTTGGCCATGGTCCAACTGCTTTTCGGGTGGGGCATCGGCGCGCTTTATGTCGGGTTTTCCAGGCTGAACAGTTCGGCGTCGTCGTCATAGCTGAACAGTTCGGCGAAGCGGGCCCAGCTCACCACGCTCTTCAACGTCTCTTCCGCCGCGTCCTCGGCCATATGGTCTTCCAGCTCGTCGAGGAAGCGGGTGCGCGGCGCCGAATGGCTGGCGCGTTCGTCCAGCACCTTGCGGATATGGGCGGCCAGCGGCACCTGCGCCATCAGGGCGCGGGAGAAGATTTCCTTGCGTTCATTGAGATCGGCGTCGGCGAAGCGCTTGCCCATATGGGTCAGCTTGATATCGCCGCCCTCGACATCGGCCAGGCGCAACAGCTGCATCGCCTCGGCCACCGGGAAGAGTTCGTCCACTTCCAGTTCCTGTTCATAGGCGATGTCGGGCAGGTCGGCCTTGCCGTCATATTTCGCCGCCACCAGGGCTTCGACCAGACCGGAAATCTGGCTGGGTGAGACATGGATCAGCGGCATGGCGAGGCTGGCGCCCTGCTGCAGCACTTGGCGCATGCGCTCGACCCGTTTGGCGGTCATCTCGACATAGATGCGGTCGACATAGTCCTCGAAGGCCGGGCTGGTGCGGTCGCGCGGCTGGGGCAGGTCGATCTTGATTTCCGACGCCACCCTGCCCGGATTGGACGAGAACAGCAGCACCCGGTCGCACATCAGCACCGCTTCCTCGATATTGTGCGTCACCAGGATGATGCCTTTGATCGGCAGCTTGCCGTTGCCCCACAGTTCCACCAGGTCGGTACGCAGATTTTCCGCCGTCAGCACGTCCAGGGCGCTGAAGGGCTCGTCCATCAGCAGGATGTTGGGATGCACCACCACGGCGCGGGCGAAGCCGACGCGCTGGCGCATGCCGCCGGAAAGTTCGCGCGGATAGGCGCTTTCGTACCCGTCCAGGCCGATCAGGTCGATGGCGGCCAGGGCGCGCTCGCGCAGTTCGCGGGCCGGAAGGTTGAGCGCTTCCAGACCCAGCTGGACATTTTCCAGCACCGTCATCCAGGGAAACAGCGCGAAGCCCTGGAACACCATGGAGACGCCCTGCACCGGACCTTCGATCGGCGTGCCCAGATAGGTCAGCGTCCCGCCCTGCGGGCGCGACAGCCCGGCGATCAGGCGCAGCAGGGTGGATTTGCCCGAGCCGGAGCGGCCCAGCAGGCCGACGATTTCGCCGTCCCGCAGGGTGAGGTTGACGTCGTCCAGCACCAGCAATTCCTCGCCGCCGCTGCGGGGAAAGGTGCGCTTTACATTCTGTACTTCGAGCAGGCTGGTCATGGTGCCCTCACGTTAGACGGAACTTGCGTTCGGCGTACCAGTAAAGCGGACGCCATAATATGCGGTTCACCACCACCACAAAGAAACTCATCACCGCCGTTCCCAGCACGATATGGCGAAAGTCCCCCGTCGTCGCGGCGTCGGCGATGTAGGCACCCAGGCCGTGGGCGTGCAGGGTCTTGGTGCCCCAGCTTGCCACTTCCGCCACGATGGAGGCGTTCCAGGCGCCGCCCGAGGCGGTGATCGCGCCGGTGACGTAGTAGGGAAAGACGCAGGGCAGCGCGACGCGTTTCCACCACAGCCAGCCGCGCACGTTGAAATTGTCGGCAACATCGCGCAACTCCGGCGGCATGGCGCTGGCGCCGGCGATGACGTTGAACAGGATGTACCACTGGGTGCCCAGCACCATCAGCGGCGACAGCCAGATGTCGGGATTGAGATTGAAGATCACGATCAGCGATACCGCCAGGGGAAACAGGATGTTGGCCGGAAAGGCGGCCAGGAACTGGGCCACCGGCTGCACGATCTGGGTCAGGCGGGGACGCAGGCCCACATAAACGCCGATCGGCGTCCAGATGGCGCTGGCAATGGCGATCAGCACCATGACGCGCAGCAGGGTGAGAAAGCCCAGCTCCACGGCCGTGACCAGGTCGCTCCAGCTCAGATTGACATGCGCGAAGGCGTAGATCCGGAACGCCGCATAGCCGCCCAGCAGTGCCAACACCGCGTACCAGAGAAAGTCGGTGACCCGGCTGTCGACCTCGCGCCCCGCCGCGCGGACGCCGAAATGCGGCGGGTGCCAGTAATAGCTCCAGCGCATCATGGCGTCGAAGGGCGTGGTCATCACATCCAGCAGGCGCGAACGGCGATAGATGTTCAGCGCCCAGGATTGGGGCTGCTCCTCGGATTGCTCGTTGCCGACGCGGAAGCGGTCGGCCCAGGCGATCAGGGGCCGGAACATCAGCTGGTCATAGATCAGGATCACCACCAGCATGGCGAAGATGGCCAGGAAGATGGCAGGCAGATTTTTCTGGGCGATGGCGACGGCGATCCAGCTGCCGATGCCCGGCAGCGCGATGTTGGTCTTGCCCACGCTGATGGCCTCGGAGATGGTGACGAAGAACCAGCCCCCCGACATGCTCATCATCATGTTCCAGATCAGCGGTGGCGTGGCGAAGGGCGCCTCGATGCGCCAGAAACGGGCCCAGGCCCCCAGGCCGAACATGCGCCCGGCTTCCTCCAGCTCCGGCGGCACGGTGCGCAGGGACTGGTAGAAGCTGAAGGCCATGTTCCAGGCTTGGCCGCAGAAGATGGAAAAGACGCAGGCCAGCTCGGCGCCGAACACCCGTCCCGGCGACAAGGAGAGGAACCAGACGACCGTCACCGACAGGAAGGACAGGATCGGCACCGACTGCAGAATGTCCAGCAGCGGCACCAGCAGGCTGCCGGCACGGGCGTTCTTGGCCGCCCAGGTGGCGTAGATGAAGGTGAAGCCCAGCGATACCCCCATGGCGATCAGCATGCGCAGGGCGGTGCGCAGGGCATAGCCGGGCAGGTCGGCGGGGTTCAGGCGAAGGTCATGCCCGGTAATGGAACTGAGGGGGTGCACCAGGAAGCGGCTGACATCGGCGAAGGCGACAATGAAGCCAAGCACCAGCACCGCCGCCAGCAGGTCCCAGCGGCTGGGAAGCAGGCGGCGTCCTTCAATCGAGACGGGCGGCAGGATCTTCATATCCGGCACCGGAGCGCGGCCAGGAAGGTATGATGCGGGTTTCCGTCCGGCCGCGCGACCAAGCGAAAACAGGTTGAAATGACAGGCGTTTGCGGATGCGGCGCCGCAACCGGAACCGCGGCGGCAGAGAACCATTTTGGCCGTGGTCAGGGAAGCGAAGATTGCAAGACAATTCAGGGCGGTATGTCGCGGCGCGCGTCCGGGCGCGGCGCGAGGCCGGGGCAAGGCCGGGACCGGGCGCTGCATTCCCCGCATCGGCGGGCCCGAATATTTACACTGTAATCTTGTAAGCCAGGAGACAGAAAGTTTCCTGGCCATGCCCCCTGTAGCACTTGCCCCACAGGGCAAAATCGGCGTAAAACCCTGTCTCAACAAGGAAAAATCGGCTGATTTTCCCGCCGCTTAGCCCTTGTTGGGAGCGATCTCGCATCGGCGGGCGGAACGGCGACAGGACCATGACCAAGGGCGTGTTCATTGCAGGAGCGAAGGGCGGCATCGCCGCCCACGCCTGCATGCGCGCCTATGATCCGGCCCGTCCTTCCTCTTCGCGCGCGCTTCTCCTGCTTAGTTGCCCCTAGGCGCCGTCTGGCGCGCAGTGATGCGCGCCGGGTGTTTAGGGGACAGCGAAAAAGGAGAAACCAAGCGCCCGCGCGGCGGACAGAAGGACACTGGCCATGACCATCACCGAATTGCAGAACATCACGATCTTCGACACCACCTTGCGCGATGGCGAGCAATCGCCGGGCGCCGCCATGACGCATGAAGAGAAACTGCGCATCGCCGAACTGCTCGACGAAATGGGCGTCGACATCATCGAGGCCGGCTTTCCCATCTCCTCGCCCGGCGATTTCAAGGCGGTGCAGGAGATTTCCAGGATCGTCAAGAAAGCCAGTGTTTGCGGGCTCGCCCGCGCCGGCTTCAAGGATATCGACCGCGCCGGCGAGGCCTTGAAGGGCGCCCGGCGCCCGCGCATCCACACCTTCATCTCCACCAGCCCCGTGCACATGAAGCACAAGTTGAACATGGGCGAGAATGCGGTGCTGGAAGCGATCGGCGCCTCGGTGACGCGGGCGCGCGGCTACTCCAGCGAAGTGGAATGGTCGGCGGAAGACGCCACCCGCACGGTGCCCGATTTTCTCTGCAAATGCGTCGATGTCGCCATCAATGCCGGCGCCACCGTCATCAATGTCCCTGATACGGTGGGCTATTCGACGCCGCAGGAATATTTCGAGATCATCGCCATGCTGCGCAATCGCGTTCCCAATGCCGACAAGGTGATCTTCTCCACCCATGTCCATAACGATCTGGGCCTGGCGGTGGCCAATAGCCTCGCCGGCGTACTGGCGGGGGCGCGGCAGGTGGAATGCACCATCAACGGCATCGGCGAACGGGCCGGCAACGCCGCCCTGGAAGAGATCGTGATGGCGCTGAAGGTGCGCAAGGACATCATGCCCTTCAGCACCAACATCAACACCAAGCTGCTCGCCCGCGCCTCCAAGCTGGTCTCGAACGTCACCGGCTTTCCGGTCCAGTACAACAAGGCCATCGTCGGCAAGAACGCCTTCGCCCATGAAAGCGGCATTCACCAGGACGGCATGCTCAAGCATGTCGAGACCTACGAGATCATGCGGCCCGAGGATGTTGGGGTGAACGCCACGTCGCTGATGCTGGGCAAGCTGTCGGGCCGCCATGCCTTCAAGGACAAGCTGGAAAGCATGGGATATGTGCTGGAAACCGATGCCTTCGAGGACGCCTTCAAGCGCTTCAAGGATCTGGCCGACAAGAAGAAGCATGTCTTCGACGAGGACATCGCCGCCCTGGTCGATGACGAGATCATGCGCGGCCATGACGCGATCAGCGTCAAGCATCTGCGGGTGGAAAGCGGCACCGGCATCGAGCCGGTGGCGGCCCTGACCCTGACGGTGGATGGCGAGGAACGCCGCATCACCGCCGAGGGCGACGGCCCGGTGGACGCCATCTTCAAGGCGATCCGCGCCCTTTATCCACACACCGCCACGCTGCAGCTGTTCCAGATCAGCGCCGTCACCGAAGGCACCGACGCCCAGGCGACGGTGACGGTCCGGCTGGAAGAGGATGGCCGCACCGTCACCGGCAAGGCCTCCGACACCGACACCATGGCGGCGGCGGCCTATGCCTATGTCAATGCATTGAACAAGTTGGTGGTGAAGCGGCTGAAGCAGGCGCCCGAAGCCCTGACTGTCGCACAATGAAACAGGTGGCCCCGGAGCAAGCGCACCGGGGCCGCTTCCTAACGGTACGGCGCTTGCTTGGTTTTGAATAACACGGTTCGGCTTTCCAGCTCAGGGAACTATATTAAGCATGTTCGGCAGTCTTCTCGGCGCGCTTTCCAGCGACATGGCCATCGATCTGGGCACGGCGAACACGCTTGTCTACGTCAAGGGCCGCGGCATCGTTCTCAACGAGCCGTCGGTCGTCGCCACCATTACCACCCGCGGCGGCAAGAAGTCCGTCCGCGCCGTCGGCAATGACGCCAAGATGATGCTGGGCCGCACGCCCGGCAACATCGAGGCGATCCGCCCGATGCGCGACGGCGTCATCGCCGATTTCGAGGTGGCGGAGGAGATGATCAAGCACTTCATCCGCAAGGTGCATAACCGCCGGTCCTTCGCCAATCCCATGATCATCGTCTGTGTGCCCTCGGGCTCCACCGCCGTGGAGCGCCGCGCCATTCAGGAATCGGCGCTCTCCGCCGGCGCCCGCCGCGTCTACCTGATCGAGGAGCCGATGGCCGCCGCCATCGGCGCCGGTCTGCCGGTCAGCGAACCCACCGGCTCGATGGTGGTCGATATCGGCGGCGGCACCACCGAGGTCGCGGTGCTGTCGCTGGGCGGCATCGTCTATTCGCGCTCGGTGCGCGTGGGCGGCGACAAGATGGACGAAGCCATCATCGCCTATATCCGCCGCCACCAGAACCTGCTGATCGGCGAAGCCTCTTCGGAGCGCATCAAGAAGGAAATCGGCTCCGCCGCGCCGCCGGAAGACGGCAACGGCACCACCATGGAGATCAAGGGCCGCGACCTGCTGAACGGCGTGCCCAAGGAGATCACCATCACCCAGCGCCACATCGCCGAAGCCCTGGCCGATCCGGTCGGCGCCATCGTCGAGGCGGTGAAGGTCGCGCTGGAAGCGACGCCGCCCGAACTGGCGGCCGACATCGTCGACAAGGGCATCGTGCTCACCGGCGGTGGCTCGCTGCTGGCCAATCTCGACCAGGTCCTGCGCGAGGAAACCGGCCTGCCGGTCTCCATCGCCGACGATCCCTTGTCCTGCGTCGCGCTGGGCACGGGCCGGGTCCTGGAAAACAGCAAGCATATGCGCCACGTCCTTTCCACCGCTTTCTGATCCAAGGCGCGGGTAGGGGCCGCGCAACAAGATGGCCAACGGCACCTGGAAAATCGCCCGACGCGGCAATGCCCAGCTTCCGCTGGTCATCGTGCTGGCGCTTGCGGTGGTGCTGGTGCTGGTGGGCAAGGCCCAGAGCGGCTTGTTCGACACTGCCCGCGCCCGCATCACCGACTGGATGGCGCCGATGTTGGAAGAGGTGCGCGCGCCGATCGGCGGCGTCGAGCGCTGGTTCGGCTCGATCGGCGAGATCTTCAGCGTCTACAGCGAAAATCTCCGCCTCAAGGAAGAAAACGCCCGCCTCAAGCAGTGGCGCAATACCTCCGTCGTTCTGGAAGGCCGGGTCCGGCACTATGAAGCGCTGCTGCACGCGGTGCCCGACCAGAAATTCGCCGCCGTGCTGGCGCGGGTGGTGGGCCGGGCCAACCGTCCCTTCCTGCGCACCATGATCCTGGATGCTGGCGGCCAGGACGGCGCCAAGCCGGGCCAGGCCGTGATGGACGAGAAGGGCATGGTCGGCCGTCTCTATCTCACCGGCAAGCACACCAGCTGGGTGATCCTGCTCACCGACATCAACAGCCGCGTTCCCGTCACGGTCGCGCCCGGCTCGGTGCAGGCGATCCTGACGGGTGACAATTCTTCGGCGCCCAAGCTCGACCTGGTGCTGTCCACCGCCACCGTCAAGGCGGGCGACCAGGTGGTGTCTTCCGGCGATGGCGGCCTGGTGCCGCCGGGCCTTCCCATCGGCACAGTCGTGCAGGATGGCAACGGCTTCCGCGTTGCCTTGCTGGCCGATGCCGGCCAGAGCGAAAGCGTCGAAATCCTGAACTTCGCCCGCGCGCCCGAACCCCCGCCTGCCACCGCCGAGTTGCCGGTCGCGGCCGCGGGGCTGCCGCCGATGGCGCCACCGCCGACGCTGGCCGCCACCGGCCCGGCACAGCCCGTGCCGCCGCCCCAGACGAAACTGAAGATGCCCGCCATCACCCAGACGGCGGCGCCCGACGCCAGTACGGAGTAGGGCGATGGGCGCGACCGAACGGCTCTATGCCCCGGCCTTGCAGCGCTTCGCGGTGGCGCTGGTGCCGTTCTTTTGCGGTCTCGCAGGCGTCGTCATCGCCAATATCCCGATTTCCTTCGTCGGCGGCCTGGTGCCGCCGCCGCTGCTGGGACTGATCCCGGTCTATTTCTGGTGCCTGGTGCGCCCCGACCTGATGACCCCCGCCGCCGCCTTTGCCATCGGCGTGCTGGAAGACATCATGAGCGGTTCGCCGCCCGGCGTCTGGACCCTGGGTTTCGTCGTCGCCTATGCCGTGGTCGCCCGCCAGCGCGACAGCTTCGCGGGGCTCTCCGGCATCGCCGCCGTGCTGGGCTTCGCCGCCGCGGCGCTGGCGGCCTGCGCCACTGCCACCATCGCCGTGGCCCTGCTCTATGCGCGCCTGCCGCCGCTGGGCGCGGTGGTGGCGGAACTGGTCATGACCGTCGCCGCATACATTCCCGGCGTCCTGGCTGTGAGCAGCCTGCATCACCGCCTGGTCGGTCCGCTTCGGAGTGACTTCTGATGCCGGTCTTCGACAAGAAGGACAAGAGCCGGTACACCGCATTCACCCGCCGCAGCGTGGGCATGAGCGGCGGCATGGGCCTGGTCTTCGCCGTGCTGGCGGGCCAGCTCTACCGGCTGCAGATTCTCCATGGCGATGACTACAAGGTCCAGGCCGAGGACAATCGCGTCTCCGAGCGCCCCATCGCCCCGCCGCGCGGCCGCATCCTGGACCGCTTCGGCACCGAACTGGCCAACAACAAGCGCAACTACCGCGTCCTGATCGTGTCCGAACAGGCGACCCAGGGCGTGCGTGAGGCGCTGGACGCCATCGGCCAGGTGATCCAGCTCACCGACCAGCAGAAGCGCCGGGTGCTGGGCGATATCGCCAACAACAAGAAATTCGTGCCGGTGCCGGTGGTGGAAAATCTCAGCTGGGAGGAATTCTCCCGCATCAACCTGCATCTGCCCTATCTGCCGGGCGTGCAGCCCGATGTCGGCCAGACCCGCGATTATCCCTTCGGCAAGGAGATGGTGCATGTGCTGGGTTATGTCGGTTCGGTCTCGCCCGAGGACGTCAAGGATGACGATGACAAGCTGCTTGTCCTGCCGGGGTATCGCGTCGGCAAGCGCGGCATAGAGAAGGCCTTCGACCGCGAGGTTCGGGGCGAGGCCGGTGACAGCAAGGTCGAAGTCGATGCCCATGGCCGCATCCGGCGCGAGCTGGGCAAGCATGACGGCGCTCCCGGCCAGGATGTTTACCTCACCATCGATTGCGAATTGCAGCGCTTCGCCGACCAGCGGCTGGGCGATGAGAGCGCCGCCGCGGTGGTGATGGATGTGGAGACCGGCGACGTGCTGGCGTTTTCCTCCACCCCCGGCTTCGATCCCAACTGGTTCAATGTCGGCGTCACCGGGCCGCAATGGCGCGATCTTACCACCTCCGACTACAAGCCGCTGCTGAACAAGGCGACCAGCGGCATCTATCCGCCGGGCTCGACCTTCAAGACCGCGGTGGCGCTGGCCGCCATCGATGCCGGCATCGCCACGCCCGACTATCATGTCACCTGCAGCGGCGTCTTCAATTTCGGCGGCCATGCCTTTCATTGCTGGCAGAAAAAGGGCCATGGCACGCTGGATATCGAAGGCGGCATCAAGAACAGCTGTGACGTCTTCTTTTACGAGACCGCGCGGCGGGTCGGCATCGACAGGATCGAGGAAGCGGCCCGCAAGCTGGGACTGGGCGCTGTCACCGGCATCGAACTGCCGGGCGAACATTCCGGCCTGATCCCCAGCCGCGCCTGGAAGCAGAAGACCTACAAGCAGGCCTGGCAGCAGGGCGACACACTCAGCGTCGGCATTGGCCAAGGCTATGTCACGGTAACGCCGCTGCAGCTGTGCCAGCAGGCGGCGCGGTTGGCCAGCGGCAAAGCGGTGTCGCCCCGCATGGTGCATTCGGTGGGCCCCAGGGCGCAGCCGCGCCTCGAAGCCGCGAAGCTGGATTTTTCCGACGAAGCCCTGGCCAAGGTGCGTTCGGGCATGAACAAGGTGATGAACGAAGGCGGCGGCAGCGCCTTCTCCTGGCGCATTCCCGATCCCGGTTTCGAGATGGCGGGCAAGACCGGCACCGCCCAGGTTCGTGTCTATTCCAAGGAAGAGCATGCCGGCGGCATAAAATCCAACGCCTCGCTGCAATGGAAGCTGCGCGACCACGCGCTTTTCATCGGCTTCGCGCCGGTGCAGGCCCCCCGATACGCCATCGTCTGCATGATCGAACATGGCGCCACCCCCGCCCATCCGCATGTGCAGATGGCGCGCGACATCCTGCTCTTCGCCCAGAAGCGCGACACGCTGGGCAAGCCCACCGCTTATCCGGTGACGTCTGCAGCCTTGCCGCCCGCCAGCAAGCGCGCCGCCAACACGCCTGCGGACAAGGAGCCCGGCTGATGGCCATGCGCGCCTATGCCGCCGCCAAGCGGACCCTTTCCATCGGCGACAAGCTGATGGAAGTGAATTGGGGCCTGGTGCTCCTGATCTCGCTGTGCGCCGGGTTCGGCGTCGCCATGCTCTATTCGGTGGCCGGCGGCCAGTTCCATCCCTGGGCGCTGTCGCAGCTGATCAAGTTCATCATCGGCTTTCTGGTCATGATTGCGGTGGCGACCATCGATGTGCGCGTCTGGATGAGCCTGGCCTATCCCGCCTATGCCCTGGCGCTGCTGCTGCTGGTGGCGGTGGTGGCGGTGGGGCATATGGGCCTGGGGGCGCAGCGCTGGGTCAATATCGGCGGGCTCGACCTGCAGCCGTCGGAACTGATGAAGGTCAGCCTGGTGCTGGCGCTCGCCCGCTTCCTGCACGGCAAGAGCGTGGAAGAAGTCTCCAAGCCGCTCAATCTCGGCATCGCGCTGGCGATGATCGGCATTCCCGCCATCTTCGTGGTGCTGCAGCCCAACCTGGGCACCACCCTGATCATCCTGGCTGATGGCTGCTCGCTGCTGTTCCTGGCGGGCCTGTCCTGGTGGTGGATCGCCCCCACGGTGGGCGCGGTGGTGGCCGCCGTGCCGCTGGCCTGGCGCTTCTTGCTGCACGACTATCAGAAGGCGCGGGTCGAGACCTTCCTCGATCCGGCAGCCGACGCCCTGGGCAAGGGGTGGAACATCACCCAGGCCAAGATCGCCATCGGCTCTGGCGGCGCCTCGGGCAAGGGCTTCCTGGGCGGCACCCAGAGCCGGCTCAACTTCCTGCCGGAAAAGCAGACCGACTTCATCTTCACCAATTTCGCCGAGGAGTTCGGCTTTGTCGGCTCGGTGGCGCTGCTGATCCTTTTCGCCGTCATCATCGGCTATGGCGTGCAGATCGCCATGAGCGCCCGCAGCCAGTTCGCCCGCCTGCTGGCGATGGGCGTGACGCTGAACTTCTTCTTCTACATCATGATCAACGGCGCGATGGTGATGGGCCTGATCCCGGTGGTGGGCATTCCCATGCCGCTGCTCTCCTATGGCGGCTCGGCCATGCTGACCGTGATGTTCGGATTCGGGCTCTTGATGAGCGTGCATATTCACCGGCAGGTCGAGATTCCGCGCCACAGCGGCGGAATCATCTAATCCACAGAATAGTTTAAGCGGTTCTGGACAGGGGGTAGCCCCTTCGCTATAAGCCCCGCTCCCCGGTGGTGCGCCGCCGGGTGTGGGTGATTAGCTCAGTTGGTAGAGCAGCTGACTCTTAATCAGCTTGTCGTAGGTTCGATCCCTACATCACCCACCACTATCTAACTCATTGAAATGGCACAATAATTATTTCCGCGGCATGTTCGGAATTGTCACGGCAATTCCGCGGCTTGGCGCTGATGTGCGATGGCTATTTAGTCTCTGTCGCCGACATAAATCAGCTATTGCGCCGCCATCGCGCGCGAAACAGCACTTCGTCTCCGCGATTTCAAAACCGTTTCCGCAAAACGCTGACGCACATTCACGGAGACGAGTTCGCACGTTTGCGGAGACAGGTTCGATCCCTCCATCCTCTCCGATGCATCGGGGTGCGAACCTGAAACCAGATCCCGCCTTTTCAGATCCATACAACCTCTAGGATGCATCAAGGCGCGAAACAGAGACTTGTTGCAGGTTCGATCCCTTCGCGTGCCACCACTTTCCTCACTCGAACCGAGCATTTTCCAGGCCTGTCGGAGTTCTCCCGACATTTCCGAGGCTTGGCACTATGTGGCACCGGAATTCCGGTCTCCTGGCAGCCTTGTGATCATGGAACGGGCCCAACGGCGCCCTTTGTCTCTGGGCTTTGGAAAGTCTTTCCCAAGAACTGGGGCACCAGGAGCAGGAGACTGGTTCGACTCGGGCGGAGACGGGTTGTTCAGGCCTTCAGCCCCAGCTGCTGGCGCTGTTCTGACCACAACGCCGGCAGATCCATCAATCGGGTCAGGCCAATGCCCCGGGGAAGGGCGCCTTTGACTGCTGCCTCGATGATATCCGGCGCCACGAAGGCAAGGGAAAGCATCATCTGGACGGACCGTTTGCTCCGCTTTTCTCGCGCAGCGATCATCTCCGCATCTAAAACGTCACCTGTCACGAGTTCCCGCATCCACAGCCGTCCCTTGGCGACTGCTCGCAAGAGCCTGTCGCGTTGTTCAACCTGGATGGGGCGTTGATCTTTGGAAGCGTCGGTGTGCGATAAAATAATATCACGTTTGGCTTTCGTTGGCTTTGGCGTCCAAGGATCCTAGTTCTAGATAGCGCTCGAATATCATCTTCACGGTGACCGCTTCATCTGGGTCGATGATCAGCTTGCGATTGTCGACGCGGTATCCGAGCGGAACGTTCCCGCCCATCCAGATGCCTTTCTTCTTGGAAGCGGCGACCTTGTCGCGGATATCCGGCGCCACGAAGGCAAGGGAAAGCATCATCTGGACAGACCGTTTGCTCCGCTTCTTCTCTCGCAGCGACCATCTCCGCATCTGCAACGTCACCCGCCACGAGTTCGCGCATCCACAGCCGTCTCTTGGCGACTGCACGCAAGAGGCGACTGGCTTTGTAAGGAAACCGTAAGGGCAGCATATTTATATGCTGCCTAAAGGCGAATACTGCCTTTTGTTGCAGTTGATATATTAATGCGCCGCAGCATGCGAATATTGGCATGTTGGTTGTTGACCGATCTCTCCGCTGGCGACAAGTTTTGTGCTATATTTTTCGCCGCTTCATAAGCGGTGGAGAAATCAAATCGGGCAGGGCATCCGTCACGTATTTTGGCCTGAACTTAATAAACGCCGGATGGTCTGCGAAAATGGACAGGAAAGTGCGGGGGTAGCGTAATGTTGCGGGTCATCAAGCGCGCGAAACTCGCGGCCGGCATTTTTGCCGCCTCAGGCTTTGTCGGCTTTGCGGTGCACGGTATTGCCGGCGCCGAAACGCTTGCTGTCGTTCCGTCCACTTCGAAAGCGGCGCCTTATCTTTTCGCCGGCTCTGCCGGCGCGACTTCGGATCGCGCGCACATGCTGCAGCAATATTGCTCGGGGTGTCACAACGACAAGCTGAAGACCGCGGGCATGTCGGTACAGCAACTGGATGCTGCCCGCCTCGGACCCGATGATGCAACCTGGGAAGGCATTCTGCGGCGCCTGAGTCTGGGAGAAATGCCGCCCAAGGGCATGGCGCGTCCGACCAAGGAGCAGATTGCCGATTTCAGCCACTGGTTGGCGACGTCGCTGGACAGTTTGGCGTCCGCCAACCCCAATCCCGGCCGTGCCACCCTGCGCCGGATGAACCGCAGCGAGTATGGCAACGCGGTGCGCGATCTTCTGGGCATCGACATTGATCTGAGCAAGGATCTTCCGGCTGACGATACCGGCTACGGCTTCGACAACATCGCCGACGTCTTGACGGTTTCGCCCACCCTCATGGACCGTTACATCACTGTCGCTGACAGAGTTAGTCATCTTGCCACCGGTTTGGCGTCGCGCACGCCAATCTCCACCGATTACAAACCCGCCAAGGATTTGTTTGAGAACGCGTTCGGGGTTCCTGCCTACAATGAGCGTGCCAGCGACGACCTTCCGGTGGATTCGCGCGGCGGCGGCTCGTTCAAGTTCTACGCGCCCTATGACGCGACGTACACGATTCAGGTCTATCTGAATCCGGGTACTCAGACCGAGACGGAAATTGACGCCAATAACCGTTACGAAATGAAGGTTCCCCTTAAGGCGGGCCTACGAACCATTGGCGCCTCGTTCCCCAAACGCCTTGCCCTTGACCAAATTCTCATTCCGAGAAGCACCAAAGGTCCGCGGACCGCCATCCCTACAACTGTGGAGCAAATTCCTCTCGATGTTCAGGTCGATGGTTTGCGGGTCAAGGAACTCACGGTCCCCTCTGTCGCAAATGGACCCAATGTCGCCCAGGCGTTCTACATGCGCGACGTCATGCAGATATCTGTTGTCGGTCCCTATGACGTAACAGGTCCGGGCGAGACGCCAAGCCGCCGCAGAATATTCATCTGCAAACCTTCCGCGGCACTGCCAGAAGCTGCATGCGCCCGCCGGATCGTTGCTTCACTTGCCCGCCACGCCTATCGCCGCCCCGTGACGGTGGCGGACATGGCGCCACTGATGAAGATATATGACCAAGGTCGCAGCGGCGCCGATTTCGATCACGGCATTGCCGCTGCCCTGGAGCAATTGCTGGTATCGCCGAATTTCCTGTTCCTGCGGGAAAGCGATCCTGCGAACAGCGCCCCGGGCAGCGTCCACCGGATCAGCGATCTCGAACTGGCAACTCGCCTGTCTTTCTTTCTGTGGAGCAGCATTCCCGACGATCAGTTGCTGTCAGTCGCCGAGCGGAACCAACTCCACAAGCCGGCCGTTCTGAAGCAACAGGTCGGGCGCTTACTGGCCGACCCGAAGGCATGGGCTCTGACGCAGAATTTCGCCGGTCAATGGCTTTACCTGCGCCGTCTCGAGTACCAGAAGCCGGACAGGGGCGCGTTCCCGAACTTCGATCAGCGCCTGCGTACCGCGATGCTGACGGAGACCCAGATGTTCTTTAATGGCATCGTAAGGGATAACCGCAGCGTTCTGGATTTTCTGAACGCGGACTACACCTATGTGAACCAGCGGCTGGCCGAGCATTACGGCATTCCCGGTGTTTACGGCACTTCCTTCCGCAAGGTCGGGCTGGATCCGGCCCTGCATCGAGGCGGGCTTCTGGGGCAGGGCGCCATCCTGACGGTCACCTCTTACAATGACCGCACCTCCGTCGTGCTGCGGGGAAAATGGATTCTGGAAAACCTGCTGGCCGCGCCGCCGCCGCCGCCGCCTCCGAACGTTCCCGCCCTGGACGGCGCCAAGAACGGCCGGCTTATGACGGTGCGCGAGCAGATGGAAGTGCATCGCGCGAATCCGGTCTGCGCCTCCTGCCATACCAAAATGGACCCGCTTGGCTTCAGCTTGGAGAATTATGACGCGGTCGGCGCCTGGCGGGATGGGTACGCCGGACAGAAGGTAGATGCTTCGGCCATATTGCCGGATGGTACGCAGTTTGACGGCCCAAAGGGGTTGCAGGGTATTCTGCTCAGCCGCAAAGACCAGTTCGTCCAGGCGTTTACCGAACAATTGCTCACCTATGCCCTTGGCCGGGGGCTGGAGGCCTATGACATGCCGGCGGTGCGCAAGATAAGCTACGCGGCGGCCGGCAACGGCTACCGGATGAATACGATAATCATGGGAATCGTCCAGAGCGTACCTTTTGGCATGAGAAGGACACCGCAGAAATGATCATCACACACAAAGCCCTTGATCGCCGGACTCTGCTGCGGGGGGCGGGCGCCACGCTGGCGCTGCCGCTTCTGGACGCGATGATCGCCACCAGCACCAGGGCGGCTGAAGCCGATGCCCGGGCGCGCCTCCGGCTGCAGGTCATTTACACACCCAACGGCATGATGATGCAGAATTTCACGCCGGCACAGGCGGGCGAGGGATATGCGACCACTCCGATTCTTAAACCGCTGGAGCCTTACCGCGAAAAATTCACCGTCATCACCGGGCTGGCCCATAAGCAGGCCGAGGCGCTGGGCGATGGCGGCGGCGATCATGGCCGATCCTGCGGTTCCTATCTGACGGGCGTACACGTCAAAAAAACGCAGGGAGCCGATATTACAGCTGGCCCTTCGATGGACCAGATCGTCGCCAGGCAATTTGGCGAGGCGACGCAGATATCGTCGCTTGAGCTGGGCCTGGACCCACCAAGCTTGGTGGGAAGCTGCGACACAGGCTACAGCTGCGCCTATACCAATACATTGTCCTGGAGCACCGCTACCACCCCGCTTCCGGTCACAATCAATCCGCGCGAAGTGTTCGAACGGCTTTTCGGTAACGGCGATAGCCTGGATGCCAAAAGCCGCCTCGCCAAGCTGAAGCAGCAGGCCAGCATTCTGGATGCCGTCGTGGAAGATGCCAGAAAACTTTCCGGCACCCTGGGCGCCGATGACAAAAAGAAAATCGACGAATATATGCAGTCCATCCGCGACATTGAGCGCCGCATCCAGAAGCTGGAACAGGGCGGCGATCAAGTCGCGTTGCCAGCTTATGCCCGGCCGGCCGGCATTCCGGATTCGTTCGTTGATTATGCCCACATGATGATCGATCTCCAGATTCTCGCCTCGCAGGCGGATATAACCCGGGTTGGCACCTTGATGATCGGCCGCGAGGTCAGCGGCCGTAGCTACCCTGAAATCGGTGTTGCTGACGCGCACCATCCGCTCAGTCACCATGGCAATGATCCGGAGAAGATCGCCAAGCTGACCAAAATCAATATCCTGCACATGGAACAGGTCGCCTATTACCTGAAGCGGATGAGCGAAACCCGGGAAGGTGAGGGCACATTGCTGGATCACACCATGCTTCTGGCCGGTGCCAGCCTTGGCGATTCCAACCGGCACGACCACCGGGATCTGCCTGTCATTGTTGCGGGAGGTCTGATCAGGGGCAACCGTCACTTGGTGGCGCCGGCAGACACGCCAATGACCAACCTGATGCTATCGATGATGGACAGGTTGGGTGTGCAAAAGGAGCGACTGGGCGACAGTACCGGCCGTTTCGCTGAACTGACCGTTTAGGGCAAATGGGCTCGACATGAAAAAAGTCCTCGGACTTGTTTTCCTCATTCTTGCCGCCTTTCCGGCCGTTGGCTGGGCAGGCGCCTTGGAAGACCGACTGGTGGAAGCCGTTCGCGGCAACGACCATGTGACTGTCAAAAGCCTGCTGGCGCGCCACGCCAATCCCAATGCGCTTTTGCCGGACAGATCCACCGCTTTGGTCTGGGCTGTTGACCGACAGGACGAGGAGACGGTGCGACTGTTGCTTGCCGCTGGCGCGAGGCCCAACATGGCCGATATTCAGGGCGCCACACCTCTGATCATGGCGTGCGAACTGGGCAATCCGCAGATCGTCATCGATCTGCTGAAGTCTGGCGCCAACGCCAAAGCGGCGCGTCCCGACGGCATCCCGGCGATGGCGCTGTGTGCCGGCACTTCCACGCCGACGGCGCTCACCGCGATGATGGCAAAAGGTACCAGCGTGAATGCCGCGGATCCACAAGGGATAACGCCGCTGATGTGGGCGGCGGCAAACGGCAATGCCGACAATGTGGCATTCCTTGCCCACCACGGCGCCAATGTGAATGCCGTCGCCGACAAGGGCTTCACCGCGCTGTTTTTCGCGCTGCGGAGCAAGGAGGTGCGGTCGCCGGTGATCCTGCTGCAGGCCGGTGCCGATGCCAAGGCGGTGCTTCCCGCCGACGGAACCTCGATAGCCGACGCCGCGGTGCTGGAAAACAACGAAGCCTTCGCCAAGCTGGTCGTGGCACAAGGGATCGACCTGAAACAGAGCGATCAGCAGGGGCGGCAGTTGATTCATGTCGCGGCCGCGAGCGGCGATGAGGAACTCGTGACACTTCTGCTGTCAAAGGGCGTCGATCCGAACGGCTTGAGCCAGCCGCCCGCCATTGCGGCACCGGCGCGCCGGGTTGCACCAGCCCAAGTGGGCAGCGGCGGCGGAAATGGCGGCGGTAGCGCGACCAAGGGGCTCTCGGTTGCCGATGGTGCACTCAAGGCTCCCCCGGTGCAGCTCTACCCGACACCTCCTTTGCTGTTCGCCGCGAAGGCGGGCGAAGTTGGTGTCATGAAGGCGCTTCTGGCCCACGGCGCCAAAGCCGATATCAAGGCCTCGGATGGCATGACCCTAACCATGGCGGCTGCCTATAGCGGCAATTTGGCGGCCCTGAAATATGCACTTGAGCTCAATCCGGATGTAACAGTGACAGATGCGAGCGGCAGAGGCGTCATGCATATGGCAGTGTCAAATCCGCAGGCGCCGGAAGCCGAGCAGGTCGTTCAATATCTTGTCGACAAGGGCGTGAAGCTGGATGCCAAGGACAACAGGGGGCGTACGCCCGCGGACTCGCTAACTGACAATATCCGCGAGTTTTACAGCGCCCTGTTGAAGACGCATGGCATCGGTCTGGACCGCCTGGGGCCCGCCGATGTCGCAAATGCAGCGAACGCGGCCAATCCGTAATCGGAAGGTGCGAGCGTGTGAAAATCTGCCGCTTGCGCCGCCAACCTTGCCGGTGTCACTAGGGGTGGCGATCTGCCCCTACTTTCCGTACCTATTCGAGATGAAAATTATTTGTAAGCAAGGCTTTCACGCTCGACAATTTCGTTAATTGCGCCCAGTTTTGTGGCCTGAAAATCTCAGGGAGATTTGATATGAGATCGTGTCTGCTCAGGGGTGCGTGCCTGATGGGGTTGGCCCTTACGCCTTTCATGGCGATGGCCCAGCCAGTCCCAGCCGGGCGTGGGGCGCCCGCGGCTGGGCGCGGCGGCGCCTGCGCGGTGCGATGCAACTTTGACAAGCGCATGGTGGAAGGCCAGCCGATTGATACGAGGCCTACCCAATTGGAAGGTGACCATCCCGTCTTTGCGGGCCAGACCCGCGCTCCCTATCACAAGACGGTGGACGTTAACGTCACGATCGTGGCGAAGAACCTGGACAATCCCTTTGCCGTGGCACAGTTGCCCAGCGGGCGCATCTTGGTGACCGAGAAGCCTGGCCGGATTCGCATCCTCAACAAGGATGGCAGCAACTACGACACCATCACGGACCTGCCGCCGATCACGGTTCGCGGCCAGGTGGGCCTGCTCGACATCGTGGTGGATCCAAAATTCGTTTTGAACCACCGCATCTTCTTCACCTACATGGCGCGGATCGACAGCAACAACAGCGCCATGGCAGTGGCCAGTGGCATCCTGAACGAGGCCAAGGGTCAGCTCAGCGACGTGAAGACCATTTTCAAGACGGCGCCCTACGCCAACGCCACAGCGGTCAATGCTGGCTCGCGCATCGCCATAAGCCCGAAAGACGGCAGCCTATTCGTCATCATCGGTGACCGCTCGACCGGCGATCCGGTCTGGCAGATGGCGCAGCAGACCGACAATTATCTGGGCAAGTTGATTCACATCGCGGCGGATGGCAAACCCGCGCCTGGCAATCCCAAGCTGGGCCTGCCGGAGATATACACTTTGGGCCACCGTTCAGAGCAGGGTCTGGCCTTTGCTCCGGACGGACGGCTGTGGGAAGTGGAAGATGGCCCGCGCGGCGGCGACGAACTTAATTTGATGAAACCGGGCCTGAATTACGGCTGGTCGGTCATTACCCACGGCATCAACTATCCCGGCACCAAGATTGGCGATGGCAGCGTTGAGAAGGTGGGCATGGAACAGCCGCGCTACTATTGGGATCCGGCGATCGCGCCATCCGGCTTTGCCTTTTATACCGGCAAGCTGTTTCCCCAATGGCGCAATAGCGTGCTGGTAGGGTCGCTCGCTGCCCAATATCTTTCCCGCCTGGAACTGGGCAAGGACGACAAGGTCCTAAACGAAGAGCCGCTTCTCACGGATCTCAATCAGCGGATCCGCGATGTGCGGGTGTTCAGGGATGGGGCGGTCTATGTCCTCACTGACGGTGCCAATGCCCAACTGCTCAAGCTGACTCCCAAGATCTAGCGAACTGCGGGCGCCGCGCGCGGGTGCAAATTTCGCCTTCATGCTATTTTTCAAGCGAAGTTATTTCGGCAGCGGAATCGGCGTCGCACGATTGCCCCTGCTTTCACCGACCCAAAGCGTATCTCCGTAAGGCTCCACGGCCGTGGAGCCTTCGAAGCCATCTTTCAGGGTGGTGATGAGGGCCTTGTCGCCATCGATCGTCACGGCATCGACGTTGCCGCTACGATTCTCAGCTAAGAATAGCTTGCCGTTTGCGGCCCGCATGCCATCCGGCCCCTTAATGGATTGCGAAACCCACAAATCCTCGGGCGCGCCCGCCTTGCCGGCGGTATCCATGGGAATCCGATACAGATTATTTGAATACACATTGTTGACGTAAATCGTGCCATTCAGCATCGCAATGCCGTCCACGCCCAGCAGGGCGCGGTCTTCCAGCCAGAGTTCAGGCGTCTGCGCACCGGGTGCTAGCCGGTAAATTCGTCCGTTGGGGGTATCGGTAAAATAGACGGTATGATTGGCGGCGACCGTTATGTCGTTGCAGGTAACATTGTCGCCCGGAAGGTCCCAGCGGAATTTCGGCTGGCCGGTCGTCAGGTCGAATCCCCTCAGGGCGGACGCGCGCCGGTTTGTGTTGGGTATAGGAAACATCTGGCAAGCCCAGAGCGTGTTCGTCGGGGCGTCGGCAAGCACGCCCAGAAAGCGGGCATCGCCGTCGGCGCTGGTATCAATGAAGGGCTCCGCGATTGTCGAACCCGGCTTGGCACGATAGATAATCGGAGACCCACTTCCCAGTATCAGCGCTCCGCCTGGTGCCATGGTGATATTTTCGGGATTGGCGCCCGCTTTGCTTGGGGAAATCGGGCTTGTTGCGGGCTGGGCCGCGGCACTGCCCAAGGTCATTAGAGCCCATAGAAGAATGGAACCGCTAGGGTGACGGCGCATCGCCCTCTCCGTTAAAAGTGAAATTCCGCCGGCCTGGTCATGGCGCGCTTGTACCGTCGTTTCAAAAAAAGGGCGCTGCGTTGCAGCAGCGCCCCTTGCACGTCAGAAACCAACTATTGCGCCGGCGCAGGCCCACGGCCCCCGCGACCGCCACGTCCAGCGGGCGCCGGTGGCGACCAGCCAGGCGTGAACGGGCCGGCGAGCGGCTTGCCCTGGGTGTTGAACAGTGGGCCCAGCGCCAGCTTGCCCTGGGCTTCCAGCGTGGCCGCATATTCGGGCGTCACGCCACCGGCCGGCACGTTGCCTTCGCCGCCCGGCCCCTGGAAGCAGGTGAAGTCAGGACGATCGACCCAGGCATACGGACCGCACAGGCGCACATGCGCGCGCAGCGCGGAGTCATGCACGATGTTGATCGCCCGTTCATAATCGGGATCGCCTTGGCCATAGCCGGTGTGATTGCCAAGGTCGCCCGAAGCCGCGAAGATAGCCGTAACGCCCTTAATCTTGGCGATTTTGTCGGAATCACGAAGGCCTTCCAGAGTCTCGATCATCAGGATCAGCACCAGATTGTCGTTGAAGGTATTGCGATAGCCGCCCGGTACTTGGCCCCAGAAGGCGTTGCTCGTGGCTTGTCCACCACCGCTGCTGCGGTGACCCAGCGGCGGCCACATCGCCCAGTCACGCGCCTTAGTTCCTTCCTCAATCGACCGAACGGTAGGCACCACCAACACCAGCGCACCGGCATCCAGCGCATGCTGCTCTTCGCGCTCGTCGGTGTAGGCAACACGCACACCCGGAACTGCCTTGGCGCGCGGACAGGCGGCCCACATCGCCGCCGTTTCATTCCAGTCGCGCGGGCTATGCTGATGCTCGGTCCAGATGAAGTCGACGCCGGAATTGGCCATGGCGCAGTAGACCTTGGGATCCTGCGAATAGAAGTCCGTCGCGCTTGTGACCTTCTGACCCGCATTCATCTTGACCATAACGGGATTCCAGATAACCGAACCGCCGGCCGGCGCATCACCGCGCGGGCCAAACTTGAAGGTCTTCTCATTGAACGCGCCCTGATTGACCGCGCCCTTCACCGATTTTTCC
>Ga0316232_1001132_pt1 | contig 34473 bp, 30 predicted proteins | sample TBHtaG_FD_206006 | JGI IMG/M metagenome (GOLD analysis project Ga0316232, IMG submission 206006) | Freshwater microbial communities from Trout Bog Lake, Wisconsin, USA - TBH18025_13 | ecosystem: Environmental > Aquatic > Freshwater > Lake > Hypolimnion/Profundal zone | place: USA: Wisconsin... | reverse complement strand
CTTATGTCATGCGCTTTGCCGTCAGTGCCAATAATGGCCCGCAGAAGTACCATACCCTGTAACTTGTTTTTGCGGCCTTCTTCACTAAACTCAGGCTCAACTCTGTAAACGATCTTGGGAGGGCTAACACCGCCGCCTACGTGGTAGGCTCCGCCTCCCGCACCGCCGCCCCAACCAGGGCCAACTCCCGGACCTCGCCCCGATCCGACTCCACCGCCACTTCCACTGCCAATGCCGCCGCCCACTCCACCGCCGTTCGATGGAGTACTGAGAACCTTAGACAGTGGATCGCCCATCTGCGCGGCCTGCGGCAACTTGATCTCCGGTGGAACGACCACGGAAGGCGCAACCGCTAGTTTGGGCTGCTCCATGGGGAGCACGGTAGGAGGAGCGATCTGCGTCTTTGCAAGCTTGGGAAGAGCGCCCTTGGAGGCAGGAATGAGGTCATGCGAACCGCCACCACCCCCGCCACCCGACGCACTTTTTGCGGGAGGTAGGGTGTAAGGGCTGATGTCCACTGAAAGCCCAACCACCTGCTTGATCTCCGGAGCATGCGCTGCCGTCCAGCTTCCAAACCAGATCAGCAGGGCAATCAGGGAGGTATTCAGCGCAAACGAGAAGACGAAGGATCCCTTGCGAACTCCGTAGAGTCCATATCCATCCCCAAACAGGGTCGGCAGCACGTCGTGCTTTTGTTCGACGGGCGGCACACGGGGTGCAGCATTCTTGGATTCGGGACTGAACATGCGTGATCCAAGTATAAATCGGCAGAACGCGTATCCGCTTTAGAAATACACCATCCAAGACGCTTCGGTTTGCAGAGCACAGGCTGCTGCTCAAATTAGGCAATCTGGAATCGGTTGGGCGCCAACTGCCGCTAGGGGACGATGACCCTCAGGGCACGCGGCAAGACGGATATCTCTGCCGGGGTCTTGCACAGATACTCGCCATCGGCATAAATAGCCACGGGCTCATCGCTCTCCAAAAAGACCTGCCGTGTCCGGCAGTAGCGCACCTTTGGCACCTGGAGATGGGTGCCCGAATAGATGCGATGAAAGTTGCGCAGCGCCCGGCCCGCAGGCATGGCAGGGATAAAGCAGAGATCGAGCTGGCCATCATCCATAAGAGCTTGGGGAAGCATCTTGATGCCGCTTCCGTATTCTGGAGCATTGCCGACGGCGGTGAATAACACGGGACCGCCGAGGCAGGTCTCGTGGCCTTGAGCATCAAAGCTGTGTAGCCGAACTACAGGTGCGCGGTATGAAGTCAATGCCCGAAACGCAGCCCACACACTGCCTCCATGTTGTCGCCACCAGCCCGGCATGCGATTGGCGCGCTGAACGGTGTCGGCGTCGAGACCGAGTCCGGCGATACCGCTGAAGTGGATCGCACGCTGCTGCTCGGCGCTCTCTTCTGCGTGATGCAGTTGCTGGCGCATGATGCGCGGAGCCAAGGGACTTACTGGGTGAGGGATGCGGCCATCGGGTTCGGCGAAGGTCATGGAATTTGAGGGTTTGATTTCGCCGGGCTCGGCCTCCGCGATCGGATGAACCGTCCCAAGATCGATGGTGCGGACATTATCGCCAAGATCGAGGTAGCGCCGCCAGGCTCGTAGAGCCGCGCTCCGATTCGGAATGCCAATACAGCGCGCAAAGTCATTACCGCTGCCTGTAGGAATCACAAGCAACGGCGTCTGCGTGTAGGCCAGCGAGGCGAGCACCCGATGCACCGAACCATCACCCCCAAAGACCATTGCCACGTCGGGCAGATCGTTGGGCTCAAGCGTGTTGCCGCGAAACAGGTTGACCCTTGCGTCGAGAAAGGGCTCAACAAATTGCGGTTTTACGTACGAATGTAGGATCGCAGCGGCGCGCACCGGGAAATTGTACAGCGCGCAGAGAAGCAAAATCTAAAAAACGAGAGCTGCTCACCGGATACAGAATTGCTCGCCAAACGAAGCTGCAAACTCGCCTGCAAAGCATAAAGATGGCTAGTCTTTTTTGCTGCCTTCCGAGTCGGGAGCTGGAACAACTGCCTGGGGTTCCTTCTTTGCGGTCAGCTTTGCATTCTTGGCGGCCATAGTCTTCTGGCGCATCTTATCGGCGAACTTCTGCCGGTTGCGTTCTTCTGATTGTCGTGACATATCTTCCATTCTACGCGGTTTGTGCCGCGTTCGTCGGACGCTACTTCTAGCGGCGCCGCTCTCCGAGTTACTGTTCGAGAATCTTTTGCTTCATATCTTCTGCCGCCTGCTCCAGGCTCGCTGGCGTCCCAAGATCTCGCCAGTAATACTGGTCTGCGCAGAATGCCTGGATGCTCTCTCCCTCGGCAGCCATTCGCAGATACGCGGCAATAATCGGGAAGGCGTCGGTCTCGTGCATCAAAGCAAAAATCTTCGGCGAGATCACATGTATGCCACAGAATGCCAGAGGGTGCATTTGCTGTGAAGAACGCACAATCTCCTCACCTGCTTCGCTCTCTGCCAGCCGTCCACAGAGCTGATCATGCTGGTCAAACAGAAGTTTCCGTGAACTCTCACGATGTTGCACGGCCAGCGTTGCCAGTGCCCGGTGGGAGCGGTGGAATTCCACCATCCTCTCCAAATCAATGGAGCTGAGGACGTCGACGTTGTGAACAATAAACGGCTCGCCCGCGGACTCACGGAGAAAAAACTCTCCGGCCTTCTTCAGGCCTCCGCCGGTATCGAGCAATTCGTCTTCCTGCGAAATCTCAATCTCCATTCCAAAATGATCGTGCGCCACCAGATATTCCACAATCATCCTGGCGTGGTGGTGCACGTTGACGACGACTTCACGGATTCCAAAGCTGCGCAGGCGTTGCAGCGCGATTTCCAGCAATGTGCGCCCCCGCAACTCCACCAACGCCTTCGGACGGTCGTCAGTTAAAGGGCGCAGGCGCGTGCCGTGTCCTGCAGCCAGAATCATCGCTTTCATCGAATCCACTTCTCCTGCTCGCGATGCTGCAACACCACCTTGATACCGCTCCTTCCGCCCAGGCGTTTAGCAACTTGCTCTGCCAGGTAAACCGAGCGATGCTGGCCTCCAGTACATCCGAAGGAAACCATCAGGTGCTTGAAACCGCGACGTTGATAATTGCTCACGCTTGCTTCCACCAGTGACATCACGCTGGCCAGAAACTGGTGTACGCTCTCCTGCTGATTCAAATATTCGATGACTGCGGTGTCTGCACCGGTAAGGGACTTGAAACGCTCGTCACGTCCCGGATTCGGCAGGCCCCGCGCATCAAAAACAAATCCTCCGCCATTGCCGCTCTCGTCTTGCAGTGGCCCGCGATGAAAAGAAAAGCTCGAAACAACAACCGTGAGTTCCTCCCCATCGGACGCAATGCTCTGCAACTTTTCGGAACCAACCATGCTGGTGATCGCGTCCATCAGCGTTGGCAATGCGATTGGCAACTCGACGTTGTGCAGCAACCAGCGCAGGTTTCTCAGTGCATATGGGACGGACTGGAGGAAGTGCGCCTTGCGTTCGTAAAATCCTCGGAACCCATAGGCGCCCAACGCCTGCAAAATGCGAACGTAAACGTAGGCGTAGTAGTGCCGCAGGAATTCTGCTCGATCGAGTTTGATGAATCCATCGAGCGAGTCCAGGTAATGATCGAGGAGTTGTTGCCGCAACTCCGGAGGCAGATCTGCCTTGCCGTCGTAGAGAAGGGACGCAATGTCGTATTGCAGTGCACCCCGGCGACCGCCTTGGTAATCGAGGAAGTACGGCCGTCCGCCGCACAGCATGATGTTTCGCGACTGAAAATCGCGATAGAGAAAATAGCTGCGATCGGCACTCAACAGCAGCTTCGTCAAGCGAGTGAAGTCTTCTTCCAACGCCTGCTCGTTAAACGGAATTCCGGCGAGACGAAGGAAGTAATACTTGAAATAGTTCAAGTCCCACGCAATCGATTGCCGGTCAAAGCTCGCGCGCGGATAACACACCTTGTAGTTCAGGTCACGTCCGGCTTCCACCTGGAATCTTGGCAATACCTCCACAACTTTGCGATAGGTATCCACCACCTCAGGTGAGATCTCCGGACCGGTGCGATGTTCGGAGAGAAACTGATAAAGCGTGGTATCTCCCAGGTCCTCTTCCAGATAAGCGCCATGGCTGAGATCCTCCGCGTAAATCTCCGGTACCGGGAGGCCATGTCGGCGAAAGTGTTTTGAGAATTCCAGAAATGCGGCATTCTCTTCTTTCACATCGTGGCGAATACCAATTGCGCTGAGACCGTCATTGGCAAGGCGAACGATGGTGCGTCCAGAGCCGCCGAGCGCGCCTTGAACCGGTTGCACCCGCAAAGCCGCGGAGTGAAAGTGCCGCTCGAATAAACTTTTGAGAACGTCCATTAAATTGATTGCGTCCTAACCGCTTCCAGCTTTTCCAGAATCACAGGCTCAAGCGGCAAGAACAATTGAAACACAGTGCCGCTTCGACCTTCTTTCCGGCTGCTGCGGAAGCGTAGCCGGCCACCGTGCTTGCGAACGATTTCCGAGGAGATCCATAGACCGAGTCCCGTTCCATTGGCTCCCTTGGTAGTGAAGAACGCCTCGAAAAGCCGACGCTTCGTCACCTCGTTCATGCCGTGGCCTGTATCTGCAATCGTAATGCAAAGTCCCTTCTCTCCGTTATGCCAATTGGTTGCCAGTCGGCTACGCAGCACCAACCTGCCTCCGCGCCACATCGCGTCAATGGCATTTCCGATCAGGTTATTCATTACCTGCCGGATCTCTCCGTCGAAGCAGAGGACCTTCGTATCGGTCCGGTAATCCTTTTCTACTGTGATCTCCGAACGGCTGACATGGCCTTGGTGCAACGCGAGGATGGGGTCGATCATCTCTGCCGCTCCGGCCTCGATGGCCTTCGTCGATTGCCGATGGAATCGCAGGGTGTGTGTGGCAATATGCGAGACGCGCGCCAGTTCGCGTTCAGCAGAGGCAAGGTACTCCCGCCCGTCAGGCGACAGATTCTCCGACTCCAACAGGAAAAGCAGATTTGTGACCGCTTCCAGCGGATTGTTGATTTCGTGCGAAATTGCGCTTGCCAGTCTGCCCACCGCAGCAATTTTTTCACTTTGGATCAGCGCCAGTTCGGCGCGCTTCTGCGCCGTTATTTCCAGTGATGCCGCCGAGATTGCCTGAATCGACCCATCGGCGTCGTACACCGGAAAATAATTCACCGTCCAGTAGCGATGCTCACCGGGACTCATTGGCAACTCCCCTTCCAGCAGCGCGTTGATCACCGGCGTTCCGCGTGCCACCTGCTGGAACATTTCCTGCAATCCTGGAATCGGCGCAATCTCGGTCAGCGTCTTGCCCAGAATCTCCTCTGCCGGAAGTCCGACAATCTCTGCCTGACGGTGATTCAGACGCAGGTAACGGAACTCCACCGGATCAAACAAGGCTAGACCAATTGGTGCGGTTCTGTAGATTGCCTCCAATTCGGCCCATTGCTGTTGAGCCTCCCTCCTGCTCTCCTCCAGCTTCTTTTCAGACTCTTTCCGCTCCGTGATGTCAGCGACGGTTCCGATGATTCGCTCCGGTCTGCCGCTTGCATTCAGATGAACTTGCCCACTCAGAGCAACCCAGCGCTTCTGCCCCCCACCGTCGATCAAACAATGATCATTTATCTGCAGTATGGCCCCCTGCTCGGCAACGGCCAGTTCACGCCGTAACCGTTCTCGATCCTGAGGATGCACCCGCGAGAGATAGAATTCCCAACTCGCGCCCGTTTCAGGATCCAATCCGGTCGCGTCATAAAACTCCGGAGACCAATCCACTCTTCCGGTGCCCAGCTCCCAATCATAGGTTCCGAGCCGCGCCGTTTTGTGCGCCAGGCGGAGCCTTTCGCCAAAGGCCTCCAGCTTCCGGCGTGCAATCACCTGCTCGGTTACTTCCAACGACACGTTCAGAATATCTCCGCTCGCGAGCCTCAATGCCGTCCAGCGCCAGTAGGTGGTGCCTCGCGAAAAACCAACATGCTCATACTCGGTCGTGACGAACGGTTGGTGAGTGTCTCGAACCCGCTCAAAGATTCTTATAATCTGCTGGGCTTGTGGGATCACATCCGCAAGTTTGACTCCAACCAGGTTTTCCTTGCTCCATCGCGTATCAAGAAAGGTGACATAGCACGGGTTACACCACTTGAAGCACAGCTCGCTATCGAGCAGCGCAATGCCCGCCGGGGCGCTCTCGATGATGCTCGACAGCAGTTCACTCTGCACACTTACGGTCTCAAACAGTCTGGCGCGCTGCGCTTCCGCTCGCTGGCGCTCTTCCTGCCGCCCTGCACTCTCAAGCAACCCGCAAATCCTGTCGCAGAGCAACTCAGCAAAGGTTCGATAATTGCTGTCAAATGGACGGCGAGCACTGATGCCAAGTACCATCACATATTGCGATTGGGCCAGAGCACCAGCCGGCTGGATATAAACTTGTCGAATTGCTTCCGGCCAAGGCTCGCAAATCAGCTCTCCCACGAGTTCGTCAAAATTCCCAATAAGCTTCGGATTCTTCGAGGCCGCCACCTCGAGGATCGGCAGACACTCTGCCGCACGGCGCCCAAGATCTCCATAGAACCCAGATTGGCACTCACTCCCCAGGCCGGTCTCTCCGGCTAACCTGGCCACAGCATCCTCAACCCGATACAGCAGCGCAAAAGGAATGTCCTCTGGATTGCGGCCGAGTTTCTGCATGAGTTCCGCGACAAACTTGTCCAGCGACTGCGTTAAAGGCCCTTTTATATCCATCTTCAGAAGGCTTCGCAGACGTCGTTCGCTCACGACCTGCGCCGTGGTGTCATTGCATACCACGAGCACCCCTTCGACTCGCCCTTCGCGGTCGCGCACCGGGCTATAGGAATACGTCCAGTAGACTTCCTCGATCCTTCCGTTGCGGAGGATAGGCACGAGCCGGTTCACATTCCAGATCGATCCTCCCTTCGCTAGAACACTTTCGATCTCAGGTCCAATGATCGGCCACGCTTCTTTCCAGCACTCCCTACCGCGCTCGCCCAGGGCGGACGGGTGCTTGTCATCCCCGATGCTGGGACGATATGCATCGTTATAGAACTGGATGAGTTCCGGTCCCCACCACAGGAACATCGGATAACTCGACGCCAGCAACAAATTTACAGTGCTAATGAGTTCGTCAGGCCAGCTCTCAATCGGACCAAGTACGGTTCTATCCCAACGAAATTGTCGGGTTGAATCGGCCATCTCTCCTGAACAAACGATTCTGTAAGGCACGGACTCTCCATGGCGTTGTCACTGAGCTCATCGCTTCTAAGCCAACGGGCATTAGCTGCGGATGGCTCTTAATCGCCTGACTCGCCGCAGCCCTGTTATAGCCGTCAGAAAATGTTTGTAATTCCTCTCATCGCCGCGGCTATGATGTGAGTGCCATGCAAAAGAGCGTGAACATGACAACGGCCCACCCCAAACGCAATTTCTTCCAGACTGCGGTTTACAACTTTTTCGCGCTTTACCTCGGCGTAACTCCGCCCGCCCCCGGCCAGGAAGTCTTCTACGCCGCATTACTGGTAGCCGCCGTTCTCTTACTAATCGGAGGTGGCTATCTCTTTGTCCACTTCCTTCTTAGCCAGATGCTCGGATAGCACTTATAACTCGGCAGGCCCATTCGAGCCTTTTGTCGGCTTGAGCGGGATGTAGCGCGCCCTGCACATCTAAGCCGCTCGCTCAGTCCATCGCATCTCGCGCAACTTTCCGCTAATCGTGAGCTTTGGTTCGGTTGCAGCTTGGATTTGTTCCACGCTCACGCCTGGAGATATTTCCTCCAGAATCAGACCACCTCCAGGTTGCACCCGAATGTAGCCCATCTCGGTGACAATGGTGTCCACTACTTTCAACCCAGTAATCGGCAGAGTGCAGCGGTTCAGAATTTTCGGCCGGCCATCCTTGGTTGTGTGTTCCATAGCGACGATGACGCGCTTGGCCGCAGCCACCAAATCCATGGCTCCGCCCATGCCCTTCACCATCTTGCCCGGAATCATCCAGTTCGCCAGGTTTCCGTAGGCGTCCACTTCCATTGCGCCCAACACCGAAAGATCGACGTGCCCGCCGCGAATCATCGCGAAAGATTCCACCGATGAGAAAAAAGCAGTGCCTGGCATTTCGGTCACCGTTTCTTTCCCAGCGTTGATCAGGTCCGGGTCCTCTTCGCCTTCGAGCGGATAGGGACCAATGCCCAGCATCCCGTTCTCACTTTGCAACACCACCTGTATCCCCCGCGGAACGTGGTTAGCAACCAGCGTCGGCATCCCAATGCCAAGATTCACGTAAAAGCCATCCTTCAGTTCTTGTGCAATGCGGCGCACAATATATTCACGTATGTCGATTTTTGTATCTGACCTCATATCCGGTCTTATATTTGTCGTTTGGCTCATTCATTTCCTCTCAGGCCGCGATCTTCCTCACTTTGCGCCGCTCGATTCTCTTCTCTTGGCCCACCGCCTGAAAGATGCGTTGCACGTAAATGCTGGGAGTGTGAATCTGGTCTGGCTGAAGTTCGCCTGGCTCGACCAGCTCTTCAACTTCGGCTATCGTTACCTTTCCCGCCGTGGCAATCATCGGATTGAAATTCTGCGCCGTCTTGCGATAAACAAGGTTTCCCCATGTGTCGCCCTTCCAGGCTTTCACCAGTGAGAAGTCGGCTTTCAACCAGCGTTCCATCACGTATGTACGGCCTTCGAATTCGCGCGTCTCTTTACCGTCGGCCACCATCGTTCCAAACCCGGTTGGCGTGAAAAACGCCGGAATCCCGGCACCCCCGGCCCGGATTCGTTCTGCCAGCGTCCCCTGTGGAATCAGCTCCAATTCAAGTTTTCCGCTCAGCACCATCTCTTCAAAAAGCTTGTTCTCTCCTACGTAGCTGCCCTTGTGGCTGCGAATCTGTCCCTTCCGCAGCAGGAGCCCGAGCCCAAAATCGTCCACGCCCATGTTGTTGCTGATCGTATCCAGGTTGCACACGCCTCTCTTCTCCAGCGCCGCAATCAAATTTTCGGGGATACCGCAAAGCCCGAAGCCGCCAACCATCAACGTCGCACCATCGGGAATATCGAAGATTGCATCTTCGGCGCTCGCAAAAACTTTCTTCATCGTCGGCCCTAACCCCTCGGCGGATTCAGAGCTCCCATGGCCCGCTTGCCGCCTGCCAATGTATAGATGCAGAGTTGGCTAAAGGAATCACCTGTGGGACGGAAAGAAACGAACGGCGGGAGACCAGTTTGCGAAGGTGCGCGTTGATCCTTTCGAGCATTGTGGTGCATGTCGTTAACGCCAGAAATCAACGTAAAAGTCCGGCTGACCATCCTGGCATGAGAGCACTACAGAGGCAGCGTAACGCCCATTCGAAACGCAAAGTTTTGCGGAGTACCCCAAAAGTGGGGTGTAAGTGCTTATCTTTCAATCGAAAAAGTATGGCGATTCGATTGCTCTGTAGGTTATCGTTTCCCGCCCTCGTGACTTGCCTGCCGTCAAGGGACTCGAAAGGCGGCGATTGCGTCATTGGAGAGATAGACCATGAAGAACTCAGTACTCATCAAAGGCTTGGCGATTGTAGCCGTGGCACTCGCCGTGTGTTTTGCCTCCCAGACCGCGTCGGCTGATACCTTCAAGACTAACCCGCTCTGGGACGCACCCTCGGGGCTAAACGTAGACAAAGCCAATGTAACGGATCCATCGAAAGGCTTTGATGTTTTTGGCTACCGGTTTGAGGTGTCCTCACCCGCAACTGTGGTCGCGCTTGGCACTTATATCGGCGGCTCCGATCCGACAGCGAAGGGGAGCCCACTCGCAGCAACAAAGAGTAACCCCGGCAATGAGGAGTGGCTAGGATTGTATGAGGCCACTTGGAATAAGGCCGGCACCACTATAACTGGGTGGACGCTCGTGATTCCGGCTACTGTATTCGTCACTTCGGCTGACAAAAACGTGTACGGCGGATTCGCTTGGGCGTCTATCCCAGCCACGACGTTGAGCAGCATGGCCCCTTGCGGGAAAAACAATTGCACGGCAGTCTACGAGGTCGTGCTCTGGACCAATGGCGACTTCATCTTCAACACAACGCAAAATGGCCCTCAAGACTTGGCGAACGGGGTCACCCTCCTCTCAAACGGCAACAACAGTACCACCAACCCTCATATTCCTCTCGACAGTTTCAGAATCAACAATCCCGACGGGATCACGCCCACTCTGAACAAGGCAACGGACTTTGACTACTTTGGTCCGAGCATCGCCACGACTCCGGAGCCCGGCAGTCTAATTCTTCTCGGCACAGGACTCATCGGTCTGGGTGGGGTTCTTCGCCGGAGACTGGGACGAATTTAGAAGAGGCGTGGAGGAAGTTAAGGCAGTTGCTGGGGATTCGAGCTGCAAGCTCGAATCCCCGCTGTGCTTCTCATCTCAGTCGATCTCCACTCTATCCTAAGACTTAGAATCAGGCTAGATCTTGAGGAGCTTCGCCGCGTTGCTTCCAAGTATCAGCGACCGTTGAGCGGCTGGAACCTTGACTAACGCCTGCACCGGCATGTCGTAGCCCATGTCATAGCAATAGTCGCTACCCAGCACGACTCTGTCGGCGCCCACATACTCAATCAGGAAATTGAGTAGCTGAGCGTTATGTGTGATCGTGTCGTAGTGGAAGCGGCGCAGGTATGAGGTTGCCGGTTGCTTCATGTGCTTCAGCTCTGCCCGTTCGTGAACACCGCGATCGAACCGACCTGAAAGCCACGGGAACGTACCGCCCGCATGCGGCAGCATGATGTCCAACTTCGGGAACGCATCCATGACGCCGCCAAAAATAAAATAGGCAGCAGCGAGTCCACCTTCATAAGGGTTACCAAGCAGGTTGCGCAGGTAGAATCTCTCGGTGCGATCTGGGCCAATGGGGTCTACTGGATGCAAAAATATCGGCCACCCGAGCTGCTCGCACTTGGCGTAAATCGGCCAGAACTCCTTGTAATCCACCTCATGTCCGGCAGGATTCGTGGACATATACAAGCCGCGGATTCCCTTCAATTTGCTGCAGCGTTCCAACTCCTGCAAAGCCAGTTTCGGGTCCTGCATCGGCAGCATTGCCATGCCGACAAGGCGGTTGGGATGCTTGGCGTGCGCTTCCACGCAACTATCGTTGTATGCCTGGGAGAGTGCCAGTCCGAGGTCGGGCGGTGCCCAATACACCATCGGACTCGTTAGCGACAGCGCGTGAATATCGACGCCTTGTTTATCCATAGCTTGGAGGCGCTCGTCGACGCCGACAAATTCGGGCGAAAAAACAGCGGTGAACTTGGGCGTGGCAAATGTTCCATAGCCCTTAGCGTTTTTTCCGACTTTGGCTCCGTATTTCGGCCCTTCTTTGCTAACCAGATCTACCCAGGCCTGCGGATACCAGTGGGCATGCGTGTCAATGACCGGCATGCGAGCCCCAACTGGTTTGTCTTCAGCTCCAGCTATCCCCTCAGCCAGAGTCATGCCACCTGCGGCAATCGCACTACCAACTAGGAAATCTCGTCTGTTCATGGTCTCTCCCCCGATGAATCAACTTAAAAGTTTTTATGAAGGTTGCGGCGATGATTGTAGTCAGGATTTCAGGGGATTGCAATTTGCAGAATCTTCACTCGCACCACGTGACGATGGGCCGTGGCCCACATCCCGGCTTGTCCGACTTGTATGCCGGATCCATCGGATCAACGTAGTAGAGCTCTCGGCGGGCATTCGAACCGGCGCTTGCCTTCGCATCCTTCACATGACGGAACATACAAAAAGACAATGCCATAACAGATCGGAAGTATCGCTCTCCTCATTTTCGCTGCTCTCCGCCACGTTAGATGTGAGTCCTTTCAAAAATGGTTTCATCGCTCATCAAAACGAGACGGCAGTTCTCACTGTAGGACTTTTTGCTCGCACAATTCCGAGATTGACTGATTGAAAATCAATCTGTGCTACCTCAAAGTGATCGGGCATGGCTGTCGTGCGGCTTGCAAATTCAGAAACGATGCAGAAAGGTAGGATGAAACCGCCCATGAGGTCTCGAAACCAGATTAAGTTCCTCGTCGTTACCGTGTTGGCTGGGGTTTTTGCCGCTGCTCCGGCTTACGCCACAGATCCAACAAATATCGACTCATTTGTCTCCTGTCTAAACTCGAGGGCAACGAAGACAATTGTCTCCGCGGTGGCGTGTGTTCCTTCGGACTGCTACGCCACCTTAACGGTGAGTCCGGAAAGCGCGCAACCAGGATGCACGCTGAGCGACGGTACCAGGCTTCCGCGGGTGCTTTTCAGTTGCCCGGGCCCCGCTAGCAGTAATACTCCGGCTCTACGGTTCCGGCCGTCGTTCACCTTGTGCACGCAGCCGACCAACCTTATCAATCACATCGAAGTCGGCGAGGATCTCAAACGCGATCCCACTGACGACTTCATAGCCAACGTCATGAAGATGGGTGATATCGACGCTACCCAAGTCCTCGTGGAATTTACAACCAGTACAACCAAAGGGGTTGTCGATACGAAGACCCCTCTTAACAACCTGGGTTGCAACGAGTGCCATGACAGCAAGGGCACCGTGACATCGGGTGTGAACAAAGTTAGCCTCTTCGGTGCCATCCCGCCCGCGCTCGGTGACGGCACAATTTTCTCGAATGACCCTGACCCGATCGTCGTCCACCCAGCAACTCAGACGCCTCTCAGCACTATCTGCGCTGGCATCGCAAGCGACAGCAAACTCCTGAGCACAAAAAATGGGCCAACGGCGCTCCAGCTTTGCGACGCGCTGGCAACCAAGACACCCTAGATGCACGGAACAGAGTGCGCTAAGAGCTAACTCTCCAGCCTGGATTTCTCCAGTACGAAAGTGCTTGGGAAATCTGGGCCGTTCTAATGTCCGCCCGTAGATTACTTTCGATGACATCCGTCGCTTTAATGTGCCGCAGTATCGAGTCGCGAAGCTATCCCTACGCGATTGGACAGTTCCGGACAGCTCCTTGCGAAATTGTATAAGGGGGACGAAAAAGGCGGGTGCTCCGTAATACTAATCCGCGGCGAAGGTAGCTTCCTGCGGACCGGGCATTTGCTTGATCGCATAGCGTACTAATCCAGCAGTGTTAAAAATGTTCAGTTTTTGCATGATGCGGGCGCGGTGCGTCTGGATGGTTTTGGCGCTGATTCCAAGAACGTCGGCAATCTCCTTTGGATTCATCCCCTCCGCAATCAACTGCAGCACCTGCCGCTCGCGATCGCTAAGCGGATCCATCGCCGGCATCGCACCCGCCAGATACGCTTTGACAATCGTTCCTGAAATCCCCGGGCTCAGATAGGTGTGCCCCTCAGAAACTGCCTCGATCGCCTGCACCAGAACCGGAAAGGAACTGCTCTTCAGTACGTATCCGCTGACGCCGGCGCGCAGGCCACCTAAAACACAGGGCTCCTGCGCATTGGTTGTCAGCAGAATAGTCTGGGTTTGGGAACACACCTTGCGTATCTCTCGGGTGGCGTCGATTCCATTGAGTAATGGCAGATCGATCTCAATGATCGCGATCTCCGGTTGCAGGTTGCTGCACATTCTGATCGCAGCATACCCATCGGAAGCCTCGCCGACCACCTCAAACCCCTCCTGCCGGAGAAGGGCGGTTAGACCCTGTCGAAGCAGCGCGTGGCCGTCGGCAAGGAACACTCGCAGTCTATGTGAATTCAAAGATTGTCTAATGCAGGCAAGGCCCATGTCTTTTCTCCGAGTAACCGGGCACAGCACGCTAATTGGGATGTTCTCGTGTATAACGAAGCTGGACGGAGGCGTCCAGCCTAACTGGTCAGCAGAGTGGATTCACCTAATCTATCCGGGGTTGTCTATTTCCGATCCTGTCGAAGCCAGCCATGCTAGTACTCCGCATTCGCGGCGGTTAGCAGATATGGGGCTCTAATCAATGTGAGCCTCTGCATCGCAATTCACGCACCTGAAGTCTTCATGAACTTCGCAAACTCACGCGCCTGCTCGAACTTTTTTCGAAACTCCGCGCTCCCCAGGTTTTCGCGTAGCTTGCGCAACTCTGCTTCCATGCACTCCAGCGCCTTCGCAAGGTTTGCATGATTGCTGTCGGCGATCTGCTCCCACATCGCCGGGTCGCTCTCAGCCAAGCGCAGCATAGTTCGCAAACCGCCGGCGTGTACCTGCAACGCTGGATTGCCCCGACCGAACGCTTGTTCCAGAGTGAGAGACAATGCGGTGGAAAGCATCTGTGGCAGATGACTGGTGTAGGCCAGCGTGCGGTCGTGCTCCTCGGGAGTACTGAAAGCTATGCGCGCTCCAATTGCTTTCAGCGCCGCAATCAGATTGCTGTGCGAAGGAATGGGTTGCTCCCCGGCACCGTCCACTGGTGTCAGCACCCAGAGGCAACCGGCGTAGAGATCGACAGACGCGTGTTCCAATCCCGAAACCTCGCGCCCGGCAAGTGGATGTCCGGGAAGAACGCATTCGTGGGCCGACGCGCCAAAAATCTCGCGGGCTGCGATCGCAAATGCGTTCTTTGTGCTTCCCACATCGGTAACCAGGGCTCCGGACTTCAACCGCGGAGCAATCTGCGCCATCAACTTGATGCTCGTCTCTACCGGGGTGCAGAGAAAAACAAAATCGCTTGCCTCGACCGAATCACCCGCGTCCCGATATCCCGAATCAATCGCACCCATCTCACGTGCCCGGTCAATCAACGCCGCACGACCGCAACCTACAATGTGCGTGGTCATCCCGGCGCGGCGCAACGCCAGCGCCAGCGAGCCTCCCATCAATCCGAGGCCGATCACGGTAACGCGGTTCAAACTCACGAACGCTCCAGGATGTCAGGCGATTGCAGTCTGCGCATGGCCGCAAGAATTGCAACGTAGATTGTCGCCAACTCCTCGTCGGGCAGCGGACCGTTATTGCAACGCGCCACGTTGGCCATCACCACCGCCTCGCGCTTGGGTTCGTACACAGCCATGTGGTTCTGCAGTTTGTAGCGGCCTATCTCCAGCACGCAATGAGCGCGCTGATTGAACAATTCAACCAGTTTTTCGTCAATGGCGTCGATATCAATGCGCAACTTATTCAGATCAGTCGGGGTCATTTCACTCCTGGTTTTCGATTTCTCGATTCATTGGTATCTCGCTCAGACGGCCTCGCTACTGGCCGTATTGTTTCACCCACGCATCCTGTTCGGCTTGCAGGGTCTTGTCAATCCAGCCGATATAGCTGCGTCCGGTTTCGTCTTTGCCAATCCACACTCGTGTAGAAGGTTGAATCCGGCCCTCGCCGCTGGCTAACGAAATACTCTGCCCCGCCTCCACGGCGGTGCGCGCGGCAGCAAGGTCGTCTGGGTACAACTGCGAAGTCATCAGGCGATCATTGAAAAACGTAAGTACCAACTCGCCCGTTTGCCCGTCAACCCGCATATTCTTCTTTGAGATTACCAGCAACCGGTAGGGCGGACGCGTATCGCTGGGCAACGGAGTGCGGTCCACGATGATGTCAAAATTGCCGGCCATCATGTCGAGTTTGCGTTCTGCAGTCTGCAGACTCTGCCCACTGAACAGTCCTGCGGCGAGCTTGCTTGGCTTGAAATCCTTTTCGCCCTTACGCTTGCATGAAGCCGCGAGAATCAGGACAATGGCAATCGCGCAGAATGATATTCGTATAATTTTCGTCATAAAGTAGTTGCCGGAAAGTATAAATTCATCAGACCGGAGTTGCGAGCCCCGTTCGCCTGCTGCCCAAAGTAACTCCGAAAAAGTGTTCTCCCGAACCCAGCGCGGCCTTTGCTCCCCCTGCCCGCATCCCACAAACAGCCTCATCCGGTGTAGCATGATGGGTCGCGCCTTTTAAGGCGCACCTAGGAGCCAACGCAATGCAAAGATCGGCAAGCGCCCATTGGCAGGGCGGACTAAAAGACGGGCGGGGGACAGTCACCACGGATAGTGGAGTCCTCTCGCAGACGCAATACTCATTCAGCACGCGCTTTGAAAATGGCGTAGGCACTAACCCCGAGGAACTTATTGCAGCCGCACATGCCGGATGCTTCTCGATGGCGCTCTCTGCGCAATTGGACGGAGTTGGACTGAAGGCTGATGCCATCGATACCAAGGCCGCGCTCACCTTCGAAAAAACCGACGCGGGCTTCACCATTACCAAGATTCACTTGGAACTACGCGCCAAGGTTCCGGGTGCCGACGATGCCAAGTTCCAGAAAGCCGCAGCCGACGCCAAGGCCGGATGCCCGGTCTCGCGCGTGCTGAACACGGAGATCACGCTGGATGCAAAGCTGGTTTAGGCAGCAGATACAAAACGGGGACCCGACGCTGGATCCCCGTTTGCTGTTGCAGGCAGGTGGGCAGTTGGGTGGCCCACATCCGCCTTCTTTTGGCGAATGTGGGGATTGAGGCTACTGGCACCGTTTCTGGACTGCCCTGAGTGATGCCTGAGTGATGAAAGCGTTTGAATGCACCTGCATAAGATCAGGGTAGGACAACAAGCCTGCAGAGTAAGCATCATCGTCTCCCACATTCGCAAAAAGATGGCGGATTTGGGCCACCTATCCTAAAGCCGGCACCTCCTAAGCACAAATCATCGTACTTATGTCAGCAAACATCTGGCACACGGTTCTCATCCAATCGTGAGCAGGAGTTGTGTGCCCGTACCATGCGGGCCGACTGCGGAACCGGATGGTGCGATTTGAAGATTACGCTTTTCGGCCTGACTCTGTCGTCTTCCTGGGGCAATGGTCATGCCACGCCGTATCGTGCAATTCTTCGGGCGCTCCATCGACTTGGACATCGTGTCACGTTCTACGAGCGCGATGTGCCCTATTACGCCAGCCATCGTGACTTCCTGCAGTGTGACTATTGCGACCTCAAACTCTACTCCTCATGGGACGAGATCCGCACCGAGGCACTGGCCGAAGCTGTGGAGTCTGACGCCGTGGTCACCGCGAGCTACGTCCCCGAGGGTGCCCGCATTGCCGACGCTCTACTCTCGCTTGACGGCCCGCTGCGGGTTTTCTATGACCTCGATACGCCTATTACCTTGAGCCGCCTTGGCGAGGGCGATCTCGACTACCTGCGCGCACAGCAACTTTCAGCCTTCGACCTTGTGTTGTCGTGGACAGGAGGTGAGGCGCTCATCGCTCTTGAGCGCGATTTCGGCGTGAAGCTAGCGCGCCCGCTCTTCGGTTGCGTGGACCCTGATGTCTACCGTCCGGTGCTGCCCAGCCCTGGCTTGCGTTGCGAACTTAGCTATATGGGCACCTATGCTCCTGATCGCCAGGCCAAGCTGGAATCCATGTTCCTCGAGCCAGCCCGAATGCGTCCATTGTTGTCGTTTCTGCTGGCTGGTCCGTTGTATCCGGCGGAGGGGCAGTGGCCAGCCAATGTACGTCGCACCGAGCACATCTCCCCGGATGCGCATCCGGCCCTTTACTCTTCTTCGAGGCTTACGCTGAATCTGACGCGGGAGGGGATGGCCGCCTCCGGCTACTGCCCTTCAGGACGCTTTTTTGAGGCTGCAGCATGCGGTGCGCCGATCGTTACCGACTGGTTTCGCGGGCTGAATTCCTTTTTTGAGCCCGGCAAGGAACTACTCGTTGCCAAGGATGCTGAGGACATTCTGCAGGCGCTTGATCGCACGGATGCGGATCTTCACCTGATGGCCCACCGCGCCCGGCAGCGCACCCTGGACGAGCACACTGGATACCATCGCGCACGCACTCTGCTGGCCGCATTTGACGCGGCCTGTTCACCCAAACCGCACAAGCCTGAGATGGAGACTGCATGATAGGAATCATTCCCGCCGCTGGAGCCGGGCTTCGAATTCAGCCGCTCGGATGCAGTAAAGAGCTCTTGCCCGTGGGCTCACGCGAGGTTGGCGGAATTGAGCGGCCCAAAGCTGTGTCGGAGTATTTGGTGGAGCGCATGATTGCCGCCGGGGCCCGCCAGATCTGCATCGTAATCTCGGCTGAAAAAAGTGATATCGTGCGGTACTTTGCCGAGCGCGATTATGCTGCTGAAATCTTTTACGCCGTACAGCGGCGTCCCGCAGGATTATGCGATGCTCTCTTCCGTGCCGAGCCCTTTGTGCGCGCGGATGAGCCTGTGCTGATCGGCCTTCCTGACACCATCTGGTTTCCTGAAAACGCGTTTCTCGCCTCGATCGAGCAAGATTCCGTTAACCTTGTGCTCTTTCCGGTCGAGAATCCGGGCGCCTTCGATGCTGTGCTTTGTGATGAAAACGGACGGGTGGAACGCGTCGTCGTCAAGCAACCGAATCCTGGTACGCACTGGATCTGGGGTGCGGTAACCGCCTCGGGACGCGCCTTCCACGACCTGCGTATGCTATGGGAGTCGCGCCACCGTGAGGACGAATACCTGGGACATTTATTGAACGCCTACATCGCCGCAGGGAATCCCGTGCACGCCACTGCCAACGGCGAGCACTACATGGACGTAGGAACCATGGAGGGTTACCACAATGCGCAGGACTATCTGCGCGCACGCAACCGCCAGGAGGGCGGGCCCAAACCGGCTGAGCCCAAGTTCAGCGCCGCGTAGTTAAGCGACCACTTCCTTTTCCCCCATCTTGAGGAATGACTCTTTGAACGGTGCGGTCGCCACGCCGCGTTCGGTGATGATAGCGCTGATATAGCGCGCGGGAGTCACGTCAAATGCCTGATTTTCAACCAGCACTCCCGTAGGTGCGATCTGTCTACCGCCAATGTGCGTAACCTCGTAGGCAGCACGGTGTTCAATGGGAATTCCGGAGCCATCGGCAGTTTCCATATCAATGGTCGAAAATGGTGCGGCGATGTACATCGGAATGCCGTGCTCATGGGCGAGAATCGCAACCGAGTAGGTTCCAATCTTGTTGGCCGTATCGCCGTTTGCCGCAATGCGGTCGGCCCCCACAATTACAGCCTGGATCTTACCTTGAGCCATCATGGTGGCAGCCATGTTATCGGCCATCAGCGTGACTGGAATCTTGTCCTTCATCAACTCCCAGGCGGTAAGGCGCGCTCCTTGGAGGATGGGGCGAGTTTCATCGGCAAAGACGTGAATTTTTTTACCGGCTTCAACGGCTGCGCGAATCACCCCGAGTGCCGTGCCGTAACCCGCTGTGGCCAAAGCTCCGGCATTGCAGTGCGTCAGTACCCCACCGGATTCAGGCATCAGCGGAGCGCCGTTCCTACCCATGGCGCGATTGGTAGCGATATCTTCGGCGTGGATGGCGAGAGCCTCATCGATAAGCGCTTGCTTGATAAGGGGAATGTTGCGACCGCTGACTTCCTCAAATTTCCGCTGCATGCGCCGGATGGCCCAGAAAAGATTGACTGCGGTAGGGCGAGTTTCGCCCATGACCCGGCAGATCTGTCCAATGCCATTGCGGAATTCCGAGATGCTGGTGACATCCAGATCGCGTGCGCCCAGCGCAATCCCCATGGCTGCGGCCACGCCAATTGCCGGCGCGCCCCGCACAATAAGGGTGCGAATGGCATCGGCCACCGCTTCATATCTCCCGCATGTGATCCAGAGTTCCTCAGTCGGCAGCTTGGTTTGGTCGATAAATTGAACGCCAGCGTCAGTCCACTTTAAGGTTTCGAGCACAGAATTCGTTCACTCCGTTTTGATTTGAAGCTAGTGTAAATGCTTTGCTATGGATTGTTGCACGAAACCGTAACCTTGCTCAGGGGTTGCCATGAGAATCAAAGAATTAAACCTTAATCCGTGGAAAAGAGGTTAGCTGAAGTGCTAAAAACAGAGTGGGCGTGCTGTAGTGGCGCTCTCTGGAGGGAATCCTTTGAAGAAGAAGTCCTTGATCGCGCTATTAGCCGGAATTCTGCTATTGAGCGCAGCCATGCCGGCATTTGCAAAGAAGCACCACAAGAAGAAGCACCATCACCACAAGACACATGTCACGGAAACCAGGTAAAGTTCGTGGAAAACCCCTTCGCTAAGGCGAAGGGGTTTCCATTTCCATTCCCGAATTGAGATTCCGGGCAGGAACCTCCCGACACTAGACCCCTAATCCTTTTCCGGTTCCAGCGGAAGTTTGTGCTGAGTGCGAAGTTTGCGCGCCATTTCGATAATCTGCACGCTATAACCGTCGGGATCAAACACCAGCGCCCAGCGTCCGAACGGTTCCTGACGTGGGCCAACGGCAATTTTTCCGAAGCGGCGTCGGATCTCGGCGACAGCTTTGTCCATGTCGTCAACGTAAATTCCTATGCTCATGCCAGTTGTCGGACTCACCTTGACCTCATCACCATCCGGATGAAGCCCGATTATGATGTTTCCCGCGTCAAACTGAGTCCAGTTTGACTGCTGAATGAGGAGTTTAAGGCCGAGAACATCCCGATAAAACGCGACGCTACGCTCCATGTCGCGCACAACAATCATCACAAGACCGAGTTTTCCGAACATCATTGCCGATGACTCCAGTGGCCGCAGTGTTGGTTCCGGCCGATCGATTTCATGGTATTCCGACGCGACGTCTGAGGCAATCCTTCAAAAGAATGGTTGCCCTACTTCAGATGACGAACATGCTCAGCGCGGACGTCTGAGGCCGTAAAGATGGAAACGAATGGCGCTCCGGATGCGGCGCTCTCCACCGCTGGGCGTCCAAGGGCCTCTTCGCGCTCGACCAGGCACATCACGCCCACAATCTCAAATCCAAATTCAATGGCGGCCTCAATCGCCTGCACGGTTGAGCCTCCGGTGGTGCAGACATCGTCCACGATCACCACGCGCGCTCCCTTCTCGCGGAAGCCCTCGATGCGCTGGCCTGTCCCGTGAGCCTTCTCTGACTTTCGCACGAGGAAGCCGTGAATCCACTCATGCGGGGTAAGCGCCGCCACATCGCTGGAACGCAGTTGAGTTCCCTGCGCGCTGAGCATGGCCACCGCTACCACAATTGGATCGGCACCCATCGTCATTCCGCCGATGGCCTGCGGACGCCATCCACGGCGCTCAATTTCGTCGAGAAAAACGCGCCCCGTCAACCGCGCGCCCTCAGCGTGCAACGTGGTGGTTCGGCAGTCGACGTAGTAATCACTGGTGCCGCCGCTGGTCAGCTTAAAGTTGCCAAGGCGAAAGGATTGCGTTGAAAGAAGAGTGAGCAGTTGCTGGCGAGCGTCAGACATGGCATTCACCATAACAAGAGCGAAACGCGGCGGGCAAGCGGGAACGAGATTCGATCGCTCACCTTATCGCAAAATGTGTAAAGCCCCGCGTCCCCACGAACAGGGCGGCAAACAGAAATCCGTTGTAACCAAAGTGAACCAGCGTAGAGCAAGCAAGTGATCGATAGCGCCAGCGAACCATGGTCAGCACAGCCCCAACGACGACGATGCTCAACACCTGTGCCCACGCTCCACCAAGTTGCTTTGCATGCATCGCACCGAAAAGGGCCGAAGTCACTATCAGCGAAATCAGCACTCCCGCACGACGCGCCAGCGCGGGGAACAGCAGTCCACGGAACAGAACCTCTTCCACAAACGGCGCTACAAATACGCCGAAAACGCTCATCAGCCACGCATCGGAGGTCGTGCGAAACATCTTCTGGATTGGAAGCTCAGGCGGCGCCGGCAAAACCTGCGCGCCAAACTGAACCGCCACGGCGAGCACCACCCCTCCGGCAATGAACACGGTCCAGCGCGTCGGCCAGTTCCAGTTGAGAGCGTGTAGAAACCCGATATGCAGGTGGTGCGAAAATAATCGCCAGAGGGCTCCAAATACTATCAGATAAGCCGCCAATTGCGCTGGCAAAATTACTCTCGGATCGCCGGCAAGCGCAGCCGGACCGAGACCTCTAAGCGCCGGAACATAGTGCGCGACAACAATTGCGAGCGTGAGACAAAATCCGAGCGCAAGCGCCATCCCAAGAAATACACACACTACCTCAATCATCCCAAAGACCGGCTCAGGCTCGGGAGTGAGCGGCCAGGGGCGCGGCGCAGTCGGTTTGGGAAGTTGCTCGCTCGAGGCAGACACGGGGTGCTGCTGCGATTGTAACAAGAGAATGCGCATTAAAATTCAGTGCGCTGAGGTCAAGTGTGGACTACATTGTTCCAGAGTAGATCGAACACGTGGAGCTCGCGTTCAGAGAAACGCGCTCTGTGGAGATTCCGTGAGAAACCTGATTCGCTTGCTGACTGCACTCATACTGGCGATCGTTGTTTCCGCAACTTCTTCTCTAGCCCAGCATGAGACTACGCAGTGTCAAGGGCCGTCGATACCAACCGTACGGCGCTCATCCAATTTTTTCACCGACGAGCAGGAAAACGAGTTGGGCAGAGTCATCGGCGCTCAGACCCAGCTGTCGGTGAAGGTCATTGACGATCCGGACCTTACGGGATACTTGGCTGCCATTGGAGCGCGCCTGGAGGCGCACATGCCGCCCACCGGATTGCACTTCCACTACTACGTGGTGGAGATGCCCGAGGCGAACGCGTTTTCGATCCCAGGCGGGTATATCTACGTCTCGCGCAAACTGGTCGCATTCATGCGCTCCGAAGACGAGTTGGCAGCAGTGCTTGGTCACGAAATGGGGCACATTGTTACCCATCAGGGTGCGATTCAGATGACGCGAATGATGCGCGAACTGCTTACGGTGGATCACATCCAGACCTCGGAAATATTTGATCGATTCAATCAGGTGCTGGAAAATTGGCGTAAGAAGCCGTCCGTCATGTCGGGAACCGCAGAGGCTGAACAGAATGCCGCGGACAAAATCAGCATCTTTGCACTGGCAGCAAGCGGCTATCCTCCTCAGACGATGGCCGATTTCTTCGACCGGCTCGTCGAGTTGAAAGGAAAAAAGGGGAACTGGTTCAGTGATGTCTTTGGGACAGCGAACCCGAATGGCAAGCGTATGCGCGAGGCACTCAAAAACCTCTCTCAGCTAAACCAAGCCTGTCGGAACGTTCTACCCTGTGCGACCACTGGCTCCTCAAGTCCAGGCTGCGCTAGCAAAATAGCAACCCGGCAGGAGGAGTTCAAAGATTGGCAGGAGGCGGTGTCACAATACAACGGAATCGGACACAAGGAGTCTCTGCACGCGGTGACGATGCGAAAGAAGCTGCAACCCGCACTGCGTTCCGATCTTGAGAGATTGCGTATCAGCCCAGATGGAAAGTACCTGCTGGCACAGGATGAGGGCGGGATCGCGATCTTCTCGCGGAACAAAGAAAAGCTCGATCGGCTTTTCTGGATTGACGCCGAAAATGCGAAGCCGGCTCAATTCACCCCTGACTCGCGCTACATCTCCTTCTTCATCCATTCTCCGTTCGGGTCACCCCACGTGGAAGTGTGGGACGTGGTCGAGCACACATCTGACGTGTATGAGGTGCATGACCCTTCGTCCTGTGTTAAATCACTGCTTTCACCCGATGGTAAAACCTTCGTATGTATAGCGATGGAGAACGAATTTTCATGGATGACTGGCATTAGCTACAATTTGCGGATTCGTCGCGTAGAAGACAACGAACTGCTGTTTGAGAAGAAGCGCTTTTACTCCGATGGTGGCTACACAACCTTGGGACTCTTTTCCTTTGGACGTAGCCAGGAATATGAAGTAGTACATACCGGATTCTCACCGGATGGGCGCTATCTCCTGCTTGGGCAAACATCGCCACATGAACTGGCACTGGGGATCGATCTCTCCACGGGAAAAACGCTCAACCTTGACGGCAACGTCAGGCGTCTGCTTCATGAAAAGTTTGTCTTCATGGATGATCACCGGATCGCAGGTCGGGAGGGCGATCATGGACAGGTCGTCAGCTTTCCGGAGGGCACCGTGCTCTTCGACAATCTCAAGATTGGCAACGCACACATCGATTCAGTGGCTCACGGAGACTTTCTAGTGCTGCGTCCTCTCAAGAACTCTGCTGCCGGGGTGCTCGACCTGAAGGAGAACATCACCCACATTGGAGTGAAGCGTCCAGCGCTGGATGTCTATGACACTCTGTTTATTTCCGAGCGCGACGATGGCCAGTTGGGGATTCGGAGTACGTCTGACGGCAAGGAAGTGAACTTCGTTCCTATGATCGAATCGCAACTTTCAGCTTTGCGAGCCGATGCGATTTCGCCTGACCTGAATTGGATTGCACTCTCTGGGAAGACACGCGGAGCGGTGTGGAACGTGCCGCGCAATGAGCGCATTGTGCATGTCCGAGGATTTTACGATGCATGGCTGGGAGACGACAGCACGCTCTATGCCTATTTTCCAGCACAGGGTGAGACAAAGCGAAGCATCGTACACGTGAATCTCGCCACATCGCCTCCAGCTTTTACGCCGCGCGAAACAGAGGCCGACGTTCAACTCGGACAGGTTGATCGCTACCTAATGGTTTCCCGGCCAGAAAAGAAAGGCGACCTCAGCCACAACGTCACCCTTGAGGTGCATGATGTGCGTGACGACAAGTTGCTTTGGTCGCGCCTCTTTTCCCATCGCCCGAACTATAGGTTCTTCAACAGGGACACGGGTTCACTTGTGATGGCATGGGCACTCGTGTTTGACGAAGCCAAAAAGTCACTACGTAACGATCCAGCGTGGCGCGGACGCATACGTGACCTGAATGATGATCAAGGTATGGTCGCCGCAGAGGTACTGGATGCCGCTACCGGCACGGTCCGCACCCGCGTAGTGCTGGACACCGGCAAGGGATCATTCATGCCGGTGAAGATGTTTGCTACCGCAGACCGCCTGTTCATCCTTGACAACATGCAACGCCTGCTGGCTTACAGCTTTGACGGTAAGTTGCAAGGCCGAGCTTTCGGACGCAGTGGCACCGCCTCGCCGGATGGCCGCTTCGTGCTTCTGGAGACTGCGCGCGGACGGCTAGCCGTGCTTGACTCGGCGACCCTGACACCGCTGGACCAACTCGACTTCGCATCTCCGATTGCGATTACGGCTTTCGCAGGTGGTTCATTGGCCGTACTTGCCGCCGATCAGACCTTCTACATCTTCGACTTGAAGCAGCTCGCTCAAAAACCTGCATCCATCCCGAACTAGGAATCCGCGCAGATTGCCCCATCGCCCATTCTTTGACAGGTGGCCCACATCCGCCATCCTTTGGCGAATGTGGGATCGCGGAACTGTTGAGCTACGCTCCTGCCTTCTTTTCGATTTTCGCCCAAGTGTCCTTCAGTGGCAGAGTCCGATTGAAAACGAGTTTTCCGGCCTTCGAATCGGGATCGACGCAGAAGTAGCCAACGCGCTCGAACTGATAGCGGTCCTCGACCTGTGCACCCGCAAGCGATGGCTCAAGTTTTGCGTCGAGCAACGTCTCCAGCGAGTCAGGATTGAGGCCGCTGGTGAAATCCTCTCCCTCGGCAAGTTGGCTGGGGTCTGACTTGGTGAATAGCTTGTCGTAGATGCGAATCTCAGCTTCAATAGCGTGCTGGGCGGAGACCCAATGGATCGTCGATTTCACTTTGCGTCCGTCAGGCGAGTTACCGCCGCGGCTTGCAGGGTCGTAGGTGCAGCGCACCTCCAAGACTTTGCCGTCTGCATCCTTCACTACCGATTTCGCGGTAATAAAGTAGGCATTGCGAAGGCGCACTTCCTTCCCTGGCGAGAGCCGGTAATACTTCGGCGGAGGCACTTCGCGGAAGTCGTCCTGCTCAATGTAGATTTCGCCCGAGAATGGAACCTGCCTCATGCCAGTCGCTGGATCTTCAGGATTGTTCATCACTTCGACGAACTCCTCCTGCCCTGCGGGGTAGTTCTCGATCACGACCTTCAGCGGGCGCAGCACGGCCATGGCGCGCGGCACGCGCTTGTTAAGGTCCTCGCGCTGGAAGTGTTCCAGCATCTCAATGTCGGTTGAGCCGTTGGTGCGCGAGGCTCCAATGGCGGCGCAGAACTTCCGAATTGCCTCGGCGGTAAAACCGCGGCGCCGGATGCCGCAGATCGTAGGCATGCGCGGATCGTCCCAGCCATTCACGCGCTTTTCCTGAACCAGTTGCAGCAGCTTGCGCTTGCTGAGCAAAGTGTAAGTAAGATTCAGCCGATCAAACTCGATTTGCTGCGAAGGGAAGATACCCAACTGCTCGATGTACCACTTATAGAGCGGCTGGTGGTCGGTGAACTCCAGTGTACACATCGAGTGCGTGACCTTTTCCAGCGAATCCGACTGCCCGTGCGCGTAGTCGTACATGGGATAAACACACCACTTGTCCGCGGTGCGATGATGCTCGGCGTGCAGAATGCGATACATCACAGGGTCGCGCATGTTGAGATTGGGCGAAGCCATGTCGATCTTGGCGCGCAGCACACGGGTGCCATCGGGGAACTCGCCCTGACGCATGCGCTCAAATAAATCGAGGTTCTCCTCAACGCTGCGGTCACGGTAGGGGCTGTTTATACCGGGCTCGGTGAGGGTGCCGCGATGCTGGCGAATTTCTTCGGCGGTGAGGTCATCCACATAGGCTTTACCGGCCTGCACCAATTGCACCGCCCACGCAAAAAGCTGGTCGAAGTAGTCAGAGGCGTAGCAGAGACGATCCCACTCAAAGCCCAGCCAGCGCACATCTGCCTGGATCGAGTCCACGTATTCCTGCTCTTCCTTCTCAGGATTTGTATCGTCAAAGCGCAGATTGGTCAGTCCGCCAAACTCGTCGGCCAAACCAAAGTCGAGGCAGATCGCCTTAGCGTGCCCAATGTGCAAATATCCGTTCGGCTCTGGAGGAAAGCGCGTCTGAATCGTGGCGTCGCCGTACTTCTTTGTCTTCAAGTCCTCGATAAACATCTCGCGAATGAAGTTGGAGGGACGCGGGGCGGACTCTGCCGCAACACTTTCGACTTTACTTACCGGTTTCGAAGTAGACATGATTCCCATTCCTCCTGGGTACAAGACAGGCAGCCATTCACGCTGCAACATCAAACTAATTTTTCAGCAGGCCAATAGCCTGAGCAATACGCTCCAGGCAAGCGTCACGACCCAACACTTCCATTGTCTCAAATAGCGGCGGAGCATTCTTGCGTCCGCAGACCGCGACCCGAATGGGCTGAAACATCGGTCCGGCCTTCAATCCCAGGCGCTCAGCGGCTCCGCGCAGCGCGGCCTCAAGCGACGCATGATCGAACGCCGTCGGTGCCAGCACCTCGCTCGCCTCAACCAGAATCCTGCGCGCCAGCGCCGCGTCGCCCTTCTGTGGAATCAACTCGATGGAATCATAAGGTGGAAGCCTGTCGACAAAAAAGAAGTCGGCAGCGGTAACCGCGTCGCGCAGCAACTTGATGCGTTCGCGAATCAGGGGCGTGACTTGCAGCATCTTCTCTGGCGTGGCGGGCAATCCTGCCGACTGCAAGAACGGCAGCAGACGTTCAGAAAGCTGCCCCACCGGCAATGCGCGTATGTGTTCTGCGTTGAGCCACACCGCCTTGGGGTCGAATGGGTCTTCTTCCTTGAAATTAATGACGGCATTGGCGCGGTTCACGCCTTCCAGCGTGAAGGCCGACGTCAGTTCGGGAAGGCTGAGAAACTCGCGATCATCCTTGGGCGACCAACCCAGCAAGCAAAGAAAATTGACGAACGCTTCCGGCAGAAAGCCTGCATCGCGATAGGTAGTAACGGAGACGACCGGTCCGTGCCGCCGCTTGGAAAGCTTCGAGCCATCTGGGGCCACCAGCAGCGGGAGATGTGCAAACTTCGGGGTCTCGGCTCCAGTAGCCTGCGCAGCGGCTTCAAAGATGAGCAAGTGCTTGTAGGTGTTCGAGAGATGATCCTGCCCGCGAATGATGTGACTGATGCGCAGGTCAGCATCATCGGCACAGGAAGCCAGGTGGTAAGTCGGCATCCCATCGCTGCGCAGCAGGGCGAAATCTTCCACTTCGTCGGCCAGTTTGGTCTGCTCGCCATAGACGGAATCGACGAATCGCAGCACGCGATCCTGCCCGCGCGGCACCCGGAAGCGGAGAGCAAACGTTTCTCCGGCGGCAGCCCGGCGGTCGCTCTCTTCGCGCGATATTTCGCGCATCCCCGGATTGAACAGCCACGCTCCCTGCGCTCCCGATTTATCACTTTCGCCGACGTGGGCGGGGGTGAAATCGCGGTAGGCGAGTCCCTTGGCAAGGATTGCCTCAGCGACCTGCCTATGCAGGGCCAACCGTTCGGATTGCTTGTACTCCTCGTCCCAGGAGAGCCCGAGCCAGCGCAGGCCATCGAAAATCGAGTTGACGCTGGCGTCCGAGTTGCGTTCGACATCCGTATCGTCAAGACGCAGGACCATGGTGCCGCCGTTGTGGCGGGCATAAAGCCAATTGAAGATGAATGTGCGCGCCGAGCCCACGTGGAGGAACCCAGTGGGAGAGGGCGCGAATCGGACTCGCAGCATAAGAATTCAGTATAAACGCTGCGTGACGACGGGACCGCGCGAGCTGCCTATCAGATAGCGGGCGCGCTCCCTGATAGCTGTCCAACCTCTGGGAACGCCCCGCATTAGGAAAGGGCGTCGTGCGGGAACTCTGCGGGTACCGAGCGCCGCCCCATCTCAATTTTCAGGCCACCTTGCGGGTCTGAGGAGCCATTTGATTCATCATCTTACGCATCGCCGCGACATGGCCCGGCGCTCGCTCTTCCATCCAGGTTTCAAAGCGCTTCGCAGCCTTCTCGAGGTTCGCCAGGAACATCGGGTTCGAGAATTGCCGACGGCCTTCCTGTATGGTCGGCTTCACACGCTCCCAGATGTAGAAGAATTCACCGCTGGTCTCGAAGAACAGGTCTTCATGCAGTAGCCCGTGATTGAGGTACGCGCACGCCTGATCCCAGTAGCTTACGACCATCATGAAAGATGTACCGGCTTCCGTTCCCATCGGCGCGATTTGCATCGCCTCTTCCATGGTATTTGCGAAGTAGTTCTTGCTGAACCAATCGCGCGCTTGCCGCAGCCGTGACTCGCGGCGAAGATCGAAGATTTTCAGCTGGAGTTCTGCTTGTTCGTACGTAGGATTCGTAGCCATCTTCTTCTCCTTTGTCGTTTTCTTATGGGTGATGCCCGGAGTGGTGATGCAAGGAATCCTATGCTTGGTTGCAATCTGTTCCGCTGATGTTGCCCCTGCTCTCGCGACGGGGGCAAAATCAAAACCCCGCACGAGTCGAACTCGGCGGGGCGTGGGAAAGCGTTCGTTTAATTTCGGGTCTACGCCTTGGGTTCGGGCGCAGCGGCTGCTACCACGGGGGCGGCAGTGGCAACTCGGGCGGCGATTACGGCTGCCTTCGTACGCCTTTTCAGGAGCTTCTGCTTGCGGAGCCGGTTGAATCTTGCCTTGTCACCGATATTTCCAGACATTGGGAACTGCTTTCTGTGTGCTTCGTTTGCGTTCGAAGTGGCATGTAATCATCTCATATTCCGGTAAATAACTCCTGCTCACCGCAGTTGGCCCATGCTCCGGGTTGCGGAAACCCCTGGCTTCACCGTAAAATGAATTGTTCAGGACGAAGTTCCAGTTTCAACTATAAGGACACAGGTAAGTATGGCGAATCATGTTTCGGCGCTGAAGCGCGCACGACAGACAGAAACCAAGACGGCGACTAACCGCGCCAACAAGTCGCGTATGCGTTTGGCGCTGCGCAATCTGCGCACCGCACTGACCTCCGGCGATAAGACCGCGCTGGACACGACATTCCGCGAGACAGTTTCCTCGCTCGACAAGAGCGTGCAGAAGGGTATTCTGCACAAGAACACGGCATCGCGATACAAGAGCCGCCTTTCGGCTCGCGTGAAGGCTGCAACCGCAACCAAGTAAATATCCCAGTTTTGAAAGCGGCAGGCTTCGGCCTGCCGCTTTCGTTTGTGCGGTATTACTGTAGCAATTCCGAAATGGGCGGTGGACCCGCTGGGCGCGAGGACGAATATCCCCGGCGCCCGAGCGTTCTTGAGAACTAGCGATCGCTACTTGCTGCCGAAAAGATCCAGCAGTATCGCCGTTTCCGCCTTAATCGCGGCTTTCAGGGTAGGTTCACGTTCCGGTGCCCACTGAGGTGAATGGGGGCCGGGCAAGATGGTACCGCTCTGTTTTGCCGCTGCCAATTTTGCCGGATCGACCGCGCCAATGTGTAACAGCACGGCAGGAACTCCCGCCAGTCCATATTGCGAGAAATCTTCCGAGGTCATTTTCGCCGGCATTTCTACGACATTTTCCGGTCCCAGGGTCTTGCGCAATGTGGCTGCGAGGCGATTGGTCAACTGCGGATCGTTGTATACGGCATCGGTTCCCAGGGTAACTTTAACGATTGGGTCGTGGGGAGCGTTCGCAGCCATGGCTTCGGCTTTGGCAACGCGCTCAATGGAGGCTAGCAGGCGCTTGCGATTTTGGGGATTGAAGGTGCGAACCGTGAGTTGCAGCTTCACTTGGTCGGGGATGATGTTGTGCTGCGTTCCCCCGTGGATGCTGCCCACGGTAATGACTCCAGAATCCATTGGGTTGGTTTCGCGCGAAATCAGGGTTTGCAGCGTCAGCACGATCCGGGCGGCGATCACGATGGGATCAACCGTATCCTGGGGCACCGCACCATGACCACCAATTCCCAAAACCGTGATATCGACGGTGTCCGAGGAGGCGCGGAAGAATCCCGGATGGAAGCCTATGACGCCGGCAGGCAAGCTGGCCTCATCGTGGAGGGACAAAGCGAAATCAGGCTTTGGAAACCGGGTGAAGAGTCCGTCTTTCAGCATGGCGGCGGCGCCTTCCACAATTTCTTCCGCTGGTTGGCCGATCAGCATGAGCGTTCCGTGCCAGCGCTGGCGGTTCTCTGCCATCAACTTTGCCGTGCCATACCACGAAGACATGTGGAGATCATGCCCGCAGGCGTGCGCCACTGAGACCGAATCGCCGGATTCGCGCTTAAACACGACAGTGCTGGCAAATGGCAGACCGGTTTTTTCCTGCACAGGCAAGGCATCCATTTCGGTGCGCAGCATCACGGTTGGTCCCGGACCATTCTTGAGGATCGCCACCACGCCGGTGCCTCCCACGCCGGTAGTTACTTCGTATCCCAGAGCCTTGACGAGTCCGGCAAGTTTGGCCGCCGTCTTCTGCTCGTGAAAAGCAAGCTCAGGGCTGCGATGCAAGTCGATGTAGAGGGTTTCGATTTCCGGATAGATGGCATTCACTTCCTGAGTGGAAGGTTGCGATGCGTTGCCGGTTGTTTGCGCCGTGACGGCAAATGGCAGCATTAGGATAGCGAGCGATAAGCAGGCAAAACGTTTCATGGCACCTCTAGACAACGCTCCGATTGGTTCGGATATGTTGTTATGCTAGTTCCCAGTTTTCTTGAGGTCCAGAACTTTGTTGTGAAGGCTGTGTACAATGATCCCTCACTATGCTGCTCGTTCTTGACATCGGCAATACGGAAATCGAACTCGGCATCTTCCCTGTGCGGGAGGACGGTACGGTTGCGCCTGAGCTGACGGCGCACTGGAGAATATCAACCTCGCAAAAGCAGACTGCCGATGAATATGGCGTGCTGATGCGGCAGTTGTTCGCCATGCGGGAACTTGAATTAAGCATGGTGCAGGGAATTATCGTGGCCTCGGTAGTGCCTCCGCTGGAGTCGCTGGTAAAGCAGATGTGCGAGCGTTACTTCGGGGTCAAGGCGCTGTTCATCGAACCGGGAATCAAGACGGGGATGCCGGTGCACTATGACAATCCGGCGGAAGTGGGTGCCGATCGCATTGTGAATGCGGTAGCGGCCTATGAGAAGTGCAAGCAGAGCTGCGTTGTAGTGGACTTTGGGACGGCAACGACCTTCGACGCGGTTTCTGCGCGTGGCGAATATATGGGAGGAGTGATCGCTCCCGGGATCGGCATTTCAGCCGAGGCGCTGTTTTCGCGCACGGCGCGGTTGCCACGGGTAGATATCAAACGGCCTCCGCATGTGATTGGCAGCAACACCGTACACTCGCTGCAATCCGGCCTGTTTCACGGCTACGTTGGATTGGTGGATGGAATTCTGGAGCGCTTGTTGGCAGAGTTTGGACCAGCACGCGTGATCGCCACGGGAGGCATGGCCCAGTTCATCGCCACCGGTTCGCGATATCTCTCGGAGATCGATGACGCGCTCACGCTGACAGGGTTGAGAATCATCTGGGAGCGCAATCTGCACAACCGCAGGAAGTAAACTGTAGACAGCTGATTCGAACGCCGGGTGCCCCACCTTCGACGCCGCTTTTGCGGCTAAGGTGGGACGGACAGGATACATCAATCCCGGAACCGGTTTAGAACAACACTGGTAAAGAAGGAGAGGGGACAACTTCCCACCTTAGCCGCGCGAGAGCGGCGCGCCGAAGGTGGGGCACCCGAGATTTTCTCTGGATCGGCGTCAATTCATGGAACGCTTCACATATTTTTCGGACATTGAAGAGCACTACCAGCGCCGGCGCGGCAGCATTCTTCCCTCCTCGCCCGTGGACTGGTGCCTGATGGAAACATGGAAGGAAGCGGGCATTCCGCTCGAAGCGGTGCTGCGGGGCATTGATGCAGCTTTTGATAAGTACGACCGCAGGCCCAAGAAAACACGCAAGGTGAACTCCCTGGCGTATTGCCAGCAGGAAGTGCTCTCCGCAGTGGAAGACCTGAAGGAAGCAGCGCTTGGCTCGAAGCGCGATCCGAATGCAACGACAATTCCGAACGCCGAGGTGGCAGCGTATTTTGAACGCAATGCGCAGCAACTGAGTGCGTGCCAGCATCCGTCAGCAGCGCTTGTGGCGTTAACGGCGGAGCAGGCTGCAACACTGCGCGAATTGGCTGCACAAATCAGGGAAGGCAGCAAAGGGGCTGGCGAGACTCCGTCCGATCTGGAAGAGTTGGAACGACGTATGACGATCATGGAAGAGAAGCTCTACGCAGCGCTATGGAGCCATGCCGACGATATTGAGTTGATGGATGCACGAGCGCAGGCGGAGCGCGAACTTGCGCCTTATCGGGGAAAAATGTCTGGAGCGCAGATTGATCAGTTGCTGCGGCAATATGGGAACAAGCAACTGCTGGAGCGTTATAGATTGCCCCGGCTGAGCTTGTTTTACTTGTAACGCGGAGCGAGAACAAAGAAAAACCGCTCCAGTGTGGATGGCTCCTCATCCCACATTAGCCAAAAGAAGCCTAATATGGGCACCCGGGATTTCGTATTGTTCCACCTCCAGAACTACTTCTTTTCTGTTAACTCCTGTGCAGTTACAAATACCGGACGAATGTCGGTGGGAACCGCAGTGAGTTTATCCAGCGCGCGCTTGAACTCTGGACGCAATACGGCAGTGTCCAACAACTTCTTCGTGCCTGCATAATCTCCTGTGGCTTCAAGCATCAGCAGATCATGCACGAGGTCACGCACGGCATCTTTCACTTTCGCGTAATCAACGCTGAACCTGCCGTCTTTGCCGACCGTGAATGCACCCTTGTCCATCAGATAATTCACCTGCAAAGCCATGCCGCGACCGTGGGCCTCATGCAGTCCAAAGCGCAGTGTACGAAACGACGATGCGAGATAGGTGGTGTAGAGCTTTCTTTCCGCAACGTCTTTCTTGTCTTTCGGCAGCACGCCATCCAGCGCCATCTGCGTTTCATGATCGAGCATGTATTGCAAGGCGAATAGCCCGAGGGCGTCGGCCTTGGCTTCTTCTATTGCGCTGTAGAGTTCCTTCAACTGCTCACGCGGCGAAGTCGACTGCCCGTTGAGCGTGATCTGGTGCGGTCCCAGACCGTGCGATAATTCGTGGGCCAGAATGTGGGTAAAGAACCAGTCGAAGCTCAATTCGCGCCGCTCGTCTGGAGCGAGTACGCTACCGGCAATCGGCACCAGGTTGGCGTTGAACTTCGCTTCCTGCACGTTGCGTAACATGACGCGCTTGGTTCCGCGCTCGGTGGTGATGCGTTCATCGTTTGGCAGATTGTAGGCAGCGGTCTGCACCCCGTGGTCGCCATCGCCTGCGCCAAACACCTCATTCACGACCCGAATGGGCGCGGCAGCCCCGAGTTTGGGATTACGATACTTTGCATCGATCGGCAGGTTGTCTTCTATCTCCTGCAGATGTTTGCTGAAGGCACCGAGTTTTGCGGTTTCGCGGTCGTCACGCACATTCACGTACGCCTCAAATGAAGCCTTATAGCCGAAAACTTCGTCGTTATAGGTTTCATAGGGGCCAATGGTCACATCAATTGGAGCGTCCAAGTCCATCCATGCAACATCGCTTGCATAATAGTCGTCGTTCAAAAAAGCATCTGCCCGCGCAGTGAGGAAGCGCTTGAGAGTGGCGTTGCCGGTCAGGGCGGCAGCTTCGCGAAGCAATCCTGCGGCTGTCTGCAAATCCTTGGCATAGGCTTTGCTGTAGGGCACCATCACGAGGTGCATATCACCGGGGGCGGTGTTACGCCAGATCACCGAGAAGAACCCGGTCGCTAGTTTCTGATCCTCCGGACTC